>QLAH01000064.1_pt1 | contig 113137 bp, 102 predicted proteins | sample 4693081 | NCBI WGS metagenome assembly QLAH01 (sample SAMN09425401, study PRJNA476045) | Lake water metagenome, whole genome shotgun sequencing project.
AAAGCCCGCAGTAACGAACACGTGTTTTTTTGGCGGGAGGCCAAGCGACCAAAGGAAGCTCTGGAATAACGCCTAAAAAAACCGAGTTCGGGACGAGGACTTGCAACGAAAAGCGGGAGGAAGCTTCGAGAAAAAACTAATCGAAACGAATGGCTTTAACGGGAGAAATCTTTGTAATAATATATGACGGAATGAGTAAAACAATTAAACTGACTAGAATTGTACCCAAATTAAGCAATAGAATAAACAGCCAATTAAAATAAACAGGTGCTTCGCTCACATAATAGTTTTCCGGATTTAATTTAACGATTCCGAATTGTTGTTGGAGGAACATCAAAACTATGGCAATCAAATTTCCCCAAAGCAATCCTCTAACTATAATATGAAATGCATTGAAGAGAAATATTTTTCTGACTGTCCAATTGTTTGCCCCGAGTGCTTTTAGGATACCAATCATTTGGGTTCTTTCTAAAATCAAAACCAACAAAGCCACCACCATATTAATAGTAGCTACCGCAATCATGATGACTAAAATTACTACAATATTGAAATCAAACAATAACAACCATTCAAAAATGAAACTGTATTTTTCGACAATTGTTTTACTGTCAAACATATAAGATGTTTGCTCATATACTTCTTCGCCTTTTTGTTCAATTTTATTAAAATCGTCGATGAATACTTCAAACGCACCTACTTCGTCGGATTTCCATCGATTAATTCGTTGCACGTGACGAATATCGCCAAGTATGAAAGTAGCATCAAATTCTTGAAAGCCAGAATTATAAATTCCCACAATGGTAAAAACACGAAGGTTTGGCATTTCATTACTATCTTCTTTCATGAAGAACGTATTGAATTTATCGCCTACTTTCAGAAACAAACGATTGGCAAGATATTCCGAAATCAGCACTTCAGCATTCAGCTTGTCTTTTATATTAGGGATGCGACCATCTGTAATATACTCTTCTAAATTCTCCCACTTATAATCACTACCAACACCTTTGAAAATGACCCCTTCAAATGCTTTTTCGGTTCGGATAATTCCGGCTTTACTGGCTACTGCTTGAATATGATTGACCCCTTGAACAGTTTTAAACTCAGGATAAAAATCTTGTTTTTTGGAAATAGGTTCTTTGCTTACTTCCGATTGATTGTCATCAAAATTAGAAATAATAATATGCCCGTTGAAAGCCGAGACTTTTTGGCGTATTTTTTGTTGTAATCCCAAACCGGTTGCTACGGAAATAATCATCATGATGATTCCGATTGCAATAGCGGTAATTGCAATTTTAATAATTGGTTTAGATATACTACTTTTATGCTGTTTTGAAGTAGTTAATCTTTTGGCAATGAAATATTCGAAATTCAATTGATTAAGATTTATTGCAAATATAGATTTTTTTGAGTGGGTGAGAAGCTGAGTGGCTGAGATTTTTAATAAACAATTTTTATTATGAAATATTTTTTTTTGTGTTTGAGTTTGTTGTGTTTGTTGATTTGTTGTGGTGGAAAGAAGAAAATAGATGAAAGTACAAAAAACAGAGAGACTTCAACAATTCTTGAAGTTTCAACATCTGTTGAATTTAAAACGGGTGCGGAAAATTATGCCGCTTATTTGCCAATTTTAGCCGGAAAGAAGGTTGGTGTAGTAACCAATCAAACCGGAATTTTAAAAATCGAATCTGAGAATATTGTTGTTGAAAATGGCACCAAAGAATATCAACGCATTTTTAGTAATGTACATTTAGTTGATTTTTTAATTGAAAGAAAAGTACAAGTACAAAAAATTTATGCACCCGAACACGGTTTTAGAGGAACGGCTGATGCAGGAGAATTGATTAAAGACGGAAAAGATACTAAAACCGGATTACCCATAATTTCGCTTTATGGTGATAATAAAAAACCAAAATCGGAACAATTGAAAGGTATTGATATAATGGTGTTTGACTTACAAGACGTTGGTGCACGCTTTTACACTTATATCTCTTCTCTTCACTATGTTATGGAGGCTTGTGCAGAAAATAATATACCGCTGATCGTTTTAGACAGACCTAATCCAAATGGCAGTATCGTTGACGGTCCGGTTTTAGAAAAAGAATTTACGAGTTTTGTTGGTATGCATCCGATTCCGGTTTTGCACGGCATGACCATTGGCGAATATGCTCAAATGATAAATGGTGAAAAATGGTTGAAGAATGGTGTTCGATGTCAATTGAGAGTCATTCCATGTTTAAATTACAATCGAAACATGAAATATAGTTTACCTATAAAACCTTCGCCAAATTTACCAAACGATCAATCTATCAATTTATATGCAAGTTTATGTTTTTTTGAAGGAACGAATGTGAGTGTGGGTCGCGGTACGGAAAAGCAATTCCAAATTTATGGATCGCCTTTTTTATCAATAACCAATTACAGCTTCACACCAAAACCTAATATAGGTGCCAAAGACCCGATGCATAATGGAAAATTGTGTTTTGGTGAAGATTTAAGTACTATCGAAAAAGTGAATCGTTTGGAATTAAAATGGCTCATCAAAGCCTATGAATCAACAGCCGATAAAAAAGCGTTTTTTAATTCGTTTTTTGTAAAATTGGCAGGTACAAATAAATTGCAAGAGCAAATTGTAAAAGGTCTTCCTGAACATGAAATCAGAAAAAGTTGGGAGAAAGGATTAGAGGATTTTAAAAAAATGAGGAAAAACTATTTGATTTATTCTTAAATTTCAACAATTATAGAAGGGTTGATTTTCAATAATTCATCCACAAATTGTTTTTTCAATTTTGGTGAAATTAATACTTCATCATATTTATTGTAAACAATGGCAATTCTATCTAACGATAAAGCAGGAGAACTCATTGGATTGTTTGTTTTATAGATTCTTTTAATGGAATGAATGTCGATTTTTATCCACCAAACTATAAGTATTGTTCCATCAATCACATATTTTATTTTGGAAAACATCCAAAACATAACAATTAAAATTAAAATCATAGTGATTGACAAACCATATTGATTAGTCAAAATACCTTCCACAATTGGATAACCAAAGATTCCCAAAATTAAAAGTATTAGCCACCAATCTATTTTTGATCTATACGTTTTCATATTATAAAGGTAACTTTTTTTTCATTTCTTCTACTATATTGAAGGCCGCAGGGCAAATAGCTACATTTTTCAACGTTAAATCCGATATTTGTTGGAATTTTTTTCTATCGGTATGCGGAAATTCGCGACAAGCTTTAGGGCGAACATCATAAATGAAACATTTGTTGTCACTTTCTAAAAATGTACATGGAACCGACTTTAACACATAATCATTGTCTTCATCAATTCTCAGGTATTGTTCAATGAATTGTTGTGGTTTTTGTTTAAAATGCTTTGAAATTCTTTCAATATCAGCCGAAGTAAAAAGCGGTCCGGTAGTTTTGCAGCAATTGGCACATTGTAAACAATCCGTCTTTTTAAATTCTGCATCATGCAAATCTTGCATCACATAATCTAAATTTTTGGGTGTTTTCTTTTTTAGCTTATCAAAATACTTTTTGTTTTCGATATGCTTATCTTTGGCAAGTTTTCCGAGCTCCTCTAATTGTGGTTTCAAGTTTCAAGTTTCATGTTGAACTGCAAAATTAGTGAACTTCAAACTTGAAACCTGAAACCTGAAACAAAAAAATGAAAGACCTCTTTGGAAAAGCCATTCTAGACTATCATACCGGAAATGATCCTGAAGATCTGATTACTGAAACATCTATTTCTGAAGCAGATGAAATGAGTGTGGCTTATTTGTTTCGTAGTTTTAAAGATATGCCAAAAATAGAACAAAAAGCTTTAACACTTTCCAAGGGGAAAGTCTTAGATGTTGGTTGCGGAGCCGGAAGTCATTCTTTATATTTACAAGAAAAAGGTTTCGATGTGACTTCGATTGATATTTCTGAAAACGCTATAAGTGCCTGTCGATTGAGGGGTTTAACGAATTGTTTTGTTTCGGATATTTTAAAACTGAATTCCTCTGAAAAATTTGACACTGTTTTATTATTAATGAATGGTACCGGAATTTTCGGCCAATTAAAAAACATAACAACCTATCTAAAAAAGTTAAAATCACTTTTAAAGGATAACGGTCAAATACTAATTGACAGTTCCGATTTAATCTATATGTATGATCAAGATGATGACGGTGCGTATGAGGTTCCGGCTGATAAGTATTATGGTGAGCTAACTTTTACTGTTCATTACAAAGGAGAAACCGAAAAACCTTTTGATTGGTTGTATTTAGATTACAATACACTTCAAAATGCTGCTCATTCGAATGGATTGAATTGTGAATTAATTCAAGAAGGTGAACATTATGATTATTTAGCGAGATTATCTTAAAACGAAAAAATTCCAATAAAATGAATTCATTGGAATTTAAATAAAACTAATTAATAATTTTTTTATTTAAGGTATATTCAAATATTTATGCGTTTGCAATGATACTCGCCATTTTGGATTATTCATTACATAATCTACAATTAATGGTGTCATTTCTTCTTTTTTGCTCCACTCGGGTTGCAAAAATAAGATGGCATTTGGGTTTACTTGAGTCGCTTGCTCTTCCGCAAAAATAAAATCGTGTTTGTTATAAATGATGACTTTTAGTTCATTTGCCATGTCATAAGCACTTTGAACCGGTAACTTATTTTTCTTAGGAGAAAGGCAAAACCAATCCCATTTACCTGTAACGGGATAACATCCGGATGTTTCGATGTGAATGTTGATACCAACACTTTTCAATTTTTGAGTTAACGGATTCATGTCCCATGTAAGTGGTTCGCCACCTGTAATAACAACAGTATCTGAATATTTTTTAGCATTCGAAACAATGATATCTGTTTCCGTGGGCGGATGAAGTTCAGCATTCCAACTTTCCTTCACATCACACCAATGACAACCTACATCGCAACCACCAATTCGAATGAAATAAGCAGCAGTTCCTGTATGGTATCCTTCACCTTGAATGGTGTAAAATTCTTCCATCAACGGGAGCATTTCTCCTTTTTCAACGGCTAATTGTATTTCTTTTTGAAGCATTTTTTACTTAAATAAGTTTGCAAAGATAAGGAAATGAATGATTAGATTTTTGGATGATTATATTTTGGAAAAATGATGCTTTTTTAAAATGTTATTTTTTGAATCATTTCCTTTTACTACATTTGAAATATAAATCTTTTATCATGAGTAAAGTCGAAGAATTCAGCACACACATTAAAAACGGATATGCCTGCAAAGGTGATTTTATAACGCTTGGAGGTGCCATATTAGATGGTGTTCCGGTAGGTGGAGATGCACATGTTAACATTGCTTTAAAAACCTTAAACCGTCACGGATTAATTGCCGGAGCAACCGGAACGGGTAAAACCAAAACTATTCAGGTGCTTTCCGAACAACTTTCTCAAAACGGAATTCCGGTGTTGATGATGGATATCAAAGGTGATTTTTCCGGAATTGCCATGCCGGGAATTGAACAATCTTTTATCACTGAACGTCATGCTAAAATCAATTTAGGGTATGAAAATAAAAGTTTTCCGGTGGAATTGATGACGATTTCCAAACAAAATGGAGTTCGGTTACGAGCTACAGTTTCTGAATTTGGTCCGGTTTTATTCTCAAGAATTTTAGATTTGAATGATACGCAAGGTGGCGTTGTTGCTGTCATTTTTAAGTATTGTGACGACCATCATTTGCCACTTTTGGATTTAAAAGATTTTAAAAAAGTTTTGCAATTTATTACCGAAGAAGGAAAAGCAGAAATTGAAAAAGAATACGGTCGGATTTCCACTTCTTCAACCGGTTCGATTTTGCGAAAAATCATTGAATTAGAACAACAAGGTGCTGATGTTTTTTTTGGCGAATTATCCTTTGACATCAATGATTTGATGCGAATAGACCAAAATGGAAACGGTTATGTCAACATTATTCGCTTGACCGATATTCAAGATAAACCGAAGTTGTTTTCGACGTTTATGTTGAGTTTGTTAGCCGAAATTTATAGCACCATGCCCGAACAAGGTGATGCAGGACGACCCGAATTGGTTATTTTTATTGATGAAGCTCATTTGATTTTTGACCAAGCCAGTAAAGCCTTGCAAGATCAAATTGAAACTATCGTGAAATTGATTCGCTCCAAAGGAATTGGTATTTATTTTATCACGCAAAACCCGCAAGATATTCCGGCTGGAGTGTTGAGTCAGTTAGGTTTAAAAATCCAACATGCCTTAAGAGCTTTCACGGCAAACGACCGAAAAGCGATTAAAATGACGGCTGAAAATTATCCGTTGTCCGATTATTACAAAACCGATGAAGTAATTACGCAACTCGGAATTGGAGAAGCATTTGTAACGGCTTTGAACGAAAAAGGGATTCCGACACCACTAGTCGCCACGATGCTACGTGCACCTATGAGTCGCATGGATGTATTGACGCAACCGGAGATTGATTCGCATATTATAAGTTCTAAATTGTCAAAAAAATACAATGAAGTAATTGACCGTGAAAGTGCGTATGAATTACTAAATAAAAAAATAGCTTCTGCTGAAGAACAAGCCGCAAAACAAGCTGAGGAAGTGGCCAAACAAAAAGAAGCTCAAAAAACTACAACCACTACCTCTCGAAAAGCACCTGAAAGTCAAACCACAAAAGCGGTGGTAAAAGTGTTAACGAGTGCAACTTTTATTCGAGGTGCTTTGGGGATTTTGAGTAAGATGTTTAAGAAGTAAAATGTGTCAATTTGTAAATGTGTCAATGTGAGAATTTGAGGTTTAACTTATGAAGGGATTTTTAACCATCGGATTATTGATACTTTCCAACATCTTTATGACATTGGCGTGGTATGGACATTTGAAATTTAAAGAGTTGAAATGGTTTGAAAATGCCGGATTAATAACGATTGTTTTAATCAGTTGGGGATTGGCTTTATTTGAATATTTCTTTCAAGTTCCTGCCAATCGGATTGGATATGAGGGAAATGGTGGTCCGTTTTCCTTATTGCAATTAAAAGTAATTCAAGAAGTGATTACGTTGGTTATTTTTGTGATTTTTTCAATGCTTTTTTTCAAAACCGAAACGTTTAAATGGAATCATTTTGTGGGAATGTGTTGTTTGGTGTTGGCGGTTTATTTTATTTTTAAAAAATAGATAAAAGATAAAAGAAAATAGAGAATAGACGTTATGAAAAAATTTATCATCCAAAAATTCCCATTCATTGTTCCAACAACTGATGGAAAACTAATCGAAGAACATTTCGGTAAAGCTTCCGATGGCAACAGCAACATTTCCATCGCTCACATGATTGCTCCGCCGCATTGGAGCGAACCGTTTCAAACACCAGAATTTGATGAATATACCTTTATCATTAAAGGGAAAAAACAATTTATCATTGAAGATGAAGTGGTTATTTTAGAAGCCGGGCAATCCATCAAAATTGAGAAAAACACACGTGTTCAATATTCCAATCCGTTTGATGAAGTATGTGAATATATTGCCATTTGCCAACCGGCTTTTGATTTTGAGAAGGTAAATCGGGAGGAAGCGTAATTTATTTTGAAAGAAGCGAAATAATCTTTTGTTCTACAGCCTCGCTATCCCAAGCGGCCTCAATATTTTCCATTTGCATCACTTCTTCCATGATTTTATTTTGAAAATCGCCAATGGCTAGAGCTTCAGAATAAGGTTGCAAACTAAACGTTACGCGGCTGTACAGTGGCATCCATTTATCTGGATGTTTATCAGAAAACCATTTTTCAATTTTCTTTTGTAACAAGAATTTCTCATCGGCGGTTTTGGCACTCATTTCCATGAAATTGCGATAGGAAAGTTCGGCAATTGCATCAGCGTTAGGTTTTCTAGATTTTTCATAGGCTTTGAAAATAGCTTCCCAATCATCGCCATACTTTGAAATCATTTCATTTAAAACGGTAATGTCTTCAAATCCGGCATTCATCCCGTGACCATAAAAAGGAACAATGGCATGAGCCGAATCGCCAATTAAAGCCACATTATCGGAATGCGTCCATGGAAAACATTTCATCATCACCAAATAACTTGTTGGGTTCTTGAAGAAATCACGCACCAAATCAGGAATCACTTCTTTCGTATCAGGGAAAAATTCAGCAAAGAAATCTACTAACGTTTTTTCATCTTTCAAGCTTTCAAAGGAATTTTCTCCTTCAAACGGCATGAACAGTGTACAGGTAAATGAACCATCCAAATTGGCCAAAGCCATCAACATGAAATTGCCTCGAGGCCAAATGTGTAGCGAATTTTTATCAATTTTGTGCGAACCATCCGGATTGGCAGGGATATGCAGTTCTTTATAGCCAATGTGCAAAAATTCTTGCGAATAATTGAACATACTTTGGCGTTGCATCCGATGGCGAATTCTGGAAAAAGCTCCATCTGCACCAAAAACTTTATCGTATTTTAAATCAGTCCACTCACCTCTTTCTGTTTCGCCGATGTGAAGAGTAGCATCTGCCAATGATACATCCCAAATGCGGTGTTCAAAAAAGAATTCAACTCCGGCTTCTTCTGCCAAATCAATCATTTTTCGGTTCAAAACCCCACGGGAAAGCGAATAAATGGCTTCCCCTTCTTTTCCGTAATATTGGTAATTGAGTTTGGAATCTTTTAAATGAATGGCACGCTTATCAACCGGAATTCCGATTTTTTTAATTTCCTCGTTCAAGCCGATATCTTCCAACGCTTTCCAACCTCTGTTCGACATCACCAAATTGATAGAACGACCGGAAAATTGAACAGTTCGAATATCCGGACTTCGGTCTAAAACATGAACAGTATGCCCTAATTTTTTGAGGTAAATTGCCAATAAAGTTCCTACTAAACCGGAACCCACAACAGCAATTTTTTGTGGCGTTTGCATGATAAAAATCAAAAATTGGAATACAAAAGTACGGAATACCAAAAGATAAAACGACCTAAAAACGGGAAAATTTTCAGTTAGAAAATAATTTTGTTTAACTTTTTTATTTATTTGTTAAACAATTTGTACTTTTGAAAAAAATTGCTTGTGAAAAAGTTTACCAAAGAAGCTATTCAAGAGCTTCCTAAAATTCCACGATTGAATTTGATTAATAGTTGTACCGGCTACAAATCGGCTAACTTAATCGCCACAAAAACAGCTGAAGGAGTTTCCAATGTAGCCATTTTTAGTAGTATCACGCATTTAGGAAGCGATCCTGCTCTATTAGGATTTATTCTTCGGCCGACAACAGTTCCCAGAAATACCTATAAAAATATTAAAGATCTAGGCTTTTTTACGGTGAATCACATTACGGAAAGTATGATTGCAGATGCTCATCATTCCTCAGCTAGTTATGATGAACATATATCCGAATTTGATAAAACCAATTTGGAAGAAACGTATCATGAAGGCATTTCCATTCCGTTTGTAAAGGGAAGTCCGGTTCAAATTTTATGCAAATACCTCAACGAATATGCAATTAAAGAAAACGGTACGATTCACATTATCGCTTCCATCGAAGAATTATTTGTTGAGGAAAACTTGATTCAAAAAGACCATTGGCTTCGATTGGATGAAGAAAACGTCGTGGCTATTAATGGATTAGATGGCTATTGCGTCCCAAAATTAGTGGATCGATTTGATTATGCCCGACCAAATGTTCCAACTAAATCCCTCCTCTAATAATGGCTCACAAAAAAGTACATCTTCCTCAAAAAATTTGTAAAACCTGCGGACTTCCCTTTTCCTGGCGAAAAAAATGGGAAAAGAATTGGGAAGAGGTTTTGTATTGTAGTGAGAAATGTAGGAGGAATAAAGTTGGGAGTAAGGAATAGGGAGTTTTCAGTCGCAGTCACAGTTTTCAGTCACAGTCGCAGTTTTCAGTTTAATAGTAACCTTTAACCAATTACCTATAACCCATCACCATAAAAAATGAATAATCTAGTTTGGTTTCGAAATGATTTACGTGTGAATGACAATCATTCCCTTTTTCAAGCTTGTCAAAAGAAAGGAAAAGTGATTGGGGTTTATTTTCTGGACCCGAGACAATTTGAAATGACGCGTTATGGATTTAAAAAAACAGAAAAATTCAGAGCTAAATTTCTGTTGGAAACGCTCCGGGATTTGAAAAATAATTTAGCCGCTAAAAATATTTCATTGCTTATTTTTCATGATTTACCCGAAAATGTACTTCCTAAATTGGTGGATGATTACAAGATTTCTACCGTTTTTATTCAGAAAGAATGGACGCAGGAAGAAGTCAATGTCAATAAAAATGTCAAAAACAATAACAATGGCAATTTCAAAAATCAAATTTCAAGGGTTGAATTTGTAGAAACGTACGACCAATTTTTATTTCATCCGAGTGATATTCCGTATGCTGATTTTTCCAAAATTCCGGAAGTTTTTACAGAATTTCGAAAGAAATGTGAAAAAGAAAGCAAGATTCGACCATTAGTTGAAATTTCGGTTCAACCCAAAGAAAATTTGGTGGAAACATCCAATATAATTCCGAGTTTGGAAGATTTGGGATTGGAATCATTCAAGGTACATAAACATTCTGCTTTTCCTTTTCGGGGTGGAGAAACTTCAGCATTAAAACGTTTGAACCACTATTTTTTTGACACCGAAAATTTATCCCAATACAAACAAACACGAAACGGATTAATTGGCACCGATTACAGTTCGAAATTTTCCGCTTGGTTGGCCAATGGAAGCATTTCTGCTCGAACTATTTATTGGGAAGTGCAAAATTATGAGCGAGAAATTTGTAAAAATGAAGACACCTATTGGATGATATTTGAGTTGATTTGGCGGGATTATTTCAAATACATTTCACTGAAACACGGCAACAAAATCTTTCAATTGGATGGCATTTTAGGAAAAAAATACGATTGGAAATTCAATGAAAAAGCCCTTCGTCAATGGATGAACGGCAATACTCGTGAGCCTTTTGTAAACGCCAACATGATTGAATTGCAACAAACCGGCTTCATGAGTAATCGCGGTCGGCAAAATGTAGCGAGTTATTGGGCCAAAGAATGGGAACAAGATTGGCGAGTAGCCGCAGCCTATTTTGAAAGTATCTTGATTGACTATGATGTACATTCCAATTATGGAAACTGGATTTACAATTCCGGTGTTGGTAATGACCCGAGAGATAGAAAATTCAACATCAAACGTCAAGCGGAAATGTATGATGGGGATGGAAAGTATCAAAAATTATGGTTAGGTTAAGTTTGTTTCAGGTTTCACATTTCAAGTTGATTGAAGCTGAAAGTAGAATTCATTAGACACGGATTTCACGGATTAACACGGATTTAAAAATTTCACAGACTACTCTCAACTTGAAATGTGAAACCTGAAACTTGAAACCTGAAACCTGAAACCTGAAACTTGAAACCTGAAACAAAAAAAAATGAAAACACTTCGACTTATTCTCGGTGATCAACTAAATCACAACCATTCTTGGTTTCAAAAAACGGATGAAAATGTTATCTATCTGATGGCAGAAATGCGTCAGGAAACCGACTATTTGAAACATCACATTCAAAAAGTAGTGGCATTCTTTTTAAGTATGCGGAATTTTGCTTCGCATCTAAAAAGTAAAAATCATCAAGTGGTTTATTTTGAGATTGATGATGCCAAAAATCCGCAACATTTAGAAGCATTAATTCAACAAACTATAGAGCACTATTCCATTCAAAAATTTGAATACCAATTACCAGATGAATTTCGATTGGATAAACAATTAAATCAAATTTGCCAAAATCTTTCTGTAACAACAGAAGTTTTTGACACGGAACATTTTTATACAACCCGAACCGAATTAGCCGAATTTTTTGAAGAAAAGAAATTGTTGTTGATGGAAAATTTCTATCGAATGATGCGAAAAAAGCACGACGTTTTGATGGTTGGAAATAATCCGGTTGGAAATCAATGGAATTTTGATCACGACAATCGAAAAAAATACAAAGGCGAAGTCCCGATTCCGAAGGCAAAAATTTTTCCAAAAAATGTGGAAAAAGTGATTCACCAACTAGAAAAAATGGAAGTCAAAACCTTTGGTTCTATTGATGCTGAAAAATTCAATTGGCCGACTTCACGTGAGGAATGTTTGGAGCAATTGCATTATTTCTGTCATCATTTATTGAAACATTTTGGCGATTATGAAGATGCGATGCACACGGAAGAAAAATTTCTGTTTCATTCCCGTTTGTCATTTGCGATGAATTCGAAAATGCTCTCGCCGAAGGAAGTAATTGAGCAAGTAGTACAATATTATCATCAAAATGAAAATCAAATAACCCTTTCACAAGTAGAAGGTTTTGTGCGTCAAATTTTAGGTTGGCGAGAATATGTTCGTGGCATTTATTGGAAAGAAATGCCTAATTATGCGAATATGAATTCGTTAGAAAATCACAATACATTACCCGATTTTTATTGGACGGGAAAAACCAAAATGAATTGCATGCAAAAAGCCATTTCGCAAAGTTTGGAAGAAGCGTATGCTCATCACATTCAGCGGTTGATGATTATTGGTAATTTTTCCTTGCTCACGCAAATGCATCCCGATGAAGTCGATGCCTGGTATTTAGGTGTTTATATTGATGCGATTGAATGGGTGGAAATGCCAAATACACGTGGCATGAGTCAATACGCCGATGGTGGAATTTTGGCCACGAAACCCTATGTTTCTTCGGGTAGTTACATCAACAAAATGAGTAATTACTGTGGCAGTTGTCACTATAATGTAAAAGACAAATTAGGCGAAAAAGCCTGTCCGTTCAACTCTTTGTATTGGAATTTTTTAGATGATAAAAAAGAACATTTCAAAAACAACCAACGCATGGCGATGATGTTGAATTTGTTGCATAAGATTCCGGCGGAGGAGTTATATCAGATTAAAATCAAGGCGAAGGAGATAATTGAAAATTTAGATTCTATTTAGACTTTGGCTTAAACACCAACTTCCTTTCACTCGCCTCAATCTCCTTTTTATTCATTTTCATTTTTCGGAATTTGCCTTGGTTGTATAGTTCTGCTTGATCTTTGTAATGATCACTCAACGGATTTCCCGATTGTCCAGTGGGTAGAATGCTCACACTGTTTTCAATATCTGAAAAATCGATGATTCTGCGGGTGGAAGGTCCTGCTTTTACTTGGTGATTTCCGGCTTCAGTAAACGTAAACATTAAATTATTGATGACTTCGTTCGACCCATTGATTTCAAATGGACCCACATTGAAATAACTTCGTAAAGCAGCTACTTCACCCAACGGATGTTTGTGTTCTACTGTATGCACTTTATTCCACGTCCATCCCGAAACTTGATTGCCCAATTTTTTTTCCAAATGCAAAATGGTTTGTTGGAAAGAATACGTTAAAATTTCACTTCGGGTTTCTTTTTTATCCAACGTTGTCTTATTATCCCACCACGGCGAAGTTTCATTCGCAATTTGAAACACAATCATTTGCTTCATAACATGTGTGTTCAATAAAATGGCAAAACGGTCTTTTCCTAATTCGTCTTCAAAGGTATTTTGGAGATAATGATAGAGAAATTGATTGTAAATGGTTGGAGCAATTGCTGTTAATCCATTATTTCCATTCCATTTTTGAAGTGCTACAATAGCGGCTTTTTCAGTTTCCGTCAACTTATTTTGTGCAATTCCATTTAAAATACTTTTTACGATTAAAGGAGCAACTGACGATTGATCATCGTTAATCATTTTCATAAAATCTTCTTTCGTCCAATCGTTTTTGGGTTCGAGTAATTGCACAATACGTTTAGCTCTATCTTCAGGCAAATAATAACCCGGATACAAATAATCATCCATCGGTTCTACTTGATTGTTGGACGAATAAACATAGTTCCAATCCGGATTAATGGCATAAGGATTTTCGGAAAAATCATAGTATTCTTTTTGCTCGTCTAAACCATTTGAACCATCCAGAATAAAATTGGCGTTGACATTTTTGGGCATTTTATACAATTTACCAGAGGTAATCCAAGCGATTTTTCCTTTTGCATCGCCATACATGATATTCAATCCCGGTGCGGCAATCAACTCGATACTTTGATGAAAATCATTTAAACCTTTGGCATGCGAAAGTGAATAAACGGCATCCAAAATTTGATTTTTATGTTGCAAATACGTCCACCACATCGAAATGGGTTTGTCCTCCTTCAAACCTTCCACCAAACCATTCATTAAAGGTCCGTGATGCGATTTTTTAACTTTTAAAACTACATCGGTACTGTCTTTTACTTTAATGGTCTTTTCAGCGACTTGATAGTTTTTAAATCCTTCCGGCGTTTGGTATTGGTTTTCATTTTCGGGATTGTTGGTTTCTAAAAACAAATCCATGTCATCGTTTTCAAACATCGTTAAACCATACGCATAGTCACGATTATGACCCAAAAGCGGAAAAGGCGTTCCGGCTAAATAATACCCATACATTTCATAATCGGGCGTAACAATATGAGCTTCGTACCAAGTGGCCGGTTGTGAAAAACCTATGTGTGGATCATTGGCAAACAACACTTTTCCACTTTTTGTTTTTTTAGGGCCAACGACCCAGCTGTTACTACCAATAAAAGGAGGAATGGGTGATTGCTCCAACAATGAAGCTACTGATTTAGAAATTTCAGCATACGCTTCTGATTTCCCTTTGAAGCTTTTTAGTTTCGTATGAGCCAAAGAACCATCAATACCAAAATCTTTGAGGTAATCCATTCCCAATTCATCCCTAATATCGGTGAGTAATGGATCTGTTTTTTGAGCCATCGCAAAGCTGAATGCCATGTAACCAAAAATATTATACACGTCTTTGATGGTGAATTTTTCTTTTGGAACACCGACTAATTGAAACTCGATAGGGGTTGGCCCTTCTTCTAAAAACTGATTAATTCCATCAAGATAGGCTAAGGTTAATTGATAACTTTCACTGTTTTTATCCAATTGAGCAATGGCTTTTTCGGAATCTTCTTCAATGCCTAAACCGGAGAAAAATTTGTCATTTTTAAGCATTACCGAACCAAAAATTTCGGATAATCTTCCCGGAGCAATGCGTCGCATGAGCTCCATTTGCCACAAGCGGTCTTGAGCATGCACATAACCTAAAGTGGTCATTGCATCTTTTTGAGATTGAGCGTAAATGTGTGGAATTCCGTATTCGTCAAAATAAACGGTGGTTTCTTTTTGGATAGAATTTAATACCACTTCGCCATCGTATTTTGGCGTTAAAAAGTAGGCATAACTTCCAACACCTATAGCCAAAATTACAAAAAGGATAAAAATGATGACTACAATTTTTTTCAGAATTCGCATGGGAAAGAATTTTGATTTAAAGTTACAAAAAAACCATTAAGAAATTAAGATTCATTAAGCTTTGATGCTCAATTTCACAACTTCTTAATGGTATAAAGTTTAAAAAATACTATTTACGTGGAAAGCTGATTTTCTCTCCTACATTCATTTTATTGTTTTTAGCTAAAGCACCACACATGTGAAATAACATTCGGGCTCCAACGTTTCCATCCCAGTCGTCATTTTCTCCGGGGGCGACTTCTACTAAATCAAATCCGATGATTTCTTTGTCTGTTTCAGCTAAACGACTTAACAAATAAGCGGCTTGTTCAAATGAAAATCCGCCCGGAACCGGAGTTCCTGTGTTGGGACAATACCAAGGATACATCCCGTCAATATCAAAACTGATGCAGACTTTTTGCGGTAATGCCACGATAATGGCATCGCATTGTTGTTGCCATGTTTTCCCTTCAAACGTTTCCTTTTTTAGGTCAGAATCGGTGTGAATGACAACTCTTCCGTTTTCTTTTTTTACCACCTCAACTTCTTGTTCGCAAAAATCACGAATGCCTACTTGCACAATTTTTGAAATATGCGGAATTTGCAAGGCGTTATACATAATAGAAGCATGCGAATACGTGAAACCTTCATAGGCGATTCGCAAATCCATATGAGCATCTAAATGAAGAATTCCGAAGTTATCATATTTTTCAGCTAAAGCTTGATAATAGCCCAATGGCGTACTGTGATCGCCTCCTAACAATACCACTTTTTTACCGTGATTTAGCCAATGTAATGTTTTTTCACGAACGGCTTCTACCATATCAGAACAGGCATAATTGATTTTATCAAGGTCTTTTTGTAAACTGGGATGATGTTCAATTACTGAACCACTTTCGAGTGCTTGGATAATGGGAGCAGCTTTCTTTTTATATTTTTTTGAATTCTTTTTAACACCTTTTGGCGATTCGTCTAAAAAGATGCCTAATTTCCATAATTCAGGAAACTCTTGGTGGTTTAAATCCACTTGAAAAGAAGCGTCTAAAATGGCTTCCGGCCCTTTTGACGCACCGGAACCATAACTTACTGTTACTTCCCATGGAACAGGAATTACGATTATTTCACTGTCTTCAATGGAAAAAGGTAAGCCAAAAATGGTAGCATCGGCTAAGCCGGGTTGGCTTGGGTCGAAGGATTGGAGTATTTCTTGTTTTGTCATTATTTTGAGGTGCTGAGTTGCTGAGTTTATTTACTAATTCCTTTCTTCAAGATTTGTCCAAATTCATACATGTCTTCAAAAGAGCAGTAAAACGGTGCGGGAGCTAAGCGGATTACGTTGGGTTCACGCCAATCGGTGATGACACCATTTTTCATTAAATATTCAAATAATGCTCTGCCTTGACCGTGAAGGTAGACTGATAATTGACAAGCTCGTTCTTCTTGGTTTTGGGGAGTAATGATTTCAAACTCGGTTCCGTCGATTTCGCGGTCGATTTCGTGGAGGATGAATTCTAAATATGCGGTTAACAGATTTCTTTTTTGAATTAATTTTTTCATTCCAACTTCGGCAAACATTTCAACTGAAGCTAGATAAGGAGCTAAAGATAAAATTGGTAAATTGCTGATTTGCCAACCATCGGCTCCGTTAACCGGATCAAAATCAGGTTCCATTTTGAAACGACGCTCTTTATTGTGTCCCCACCAACCCGCAAAACGAGGCAAATCGTTGTCGTGGTGATGTCTTTCGTGAACGAAACACCCGGAAGCATTACCCGGTCCGGAATTCATGTATTTGTAGCTGCACCAACAGGCGAAATCTACATCCCAGTCGTGGAGTTCGAGTTCAATATTTCCGGCGGCATGAGCCAAATCCCAACCTACGTAAGCACAGGTTTTATGACCGGCTTCTGTAATAGATTTGATGTCAAACACTTGTCCGGTATAATAGTTTACACCACCAATTAAAACTAATGCCAACTCCTCGCCTACTTCCTCGATTTTGGCAATGATATCTTCATGGCGAATGTTGTGTTCTCCTTCTCTACGTTTGATTTCAACGATGGCTTCTTTGGGGTCGTACCCATGAAATTTTACCTGACTTTGAAACATGTATTGGTCGGAAGGAAAGGCTTTTTCTTCGCAGATGATTTTGTATTTTTTGGGTGTAGGTCGATAAAAAGAAACCATCATCAAGTGAAGGTTTACCGTTAAGGTATTCATCACTGTGATTTCGGAGGGTTTTGATCCCATGATTCCGCTTAAGGGAACAGCAAAACGTTCGTGATAATCCCACCAAGGTTTGTCGGCATAAAAATGACCTTCAACGGCGAGTTTAGCCCAATCGTTCATGACTTCATCTACATACGCTTGAGTGCGTTTGGGTTGTAAACCAAGTGAATTTCCGGTGAAATAAATCACGTTTTTACCGTTTATACTGGGAAAAATAAATTCGTCACGGTACTTAAAAAGTTCGTCTTGTGTGTCTAATTGTTGAGCAAATTCGCGTGTATTCTGAAAATTCATGTAGTAGTTTGTTTGTGTGGTAAAGATAGGAATTTTTTAGCATTTTGGGATTGCACTAATTCTGATAAACTTTTGATTTGAAACTTTATGTCGCACAGATTGCGTGAGGGATAGAGCTATTGTTTGAGCTCTTTTTGTTTCAGCCCAGCGGGATGGAACAAAAAAGCGAGTGGCGAAAGCCCGACCCTTGTGGTCACGCCCAAAAAAATCCCAACCGAAAAGATTGGGATTTAGTATTTTAAGATTTGAAACCTGTAGAGATTAAATAATCAACATGGCATCGCCATACGAATAGAATCTGTATTTTTCTTTTACAGCTTCTTCATAGGCTTTTTTCATTAAATCATGACCGCAGAAAGCTGAAATCATCATTAATAATGTTGATTTAGGTGTATGAAAATTAGTCACCATGCAATTGGCAATACTAAAATCGTAAGGTGGATAGATGAACTTATTGGTCCACCCTTCGTAAGGATTCAACGTTTTAGCTGAAGAAACCGAACTTTCGATGGCTCTCATAGAGGTTGTTCCGATACAACAAACACGTTTTTTGTTTGCTATAGCATTGTTTACCACATCGCAAGCTTGTTGGGTGATGAATAGTTCTTCTGAATCCATTTTATGTTTGGATAAATCTTCTACCTCAACCGGATTGAAAGTACCTAAGCCTACGTGTAAGGTTACTTCGGCAAAATTGATTCCTTTGATTTCCAAACGTTTCATCAAATGTTTAGAAAAGTGCAAACCGGCAGTTGGAGCTGCCACAGCTCCTTCTACTTTGGCATAGATGGTTTGATAACGCTCTTCATCTTCGGGAGTAACTTCTCTGTTGATGTATTTTGGGATTGGGGTTTCACCCAACTCGGTTAATTTATTTCTAAATTCGTCGTAGGAACCATCGTATAAGAAACGTAGGGTTCGACCGCGAGAAGTAGTATTGTCGATAACCTCTGCTACTAATGAATCATCGTCTCCAAAATACAATTTGTTTCCGATACGGATTTTTCTGGCCGGATCAACCAACACATCCCAAAGGCGTTGCTCTGCATTGAGTTCACGTAACAAAAACACTTCGATTCTAGCTCCGGTTTTTTCTTTGTTTCCGTACAAACGAGCAGGAAAAACTTTGGTATTGTTCATAATCATTACATCTCCATCATCAAAATAATCGATAATGTCTTTGAATAATTTGTGCTCAATTGTTTTTTTGGCTCTGTTCACCACCATTAAACGAGATTCGTCACGGTTTTCTGTTGGAAATTCTGCCAATAATTCGGCAGGTAAATTGAAGTTAAAATGAGATAATTTCATATATAGTGATTAGTGAATAGTAATTAGTGAATAGTTTCACTAGTTCTAAAATTCCGGTGGCAAATATACGATTGCGAAATAGGGGTTGTCAAGTGTTTTGGGATATATTTTTTTTGAAAGGTGTTAAGGTGCTAAGGCACTAAGGTTCTGAGCTTGAATCTTCGTGAAAATTTGGTTTTATTTTGAAATTTGAAAACCGAATTTTTCAAGATCATTCCAAAAAGTAGGATAAGATTTTGAGACCACTTCGGCTTCTCTAATGATAATTGGGGTTTTTATGGCTAAAGGTGCAAAGGACATGGCCATGCGATGGTCTTGGTAGGTTTTGATGCTGATGTTTTCGTTTATTTTTTCTGATGATTCCAAAGTTAAACTATCATTGGTAACAGAAACATTAGCACCAAGTTTTATCAATTCAATTTTTAACGCTTCTAATCTATCCGTCTCTTTGATTTTAAGTGTGTGTAAGCCGGTTAAATGGCAACCCAATCCTAGTCCGAAACAGCTAACAGCGATGGTTTGGGCGATGTCGGGGGAGTTATTTAGTTTCAGGTTTAGTGTTTCAGGTTTAAGGTTGTTTACTTTTTGCAAAATGATTGAATTGTTATTAAAAATCGTTTCTACTCCTAAACTTTTATAGATTTCAACTAATGCAATATCACCCTGTAAGCTGTTTTGTTTGTAGCTTGAAAGCGTAACTTGGGTTCCGAATGGAGATAATGCAATAATGGAATACCAATAGGAAGCGGAACTCCAATCCGACTCGATCGTTAGGAGTAGGGAGTGGGAAGTGGGGAGTGGGTTAACTTTGATTATATTTCCGATAAATGAGGTTTCTACTCCAATTTCATTCAGCAAAGCCAATGTCATTTTTATATATGGAATTGATGTAATTTCTCCTTCTAAAGTTAATTCTAATCCGTTTTCGAGTTTGGGAGCAATTAATAATAAAGCTGAAATATATTGGCTACTCACATTTGCCGAAAGAGCAACTTTGTTTTGGGTAATATTTTTGCCTTTGATACGAATGGGTGGAAAACCTTCATTTTCTTCGTAACTGATATCGGCACCTAGTTGTTGAAGAGCTTCAACCAGAATTTTGATGGGACGCTCTTTCATTCTTGACGAACCGGTTAGTATAACTTCTTTTCCTTCTTGAATGGAGAAATAAGCGGTTAGAAAACGCATGGCGGTGCCGGCGTGGTGGATGTCGAAAAGATGGAAGATGGAAGATGGAAGATGGAAGTCTTTTAAAACTTTTAGCATCACTTCGCTATCATCGGAATTAGAGGAATTTTCTAGAACTAAATTGGGATATAATGCTTGTAGCAACAACAATCGGTTGGTTTCGGATTTGGAACCGGTGATGGAAAGTTGGATGTTGGGAGTTGGGAGTTGGGAGTTATATTTTAAGTGTAAATCCATTATTTAGTAACAACTTTAAGTCCAATTATGGAAATTATTAGAGTACTGATAAAAAATACTCGCCAAAAAGTGGCGGGTTCTTTGAATACAAATATACCAACTAGTACACTTCCAACCGCACCTATTCCGGTCCAAACAGCATAAGCGGTTCCGATGGGTAATTCTTTGGTTACTTTGACCAATAAAACCATGCTGATGGTTAAGCAAAATAAAAATCCAACATACCATGACCACATGGTTATTCCGGTAGTTTCTTTGGCTTTGCCGAGACAAGTTGCAAAGGCTACTTCAAATAAACCGGCGATGATAAGGAGAATCCAGTTCACTTCTTTTTTCTGTTTCTTATTTTTTCAAAGATAAACAATTCGGCTAAAGCCATGGAAACTGCCCAAAAAAGAATAAAAAACCAAGGATTATGATTTTCATCTTCCAAAAAATAGGTCATTAACCAACCTATGAGTCCGTAAATAATCAAAGCGGTTATGAAATGAATGACTTTCTTTTTCAATCTATTTCAATTTCTCGTTATTGTGATGACGGTCGTGGTCGCGTTTGGTTTTCAAGTCCATTTTTTTATCAAAAGCGGCTTGTAAATTAACACCGGTTTGGTTGGCGAGACAAAGTACTACAAAAACCACATCGGCTAATTCTTCGCCAAGGTCTTTGTTTTTATCGCTTTCTTTTTCGGATTGTTCGCCGTAACGACGGGCAATAATTCGGGCTACCTCACCTACTTCTTCAGTAAGTTGAGCCATATTAGTTAATTCGTTAAAATAGCGAACACCGTGGTTTTTGATCCAGTTGTCTACTTCGAGTTGGGCGTTTTGGAGGTTCATTTTTTATCTGTATTTATTACTCTTTCAAAAATTCGTATTCGTACACTTTAGGTTTTATTTTATCACCTAAAACAGCTAATTTGTTTCTTAGTTCAGCAATTAATTTAGTGTAAATAGCATCATCACTTTTACTGTTCATTCTACCTTTGTCATTTCTGCCTTGAAAATATTCGCGGATGTCATATAAACTGGCATTCACATTTACATTGGGTTGGGAATGATAATATTTCCAAAGTTCTCGACCGGCATCAAAAACGGCGGTGGCTTCTTCTGAAAAAACAAGTGGTTTATTTTCTGTTGTTGTGGATTGTTCAAAAAGTGTATTTGACCCGCTTTCTTTTTTGATTTTACCTTTTATAAAATCGGTCATGAAATTACTCTCAAATTTGGCTTGGGCGTTAACTTCATATTCTGTAAACGGAATCCAGTGGTTGGTGCCAAAACTTGAGGAAACATTATTACTAAATAGTGTATGAACTAAACAATTGTTTTGAAAATCTTTATCATTTTGCCATCCTTGATTTGGAAAAAGAAATTGGTCTCTATCATTTAGCCAAGTTGAATCAAAAATATGTCTTACGGTGTAATATATTGAAGTTTCTATTAAATTATCTTTAGTTGTTTGCCAATTATGATTAGAAGCAGGAACTTTCATATAAGGTTCACCAAATCTAACTAATCGTTGATTTTGAAAGTCACTACCAACACCAATAATTGTTGCGATAGATTCCGATTTAGAATATCTAAAAGTTTTTACCCAATCATTAATTAGTTTTAAATTATCATAATTCCAAATATTCTTTGTACCAACAAAATCTTCAAATTTATTATAAACATCTGCCTGAAAATAGTTAAACTTTTCTTTTTTATCCAAATTCCAAATAAAAAAACCAATAGGAAATTGACCTCTTACATTATCAAAAGTATCAGCAGGTGTTAAAAATAATTTTTCCAGCTTAGCTTGAAAAAATTCTCGGAATTCAATGAATTTAGGTGCTTGCAAATTTTTCAACTTTGAAAAATTTGCAAGCACCACATTTGGAATCTCACAATGAATTCTCGTAAAGAATTGTATATACATTTCTCTTTTTGTATAACCCATTAAATTGGAGTATTTCTTATGAATCATTGATTCTGCTACTCCTGATCTTCCGTCACCATGTCTATTATCTGCCTCAGCATAAGGTGGGTTGATATAAATTACTAATTTTTTTCGTTTTTCTGGATTATTTATGATAGATTGCAGTGGGTCGGGTAGCTTGGCAAAATCATCATTCAAAAAATCAAACTGAAACACATTATTTTTAAGCAAATTGGCACCATGGTCAATGCGTTCGTGCATTACGTTTACATCGGCTTGGTCGAGTGTGCTTGCATAAATGTTGTATTTGTTGGTTAATCCGGCTAATAAGTTTCCTGTTCCGGCGGCACAATCCCAAATGTAATAATCGTCTTGCCAGTTTTCACCTAAATAATCGGTGAGGTATTTTTGAGAAAGTTCTACCCAAATACGTGGTGTAAAAAATGCACCTTTACGCTCACGAATATCTTGTGGTACCAATAAATCACGGCGTTCTATGATGTAATCTTGAAATTCTTTAAGTGGCGGTCGTTTGTAGCGTTTCCAAAAATGAAGATACGTATCTTTGTTTTTTAATTTAATGACCGCATCAAACATTTGCTTTAGGTTTTCCTTGGCAATTTTATAACCTTCATTTTGAAAAACGACAAATAAACTATCCCGAATAGATAGATCGTCTTCAATGTTTTGTGTGTCTTTATCGTCAACAAACAAATCGGCCAAATAGAAATCGCTGTCTAAAATATTGGCTTTTTTGAGTTCGTCCCAATTCACGTCGATAATCGGTTTTATTGTTTCCAACCAACGTAAATAAATAGGAATAAAATTATTTTTATCGATTTTTAGTTTGTTCGCTGTTGTAGCTTTTGCAACATTATTTTTTATAAAAGCAAGCAGTTCTTTTTCGTCTTTTTCAAAATCATAAACATACGTGTTTTTTTTGAGTGTAGCCTCAATACGCTGTTTAATCAACTGAAATTCTTTGGTTTCATGATTACTCGGTGTAACATTCCAATTGAAATCATTAATATAAAAAATATCTTGCACATTAATATAAGGCACAAACGCTATTTTTTTAAAATCAAAAGCTCCTAAAAAAGCGGGCGGTATAGTTTTATCAAAGGTTCTTGCTTTTCCAATCGTTAAAATGAGTTGAACAAACATGGTTGCTACATCAAAATTACCTGTTTTGGCTTCTGCCCAAAGTAAAGGAGTGCGTCCGAATAAATTATCTTGATATGGAAAAACAGTAAAATCAATATTTCCAATAATTTCAGTAGTGTCAAATTGTCTAAACCAATCGGCTCCTACTTTATTTTTTAGTTCTTCTTCGCGAATTTTGTTGTACTTCATTTTGCCTTTATAAAGGAATTAGCACAAATATAAGTATTTACTCTTTATTTTTTGTATCAATAAGAATAGTAACCGGTCCGTCGTTTAAAAGTGAAACTTTCATGTCTGTACCAAACTGCCCGGTTTGTACTTTTTTTGCTAAGTCTTTTTCGACTTGTTGAATAAATTGATTGTAAAGCGGAATCGCAATTTCAGGTTTTGCTGCTTTAATGTAAGATGGGCGATTGCCTTTTTTGGTGGAAGCATGAAGGGTAAATTGACTAACAATTATTGCATCACCTTTAACATCTTTTACAGATAAATTCATTACATTATTATCATCACCAAAAATGCGAAGGTTTACAATTTTTGAGGACAACCATTCGATATCTTCTTTTGTGTCCGTTTCTTCAATTCCAACTAAAATCAATAATCCTCTTTGGATAGAGGCAACAATTTCACCTTCGATGGTTACGGAGGATTGTGCGACTCTTTGGATGACGGCTTTCATTGTTTATCGAAATAGTTGAAATTTGATGTTTGATTGGTTAATCAAAATCTGAATTCTTTCCTTCAGCATACACATCATTTCTATATTGTTCTTCGTCACCTTCTAAAATTTGAAGATAACTTTTGTAACGAGACCAAGCAATTTTGTCGTCTTCTAAGGCTTTTTTTACCGCACAATGCGGCTCATCTTTGTGTAAACAATTATTGAATTTACATTGATCTTCCAACGCAAAAAACTCTGGAAAATAGCCTTTGATTTCTGATTTTTCCATGTCCACAATTCCAAATCCACGAATTCCGGGCGTGTCAATTATTTTTGAATTAAAAGATAAATCAAACATTTCAGCAAACGTTGTGGTATGCTGACCTTGTTGATGCAAATCGGAAATTTCTTTTGTTTTTAAATTTAAATTTGGTTCTAAAGCATTCACCAAAGTAGATTTTCCAACACCGGAATGTCCGGAAAACATACACACTTTCCCTTTCATCATTTGCTTTAATTCTTCTAACCCTTTTCCGGCTGTAGCCGAAACACGAATACATTCGTACCCAATTTGGGTATAAATATATTGTTGGAATAATTGTTCCTCTAAAGTAGCTTCATCGTAGGTATCAATTTTATTAAAAACCAATACGGCTTTGATATGATAGGCTTCAGCAGTAACTAAAAATCGGTCAATAAAACTAGTGGTGGTAATCGGATTGTTAATGGTTACCAACAAAAAAACAATGTCAATATTTGAAGCAATTATGTGAGATTGCTTAGAAAGATTTACAGATTTTCGAACGATATAATTTGTTCGTTCATGAATATTATGAATTAAACCTATGGTTTCATCAGACGTTTCATCTAATTCAAAATCTACCAAATCTCCTACAGCAATTGGGTTAGTACTCTTAATTCCTTTTATGCGAAATTTTCCTTTAATCCTGCAATCATAAAATTGATTGTCATGGGTTTTAACAGAGTACAAGCTTCCGGTAGATTTATAAACGATTCCTGTCATGTCACAAAGATAGTATAATAATTTAGGACATAAAAAAAGTTGCCAAAAGGCAACTTTTCAATTTTATTTACATACCTATATTTTAGTATTTGTAAGCTACTCCGGTTTTAATTGCCTGAGAACCTCCTAAAGCATTTGAGTTTGCACCAACAGTAGTTTTATCAGCAGTCATTAGCACAAACGGACAGCCTAATTTAGCAGCATCCATTTTTAATTTTTTTGACGCTTTTTTGTCTCCAGTATTACCGGTTTGAAAATTGATAAGACCTGTTTTACCTCTTACTTCTCCAGCTTTTTTTAATCCGGCTATGTAAGCTTTATCTTCAAGGATTACAACTTTTTCCCAGTCATCTTCACCATTTACAACAATTTTTTCAGTAACATCTTCAACACGGCCTGTTTTACCATAAACAATTTTTTGCACCGCATATTTACCAACAGTATTCTCTGCATCTTCCCCGTCATATTTGAAGATAATGGTATATTCTTCTAATTTTATAACTTTACCTTCAACAACTTCACCATTGTGTTTGTAAATTTTATCTACTTGAGCTGAAGCAATGGCACTTACCAATATCAATGCCATAAAAATAATTTTTTTCATTTTTTTTATTTAAATATTAGGATGCGATATTACAAAAAAATTAAAGAATTACAAAAAAATAAGATTTGTTTAGAATTATTTATTTATAATTTTCTCTTGATGGTCAATACTTTCTTGGTGAATTGCTTTAAAAAGCTGCACTATAAAATCTTCACTCAATCCTTTTTGACTTCCTTCAGCAATCATTTTATCTAAAATTTCCTGCCAACGCTTATTTTGTAAAATAGCTACGTTTTTTTCTTTTTTTAATGCTCCTATTTGGTCGGCAATTTTCATTCTTCCTCCTAAAATCTCTAGAATTTTACTATCAAATTCATCAATTTGAGTACGTAATTTATTCATTCGCATCGTATAATCATCGGCTTCATCAGTTTCTTTTCGAACGCGTAAATCATGAAAAATTTGTTTCAAAACCGTTGGCGTCACTTGTTGAGCTGCATCACTCCAAGCATTATCCGGATCAATATGGGTTTCGATGATTAAGCCGTCATAATTCAAATCCAACGCTTGCTGCGACACTTCTTGAATCATATATCGCTTTCCGGTAATGTGCGAAGGATCACAAATCAAGGGCAAATCAGGAAATCTGTTTTGTAAATCAATCGCAATTTGCCACTCCGGATTATTACGGTATTTTGTTTTTTCATACGTTGAAAACCCACGATGAATGACACCTAATTTTTTGATGTTGGCATTGTACAAACGTTCTAAACCACCAATCCACAACGATAAATCGGGGTTGACTGGATTTTTTAATAACACAATTTTATCGGTTCCTTCCAAAGCATCGGCAATTTCTTGAACGGCAAAAGGATTTACGGTAGTTCTGGCTCCAATCCACAACACATCGATATCGTGTTCTAAAGCTAATTTTACATGAGCCGCATTGGCAACTTCTATTGCCATAAGTAAACCTGTCTCTGCTTTGGCTTTTTGCAACCATTTTAAACCAATTGCTCCTACTCCTTCGAATCCACCGGGACGCGTTCGTGGTTTCCAAATTCCGGCACGAAAAATGCTGACATCGGAATCTTTTAATTCGTGAGCAATTTTTACTACTTGTTCTTCGGTTTCTGCACTGCAAGGTCCTGCAATTACTAACGGATGATCTAATTGAAAATCGGTTAACCAGTTTTTTAAATTTTTATCGTTTTTCATAGCGGTTGTCGGTTGTCGGTTGTCAGATAACTGATAACCGACAACTTTTCATTTTAAAATTTCTTTAATTCTGTTTGTGTTTTTCATTTCATTAAAAATCGCTTCATAATCATCCGATTCCAAAAATGATTTAAAAGAGGATAAATTGCCGATATATTCTTCTAATGATTTGACAATTTGTTTTTTATTTTGTTTAAAAATGGGTGTCCACATTGAGGGTGAACTTTTGGCTAATCGAACAGTACTTTCAAATCCGCTTCCGGCCATATCGAAAATATCCTTTTCATCTTTTTCTTTTTCGATGACAGTTTTCCCTAACATAAATGAACTAATATGCGACAAATGTGAAACATACGCAATGTGTTTGTCGTGAGATTTTGGTTCCATATAACGAATTCTCATCTTCAAATTTCGGAATAATTCTAATGCTTTTTCCTGATTTTTATATGCTGTTTTTTCAATTTCACAGATGATGTTCACTTTGTCTTCGAATAAATTTTCGATGGCTGCATTTGGACCGGAAAACTCTGTTCCTGCGATGGGATGCGTGGCTAAAAAATTACTTCTTCTAGGGTGATTTTCTACTGCTTCGCAAATTGGTTTTTTGGTTGAACCCACATCAATCACAATAGTGTTTTCTGAAATACGATCCAACACTTTAGGCAAAATTACTAAAGCTACATCAACCGGAACAGCTAAAATGACAAAATCTCCATCAAGATCATCGTCTAAATTTCTTTTTTGATGAATTAATCCCAATGATAATGCCTCGTTAAGATGATTTTCATTTGAATCTATTCCAATAATTAGTGCGTTATCATATAATCTTTGAATATCCAAAGCCATTGAACCGCCAATTAATCCTATACCAATAATTGTTACTTTCATACTAAAATCGTGCTAAAGCTTCTTTAATTTTTACTTCTTCAATGCATAACGAAAATCGAATGTATCCTTCGCCATTACTACCGAAAATTGTGCCGGGTGTGATGAAAATATTTTTATCGATTAAAATTGCATCAATAAACTCTTCGGATGAAATTATTTTCTTTGGAAGCTTTGCCCAAATGAATAATCCAACACTTTTTTCATCATACGAACAACCTAATTTTTCAACCAATTTAAAAAGCAAATTTCTTCGATTAGAATAGACTTTGTTCTGACTTTCAAACCAATTTTTATCTAATCTCAATGCTTCAATCGCACCTTTTTGAATTCCGTAAAACATTCCGCTATCCATATTACTTTTAACTTTTAAGACGGCTTCTAAGAACGTTTTATTTCCCAAAATCATCCCTACTCGCCAACCTGACATATTGAACGATTTACTAAGCGAATTGAGTTCTAACGCAACTTCTTTTGCTCCTTCTACTTGAAAAATCGACATCGGATGATCATTCAAAACAAAACTATACGGATTATCATTCACAATTAAAATATGATGTTTTTTCCCGAAAGCAATTAATTTTTCAAAAACTTCAATTGTAGCATTGGCTCCGGTTGGCATATGCGGATAACAAACCCACATTATTTTGACTTTAGATAAGTCTAATTTTTCTAGAGCTTCAAAATCAGGAAGCCAATTATTCTCTTCAATTAAATCATAAAAAATAGGTTTTGCTTGAACCAATTCGGTTACGGAAGCATATGTTGGATAACCCGGATTCGGAATTAAAACCTCATCCGATTTATTCAAAAAAGCCATTGAAACGTGCATGATTCCCTCTTTGGAACCCATTAAAGGCAAAATTTCGGAAGCAAAATCCATCGAAACATGAAACTGATGTTGATAGAATGTTGCCATCGCTTTTCGCAATTCAGGTAAACCTTGATAACTTTGGTATTCATGAGCTTTTTTATCATTCATCGAATGTTGAATCGCATTGACCACGGAAAAATGAGGCAATAAATCCGGACTACCAATTCCCATGTTAATAATCGGTTTTCCTTCGGAAAGTAGTTGATTCACTTCCCGTAACTTCTTGGAAAAATAATATTCTTGAACCGAATTCAAACGTTCTGCAGTTGTTATCATAGTCTTGCATTTTTATATTCGCCTAATACTTTAAAATGTCTTGTCATTCGTTCTAAATTTTGTTTTGCTTCTTCATAAAATTCATATTTATCAAAAACAACATCAATAAAAAATGAATATTGAAAAGGTGTTTCAATGATAGGTAATGATTGAATTTTAGTCATATTTAATTGGTAATCGCTAATCATTTTCAACACAACTGCCAAGTTGCCGGGTTTATCTTCCAATTCAAATTTTAAGGAAGCTTTATTGATTTCGTCCTTCGGAAATTCTTTATTCACCGATTTTACGATAACAAAACGCGTAGTGTTGTTTTTTACGGTGTGAATATCTTTTGCCAAAATCTCCAAATCATATAAATCTGCTGCTTTTACACTTGCAATGGCGGCCACTCCGAACAAGTTTTGTTCTTGAATGCGTTTGGCTGTTTCGGCTGTATCACTGCTTTCAATTAATTTTATATGCGGATAATTGGAAAAGAAAACAGCACATTGCAACAACGCCATCGGGTGCGATTGCACTTCTTTTATATCTTCAATAGTCTGACCTTTTAATGCCAAAAGGTTATGATGAATATCTAAATAATATTCGCCTATAATGTGCAAATTATAATGGTCGATTAAAGCATAGTTTGGAATAATCGAACCGGCTATAGAATTCTCTAAAGCCATAATTCCTTTGCTTGAGGTATCCTTGATCACATTTTTAACCAAACTTTCAAACGAATGACATTCTTCCAATTCTATCAGTTCCGAAAAATAATTTTCTGCCACCTGATGATGAAATGAACCTTTGATACCTTGAATTGCAATTTTTGTTTTCATATATAATAAAAAAATCCCGACTCAAATTGAATCGGGATTTATATTGTTTTTGAATTAAAAAATTTACCTTACGTAGCACAATACCAATCCCGATTTTTTCCAATAGAAAAAATAAAAGAAATTAGTAAAATAATAGGTGCTATGTGAAATCATCTTTTTGTTGTGATTTTGAATTGCTAATATAGTAAAATATTTAAAGCAAAATACTTTTACCAAAAAAAATGAGTTAAATAAAAAACTTTACTTTTGCTTTAAATCTTATTCTATGTCAATCGAGGTTAAAAATATTTCAAAAATGTATGGTGCTCAGAAAGCATTAGACAACATTTCATTTTCTGTAAATAAAGGAGAAATTGTTGGTTTTTTAGGTCCAAATGGTGCCGGAAAATCTACTTTGATGAAAATTTTAACCACTTACATTACTGCTGATGAAGGTAGTGCTTCGGTGAATAATTATGATGTAGCTAATGCGAATCAAGAAGTTCAGAAGATTGTTGGCTATCTACCTGAACACAATCCTTTATATTTAGATTTATATGTTCGGGAATATTTGGCTTTTAATGCGGATGTGTATAAAGTTTCTAAAAACAGAATTCAGGAAGTGATTGAATTGACTGGTTTGACAACTGAAAGTCATAAAAAAATCGGACAATTATCAAAAGGTTATCGTCAACGAGTAGGTTTGGCTACTGCTTTATTGCACAATCCTGAAGTTTTAATTTTGGATGAGCCTACCACCGGATTAGATCCGAATCAATTGGCAGAAATCAGAGATTTGATAAAAAACATCGGAAAAGACAAAACTGTTTTTCTTTCCACACACATCATGCAGGAAGTGGAAGCCATTTGTGACCGTGTCATCATTATCAACAACGGAAAAATTGTAACCGATAAAAAATTAGACAAATTAATGTCTGATGAGCAAGAACAAGTGATTGAAGTGGAATTTGATAAAGCCGTTTCAGAAGAGTTATTGAATACTTTACCCAACTTCAAATCTGCTAAAAAAATTACTGATTCTGTTTGGGAAATTACTTTCGTATCTTCGGAAGACATGCGATCAAAACTATTTGATTTTGCGAATGAAAATGAATTGAAAACACTTCAAATTCATTTGAAAAGTAAAAATTTAGAAGCTATTTTCAGAGAAAAAACTAAATAATAATTAGTTGTAAATTACTTTTCCTTGGTAATGTCTTGTCACATTAACTGTAGCAGGAGTAGAATGGATGACTAAATTTCCTGTTGCATATAAATCTCCCGTTATTGTCTGAATTACATTCACATGCATATCATTAAAGCCTCTGTGATATAATCCAAGATTTGTGATTTCTAAATTTTCTGCTCTTAAAATACCATTCCCATTGTAAAAACCTACGAAACAATCAGAGGTTTTTCCTGAAAGATAATAATTTGCCACATTATTATTTCCAATAGTTAATTGATTACAGACTAATTCTAAAATAAAATCACCGGTACCAGCCCCTTCTATTCCATCGCCATCTTTGTCGAAGGCAATTAGGGTTAGCGACGGATAAGTAAGCACACCATCTGATACAATATTTTGTTCTGTTTTGGAACGAATTTCTGTAATATTTGGAGCAGTAATATAAACTATGGTTTGACCATAATCGCGAACCCAATTACAACTTGTGTTGTCTTTTAAAATCAATGTATTATTTTGAACAATTACTTCAATATCATCAATTAAATTTTCGCCTGTTCTTACTTCAACTTTATGAAAATCACCTTGTTTTATAACTAGGCCAATCTGTTTGAATACATTAATTTTTTCAAATGTAGTTACTTCTACTTCTCTACTTACTAATCTTCCGGTTGATTTAACACAATCAGCAGGATTGTCACAACCTAGTATGAAAATAGAAAACAGGACTATGCATAATGCTTTTTTCATAATTTAAAGTCTAAATCCAATCAAAAATTCCATTGCTTCTGCTAAAAAAATATGTGTTTTTATCGACAATCCTGAATAAATATTTTTAGTGATATAATATTTCATTCCTAATCGATCATAAACAGGAATATCTGATTTATAAGGTTGATATACATAATAACCCAATTGAGCTTCTAAGGAAATTCTGTTAATAAAAAGTTCATATCCCACAAAAACACCTATTCTTCTATAATCTGTATCTAATTCAACCTCTTCATTTGGATAAGCAATCGCCATAAATTTTATATATTCTTTATACGATTGTGTAAAAAAAACTTCAGTACCCAATTGAAAAGCACTTTTTCTACTGATGCGTTTGTCAAGGTAAAAAGCAGGGTGATAAAATGGTTTTTGTCCACTTCCAATAATAGAGCTTTCACTTACGCCTGTTCGAAGAACTAAATTATATCGAATAGGTTCAGTTACTTTTTCTTTCGTTAAAGTATCCATTTTCCTTTCTAAATTCTCCTGAAAATTATAGGTTACACCCATACTTAAAGCATATGAATTTACACCGCTATTGGGTGCTTTTATTCGTCCATTTGAAAAATGAGTAAATAAAAACCCAGCTTTCAAATCAAATTTATCAAATAATTTCGTTGTATAATTTAACGCAAAATTAGTATTAGCTACTAATCTCGATCCAAATGCAGCATTTTTGTTGTTGGTTACTTTATCGTGTGGACTTGTAGTATAAGCAATTCCCTGAGCAATATTAAATTTTAAGTTGCGATTAAGAAAATAAAAATTATAAAGTGCTCCAAAACCATATACTTCTCCTAAAATATCATTTTTAAAATCTTGATAAATAAAATATCCCCCATAATCGGGATAATTAAAAGCACTTTGCCATTCTTGATGTCCATATGTCTTTTGATAAAGATTTAAATATATTCCATTCGGATGACCTTGCAAAAAATGCTGTAAATCATCTGTATGTGCCATTACATTTCCACTAAAATACTGAACATCTATAGCAGTTGTTTCCGTTTTTTCCTGTGCATAAAGAAAAATTGAAAAAAACAAAAATAAAAGATAAATGCTTTTCATGCTAAAAGTTATTCGGGCAAATATAGCAGAATATCACTAGCCAGAAAATAATATTAAACAAATGATTTTAAAATATTTCTTTGGCAATGGCTTTGATATTCTCAGCTTTTCCCATTGAATAATAATGTAAAACCGGTATACCAGCGGCTACTAATTCTTTGCTCTGAGTTATACACCATTCGATTCCAATTTCTTTTACTGCATCATTATCTTTTGCTTTTACCACAGCCATAATCAAATCATCCGGTAAATCTACTTTGAATCGATGTGGAATCAAATTCAATTGCTTTTTGGTTGCTATGGGTTTTAATCCGGGTATAATTGGAACTGTAATTCCCGCAGCTCTACATTTGGTTACAAAATCAAAGAATTTTTGATTGTCAAAAAACATTTGGGTGATTATATAATCCGCTCCATTTTTAATTTTTTGTTTTAAAAAATGAATATCACTATCCATACTTGGAGCTTCCATGTGTTTTTCCGGATAACCGGCAACACCAATACAGAAATTGGTACATGATGAATTTTGTAAATCTTCATCTAAATAAATTCCTTTGTTCAAGTTATCGATTTGTGTCACCAACTCAGAAGCATATTCATTTCCCTCTTTTTCGGGTCTAAAGTAAATTTCATTTTTCAAGGCATCACCACGCAAAGCCACGACATTATCAATTCCTAAAAAATCTAAATCGATTAATAAATTTTCGGTATCTTCTTTGGTAAAACCTCCACACAAAATATGCGGAATTGCATCTACCTCATATTTATTTTGAATTCCGGCACAAATGCCAACCGTTCCCGGACGTTTTTTCACAATTTTCTTTTGCAATAATCCGCTTGGTAATTCTTTGAATTCGTATTCTTCTCTATGATAAGTTACGTCAATAAAAGGTGGATTAAATTCCATCAACGGATCTATAGAATCAAAAATAGATTGAATATTTTGACCTTTTAAAGGTGGTAAAATCTCAAATGAGAATAAAGGTTTGCCGTTGGCGTTTTCGATATGTTGGGTTACTTTCATGTTTTAAGTTTCAGGCTTCAGGTTTCAGGTTTCAGGTTGGCTGAGCAACTTGAAACTTTAAACCTGAAACAAATTATTTAATCTGATATATTCGGCGAAAGCCATTTCATCGCCATTTCTAAACTACTATTTCTTCGTTTGGCGTAATCTTCTACTTGGTCTTTTTTAATTTTTCCTAATCCGAAATATTTACTTTTCGGATGAGCAAAATAATATCCTGAAACCGATGCTGCGGGCCACATGGCCATACTTTCGGTTAACTTTACGCCAATTTTTTCTTCTACCTCTAATAATTTCCAAATCGTAGGTTTTTCTAAATGATCCGGGCATGCGGGATAACCCGGTGCCGGACGAATTCCGGTGTAATTTTCTTGGATTAAATCTTCATTTGATAATTTTTCATCGGAAGCATAACCCCAAATTTCTTTTCGTACTTTTAAGTGTAAATATTCGGCAAAAGCTTCAGCCAATCGATCGCCTAAGGCTTTTACTAAAATGGAATTATAATCGTCTAATTGTTTTTCAAATTCGGATGCTTTTTCATCTACACCAAATCCGGTTGTGACACAAAAACAGCCGATGTAATCTTGAATTCCGGAATCTTTTGGAGCGATGAAATCGGCAAGAGCGATGTTTGGAGCACCGAGGGTTTTTTGGGATTGTTGACGTAAAGTAAGAAGATGGAAGATAGAAGATGGAAGACTAACTTCTATATCATCATCATTTATTGAATTTGCAGGGAAAATTCCCAAAACTCCTCTGGCAGTGAACCATTTTTCGCAAACAATTTGTTGAAGCATTTTTTGTGCATCTTCAAATAAATCAGTGGCTTGTTGACCTACAACTTCATCGGTTAAAATAGCTGGATATTTTCCAAATAATTCCCATGATTGAAAAAAGGGAGTCCAATCAATGAAATCAACTAATTCGGACAATTCTACTTCTACAGTTTTTGTTCCAATGAAATTGGGTTTTGTTGGCTGATAATTTTTCCAATCGAGTTGTAATTTATTTTTTCTGGCTTCGTTTATTGATAAAAAATTCTTTTCTCTACTCCTATTCAAATAGCCTTCCCGAAGTTGGTCATACTCTTCTCTAACTGTTTTGGCGTAAGCTGTTTTTGTCTCCGGTTGCAATAAATTCGTTGCAACTGTTACCGCTCGCGATGCATCATTTACATGCACAACTGTTTCTTTGTATTCCGGTGCAATTTTAACGGCTGTATGAGCACGAGAAGTCGTTGCACCACCAATCATAATTGGGATTTTGATGTTTAACTTATCCATTTCTTTCGCCAAATAAACCATTTCATCCAACGACGGTGTGATTAATCCGCTTAAACCAATGATATCAACGTTTTCACGAATTGCAGTTTCGATGATTTTTTCTGGTGGAACCATAACTCCCAAATCGATGATTTCAAAATTATTACAAGCCAAAACGACTGCAACAATATTTTTTCCAATATCATGCACATCGCCTTTTACCGTTGCCATCAACACTTTTCCGGCAGATGATGAAGCGGTTGAATCTTTTTCTGCTTCAATAAATGGAAGTAGATAAGCCACTGCTTTTTTCATCACTCGAGCCGATTTAACTACTTGAGGTAAAAACATTTTCCCGCTTCCAAATAAATCGCCTACGACATTCATTCCTGCCATTAAATTAATTTCGATAACTTCAATAGCTTTTGTGGAATTTAGTCTACCTTCTTCTACATCTATTTCGATGAATTCATCGATTCCTTTTACTAAAGAATGCGTTAATCGTTCTTGAACGGAACCATTACGCCATTCCATCCCCCCCTTAATCCCCCCCGAAGGGTGGGAAAGGACACCTTTGTAACTCTCGGCTAATTCTAAAAGTCGTTCAGTCGCATCTTCTGTTCGGTTTAATAAAACATCTTCAACGTGTTCTAACAATGTTGTGTCGATTTCATCATAAATTTCCAACATTTCAGGATTCACAATTCCCATGGTCATTCCGTTTTGAATGGCATGATATAGGAAAGCGGAATGCATCGCTTCACGTACTTTATCGTTACCACGGAAAGAAAAAGAAACGTTGCTCACACCACCTGAAACATTTGCGTAAGGAAGGTTTTCACGAATCCATTTGGTGGCTTTGAAAAAATCCAATGCGTTTAATTTATGTTCCTCCATTCCGGTGGCAACAGGGAAAATATTGGGATCGAAAATAATATCTTCTGCCGGAAAACCCACTTTATCGACTAAAATATCGTAGCTTCTTTTGCAGATTTCAATACGTCTTTCGTAAGTATCCGCTTGACCGTTTTCATCAAAAGCCATGACGATGACAGCTGCTCCGTAACGTTTAATTAATTTGGCGTGATGAATAAATGTTTCTTCCCCTTCTTTTAGCGAAATGGAATTGACGACTCCTTTTCCTTGAATGACTTTTAATCCGGCTTCAATGATTTCCCATTTGGAACTGTCAATCATAACGGGAACTCGAGCAATATCCGGTTCTGCAGCGATTAAGTTTAAGAATTTGGTCATGGCTTGAACACCATCTAACATTCCTTCGTCCATGTTGACATCGATGATTTGGGCTCCTCCTTCCACTTGAGCACGAGCGATATCAAGAGCCTCATCGTACTTTTCTTCTTTGATTAAACGAAGAAATTTTCGTGAACCGGTAACATTTGTTCGTTCGCCGACGTTTACGAAATTCGTTTCAGGTGTTATGATGAGGGGTTCAAGACCGGATAATCTTAAATTTTTTTTACAATCTGATTCAGGCATTATATCTTTTCTAAAATTTGTCTGGGTTTAAATTCTTTTGCCACTTCGGCGATTAATTTGATGTGTTCCGGTGTTGTACCGCAACAACCACCGATGATATTGACCAAATTATCTTGTAAATATTCACGGATTAAGCCTTGCATTTCTTCCGGAGTTTGGTCGTAATGTCCGAATGCATTGGGCAATCCGGCATTGGGATGTGCGGAAATATTGAGTTGTGTATTCATCGCCAACCGTTTCAAATACGGTTTCAATTGGTCAGCACCTAGAGCACAATTGAATCCGATACTTAACAATGGAATATGTGAAATGGAAATTAAAAAAGCTTCAACCGTTTGTCCGGAAAGTGTTCGTCCGGAAGCATCGGTAATTGTTCCGGAAACCATAACCGGAATATCGAGGTTTCGTTGTTCTTTGACTTCTTCAATGGCGAAAAGGGCAGCTTTGGCGTTGAGTGTGTCGAAGATTGTTTCTACTAACAAAACATCACAACCACCGTCAATTAATGCTTCGACTTGTTGTTTGTAGGCGATGCGTAAATCGTCGAAAGTAACGGCACGAAATCCTGGGTCGTTTACGTCGGGACTCATGGATGCGGTTCGGTTGGTTGGACCGATTGAACCGGCGACAAAACGTGGTTTATCGTTGAATTCATCAGCAACTTCTCTTGCAATTTTGGTGGATTGATAATTGAGTTCGTAAACTAGATCTTCGAGATGATAATCGGCCATTCCGATGGTGGTTCCAGAAAACGTGTTGGTTTCAACAATGTCGGCACCCGCTTGAAAATAGGCTCGGTGCACGGCTTTTACGGCTTCGGGCTGGGTTATGGAAAGTAAGTCGTTGTTGCCTTTTAATGGATGTGGAAAATCTTTGAAACGTTGGCCGCGAAAATCTTCTTCGGAGAAATTGTTTCGTTGCAGCATAGTTCCCATGGCTCCGTCGAGGACAAGGATTCTTTCTTGTATGGCTTTTTCTATTTTTGACATTTTATTTTTTTTAACCGCAAAGTTCGCTAAGACTTGTTTGTTGCACTGACGCCTAGCCCCGATTGTAGCGGAAATTTTTTGTGGCAGACGGCTATTTTTTCTTGCTTTAAAAAAGCGACCGAAGGAAGCTCTTTTTGAAGCGTAGAAAAAAAGCCGGATGCGGCAAAAAATTGTAGCGGAAAGCGGGATTAGCTTCTAACTAAAAAATTATCAAGAAATAGAGGAATTAAACGGGTTATCTGTTCTCGTTTTTTGAACGAGATAGAATGTAGCACCTTCTACAGTTGCAGGGTTGCTAAGCTTTCATAGGGTCTAATCCCTCCGGCTTTCGTGATAACGATCAGAATGTGTATGAACGGGGCAAATATAGAAAAGTATTTGTTAACTAGAAAAAAAATCTAAATAATAAATAATTAAAGATGATATTTAGAAAAAAAATCTATTAAACATAAAATTTTAAAATAATTATTCTAAAAAAAGCAATAATTTGTAAAAAAAAATCCGGAACAATGTCCGGATTCTTTAAATATATATACTAATTAATTCTTAACAATCTTAGTAGTTCCTTTTCCTAAATCTGTTTCAACTGAAACAAAGTACATACCTGTAGTTAAATCAGAAATGTTTAATTCAGTTTGAGAAATTCCACTTAAGTTAAAAGATTTAACGATTCTTCCATTTAAATCCGTAACAGATATATTATTGATCAAAGTTGTAGTAGAGGAAAGATTAATCATACCATTTGTTGGATTTGGATAAATTTTCAAGTTATTGGCAAAAAAGTCTTCAGTTGACAAAACGGATGTTAAATTAAATGTATCTAAACCTAAAGAAACACCTCCGGCAGCACCCGGTGTGAAATGATGAAAACCAAAGTAGTACGTTCCTGTAGTAGTCGGTGTGAAATTAACTGTATATTGCGTCCAAGTTGTATTTGCAATAGTACTTGAAGTCCAAAGCGTATTAGTTTGTGCTGCTATACTTGGTTCATTACCTACTGTCATTTTTATACTTTGAGGATTGGCTGCTCCAAAATTTCTTAGAAAAAAAGTGATTGTATTAGATGAATTTGCAACTAAATGAATTGGTCTGGAAAACAACCATCTGTTAGTTGCAGTTCCTACTGTTGTACTACTGTTTGAAAAAACCATTTGAGTTCCGGCTTGAGGATTTCCTGCAGTTGCATTTGTTGACCAAGCCCCTGACCACCCATCTTGAGAATATCCACCGGTAGTATCAAATCCATAAGAGTAAGAAGGTGCTCCTTCAATCGCAGTAAATAAAGAATATGGTCCAACCCATCCACCGGTTGTTGAACCAGATTTACTTCTCACAAAATATTGATACCTTGAATTTGGATTTAAAGAATTTATAGTTACTGAGGTTGATGAAGTCGACCCTGTAACGGTTGGGGTGTGACCGGCTGCACCCCAAGAATAATCATACTCTGAAATACCGGAGGCTGCTGTCCAGTTAAAGGTTCCACTTGTTAATCCAATAGCTGAATTTGTCATTAATCTATCAGGAGCAGGACAAGTACCGTTAACTATATATACATTATCTATTCCTAACAAAAACATATCATTTGAAAAATTTTGAAACGCAATATAAATTGTTTGACCAGCAAAGGCAGATAAATCTAAACTTTTGTTTTGCCAAGTTGTAGATTCTCCTGTTGAAGTACCATTACCAACTGTTAGAGCTGGTGTTGTAAAGTTTGCCGGAGTATTACCCGTTGTAGATATATAAACTCTGTAAGAATCTGGAAAAGTTGCATCATACGCTCTCGCATGCCAATACAATGTTGATGTTCCGGCTGGTAGAGTAATAGCAGGACTAACCATCCAATCGTTAGAGACGCCTGCCGGAGTATACCAAGATGTACTTAACGCTACACTATTATCAAATTCTGAAAGAGATTGAACCCAAGCGGCATTAACGTAATTTACTGCCGTATTTGGCACTAAATTGTCTTGATTATAGAGAGCCCATTGCGATAATGGTCCGTTAACATTTTCAAAACCAGATTGAAAAATCTGTGCATTTGAAAAGAATGAAATACATAAAATTGCTGTAAGTAAAAATTTTTTCATAATTAAAGTTTTTTATTTTATGTAAAATTAATTAAATTTAGTTTTACAGAGAAATATTTTTTACAACAAAATTAGTTAACAATAAAAAATTAAAAAAAAATTAGCTATTTAAAATCACTTTCTTAAATTTGCAACCAAATTAATGAGGAAAAATTTGTACTGATTGCAACCTCGTAAAAAAATGCTAAAGCAGAATTCTTCTTTAGTTTTTTTAATCTGCAACTTACTTTTTCTCAGAATTTTTTATTATTCATTCTGAAGTTATTCAGTAAAAATTAAATTAAATTATGGCTTATTTATTTACATCAGAATCTGTGAGTGAAGGACATCCTGATAAAGTTGCGGATCAAATCAGTGATGCATTAATTGACAACTTTTTAGCATTTGATGCCGAATCAAAAGTAGCTTGTGAAACATTGGTTACAACCGGACAAGTAATTTTGGCGGGTGAAGTAAAGTCGAACACCTATTTAGATGTTCAATCTATCGCTCGTGAAGTGATTAGAAAAATTGGATATACTAAAAGTGAATACATGTTTGAGGCCAATTCATGTGGAGTTCTTTCAGCTATCCATGAACAATCTGCTGATATCAACCAAGGAGTTGACAGAGCAAGCAAAGAAGAGCAAGGAGCTGGTGATCAAGGAATGATGTTTGGTTATGCAACTAATGAAACCGATAACTACATGCCATTAGCATTGGATTTATCGCATGCTTTACTAATTGAATTAGCAGCTATTCGCAGAGAAAACAACGAAATAAAGTACTTACGCCCAGATGCAAAATCACAGGTAACTTTAGAATATTCAGACGACAATAAACCCTTAAGAATTGACGCTATTGTAATTTCTACACAACATGATGATTTTGATAATGAAGCAGCGATGTTAGCAAAAATCAAATCGGATTTAATAAGTATTTTAATTCCTAGAGTTAAAGCGAAATACCCGCAATACGCTCATTTATTTAATGACAACATTACTTATCATATCAATCCGACCGGAAAATTTGTGATTGGAGGACCTCATGGCGACACCGGATTAACCGGAAGAAAAATCATCGTAGATACTTATGGTGGAAAAGGAGCACACGGAGGTGGAGCTTTTTCTGGAAAAGACCCATCAAAAGTAGATAGAAGTGCTGCTTATGCCACAAGACATATTGCTAAAAACTTGGTTGCAGCAGGATTATGTGAAGAAGTTTTGGTTCAGGTTTCCTATGCGATTGGTGTTGCAAAACCAACTTCTATCAATGTAAATACTTATGGAACTGCGAAAGTAAATTTAAAAGACGGCGAAATCAGCAACTTAGTTGAGACAATTTTCGACATGCGTCCTTATTTTATCGAACAACGTTTGAAATTAAGAAATCCTATTTATAGTGAAACAGCTGCTTACGGACACATGGGAAGAACTCCTGAAACCGTAACTAAAACTTTCAAATCTCCTGATGGAGCAGAAAAAACAGTAACGGTTGATTTATTTACTTGGGAAAAACTGGATTATGTTGACCAAGTTAAAAAAGCATTTGGATTATAAAATTAACTAACTCAACCATAAAAAACCCTGACTCGTATTTTGTAGTCAGGGTTTTTGCTTTTATAAGTTGTATCTTAAACTAAAAATCAAATAGCGTGGTTGCACAAAATACTGCGAAGTTCTGAAACCAATCTGATTAAAACTATCATCATTCAATGAACGCGTATTTAATAAATTGGTTACTCCTACTCTATATTCCATTTTTGCGTCTTTTTTGCGATAAGCCAGACTAGCATTTAAAAAGTCATAACTATTTCTAACCGTTCCCGTTGAATTGGTATAACTATAATAATCATAATCGGCATTAAAGGAAAATCCGTTTAAGAAAAAATAATCTAATTTAGCAAAAGGTTGTTGAGTTGTAAAGGTGGTTCCTTGATAATCATTTAAGGTAACAGTATACCCAATTTCGATATTCGGCCATTTAGTAAATTGTGTTCCCAAAGAAGTTCGATAGGTTTGACTAAACGATTCTGTGGTTTGCACAAAATCAGCTTCCGTATTCAAAGGATCTGTTGGATTGACACGAAGTGTATTAAACTGAGACCAATTTAAATTTAATCCAATATTTGCTTTATAGAATTTTTTAAATGTTCTTTGATAACCAGCAGTTCCATTTACACTTCTATTTTCAAAATTTGCATTAACTTTTTCACTAACTTGATTTATACCGTTAAAAAAGGCACGGTTTACAACAGGATCAGACGTTTCAACGTAATTTATATTTCCAAAAATGGTGGTATAATTGAATAAATTGTATTTGAAATATCGTAAAGAATGGGTTTGTTGTAATGCATTTTCTAATAAACGATTACCACGATTAAACGAGTTGAAATTACTGAATGTAAATCCTTGTACAAATGAATTTATGTCGCTAAACAAATTACTCATACGATAATTATACGTTAACGATTCTGATTTTTTAATTTGAAATTGTGCAAATAAATCAGGTAATAGACGATTAAAGTCATCTCTTACTCTTGTATTCAATTGATCATTGAAGGTATTGTAAATGTGATAACTTACCCCTGGATTAAAGGTAAATTTTCCCTTAATGAATTTATAATGCAAGCCTAAATACGCATCATTAAAACTGTATCGGACATCATTGTTGTAGTCATCATCTGTTAACACTAATGAAGTTCCATTATCCAATAATTGGAAAATTGATGAATTATAACTTTGGTAAGAATACGTGTTTCCTAATGTTACATTAATATTACTTTTGGGAGTCAAACTGTAATAATAATCTACTTTGGCATCTAATTTATTCGTTTTTACAAACCGGTCTTGATTGATGTTAAAAGAACTTTGATTCACATCAAATAACCCCAAATTAGCAAAAGGTTCATTTAACAAATCAGGATTATACAATGGATCTTCATCTTGGTATTGATGTTGGACTTCATACGCCCATGTACTTTTATCATTTTGTGTCCAAAAAATATTTAAACTCTGATTTAAAGTTATTGGATCTTGTCTTTTAAAGGAACTAATAGTATTAAAAATTTCATTCCCTTCTGTAAAAGAAGTTGTTTGTAAAAGATTGGTTTCTTCTTGATTAGAACGCTTTAAAGAAACATCATAATCAAACTGAAAATCTTCATTAGGTTTATACTTTGAACCTATTTTGAAAATAGATAAGTTATTGGTCACATTGGAAACATCACTTCTATTCTCAGTCGTTTCAACATTTGTAGTGTTTGGTTCAAAAATCTCGTTAATTGATTGTGTGTTGGTAATGGTTTTGTCCGATGTTATCACGGCAAATCCACTTAAACTCCAAGTTTTTGACATTTGCTGTGTGATATTGGCTGCTCCAAATTTGGTATCAATTTCTTCTGCTCTGTTGTTTCGTTGCGTAGAAATTCCTAAATCGTTTGAAGAAATATTGAAGTTTGTTCCACTTCTTCCTATAGTATTTCTTGCTCCACCGGTTAGTCTAAAATAATCTCTCAAAGAAAATGGTACATCTCCAATATTATTAAAGTTAGACAATACATTGACACTGGTTTTCGGGCTGTAATAAAATAGTTTCGGATTGATGATATACCGCTCATCCGGTCCAACTCCGGCAGAAATATCGCCAAACCAAAACTTATTTTTACCTTTTTTCAGTTTAATATTAATAGCTACATCATCGTTATTGTTTTCTAACCCTCTTAACTGATTTACTTCTGTATAATTTCTTAAAACTTGAACCTTATCCACAGCATCTGAGGGTATGTTTTTTGAACCTAATTTGGTATCCCCTTCAAAGAATTTTTTTCCATCTACTAAAAGTTGAGTCACCTTTTTTCCTTCCACTTCAATTTCACCATCGGCATTTACATCTACTCCGGGAAGTTTTTTTAAGACGTCTTCTAATTTCCTTTCAGTTCCGGTTTTAAAAGAATCGGCATTGTAAACAATCGTATCACCTTTTATAGAAACCGGCATTTCTTGTACGACTTCAACTCCTTCTAAACTTATACCTCCTTCTTTAAGTGTTATAACTTTTTGAAAATTTTCAGTTTGAGTTTGAACGGATAAATCCAGCGATTGAAACCCAATAAAGCTAACTTTAATTTTATAATTTGAATTAGGTTTTAAATTAAGTTGAAATTTACCTTTGTCATTAGTAATTCCATACGCATCCATAGCTTTTGTCTCTTGATTGATGGCCATTACGTTTGCCATCTCAAGCGGTTTTCGTAAGGTATCTTGCACAATTCCTTCCATTTTTATGGATTGAGCAAAATTAATAACGGAGAACAATAAAAATATAAGAACGAGTGATTGTGTTTTGAACATATTTATATAAGTGTATATTATCCCCCTATTCTGAATTGCATTCCTCTACCACCTTGACCTTGATTCATTTCACGCATTTCAGCCATTTTTTCCATGACAATTTTATCATACTCAGCTTGGGTTACTTCTTTACCGTTTTTAGGTGCTTTTATTTCTTTTTTCTCTTTTGTATTCAGCACAATCTTAGAACACAAAATAACCGTTTTACCATCCGTAACTTCTAAAATTAATCCTGGTAATCCCCAATAATTTTCAGGACCTTGGTTTATTGGAATTTCTGGTGAATACCATGCTGTAATGTTGATTTCTTTTGGCATTTCCCAACCATCCATAAAATTTGTGGTTTTAGTTTCTTCTTTTTTCTTGTCAACATCTGTCTTTTCTTCCTTCTTCTCCTCTGCTTTACGTCTGAAATTTCTAAAATCAGACTGAGTTACAGGTCGAACAGCTGTTGCTTTGTAGCAGGTATAATTTCCAATTTGCTTGGTTTCACCTTCTAACTTCCATTCATATTTTGGCAAACTGTCTTTTACTAAAAATTCTTTGCCAAAAAATTCTTTGTCAACCGTAAACATTTTTTCTTTTACATTTTTATAATGTGTTCCGCCTCCACCCATCATAGAGGACATAAAACGCATTCCGCCTCCTTGACCTGGGGCTTCTAATTTTTCTTCTTCTTTATAAATGGAGGCACTTTTGTCAAAATTTAAAATAAACGTTTTTTCAAAAGCGGCTTTCATTCTTTCTTGAAACATCTTTTGCATTTCAGGAGTTATTTCTCTGTTTCCTGAAAAACCAGCAGTCATATCTGCTGTACTGGTTTTCGATTCATAAACTGCCATTCCTTGAAAATCTTGAGCAATTGCACTAATAATAGCAGCAAAAAAAGAGAGTAGTGTAACTATAATGGTTTTCATTTGATTACGTTTTTAAATTGGTAAAACAAATATGACGAGTTATTCGTGTATTTGTTACCAAGATTTTGTTAAAAATTAAGGTATTCTTACAAAAAAATTATGTTTATGTTGTATTTTAGCCTTGATGAAAAAATTGATTACTTCTTTTTGGATGTTATTTGTTTTGATGGTCTTTTCACAAGAAAGGAAGATAACTCCAATTTTTATTTCCACACAGCAACTTGTGGTTGATGAATTCATTTCAATCGACTCATTTGGCTATATATATTATAGTAAAGGTAATGTTTTTTATAAACAACAAGACAAAGAATTATATCAATATAAAAATCTATCACTAGGAAAAATAAAACGAGTTGATCTACAAAATCCGCTTAAAATCGTGCTTTTTTATGAAGGTTTGAATTCAGTTATAACCTTAGACAATCAATTAAACGAAACCTCTTCCATCAATTTTTCCAAAATCCAAAACAACCCGATTATTGCTTCAGCGTTAGGTTTAGCCTCTCAAAACCGATTATGGGTTTTTAATTCGTTGCCAATGCAATTGGGATTATATGATTTTACTAAACAAGTATTTCTACCTTTATCTCAACCTTTTCAAAATCCGATTCAATATTACCAAACTGATTATAATCAATTTTATTGGATTGATTCAAGTAACAACATATTTACATGTGATATCTTCGGAAAAATTACAACTTTAGGAAATACACCATCTTTTAGTCATGTCCAAATTTTATCTTCTGAAAAAGTGATTTTTCAAAAAGAAAATAAATTATTTCTTCATGATTTAAAAGACAACTCAACAATTGAAATTCAATTAGATAAAAAAATGATTCAAAATTTTCAAGTTAAAGACCAATTTTTGTTTATTTTTACCGAGAACGAAATAAGTAAATATAAAATTAATTTACCATAATGCACATAGCAGTAGCAGGCAATATTGGAGCCGGAAAAACCACTTTAACACGACTATTAGCCAAACATTTTAAATGGGAGCCACACTTTGAAGATGTAGTGGATAATCCATATCTAGATGATTTTTATCACCAAATGGAACGTTGGTCATTTAATTTGCAAATTTACTTTTTAAATAGTCGTTTCAGACAGGTTTTGCAAATTCGTGAAAGTGGTAAGAAAATTATTCAAGACAGAACAATATATGAAGATTCACATATTTTCGCACCTAACCTACACTCCATGGGCTTGATGACCAACCGCGATTTTAATAATTACAAATCGCTGTTTGAGTTAATGGAAAGCATGGTTCAATCACCGGATTTATTGATCTATCTAAGAAGTTCGATTCCCAATTTAGTGAGTCAAATTCACAAAAGAGGGCGAGATTATGAAAATACAATTTCTATTGACTATTTAAGCCGATTGAACGAGCGTTACGAAGCATGGATCCAAAGCTACGACAAAGGAAAACTATTGATAATTGATGTGGATAATATTAACTTCGTTGATAATCCCGAAGATTTAGGAATGATTATCAATCGAATAGATGCCGAAATAAATGGACTTTTTTAGAAAATAAATTAATAGCAATTGCCTCAATTTAGTTGAGGCTTTTTTATTGCATCGTATCAAACAACGATTTTACTTTTATATTTTTAGGTATTTTAGAAACGTTTATTATTCGCTTTTCATTGGGCAAGACATCAAAATAATTATCTTCAAAGAAGACTTCATTTTCTGAAGACAGAAAAATGTCTTTTGCTAAAACATCTGATGAAATTTCGATCATAAAATCATTTAGCTTTTTAATTTGGATAGTAGGTTTTTGCAGTTTCAACGCTTTAGGTTTTACAAAGAAATATTGTGATTGAACACCATTGAATTTTACTTTTAAAACGGATTGTTGCAAATCGAATGATTTCAAATCCTCTTTGAGTAATTCATAAACAATTTTGCTCAGGTTTTCTTCAATTGTAATTTCTTTCGAAGTTTTCCAAATCAACTTCCCATCAAAAGAAATCAATTCCAATTCCATTTTCCCGGAAAAGCTTTCAAGATTATCATTAACCAAATAAACCTTAAATTTTTCATTTTCTTCTGTAATTGAAAGCATCAGATTTTCAAAACTTCGCTTGGATTGATAATGAAAGGCTTTCCAATTTCCGTAATAATCCAATGAACTCCAAGACGTAACAGGCCAACAATCATTCAATTGCCAATAGAGTGTTCCCATGCAATACGGTTTCGCTCTTCGATGGGCTTCAATAGCTATTTTCATGCCACGAGCTTGCAACAATTGGGAAACATAAAGATAATCTTCAAAATCTTTGGGCACCACATAATCGCGTTCCATGTATTCTTTAATGGTTTCGAAACCCGTTGGATGTTTTTGGTGATTTCTAAAAGCTTCGGAAGTGAAATTCAAGTCTTCTTGAGCCATCGATTTTTGGAGTGTTCCCAAATTAGGCATACCTTGAAAACCATATTCGCTTATAAAACGTCCTACTTTTTTTTCATATATTTCAAAAGGTTCCTTTCCCCACCAAACGCCCCAATAATGCACATCGCCTTGCGTTAAACTTTCTTTTCTTCCCCAACCTTTCGATGGAGATGACGACCAATAAATATTCTTTTCTTTTGGCAATAAACTATCCAAAGTCTGCGGAATCATTTCATGAAATACTTTCTTGTAATCATTCCAAATTTTTGTAGAATCCGCTTTCGAATAGTTAAATTGCTTTTGCCAACCCCAATTGTGCCAACCTTCATCATTTTCATTATTGCCGCACCAAATCGCAATACTTGGATGATTTTGTAAGCGATTTACGTTATCAATGACTTCTTGTTTTATATTTTGTACAAATTTTTCATCACCGGGATACATCGCACACGCAAACATAAAATCCTGCCAAACTAAAATTCCGTTGGCATCACAAGCTTCATAAAACGCATCATCAAAATAAACACCGCCACCCCAAACGCGAAGCATATTCATATTCGCATTTTTAGCATTTTCAACTAAAGAAAAATAAGTAGAATCCGAAACTCGTGGCAAAAAACTATCGGGTGGAACCACATTAGCACCTTTCATAAAAACGGGTTTTCCGTTTAATTTGAAGTAAAAGCTTGAACCAAATTGGTCTTTTTCTTGTACCAATTCGATGGTTCGTAGACCAATATGTAATTTTTTTGAATCCATCAACTGGTTTTTCTGACTAATTTCAAAGGTAAAAGAATATAAATTCGCTTCACCTAAACCATTAGACCACCACAATTTTGGATTTGCAATTTCATATTGCATTTTGATTTTATTCTTTCCCTTTTTAAGGTTGAAAGTTGCTGATTTTTCATTAATTTTTAGCTGAATCGATTTTTCTTTGAAAACGGAAACTTCGGTTGTGAATTCTAAAATCGCTTTTTGGTCATTCAATTCAATTTGAGTGTATTTTATGTTTTCAATTTTAGCCGAATTCCAAAATTTTAAATGTACATTCTTCCAAATTCCTGCCGTAACGAATCGCGGTCCCCAATCCCAACCAAATTGATATTGTGCTTTTCGAATAAAAACACGCTCTTTTTCAGGTAAGGTATAAGATAATTTTACAACTTCCTCTTTCCCTTTTAGAACTGCGGAATGAAAAACTACTTTTAAATGATTGGTTCCCATTTTCAATTGTGATTTGGCTGAAATTCTCCAATTTCGGAACATATTATCGGCTTCCAAAACTACTTTTTCGTTCAAATAAATAGTAGCATAAGTATCCAAACCTTCAAATTCTAAATCGATATTTTCATTTTTTAATTCCGATTCAGAAAGTGTAAAATACGTTTCGTATTCCCAAACTTCATTTTCAATCCACTGCAATTGCTTTTCATTGGCTCCAAAAAAAGGATCTGGAATTAATTGGTTTTGAAACAAATCGGTGTGAATGGTTCCGGGAATGGTAGCCTTATACTTTTTTGCTTCGTTTTGCTTGTTGAATGTCCAGTTTTCTGAAGACAAATTGCGATAAGAAGTTTGTGCTGAAATGAATAAACAATTTAAACAACATAGTAAAACGAAGATATCTTTAACCATATAAGGCATATAAGTTTATTTAAGTTTGGAGCTTATTTTTTAATTGGATTATTTCTTCAATATTTGTAATTTCACTTCCATCAGTAATGGCGGATGAATGATACCAATTCGCATTTACTATTTCATCCAAATCTGAAATATTGGTTGAACGTAAACCGCCTCCAGGCATGATTTCGATGCGATTTTTAGCTTGTTTGACTAATAGTTTCAGTACTTCTTTCCCTTCCATGACATTTGGGAAAGTTCCGGAAGTTAGAATCGTTGAGAATCCGCACGAGATAACATCTTCCAATGATTGTTCGTAATCTAAAACTTCATCAAAAGCTCTGTGAAACGTACATGGAAAGGGTTTCGCTAATTCCACTAATGATTTATTTACTGGGATGTCAATTTTATTATTTTTGGTTAATACCCCAAAAACAAATCCATTTACTCCTACTTTTTTCATTTCAAGAATTTCCAAATACATAAACATTATTTCATTCATTGAATACACAAAATTTCCTCCTCTTGGGCGAATCATTACATTTAAATCAATGGATAAATGTTGACGAGCTTGTTGAATCATTTCTAGATTTGGAGTAATTCCGCCAACAGAAATATCAGCACATAATTCTACCCTATCAGCTCCAGCTTTTTGAGCAATTAAAGCAGATTCAAGGTTAAAACAAGCGATTTCTAGTTTCTTCATTATTTCAAATAATACTTCGCATCAATCAATTTATTCCCATTTTCATCGTGAACGGCATAATTGAAACCGCCTTGTATGCAATACGAACCGTATTCTCCTTTTTTGTTTAATGCAATAAAACCAACTTGAATGTCTTTTAGATTTTTACCCCGATTTTGCGTCAGTTTTACGATTCGCATCACCGCTTCTTCACAAGCTTTTTGTGGTGATTTTCCTTGACGCATTAATTCCACTACTAGATGGCAACCTGTAATTCGAATTACTTCTTCACCGTGACCAGTTGCGGTTGCAGCACCAATTTCATTATCCACATACAAACCGGCACCAATAATCGGTGAATCGCCCACACGTCCATGCATTTTAAACGCCATGCCGCTGGTGGTACATGCCCCTGATAAATTACCTTGTGCATCCAAAGCAATCATTCCAATCGTGTCGTGGTTTTCAATATTCACTTTGGGTTGGTATTGACTCGATTTTAACCAATCTTTCCACTCTTTTTCTGATGCTTCAATTAATAAATTTTCTTTCGGAAATCCTTGCGATAAAGCAAATTGGAAAGCTCCTTCACCCACCAACATCACATGGGGAGTTTTTTCCATCACGGCTCTGGCAACCGAAATAGGGTGTTTGATATGCTCCAAACAAGCTACCGATCCGATATTCGAAAATTCATCCATGATGCACGCATCTAACGTTACCCGCCCATCTCTGTCCGGACGACCGCCATAGCCAACGCTTCGTTCAGAAGGATCTGCTTCGGTAAGTTTTACACCAACTTCCACAGCATCGAGTGCACGGCCTTTGTTTTTCAATATTTCCCAAGCAGCTTCATTAGCTTGAAGGCCAAAATTCCATGTAGAAAGTACTATAGGCTTATTTGACTTTGCGGAAAATAATTCCTGCTCTTCCGGTTTTGATTGAAAGGATTGCAAGGCTACTCCGGCGGTTGCTAAAGCTGTCGTTTTTAGAAATTTTCGTCTATTTGCCATATTATTCTACACTAATTTCGTCTATAAATAACCAAGATGCATTACCGGCACCGGGTTTTCCATCGGGAATTATGCCGTAATTTTTCACTATAACTTTGAGATATTTAGCTGTTGTTTTGGGAAAACTTTCAACCAATATTCCGTTTCGAATTGTAATTTGCTCTTGAGAAACAATTTTAATACTTGAAAAAGATATTCCATCATTGGAAACCAAAAATTGAATTTCTTTGGGTAAATAAATCCAACTACTTTCGCCATTAAACGTATTCAAACTTACTTTTTCGAAAGAGGTAGTCGAGCCAAAATCGATAGTGGCTTCCACATCTTTACCCGAAAAACCCAACCAATTTTTTCCAAAACGAAGTAAATCGCCTTTTACACCATCTACCAAGGTAGCTGCTCCACCTTTTCCGTAGGTTTTACTCGGTTCGTGTTTTAGCGAAATGGATTTACCGGAAGATTTGGTTATGTAAAACGTTTGTGAAATTGTTGCACTTTTGGCCTGACCTGCTTCAAAATAGGCTGATTTTACAGTACAACTGTTATCAATTTGTATGGGAGAATTGTATGATTTTGAATCAGCTTTGGGTTCAGAACCATCTGTTGTAAAGCGAATTCCGGAAGAATTTCTGCTCTTCAATGCATAGTAGATTTGGTTGTTTTGAACCGAAATATCCGAAACCACTTGATAAATAGCTTTACTAAAATTGATGTTTTTTTGTTTCCAACCTTTCATATGATGCACCACTCGATCTTCAAAAGCTTTATAGTTTTCAGAATTTGAAGTACCCCAAACCACCTCAGCAATAGCTGTAATTCGAGGAAAAAGCATGTATTCAACTTGGCTAATTGTATCAATATATTCTGTCCACAAATTGGCTTGTGCTCCTAAAATATAAGCCGATTCTGCCTCATTTAACTCAGTTGGGATGGGATTGTAACTATACACTTTTTCCAAAGTGGTGTACCCTCCAAAGGCTAATGGTTCATTAGCAGGTTCTCCTTGGTAATGATCAAAGTAACAATGTGAGCCCGGCGACATAACGGCAAAATGTTTTTCTTTGGCTGCTGCAATGCCTCCTTCAATACCTCTCCAACTCATTACGGCCGCATTGGGAGCCAAACCGCCTTCAAGAATTTCATCCCAGCCGATGATTTTTCGTCCTTTACTGTTGACAAATTTTTCAATTCTTTGGATGAAATAACTTTGCAATTCGTGTTCGTCTTTTAACTTCTCGTCTTTCATTCGCTTTTGGCATAGCGAACAACTTTTCCAACGTGTTTTTGGACATTCATCCCCGCCAATATGAATGTATTCTGACGGAAATAATGCAATTACTTCACTTAAAATATTTTCTAAAAAGGTAAACGTTTCGTCTTTTGGGCAAAAGACATCGTCTAACACACCCCATGTTTTTCCCACTTCAAAAGGTCCGCCCGTACAAGAATATTGCGGATAAGCGGCTAAAGCTGCCAATGCATGACCCGGCATTTCAATTTCAGGAACTACCGTTATATGTCTTTCTTTTGCATACGCCACAACTTCTTTGATTTCTTCTTGAGTGTAAAATCCACCATATTTTTTATTGTCAAAAGTTTGGTCTCGATAATGCCCTACCATTGAACCGCTTCGCCAAGCTCCAATTTCTGTGAGTTTTGGATATTTCTTGATTTCAATTCGCCAACCTTGATCGTCGGTTAAATGCCAATGAAAAGTATTCATTTTGTATTGAGCCAAATAATCGATGTACTTTTTGACAAATTCTATATCAAAAAAATGACGAGATACATCTAAATGCATGCCACGCCATTTGAATTTGGGTTGATCATTGATTAGTAGACAAGGTATCTTAATTTCATCTTTTTCTTCCAACGGAAGCAATTGTAATAAGGTTTGAATACCATAAAAAACACCTGCTCTTTCCTGTGCTTCAATTGTAATTTCACTTTTGTTTATTAACAACATGTATTCCTCATCATTACTTTTAAATGAAGAGCGTTTACCTGATGAATCTTTAATTACTGATAATTTTGGAGAGAGAGCATAATTTAAAGCAATACAATTTTCACTCTTAGCATTTTTATTGATTGTTAGTTTCAACCCATTATTTTCATGAATATATTGTTGAAGAAATTGTGCCTCAAATGAATTTTCATCCGCTTTAATAACTGTTTCACTGTTTAACGCAAAAGTGCCTTCACGAAATTCTATAGTTTCAGGCTGTGGAATAATATTTTGACCAAAACCTATAAACGAAATCAAGCCAATAAGTAAAAGAAAAAATCTAATCATAACATAAAATTATTCCGCTAAATGTAGTAAAAATAAAAATGCCTTGCGTGGGCAAGGCATTTTTTATAGTTGAAAGAAAAAACTATTGCTTTTTAAATTCTTCAATTTTTGCTGTAACTTCTTGGTCAGTTCCTTCAAAAGTTATAGTGTCTGATTTTGTTTCACCATTTTCTGTGGTTGATACTGAAACAAATGCCACTACTTTTCCTTCAGCGTTGACAGTCTTTTCTATAGAAACATTTTTAGATATTTCTTTTGTGTTTTCATTCATGTACTTGCAATTCTTGTTTGTACATCCTTTTTCAATGCACTCTTCTTTAGACATTGAAGCACACATTTCAGTATCGGAACAACAAGCTCCTTTTTCTGAAACTGTAGTAGCCCCATGACCTCCTAAAATTGGAGCAATAACTAATCCAATCAAACAAGTTAATTTGATTAAGATATTCATTGATGGCCCTGAAGTATCTTTAAATGGATCACCAACAGTATCTCCGGTTACAGCCGCTTTATGAGCGTCGGAACCTTTATAAGTCATTTCTCCATTAATCATTACACCGGCTTCGAATGATTTTTTTGCATTATCCCATGCACCACCGGCGTTGTTTTGGAACACAGCCCAAAGTACACCCGAAACGGTAACCCCAGCCATATAACCTCCTAACATTTCTGCAATTAATTTGTTATCATATCCTAATAACATTGGTAAAACTGCAATCAATATTGGGAAACCAATCGTTAAAATTCCAGGCAACATCATTTCCCGTAAAGCAGCTTTGGTAGAAATTTCCACACATTTACCATATTCCGGTTTATTTTTACCTTCCATGATTCCCGGAATTTCTTTGAACTGACGACGTACTTCATACACCATGTCCATAGCAGCTTTTCCAACTGAATTCATTGCCAATGCAGAGAAAACCACTGGAATCATTCCGCCCACAAACAACATGGCTAAAACGGGAGCTTTAAAGATGTTGATTCCGTCAATTCCGGTAAACGTTACATATGCAGCAAATAAAGCTAACGAAGTTAAGGCTGCAGAAGCAATAGCAAAACCTTTTCCAGTTGCAGCTGTTGTATTTCCAACAGAATCCAAAATATCGGTACGTGTTCGCACTTCTTTTGGTAATTCACTCATTTCGGCTATACCACCGGCATTATCAGAAATTGGTCCGAACGCGTCAATTGCTAATTGCATAGCTGTAGTAGCCATCATGGCAGAAGCTGCTAAAGCAACTCCATAAAATCCTGCCAATGCATATGAAGCCCAAATGGCTCCTGCAAAAATTAAAACCGTTGGAAAAGTTGAAATCATACCCGTTGCTAAACCTGCAATTACGTTTGTTCCCGCTCCGGTAGATGATTTTTGTACAATTGCCAAAACCGGTTTTGTACCTAATCCTGTGTAATATTCAGTTACTGATGAAATAACACCTCCCACAAATAACCCAACAATGGTTGCATAGAAAACTCGCATGGATGATATTTCTTTTAAACCTTCGCCAAAAAATTCCATGTTCATTGTTTCAGGCAACATGTATTTTACCAATACAAAACATGAAACAGCGGTCAATGCAATAGAAACCCAGTTTCCAAGGTTTAAAGCACCTTGAACCTCTTTTTCTTTAGCATTATTATCTTTAATTTTTACCATCATGGTTCCAATGATTGAGAATAAAATTCCAAAACCGGCAATTGCCATTGGTAATAAAATTGGACCGATTCCGCCGAAAGCATCTTCAATTGAACCACCCATATCTTTAATCACATAATTTCCTAAAACCATTGCGGCTAATACGGTTGCTACATACGAACCAAATAAATCGGCACCCATACCGGCAACGTCACCTACGTTATCTCCTACGTTATCTGCAATTGTTGCAGGATTACGTGGATCATCTTCAGGAATTCCGGCTTCTACTTTTCCAACCAAGTCAGCACCTACATCAGCAGCTTTAGTATAAATACCACCACCCACACGTGCAAATAAAGCAATAGATTCAGCACCAAGAGAGAATCCGGCAAGTGTTTCAAGAACAATAGTCATTTGGTCTGTAGAAGTCCAAACGCCACCCATAAAATAGTGGTAGAAAAATATAAAGAAAGCTGTAAGACCTAAAACGGCCAATCCTGCTACTCCTAATCCCATAACAGTTCCACCACCAAAAGAAACTTTTAAAGCTTGTGGCAAACTTGTTCTTGCTGCTTGTGTAGTTCTCACATTTGTTTTGGTAGCGATTTTCATCCCGATATTCCCCGCAAAAGCAGAAAAAATGGCTCCAAAAATGAATGCTACAACAATTAAAATATCAGTTGTAGGTACAATAAATGAAATAGCAGCTAAAGCAATACTTGCTCCAACTACAAAAACGGCTAATAATCTGTATTCTGCTTTAAGGAAAGCCAAAGCACCTTCATAGATATAATCTGAAATTTCTTTCATTTTACCATCTCCGGCATCTTGCTTTAGTACCCAAGCTCTTTTGGCCCACATAAAAGCTAAGCCTAAAAATGCCATGATTAATGGCACATAAATCATAATTGAATCCATAAAAATGTATTTTATAATTTTTTTAACGGTTGCAAAAGTAACAAAATAGGAATAAAAAAAAGCAACATTTCAAAATTGAATGTTGCTTTTTTAAATAAAACATTAATTTTTTTTAGAAAATACTAAATAATCCCTCGGGTTTATCTTCTAAATTCACAAAACGATCTACACATTTTTCAATGATTTCTTTGGCTTCATAAACATCTCCCCAGCCCTCCACGTCTACTTTTTTCTGTTCTAAATCTTTATACACTTGGAAAAAGTGTTCAATTTCTTTCAATAAGTGTGGATTTACATCAGACAAATCATTTAATTTATTCCAAACTGGGTCGGAAACCGGCACACAAATTACTTTTTCATCCGGCCCTTTTTCGTCTGCCATGTGAAAAACACCAATTGGTTTTACTTCCATAACACAACCTGGAAAGGTAGGTTCAGTTACTAAAACCAAAACGTCCAATGGATCTCCATCTAAAGCTAACGTTTCCGGAATGAAGCCATAATCGGCAGGATACATCATAGAGGAAAAAATCATTCGATCATAACGGATTTTTTTGAGTTTAAAATCGTATTCGTACTTATTTCTGCTTCCTTTAGGTATTTCAATCAATACATCAAAAGATTTTTGTTTTGCGGCACTCATAATTCTCTTTATTAAGGATTACAAATTTAAGAGCAATAATTCATAACTTTAAATAGGGATTGATTTTTATTAAATTTTTATTTTAGCTTAATACAAAATGTATTTAGTAAAAAAATTAATATAAAAAAATATGAGATTAGAAATAAAAACCAAATGAACCTTTAATTGTAAAATTATTTGCATCAGGTAAATTGCGATAATTTCCTCTCCATGAACAGTCAATTCTGAATACTTTGAAAATATTACCAATTCCAACATGGTATTCCCAATACGGTTTATCAGGAGCTAAATAGGTTAAATTTGAAGCATTTAAGGCTCTGTTTTCATCTGAAACAGAACCGATTACCGCTTTTACACCAACTATTTCACGTAAATTCATGTCTCTTAAACCGGGAATTCTAGATAACAATCTTCCTAAAAAGTGATGTTCTAATTGAACAGTTGCATATTCATCTGTTACAAACTCATAGAAATTTAAATTATTAAAGGTATTTTCAATCAAAAAATAAGATTGATTTCCCGGTACTACACTCAATAAACCTAACGGAACTTCTCCAAAAGTCTTCCCAACCTCGGTAATGACATTTAATCTACCAAATCCACCCACAAGTATAGGTTGCTTAATGAATAATTGTATTTTTTGGTATTCAAAATCACTGTTTAATACCCCTTTTAAACCTTGACTGTAATTCATAAAAACTCGGGTGTAAGGACTGTCTACAATACTTCTTTCAACACCATAACCAACTGTTTTTCGATTGGGAGTATAATCAACAGCAACTGAAAGTTCTGACTGTGTAACTTCTTGAGCTATACCACCCGGTGCATCAGGTGAAAAATAATCCAAACTAAAACGTTCCCAAGCCGGTTTTAATGTTCGATAAGAAAAACCCGTTTCAAACATTAAATTTTTTACAGGTTCAATATTTAAGGAGACCATACTCAAATTAATACTGGTTAGGTTATCATTTGCACCGGCCATGAATAATCCACTGGAGGCAAAACTTCTCCCTAAAACATTATTAGTGGTTGTTAAACTAGCTCCTAACTGTTCAATATCTCTTCGGTTTCCGGCTTCAAGAATTAATCTGTTTTTCTTATTCAACAATATTTTTCCGGAAACACCATACTTAAACTGATTGTCTTGAAATCCATAAGCAGTATAAAATTGGATTCGCCAAGGGTCGTTTTGTCCAAAATAAGTTCTACCTCCAGCCCTAACTCTAACTCCTTCAACATCATTATAACCAAAAGTGGAAAATATAGGTCCAAAATCAAAATTCCCTTTTTGGATGTAACCGCTACCTAAAATAGCTACCAAATCATACATTTGTTTGAATTTTTTGACTGTTTTTAGCGTATCCAACATTTTATATACACCTAATTCATCTTTGCTTAAATCTTCAAATCGATTCTCAGACCAATATTCATTGCTTTTGCTGTATACGGAATTGTCAATAAAATTTACTTCCTCTTTATAAAACTCTTTTGGTTTTGGCTCATTAAATTTATAATTTTTATACAAGGTTGTTCTTTTCCCATAGACTCCCTTAGATTCTTCCTTTTTATTAAAAGCAAAATCTGACATCATATGATCTCGTTTGAGTAAGAATACAGAATCATTAACAACTTCAAATTCTTGCTCAATATAAATTTCTTTAACCCAATTGATATTAGCACTTTTTGTTACTGCTAAATTTATATTTTTAACTGCAAAAGTAGTGTCATTTACCCAGAAATCTCCTTTAAATGTTAATTCACCTTTTCTTCTGGGATAATATACAATATTATAACACCATTTATTATCGATATACATACTATCGGTTAAAGCATAATTATAAACATCAATTCCGGTTCTAGAGAGTGGACTAACAAAATCTTTATCAAAAAATTTTAAATAATTATTATAAATATCATAATCTGCATACAAATCTTTGATAAATGCAATAATTTGTTGATTAGAACTGAACCCGGAATTTTTATTTGCTTTTAAAATTTCTTTTTCTCTTTTAGAAGTATTATCACCGTAAACCTCAGATAGGGATTCATTAATAAAAATTGGCAAATATGTTTTTCCAGTGATCTTTGATGTATCCATTTGTTCGAAAACAAATTCCATACCTTTAAAAAGCTTACTCTTCATTGTATTACTGTCGATTGTATTCAAATCGAATTCAACTTTTTCATATTTATTATATTGATAATGTTGAAATTGACGTAATCCATTTTGCTTTTTTCTAGCCCATATTTTTCTTAAGATATCAATAGCAGGATTATTTTTTTTTGGCATTTTACCTGAAATTAAAACAACTTCTCTTAAAGTCTCTCCTTCTGAAAGACTTATTTTTAAATTATAGGTTACCGACTTTTCAAGCTTAATTTCCTGTGAAGTATAACCGATAAAAGAAGCTATCAAAAAAGCATGTGATTTTGTAGACTCCAAATAAAAACGACCATTTTCATTTGTAATTACTCCTTCTGTTGAGTTTTTAAAGTAAACATTCGCAAATGGTATGGGTTCATTTTTTTCATCTACTACAACTCCACTCACTTTGGTTTGAGCGATTATTGTAATAGAAAAAAATAAAAATAAAATGTAAAGGCTTTTAATTTTCATATTATTAAGTGTAAAAAAAAACTTCATCAATAATAAAGTTGATGAAGTTCCAAATATAGTTTTTATTTTGATTATTTATACATAACCTTTTTTACTGCTTTAACAACATCTCCCGCATTTGGTAACCATTCTTTTAGTAAAGTTGGTGAATAAGGTGCTGGTGTATCTGCTGTAGTGATTCTTTGAACCGGAGCATCTAAATAATCGAAAACTCTTTCTTGTACCATATAAGTAATCTCAGAAGCAACGCTAGCAAACGGCCAAGCCTCTTCTAAAACAACTAAACGATTAGTTTTTTTAACCGATTTTAAAATGGCATCATAATCCATCGGACGAACCGTTCTTAAGTCGATGATTTCACATGATATTCCTTCTTTTGCTAATTCATCAGCTGCTATGTATGCCTCTTTAATGATTTTTCCAAAGGATACAATGGTTACATCTGAACCTTCTCTTTTTATATCTGCCACACCAAGTGGAATAGTATATTCTCCTTCCGGAACTTCCATTTTGTCACCATACATTTGTTCAGACTCCATAAAAATGATAGGATCATTATCACGAATTGCCGATTTTAATAATCCTTTTGCATCATAAGGATTAGATGGAACTACAACTTTTAGTCCAGGGGTATTAGCAAACCAATTTTCAAAAGCTTGAGAGTGCGTAGCGGCTAATTGTCCGGCAGAAGCAGTTGGTCCTCTGAAAACCATTGGCATGGGAAACTGTCCAGCTGACATTTGACGCATTTTTGCTGCATTATTAATAATTTGATCAATTCCAACCAGAGAAAAATTAAACGTCATAAATTCTACAATCGGACGACAGCCATTCATAGCTGAACCAACCGCAATTCCGGCAAACCCAAGCTCTGCAATAGGGGTATCAATTACTCTTTTTGGACCAAACTCATCCAACATTCCCTTTGAAGCTTTATAAGCTCCATTATATTCTGCTACTTCTTCACCCATTAAATAAATGCTTTCGTCACGACGCATTTCTTCGCTCATGGCCTCACAAATTGCTTCTCTGAATTGAATTGTTCTCATATTTATATTTTCTTAAGTCTTTTATGGAAAGGCAAAAATAAAAATTAAATATCACTTTACTACAAAATTTTACTTTAAAATAGTTGTCAATTTATTCCATCAAAAATTTACATTATTTTCATTTTTTTCTATTTGTTTGTATGTAAACATTAGTTAAAATTTTACGAAAACGATTTAGTTTAAAAAAAATATTATGCACGCATACTAAAATTAGAAAAAATATTCGTAATTTCGTAACCGAAAAATAATTTAAACCTATTATATGAAAATATTAGTTTGCATCAGTCATGTGCCTGATACTACTTCAAAAATTAACTTTATTAATGGCGATACTGAATTTGACACCAATGGTGTTCAATTTGTTATCAATCCGAATGATGAGTTTGGTTTAACTAGAGCGGTTTGGTTTCAAGAACAACAGGGTGCAAACGTAACTGTTGTTAATGTTGGCGGGCCTGATACAGAGCCTACCTTGAGAAAAGCATTGGCAATTGGAGCAAATGAAGCAATTCGTGTAAATGCTAATCCAACTGACGGCTTTTTTGTTGCCAAACAATTAGCGGATGTAATCAAACAAGGTCAATATGATTTAGTAATCTGCGGTAAAGAATCATTAGATTATAATGGCGGAATGGTCCCCGGAATGATTGCAAGTCTATTGGGTTACAATTTTGTAAACTCATGTATTGATGTAAAAGTTGATGGTTCTTCAGTTAAAGCAATCAGAGAAATTGATGGAGGAAAAGAGACTATTTCAGCTTCTTTACCTTTAATTATTGGAGGTCAAAAAGGGTTAGTTGAAGAAAAAGATTTGAGAATCCCCAACATGAGAGGAATTATGACTGCACGAACAAAAGCACTAACCGTTTTAGAACCGATTGGAGCTAATGTGAACACAAAAGCGGTAAAATTTGAAAAACCGGCTACAAAATCAGCGGTAAAATTAGTTAGTGCTGACAATTTGGATGAATTAGTGAGTTTGTTACACAACGAAGCTAAGGTTATTTAGTAAGGAGTTTTTAGTTGGGAGTAAGCATTGATCAACTTTTAAACTTTTAAACCATTATTAAACTTTAAAACAAAAAATTATGTCATTATTAATATATGCAGAATCGGCAGAAGGAAAATTAAAGAAAGTAGCTTTCGAATTAGCATCCTATGCCAAAAAAGTAGCTGAATCATTAGGAACAACTGTAACAGCAATTACCGTAAATCCAGGCGATGTTTCAGAATTATCAAAATATGGAGTAGACAAAGTATTGAAGGTAACAAACGATAAATTGGCTACTTTTAATGCAAAAGCGTATGCAGATGTAATCAAACAAGCTGCTCAAAAAGAAGGAGTAAAAGTAATTTTGCTTTCATCAACTACAGATAGTATTTATTTAGCCCCTTTTGTTGCTGTTGGATTAGAAGCAGGTTTTGCTTCGAATGTAGTTGGATTGCCTTTGAGCACTTCACCTTTCCAAGTAAAAAGAAATGCATTTTCAAATAAAGCATTTAATATTACCGAAATTTCAACGGATGTAAAAGTACTAGGTTTGGCTAAAAACTCGTATGGATTAGTTGAAAGTAATTCATCATTATCAACCGAAGATTTTTCTCCGAGTTTAAATGATGCTGATTTTAATGTAAAAGTTGAAAACGTAGAAAAAGTAACCGGAAAAGTAACAATAGCTGATGCAGAAGTTGTAGTATCAGGTGGTCGTGGGTTGAAAGGTCCTGAAAATTGGGCTTTAGTAGAAGATTTAGCAACTGTTTTAGGTGCTGCAACTGCTTGTTCGAAACCGGTATCGGATTTAGGTTGGAGGCCTCACAGCGAACACGTTGGTCAAACCGGAAAACCAGTAGCTACTAATTTATATATAGCCATTGGAATTTCTGGAGCTATTCAACACATTGCCGGAATTAATTCATCAAAGGTTAAAGTAGTAATCAATTCTGATCCGGAAGCTCCTTTCTTTAAAGTAGCCGATTATGGTGTAGTTGGTGACGCTTTTGAGATTGTTCCTAAATTGACTCAAAAATTAAAAGATTTTAAAGCTCAAAATTCATAATTTTTTATAAATTGTGCCCTTATTGGGCTATCTAAATTGAGATAGTTGTATCTTTGTTTAGATAGCCTTTTTTTTTATTACTAATTAAGCATAAATGCCTTAATTTTAATGCATTACAACATCAAATATGAGTCTTGTTAAACTAGCCATAAAAGGAATTTCTTATAGCCAAACCCAAAACGGTGCCTACGCATTGATTCTAAACGAAGTAGATGGAGAACGAAAATTACCCATTGTAATTGGTGCATTTGAAGCTCAATCGATTGCTATTGCTTTGGAAAAAGAGATAAAACCTCCTCGCCCACTCACACATGACTTGTTTAAAAATTTTGCCGACCGATTTGATATTGTGGTCAAACAAGTGATTATTCATAAATTAGTGGACGGTGTTTTTTATTCTAGTATCATTTGCGAACGTGATAAAATTGAAGAAATTGTAGATGCTCGTACTTCCGATGCTATTGCATTGGCCTTACGCTTTAATGCTCCTATTTTTACATACAAAAACATATTGGATAAAGCCGGAGTTTATCTAAAAGGTAACACTATGGAGCCCGATAATCCTAACGAAGACAACGATGGCGTTTTAAGTACGCCTGAAACATTTGGTTCTGAGGAAGCTACACCGAAAGACAATTATAGTGGAAAAAGTGTTCAAGAACTTTATGAGCTTTTAAACGAAGCGGTGCAAAACGAAGACTACGAAAAAGCTGCCAAGATTAGAGACGAAATTTCGAAAAAAGAATCTTAAATAAACAATCCCATTTTTATAAAATATGTATAAAAAAATAATAGTACTTACACTAACCTTGTTCTTTTCACTTGGTTTTAATGCTCAAGAGCTAGAAAAAAAATGGCAACTGAGCTCGTCTGAATCGGATTATTTAGAATTAAAACAGGGCAGTTATGAACTTCAAATCAGTTCAGATAGTCTTACACAAAAAGGAGATTATTTAGTACAAGACAACTACCTTTTTTTATTTGAAAACGGTGCTGATGCTCCCACGAAACGATTCACAATTATTGCAAAATCAGATTCGCTTTTGACTTTAAAATCAAAAGACAAAGCCTATTCCTTTTTTTCATCCAATAAAATAAAACCGGTTCAAAGTCAAGCAAAACTCATTGCCAGTGAAGGTTTTTCAATGACCAGTTTATGGAAAGGAATATTAGGAATGCTATCCCTTTTGGCTTTAGCCTATGTGTTTAGTTCAAATCGAAAGGGCATTAATTGGAAAACGGTTGGAATTGGGGTTTTCGCTCAATTAATCTTAGCTATCGGAGTACTAAAAATTACCTTTGTTAAGAATATATTTGAATTTGTGGGTGGATTATTTGTGAAAGTATTAGACTTTACAAGAGCCGGAAGTGAATTTCTATTGGGCGGAATGATGAATGTGGATAATTTCGGGTTTATCTTTTTGTTTCAGGTTTTGCCTACTATCATTTTCTTTTCTGCACTTACTTCTTTATTATTCTATCTCGGAATAATACAAATTGTTGTGAAAGGGCTAGCGATGCTTTTAACCAAAATTTTGAATATTTCGGGTGCCGAGAGTTTATCGGTAGCCGGTAACATTTTTTTGGGACAAACTGAAGCTCCACTGATGATTAAAGCCTATTTGGAGAAAATGAATAAAAGTGAAATTCTTTTAGTGATGGTGGGCGGAATGGCAACAGTTGCCGGAGGAGTTTTGGCTGCTTACATAGGTTTCTTGGGTGGAAATGATCCTCTTTTGCGTTTGGAATTTGCCAAACATTTACTAGCTGCATCAGTAATGGCAGCTCCCGGAGCTATAGTTGTTTCTAAAATTTTATATCCTCAAACAGAATCCATTGATACAAATGTAGAAGTTTCCAAAGATAAAATCGGTTCAAATATATTAGATGCAATAGCCACCGGAACAACTGAAGGTTTAAAATTAGCGGCCAATGTTGCAGCGATGTTATTGGTTTTTATTGCTTTTATTGCAATGATTAATTACGGATTAGGCAAAATCGGTAGTTTAACCGGATTAAATGATGTCATTGCCTCAAATACTCCTTATTCAAAATTTTCGTTAGAAACCATTTTAGGAATTGTCTTTGCTCCGTTAATGTGGTTAATTGGTGTAGCAAAAGAAGATGTGATGCTAATGGGTCAATTGCTTGGAATTAAATTGGCAGCTTCTGAATTTGTTGGATACATTCAATTAGCAGAATTGAAAAATGCAGCCAATGCCATTCATTTTACGTATGATAAGTCGGTTATTATGGCTACCTATATGTTATGTGGATTTGCCAATTTTGCATCGATCGGAATTCAAATAGGCGGAATTGGTTCATTAGCTCCCGGACAACGTAAAACACTTTCAGAATTTGGTTTAAAAGCGGTGATTGGCGGAAGTATTGCATCTTTGTTGTCGGCGACTATTGCAGGAATGATAATTGGATAATTTTATAAAATAGATCACAGAAATGAAGCAGTATCACGACCTAGTCAAACACGTTTTAGAAAACGGAACGCAAAAAGGCGATCGAACCGGAACGGGAACCATCAGTGTTTTCGGTTATCAAATGCGTTTTGATTTAAGCGAAGGTTTTCCGATGGTTACCACCAAAAAACTGCATTTAAAATCGATTATTTATGAGTTGTTATGGTTTTTGAAAGGCGATACAAATATCAATTATCTAAAAGAAAACGGAGTAAAAATTTGGGACGAATGGGCGGATGAAAATGGTGATTTAGGTCCGGTTTACGGACACCAATGGCGAAATTGGAACAGTGAAGAAATTGATCAAATTACCGAATTAATAGAAACGTTGAAGAAAAATCCAAATAGCCGTAGAATGTTGGTTTCCGCTTGGAATCCTTCTGTTTTGCCGGATACTTCTAAATCTTTTGCTGAAAATGTTGCCAATGGAAAAGCAGCACTTCCACCCTGTCATGCCTTTTTTCAGTTTTATGTAGCCGATGGAAAATTAAGTTGTCAATTGTATCAACGTAGTGCTGATATTTTTTTAGGAGTTCCTTTCAATATTGCATCGTATGCTTTGTTAACAATGATGATAGCACAAGTTTGTAATTTACTACCCGGCGATTTCATTCACACTTTCGGTGACGCTCATATTTATAATAACCACATTGAACAATTGGAATTACAACTTTCACGTGAGCCAAGACCATTACCAAGAATGGTTTTGAATCCGGAAGTTAAAAATATTTTCGATTTTACGTTTGACGATTTTACGTTGGAAGGATATGATCCGCATCCGCATATTAAGGGTGCAGTAGCTATTTAAAAATAAAAAAATCCGTTCGATTAAAATCAAACGGATTAAATCTTTTTAAAAAACTAAAATTAAAGTGCTACAACACTATTTTCAGCAGCAGCAAAATCATTCCATTTGTAAGCATCCGCTTGATCATCGTTTACGAATTCTCCATCAACTAAATAACGGAATTCATAGGAGTTAGAAGCCGGTAATTCAAATGTAGCTTTGAAAGTTCCGTTTTTTAATTTGCTTAATTCTCCTTCTTTTGGATTCCAGTTGTTAAAATCACCTACTACTGCAGCAGTTGTAGCTTCTTTTGCTTCGATTGAAAAAGTTACTTTACAAACCGGTTTAGTTTTTATAAATTGTTTTTTAATTGCCATAACTATCTAATTTTTAGAATTATGCTACAAAGAAACAAACAGAATAATGAAAATCAAATAGTTAGCGTTACTTTTATCATTTTGTTAAAAAGTCAATCTAAAAAAACAGAATTCAATAATTTATAACCTATTGATTTGCACATATGAAAACAGGAAAACGGTTTCGTAATTCATTTTACACAATTTGATTTTTTTATTTTTCAAAAAAACTTTACCTTTCAGAGCCAAAAAACAGCAAAATTTATGGATATGAATACGGAGCAACATGAAAAATATGAATATGCTCGAAGACGAATAAAGCAAAAGAAAAGATTATACTTTCATTTTGTCTTATTTTTAGTGGGTAGCTTATTTTTCTTTTTAATCGAAAAATTCTTTGATATTCAACCTTTTGAAGGATGGTATCTATGGGCAGTAACACTTTGGTTTTTTCTATTTATACTTCATTTTATTAAAGTCTATATTACCGATCGGTTCATGAATAAAGAATGGGAAAGAGAACAAATTGAACGCTTGATGACAAAACAAGAACAACGCATTAAGCAATTAGAACAAAAAGTTGAGCATAACATCAATTCAAAACAAATAGAATAAGCATGATTATTATGATTGCTGCTGCGGCAGAAAACAATGCCTTAGGAAAAGATAATGATTTGGTTTGGCATTTGCCTAATGATTTCAAACGATTCAAAGAACTTACTTCCGGTCATCATATTATAATGGGAAGAAAAACGTTTGAAAGTTTCCCAAAATTACTTCCAAATAGAACGCACATCATTATCACTCGCCAAAAAAACTACCAACCAGATCATTGTATAGTGGTGGATAGTTTAGAAAAAGCATTGGAATACATTCCGGAAGAAGAAGATGGATTTATTATAGGCGGGGGAGAAATTTACAAACAAGCCATTAAAATTGCCGATGTTATAGAACTTACTCGTGTTCATGCTTCTTATGAAGCAGATACTTTTTTCCCCGAAATAAATCCAAATGAATGGCAATTGGTAGAAGAAGAGTACCATCCTAAAGATGAAAAACATGCAGTAGATTTTAGTTATTTAACCTATATTCGTAAATAAAAAAACATCCCAAAAAGGGATGTTTAGAATCATTGTTTCATGTTTGAGTTGGCTTATTCGAGTATCAGTATCTGATAAGATAATATAAAAATTACCAATGCCAGAAAAACTCCAGAAATGAAGATTACAACATTGGCAAACCTCTGAGAATACATCTCAAAGAAACCTTTAATACCAAATACCACAAAGGTACTAAAGGCGAAAAAAACTAAAATTTCCAAAAACAAATTTAACCCTAAGAACGTGTTTGGCACCCCAACTGCAGAACCGCTCAAAAGAACGGAACTGTCGATACTGCTAACAAGAAAAAATGTGATTACTAGTGCCAATAGTATCCATTTCATTTCAGCTTTAAGAACTCTTGATAACATGTAAACAAATAATTGATTCATGTTGTAAAATTCCGCAATTAGAATCATATATACAATCCCTAAAAATAGGGATTTTTTTTATATCACTAAATTTAGTGATATTTTGTTTATTATTTTTGCAATAACACTAAACATTTTTTGCTTCTTAAAATTTTAATCCTAAACTTATAACCCTTATATTTGCCCAAAATATAATTATGGCAAAAATGGTAACTCCCTACAAAGATTCTTCTCTTGGTAAAAAAGAACAAGTTGCCCAGATGTTTGATACTATTTCGGGGAATTATGACGGATTAAATCGGGTGATTTCATTTGGTACAGATATCAAATGGAGAAAAAAAGTATTGTCAATAGTTCAATCAAAAAATCCAACTACAATTCTTGATATTGCTACGGGAACCGGAGATTTAGCCATTTTACTTTCCAAAACAAAAGCAGAAAAAATTATTGGTTTAGACATTTCTGCCGGAATGTTAGAAGTAGGGAAAAAGAAAATTGTTCAAAAAAAATTAGATAACCGAATTGAGATGATTTTGGGGGATTCTGAAAATCTTCCATTTGAAGACAATTCAATTGATGCGATAACGGTTGCTTTTGGGATTCGAAATTTTGAAAACCTAGAAAAAGGGCTTTCTGAAATTGTAAGAGTATTAAAACCAAATGGTGTATTTGTTATTTTAGAAACCTCTGTACCACAAAAATTCCCTTTTAAACAAGGCTATCAATTTTATACAAGCAATATCCTTCCTTTAATTGGTCGTCTTTTTTCGAAAGACAATTCGGCCTATGCTTATTTATCTGAATCAGCATCTGTTTTTCCATTTGGTGAAGAGTTAAACAATATTTTGAGAAAAATTGGGTTTATAGAGGTAAAAGCTTTGCCGCAAACATTTGGTGTAGCCACAATTTATTCTGCTTCAAAACAATAAAATGAAAGCCATATATAGTATATTATTTTCCGTAATAGCGTTTCAAAGTTATGCCCAATTTGGTAGCATTTTTGGCAAAGACCCTATTGTTCACCTTGAAAATTTTGACAAACAAACTGTACATTGGGGTTATTATTTAGGTTTTAATTCTTTGGATTTCAAAATTGACCAAAACAGATTATCTGATGAAATTGTCTCAGAAAGTACCATTGGATTTAATGTTGGATTGGTTGGTGACTTACGCATTTCCAATCATCTTAACCTACGCTTTGAACCGGGATTATATTATACTCAACGAAACTTAACGTTTCCGGGGTTTGAAGATCAATTTGATGCGTTGAGAGAAGTAAAATCAACTTATATTTTCTTCCCACTTTTATTAAAGTTTTCTGCCCTAAGAACAGGAAATATCAAACCTTATTTAGTAGGTGGTGTTTCAACTGCATTGAATCTATCCAGTAATGCAAAAGCCCAAGACGACAATGAAAATAATCGTTTTAGAATGATTCCATGGACTAATTTTTATGAAGTTGGTTTTGGTATAGATATTTATTTGGAGTATTTCAAATTTTCTCCTTCTATTAGGGGTGTATTCAGCTTTAATGATGAATTAATTCGGGATAATGATCCTAATAGTCCATGGACATCATCTGTTGGTGCAATGAAAACCAGAGGATTTTTTATCAATTTTACTTTTCATTAATACCTCGCTTAAATTCACTTAACAATATGGCTGTGGCTGTGGCTGCATTCAAGCTTTCTGTGAGTTGTAACTTTCCGAAACGGGGAATGCTTATTCGTTTTTGTACGAATTCTTCAATCAGTTCACTAATTCCGTTTGCTTCATTTCCAATTACCAAAACAGCATTTTCAGGTAATTGATGATGATATACATTCTCACCATCTATAAATGCTCCATAAATTGGAAGTTGAATCGATATTAAGTATTCTGATATATTTGCATAAATAATGTTTACTCTACTTATTGAACCCATCGAAGCCTGAATAACTTTAGGATTAAAAACTTCTGCTGTATCCTCTGAGCAAATGATTTGTTCAACGCCAAACCAATCGGCCAATCGAATTATTGTACCCAAATTTCCTGGGTCTCTAATAGCATCTAAAACTAAAATTAATCCATTTTCTTTCGGTTTAACCGCTCCGGGAAATTCGAATATTGCCAAACAATCATTTGGTGTAGTTAAACAAGAAATTTTTTTTAACTCTGCCTCTGAAATCAAGGTTGGCAAAATTCCTTTTGAAAAAGAAATAGAGGAATTTGTGACATAAATTTCAACTATTTTAAAACGAGCATTAACCAATTCTTGAATAACTTTTTTACCTTCCGCAATAAACATTTTCAGTTCATTTCTTGTTTTTTTTTGTTTTAAAGCTGTAATTCGTTTGATTTGATTTTTACTAAGCATAAAAAAATGTACTTTTGGTTAAATTTTGAAAAGCTTGAAAAGAATTTTCACAAAAATATCATTTATAATTCTAATCATCATTGTTTTTTACGCTTGTGATTCTACGAAAAGAGTTCCAAATGGTAAAAAACTTCTTTACAAGACTGAATTAACTGTTGACGGAAAAATCATAAAAGATGAAAACATCACAGGCTTACTGCTTCAAAAACCTAATGCAAAAGTTGCAACGATTCCTTTTAGTTTACATATTTATAACTTAGGAAGACCTAACCCGGATTCTGTTTTTGCTGCAAAATATATTTATGATACGCTTAAATTGAGAAGATTGTCCAAATTACTTTCCGAAAAGCAAGTTTACCGTCTTGGTGAATCATTTTGGCACAAAGGAATTCATGAGTTTTTTAAAAATACGGGAGATGAACCGGTTATTTTGGATGATGTTAAAACCAAAAAATCCATTTCGCGTTTAAAATCACATTACTTTAACGAAGGATATTTTAATGTAAAAGCTTTTACAACCACTGATAGTATAGGACAAAAAAAAGTAAAATCAAATTATATTGTAGAATTAGGAAAACCTTATTTAATTGACAGCATCACTACTTCTATTTCATCAATAGTAATCGACTCACTTTATCGAACCACTTTATCAAATTCATTGATAAAAAAGGGTGAAAGGTATATTTCTTCTGTTTTAGACGAAGAAAGAAGTCGCTTAACCAATTACTTTAGAAACAATGGTGTTTATAATTTTCAACAAAATTTTATTACCTATGATATTGACACTATCGACACAGGTCATAAAGCAAATGTAAAAATTGTTATCAGTGATTTTACCTTTCGTGATGGCGACACTATTCGAACAAAACCTTTTCAGGTTCACCGTATTAGTGATATAAACATATATACGATTAATCCAACACCCAAAAATAAATCGAACATTACGGATAGTTTAACCTATAAAAATTATAACTTATTTAGTTTCGGAAAGTTTAAATACAAACCCAAATCAATAACAGATGCGGTTTTTATTACTAAAGGCGGTATTTATGCCGATTACAAAAACAATTTAACCAGTAGAGCCCTCAATAATTTTAAAGTATTTACTTATCCTTCTATTCAATATAAAACCAATGAAAAAGATTCTACTGGAAATTCATTAATTGCATCTATCTATTTAAACCCCAGACCAAAGTACAGTTTTGGAGCTTCATTCGATGTTACGCATTCGAATATTCAAGATTTTGGTATCGCCGGACAATTGACATTTTCTATACGAAATTTATTTAATAGAGCAGAAACCCTAGAAATTTCAGGTAGAGGAAATATTGGTTCTTCCAGAGATATTGCAAATCCTGATAATCGTTTTTTTAATATTTCAGAATACGGAGGCGATTTAAAATTAAATTTACCTCGTTTTTTGTTCTTTTCCAAAACAGATAAATTTATTCCTAAAACCATGTTCCCTTCTACTCAGTTAAGTATTGGTTTTGCAAAACAAGAAAATATTGGATTAGACAAAGAAAATTTAACGGGTGCATTTACTTACAATTGGATACCCAAACGAAATAACACTGCTAAATTTGACTTATTCAACATTCAGTATGTTAAAAATATAAACATTGGCAACTATTTTAATGTTTACCGTTCTTCCTATGGTGCTTTAAATGCTATTGCTCAAAATTACACTGTTAATCCTGACTATTTCAATCAAAATGGAAATTTAATTGTCAATTCCGGAACCGATGGTTTTTTAGAGGACGTTTTAGGTGATAATCCTATTGTTTTTCCCAATCCTGTTGATTTAAGAGACATTAGAAGTATTGACGAACGAAGAAATAGACTTACAGAAAACAATTTTATTTTAGCTTCCAGCTACAGTTTTACTACAACAACCAAAACCAATATACTGGATTACAGCTTCTATGTTTTCAAGGCGAAAATAGAATCTGCCGGTAATATCTTGTCCTTGATTGCAAGAGCATCAAATCAGCCCTTAAATGAAAATGACAACCGAACGATTTTTGATATTGAATTTTCTCAATATTTAAAAACAGAATTTGAATACATCAAACACTTTGAGTTAAATAGACAAAATGTAATCGCAACAAGAATTTTCTTAGGGGTTGCTATTCCGTATGGAAATTCAAACAATATTCCTTTTTCACGAAGTTACTTTGCCGGTGGAATAAATGATAACAGAGCTTGGCGACCCTACAGTCTAGGCCCCGGTAGAAGTGGTTCTCAAAATGATTTTAATGATGCCAACTTAAAATTAACTTTAAATGCTGAATACCGATTTAATGTTACCCAAAAAATAAAGGGAGCATTATTTGTTGATGCCGGCAACATTTGGAATTTCTTGGACAATATAAAAAATGAGGATGCAAAATTCAAAGATTTATCTTCCTTAAAAGATATTGCGGTTGGTTCAGGATTTGGTATTCGATATGATTTTGGGTTTGTAGTAGCTCGGTTTGATATTGGTTTTAAAACCTTTAATCCTGCTGTTAATTCTGAACAAAGATGGTTCAGAGATTACAACTTCAGTAACTCTGTATTTAATATTGGTATCAATTATCCTTTCTAAAACGTTATCGCAATTTTTTAGAAAATCTATCGATATAGAAAGCGATTTTGTAGTCAATTATTTTTTGTTCATTTTATTAATTCCTATTTTTGTTCTCTTAACTAATACAATAACAAAATGGCACACAACATAAAACCGGGAGTTGCAACCGGAGATCAGGTACAAGAAATTTTTAATTATGCAAAAGAAAAAGGTTTTGCATTACCTGCTGTAAACGTAATTGGTTCCAGTACAATCAATGGTGTATTGGAAACCGCTGCAAAATTAAAAGCTCCTGTAATTTTACAATTTTCCAATGGTGGAGCTTCTTACAATGCCGGTAAAGGACTTTCAAACGAAGGACAACGTGCTGCTATTTTAGGAGCCGTTGCCGGAGCAAAACACATACATACTTTGGCAGAAGCGTATGGTGCAACAGTTATTTTACATACTGATCATTGTGCAAAAAATTTACTTCCATGGATTGACGGATTGTTGGATGCTTCTGAAAAGCATTTTGCAGAAACCGGAAAACCATTATTTTCATCTCACATGATTGATTTATCGGAAGAACCCTTGGAAGAAAATATTCATATCTGTAAAGAATACTTGGCCAGAATGAGTAAAATGGGAATGACTTTAGAGATCGAGTTGGGTGTAACCGGTGGTGAAGAAGACGGAGTGGATAATTCTGATGTGGATAGCTCTAAATTATATACACAACCGGGAGAGGTAAGTTATGCCTACGAAGAATTAATGAAAGTGAGTCCGAAATTTACCGTTGCAGCTGCTTTTGGAAATGTTCATGGGGTTTATAAACCAGGAAATGTAAAATTGACACCTATCATTTTGAAAAACTCTCAGGACTATGTACAAAACAAATTCAATACCGGTCACAATCCGATTGATTTTGTGTTTCATGGTGGTTCCGGTTCTACATTAGAAGAAATCAGAGAAGCTATATCGTATGGTGTAGTAAAAATGAATATTGATACCGATTTGCAGTTTGCCTTTACGGAAGGAATTCGTGATTATATGACAGGTAAAATTGATTATTTACGCACACAAATTGGTAGCCCGGACGGACCGGATTCACCGAATAAAAAACACTACGATCCAAGAAAATGGATTCGCGAAGGTGAAGTGACGTTCAATAAACGTTTAGAACAAGCTTTTGCAGATCTAAATAACGTAAATACACTTTAACTGACAACCGACAACTGATAACTGATAACTAAAAATTATGGCTTGGTTTAAACGAACAGAAAAAGGAATTCAAACTCCGACAGAAGATAAAAAAGATGTTCCGAAAGGACTTTGGTATAAATCGCCCACCGGAAAGATTATTGACCAAGATGAATTGGCTAGAAATTTATGGGTAAGTCCTGATGACGATTTTCATGTTAGAATTGGTAGTAAAGAATACTTTGAAATCTTATTTGATAACAATGAATTCAAAGAATTGGATGCCAAAATGACGTCTAAAGATCCTTTGCATTTTGAAGATACCAAAAAATATTCTGATCGGTTGAAAGAAGCCTATGACAAAACCGGATTAAAAGATGCGGTTCGCACAGCTGTCGGTAAATCGAAAGGTAAAGATTTAGTGGTTTGTTGTATGGATTTTGCTTTTATTGGTGGTTCAATGGGAGCTGTTGTGGGAGAAAAAATTGCCAGAGGAATAGATTACTCCATCAAGAACAAGGTTCCTTTTTTAATGATATCAAAATCAGGAGGTGCCAGAATGATGGAAGCTGCTTATTCCTTGATGCAATTAGCCAAAACCTCAGCCAAATTAGCACAATTAGCTGAAGCTAAAATTCCTTATATTTCTCTGTGCACCGACCCCACTACGGGTGGTACTACTGCCTCCTATGCCATGTTGGGTGACATTAACATTGGTGAGCCGGGAGCTTTAATTGGCTTTGCAGGTCCACGCGTAGTAAAAGACACGACCGGAAAAGACCTACCCGAAGGATTTCAAACTTCTGAGTTCTTGTTAGAACATGGGTTCTTGGATTTTATTACCCATAGAAAAGAGTTAAAAGACAAAATAAATCTCTATTTAGATTTAATTTTGAATGACGATATTCGATAATAGAAATCCCGAGCAATCGGGATTTTTTATTTTAATATAGTTTACGGTGGTGGTTTTTATGTGCTAAATCAATACCTATTAAAGTAGTTGTTACCAAGTATACTTCATTAGTATTATCAATATTAAAGTTACTATATAGTTACTATAAACTTATTTTAAACTTATTATATACTCGTTTTATAATATTATTGTATTTATTGTATATTTGTTATTATTTACATTTAAAATTTTAATTTTAATGGCCAGACAAAAAGGAATTATTAAAGTTGTAGGAACATTAGACGGTATTAATTTTTACACCCGTTTGGGAGAGCCATTGATGCGGATGGCGGGAGGTGGATTTACTTCTGAGGCGATAAAGACGAAGGAAAGTATGGTTCGTGTTCGGGAGAACGGGAATGAATTTAAGTACTGTATGGCTGCGGTTAAGCAGTTTAAAATGAGTTTACAACCGTTTATTCATCAATTTAAAGACACTTTATTGCATCAACGGTTGGTTCAATTGTTTACCCAGATCAAGGTTTTTGACACTGTTTCTGTGAGAGGAGAACGAACGGTTGGCAACGGTTTACAATCAGAGGCGGGAAAAGCATTGTTACGGGGATATGTTTTGACTTCCGGGAACAATTTAACTACTGTTTTGCGACAGGGATTTTTGGCAGAATGGGAAGCAAATGGGTTTAGGATACCTACTTTTGATTTGGCAATGGTTCGTTTTCCGAAAGGGGCGACACATGTGTCATTGGAAGCCTGTTACTTGATTTATGATTTTACCTCTCACACTTATATGCTTGAGAAAAGCATGCCGGAAGTTTTTTCAAAAAAGGATGAAGCTACGCCATTAACATTAGGGGTTAACACTTTACCGAATGTAGAAGGCACGAAAATCATGGTTGTTCATTTATGCTTTTTGCAAGCGGTTAATGGTAGTATGTATCCGATGAAGGAGGTTACTTCACGTGTTTTTGAGGTGGTGTATGTGGGGTAGATTTTTGATTATACCCCATGCCAATAAATAGGAACGATGATAAAACTTATTTAACCGATTGGAATTCCTTTTTTTACATCCCACTTCTTATCGCTTCTACCGGGTCTAGTTTTGAAGCGGAAACTGCGGGTACGATTCCCGAAATAAGTCCGATGATTCCTGCTAAACCGGCACCAAGCATCATATTGCCAAAACTCAATACAAATTCAAAATCAAGAGCTTTGGAGAGTACCATGGCAATAAGCCACACCAACACTAACCCGATAATTCCACCTATTACGGAAAGGATTACGGCTTCAAATAAAAATTGAAACAAAATGAATCTGTTTTTGGCTCCTAATGATTTTTGGATGCCAATTAAATTAGTGCGTTCTTTTACCGAGACAAACATAATGTTGGCAATACCAAAACCACCTACTAAAAGGGAGAAACCGGAAATTATCCATCCCACTACATTCATTTGTCCTACAATGCCGTCTATCATATCGGTAAAACCGGATAACACATTGATAAAAAAGTTATCCTCATCAGATGCTTTTAACCCTCTATAATTTCTTAATTTTTGGGTGATTTCCCCTTTAAAGGCCTCCATATCAATTCCTTTTTGAGGTTTGATAAGAATGGCAGGTGTTATCATGTCGTTAGTTTCACCGTATAATCGTCTGATAAAATTCATAGGGATAAAAACTGCGTTGTCACGGCTGTCACCAAAGGTTGAGAATCCTTGTTTTTGGGTCACACCAATTACGGTGAATCGTTGACCATACATTCGTACTTTTTTTCCGATGGCTTGCTCGTTACTATCAAAAAGTCCTTTTGCTACTTCATAACCAATGATTACTACACCTGTACCGGCATTGGATTCAGCTTCGTTAAAAAATCGCCCTTGTTCAATTTTGATTCCATCTATTCCGTCGAACTCATCGGTTGTTGGGGTTACACGAACAGCACTCACCGTTTGGTTTTCGAATTTTATGTTTTCGTTACGGGTAAACAGATTAAAGGCCATCTTATCGACCCCATTCAATGATTTTTTTAAATAATCATATTCGTCATAGGTTACGTTGGGGAATTGTTCTCTTTTCCAACGTGGTACATCAGAAGGTCCGAATGAGAATTTTAAAAGATACACCGTGTTTTTATCTAAATCGCCTAAATCTGATTTGATTTTTTGGTCTAAAGAATCTACGGCTGCCAATACGGCAATGATGGAAAAAATTCCGATGGTTACTCCCAACAATGATAAAAAGGTACGCAATTTATTGTTTCGCAACGCATTCATTGCAAAATTGAAACTTTCTTTGAGTAATCGTAGGTAGAGCAGCATTTTTAGTTTTGTGAAAGTAAATATTATAATTGGTAGTTGAAATTGGGAAAATGTTACAGTTTTTTGGTGTTTTTTGTCCTGCTTTGCAGGAGAATCCTATTTCGACTGCGTCTTCTTGCGGATTGACAAAAAAGGAGTTGGTTTTTTGTCCTGCTTTGCAGTAGAATGCTTCGCCAGTTCGCTTTCGCTCGTGTCCTATTTCGACTGCGTCTTCTTGCGGATTGACAAAAAAGGGGGTTGAGCGGATTCACGAAATGGGGATTAACAGTTATGAAAAAAAGATGGTTTTTTTGTCCTGCTATGCAGGAGAATCCTATTTCGACTGCGTCTTCTTGCGGATTGACAAAAAAGGGAATGGGTTTTTTGTCCTGTAAAGCAGGAGAATGCTTCGCCAGTTCGCTTTCGCTCGTGTCCTATTTCGACTGCGTCTTCTTGCGGATTGACAAAAAAGAGGGTTGAGCGGATTGACAAAAAGGGGAATGGGTTTTTTGTCCTGCTTTGCAGGAGAATCCTATTTCGACTGCGTCTTCTTGCGGATTGACAAAAAGGGGAATGGGTTTTTTGTCTTGCTATGCAGGAGAATGCTTTGCCAGTTCGCTTTCGCTCGTGTCCTATTTCGACTGCGTCTTCTTGCGGATTGACAAAAAACGGGGTTGAGCGGATTGATGAAAAGGGGGTTGGGCGGATTCACGAAATGGGATTAATAGTTATGAAAAAAAGATGGGTTTTTTGTCCTGCTTTGCAGGAGAATCCTATTTCGACTGCGTCTTCTTGCGGATTGACAAAAAAGGGAATGGGTTTTTTTTGTCCTGCTATGCAGGAGAATGCTATTTCGACTGCGTCTTCTTGCGGATTGACAAAAAAGGGGGTTGAGCGGATTGATGAAAAGGGGGGTTGGGCGGTTTGATGAAAAGGGGGTTGTACGGATTGACAAAAAATAGAAAAAAGTAATCTTGAATTCCTTTGAAAGTTAGGTTGACAAATAGTACTTTTGCCCCTTCTAAACAACAACACAATGACCACAACAAAAACCATCCAATCTGCTTTAATTTCGGTATTTGACAAAACCGGGTTGGCACCCATTGTTGAGCAACTTCATCAACAAAATGTAACGCTTTATTCAACCGGAGGAACCGAAGAATTTATTAAAAATTTAGGTATTCCTGTTGTTCCGGTAGAGGAAGTAACTTCTTATCCTTCTATTTTGGGCGGACGCGTAAAAACATTGCATCCAAAAGTGTTTGGCGGTATTTTGAATCGTCAAGACCATCCGAGTGATGTAGAAGAAATGAAAACATTTGAAATTCCGCAATTGGATTTGGTGATTGTGGACTTGTATCCGTTTGAAAAAACGGTTGCTTCAGGAGCTTCAGAAGCAGATATTATTGAAAAATTAGACATCGGTGGTATTTCATTAATTCGTGCCGCAGCTAAAAATTTTAAAGACACTGTAATTGTTGCCTCGGTAAACGAATACGATTATATTTTAGAATTGATTTCTACTCAAAATGGAGCAACTACTTTAGAGCAAAGACGATTATTGGCCACGAAAGCTTTTCATGTTTCTTCGCATTATGATACGGCTATTTTTAACTATTTCAACACGGATGAAACGGTTTATAAAGCAAGTATAGATAATGGTCAAGTGCTTCGATATGGTGAAAATCCGCATCAAAAAGGGTATTTCTTTGGCGATTTTGATCAACTATTTACCAAATTACATGGTAAAGAATTGTCGTATAACAATTTATTAGACGTTGATGCCGCGGTAAATTTGATTTTAGAATTCAAAGATAACGACCCGACTTTCGCTATTTTAAAACACAACAATGCTTGTGGTTTAGCCACCAGAAGTACCATGAAACAGGCGTATTTGGATGCTTTGGCCGGTGATCCTACCTCAGCTTTTGGCGGTGTTTTGATTGCGAATGGAAAAATTGATGTGGCTACCGCAATGGAAATCAATCAATTGTTTTGCGAAGTGGTTATTGCTCCCGGCTATGAAGATGAAGCCGTAGCTGTTTTACAAGAAAAGAAAAACCGAATTATTTTGGTTCAACACGAAGTTGCTTTACCCGTAAAACAAGTGAGAACTTGTTTAAACGGATTGTTGGTTCAAGATAAAAACAATGTAACAGACAATAAAGAAGGTTTAACAACCGTTACTTTAACAACACCTACTTCACAAGAGATTGACGACTTGCTTTTTGCATCAAAAATTTGCAAAAATACCAAATCCAACACGATTGTTTTCGCTAAAAACGGACAATTATTGGGTTCAGGAACCGGTCAAACCTCACGTGTTGACGCGTTGAAACAAGCCATTGAAAAAGCCAATTCGTTTGGTTTTGATTTGCGGGGTGCTGTTATGGCCAGTGATGCATTTTTCCCTTTTCCGGATTGTGTTGAAATTGCCCATCATGCCGGAATTACGGCTGTGATTCAACCCGGCGGGTCTATAAAAGACGAATTGAGTATTAACTATTGTAATGAAAATAAAATTGCAATGGTATTTACAGGAACACGTCATTTTAAACATTAATTTTTATACCTTTGCACGTTAGATTATTATAAACCTGATTAACCCTAAACAAACGTATGGGATTTTTTGATTTCATGACCGAGGACATCGCGATTGACCTTGGTACCGCCAACACTTTGATTATCCACAATGACAAAGTTGTAATTGATTCACCTTCTATTGTTGCTCGTGACAGAATTACGGGTAAGATTATTGCCGTTGGTAAGGAGGCGAATTTGATGCAAGGTAAAACGCATGAAAACATCAAGACCATTCGACCGTTAAAAGACGGAGTAATTGCTGATTTTGATGCGTCTGAAAAGATGATCAGCATGTTTATCAAAAGCATTCCGGCTTTAAAAAAGCGTTTGTTTACTCCTGCTCTTCGCATGGTTGTATGTATTCCATCCGGTATTACGGAAGTAGAGATGCGTGCGGTAAAAGAATCGTGTGAACGGGTGAATGGTAAAGAAGTCTATTTGATTCATGAACCGATGGCGGCGGCTATTGGTATTGGTGTGGACATCATGCAACCAAAAGGAAACATGATTGTGGACATTGGAGGTGGAACCACAGAAATTGCGGTTATTGCCTTGGGTGGAATTGTGTGTGACAAGTCGGTAAAAATTGCCGGTGACGTTTTCACAAATGATATCGTGTATTACATGCGTACGCAACACAACTTATTTGTTGGGGAAAGTACCGCTGAAAAAATAAAAATTGAAATTGGTGCCGCGATTGAAGAATTAGACACTCCGCCGGATGAAATGTCGGTGCAAGGGCGAGATTTATTAACCGGAAAACCAAAACAGGTAGATGTTTCCTATCGTGAAATTGCGAAAGCATTAGACAAATCGATTCAACGTATTGAAGATGCGGTGATGGAAACTTTATCGCAAACTCCACCGGAATTAGCAGCCGATATTTACAACACCGGAATTTATTTAGCCGGAGGTGGTTCGATGTTGAGAGGATTAGACAAACGTATTTCATTAAAAACCGATTTACCGGTTTATATTGCTGAAGATCCGTTAAGAGCTGTTGTTCGCGGAACGGGAATTGCTTTGAAAAACATCAACCGATTCAGAAGTATTTTGATAAAATAATTCGGTTTACGCGAAACTTTTAGTAACAAACTGAATCGTTAAAATATGCAACAAATATTTGTATATATTCTTAAAAACAGCACTCGGATGCTGTTTTTGTTGCTTTTATTTATTTCGATTTTCTTAACCATACAATCCCATTCTTTCCATAAAAGTCAAGTGATTACGTCTGCCAACTTTGTAACGGGAGGCGTGTATAAACGCATAAATGCTGCCAACGAATATTTAAATTTGAAAACAGAAAACGAAGGTTTAGCCAAGGAAAATGCCCGTTTAAAAAGTTTACTTTTCAATAAAAAAGACAGTTTGATTGATGACAGCAAAAATTTACCTGCTGAGTTGTCTACCTATAAAGTGATACAATCTAAAATTATCAATAATTCATACAGTGTTCATGAGAATTTTTTAACCATCAATTCCGGGAGTAAAGACGGAGTTAAACCGGACATGGGTGTTTTGAACAGCAAAGGAATTATTGGTATTGTTGAACATACTTCAAAAAACTATGCCACCGTGATTAGTGTGTTGAACATCAAATCGCAGATTAATGCCAAAATCAAAAAAACCAATCATTTTGGAACGCTGACATGGAATGGAAAAAACACCGGTTATGTTCAATTGATTGACGTACCGCGTTTGGCAACAGTGAAAAAAGGTGATACGATTGTAACGGGAGCACAATCCATTATTTTCCCGGAAAATATCAATATTGGTACCATTCATAAGATTTATACTGATAACAAAACGAATTACTTTACGATTGATGTAAAGTTGTTTAATGATATGACGAGTTTGGGTCATATTTATATCGTGGAGAACAAAGACCGAAAAGAAATTTTAGCCTTAGAAGCCAAAAACAAGGATGAATAGTACGCTATTAATCAATATCGCCCGTTTTATTATCTTGATTCTAGCTCAAGTGGCTTTTTTCGACAAAATTAATTTTTTGGGCTATATCAATCCTTATCCCTATATTTTGTTTATCATCTTATATCCGGTTAATGCGAACAAAAACGGATTACTATTGGCTAGTTTTTTATTGGGTTTAACGATGGATATGTTTAATAATTCAGGTGGTGTTCATGCCACTTCTTGTATAACGTTGGCCTACTTAAGACCCTCCTTTTTTAAATTTTCTTTCGGGTTAAGTTATGAATATCAAACCGTTAAAATTAATGAGCGATTGACACCGGAGCGGTTTTCGTTTATTTTAATTTCCATTTTAACCCACCATATCGTTTTCTTTTTACTGGAAATTTTCCGATTCAGTTTTTTTTGGAATATTTTGTTTAGAACGGTATTGAGCACTATCTTTACACTATTGCTTTGCATTTTAATCATTTATATGTTTAAACCTGCTAAAAATTGAGAAAAGCTATTCTTCCCGGACTTATTATTTTTGTTACCATTGCCATTTTGGCAAGGCTTTTTTATTTGCAAATTATTGACGACGAATACAAATTAAAGTCGGATAACAATGCGATTAAAATTGTGTATGATTATCCGGAACGCGGTTATATTTATGACCGAAACGGGAAGCTTTTAGTAGCCAATCAGCCTTCGTATGACGTAATGGTTGTTCCGAAGGAAATTAAAAATTTGGATACGTTGAAGTTTTGTGCGTTACTCAGCATCACCAAAGAAGAATTTGACAAAAAACTAAAAAAAGCCATCGTTTACAGTCCGCGATTGCCCTCTATTTTTTTACCGCAATTGAACAAAAAAGAGTATGCTGCTTTTCAGGAAAAGATCAGAAAATTTGAGGGATTTTATATTCAAAAGCGTTCGTTAAGAGATTATCAAGTGAATGTTGGAGCCAATGTTTTTGGGTTTATCACTCAAGTTAATCCGGCTATGATTGAAAAAAATCCCTATTACAAAAGTGGTGATTTAATTGGAAAACAAGGTGTTGAAGAATTTTATGAATCGTTTTTGAGAGGTCAAAAAGGTGTTAAATATATTCAACGCGATAAATTTAACCGGGAAATTGGTCCATACAAGGAAGGGATTTTTGATACGATTTCAAAGCAGGGAGACGATCTAACCTTAACGTTGGATATAGAACTTCAGAAATACGGTGAATTATTGATGAAAAATAAACGAGGCGGAATTGTAGCAATTGAGCCTAAAACAGGTGAAATATTAGCGTTAATTTCTGCTCCTTCGTATGACCCTGCTTTGTTGGTAGGTAGAATGCGTTCAAAAAATTATACGGCACTTTATAACGACAGTATTGCAAAACCTTTATATGATAGAGGTTTGTTGGCCGAATATCCACCGGGTTCACCTTTTAAAATTTTGACAGCCTTAATTGGTTTACAGGAAGAAGTGATAGACCCACAAACCAGTTTTTTTTGCCGAAGAGGATTCAGTTATGGTAATCGGTTTATGAAATGTCACGATTCCGGCCCTTCGCAATTGAATGATGGCATTTATAAATCGTGTAATACTTATTTTGCGAATGTATATTTAAAAACCATTCAAAAATACCCTAAACCGGCTTATGGTGTTGATGCATGGAGTAACCATTTAAAAAGTTTTGGTTTAGGCAATTTTATGGGATATGATTTGCCCCCCGGACGAAGAGGACACATTCCAACCTCGAAGTTATATGACAAATACTACTCTGCCGGTGGTTGGAAAGCTACGACGATTATATCCAACTCCATTGGACAAGGAGAGGTTTTGATGACACCTATACAATTGTGTAACGTGATGTGTGCGGTAGCCAATCAGGGGTATTATTACACTCCTCACGTAATTAAAAAGATTAAAAATCATACGATTGATAAAAAATTTACTACTAAACATATCACGACCATTGATAAACAATACTTTCCGGAAGTAATTAACGGTTTGTTTGATGTGTATAACAAAGGAACAGCTTCACGATTACAAGTGGAAGGATTAGAGATTTGCGGAAAAACGGGTACTGCAGAAAACTTTACCAAAATTGACGGTAAACGCGTTCAATTGACCGACCACTCGATTTTTGTGGCTTTTGCACCGAAAGACAATCCAAAAATTGCCATTGCGGTATTTGTGGAAAACGGATATTGGGGTGCGAGAATTGCCGGACCGGTGACTACATTAATGATTGAAAAATACCTCAAAGGTAAAATTTCAAGAACTGATTTAGAGAAGAAAATGCTGGAATACAGTTTAGAAAGTGAATATGCAAAAGTATTGAGTGGTCAACCATTTACCATTAATCGATAATGAAAAATCAAAGTGTAACCGGAAATTTAGATTGGACAACCGTATTGATTTATTCCCTTTTGGTTTTAATGGGATGGATTAATATTTTCTCCACTTCCATTCCGATTGAATTTACCACTTTTGATTTTGGTGATTATTATGGTAAACAAATGATTTTTATTTTGTTAACCATTCCTTTAATCATTGTTGTTCTTTCGATTGATGCCAAGATTTATGAAAAATTTTCTTTCGTATTTTACCTACTGGGCATAGTACTCTTGTTGGGACTTTTCGTTTTTGGTAAAACGGTCAAGGGGCAAACCAATTGGTATGGAATTGGTTCATTTGGTTTTCAGCCCTCTGAATTTATGAAGACCGCTGTATCCTTACTGATGGCCAAATATTTAAGTGATGCACAAGTCTTTTTAAAAAATACCAATCATCAATTGATTGCCTTTGCGATAATCGGTTTACCTGTTTTGCTGATCATGTTTCAACCGGATGCGGGAAGTGCGATGATTTTCTTGTCTTTAATTTTAGTATTGAACCGAGAAGGATTACCGGAATGGTATCTATGGACGGGTTTTATAGCTGTGGTATTATTTTTTGCCGCGTTATTAATTCAACCCCTTTATTTGATGGCGGTTGTAATTCTATTCATGATTTTACATTATTTACGAGCCAGAAGAATTGACCGAAATCCAATTGCCTATTTAGTGGTATTTGTCTCTTCTACCCTTTTTATACTTTCGGTTGACTTTGTATATGACAATGTATTAGAGCCCCATCAAAAAGACCGTATTAATGTTTTGTTCAGTGATGAAGTAGATTTAAAAAATGAAGGATACAATTTGAATCAATCGATGATTGCCATTGGTTCGGGTGGATTGATAGGAAAAGGATTTATGGAAGGAACCCAAACCAAAGGAGGATTTGTACCGGAACAGCATACCGATTATATTTTTACCACGGTTGGAGAAGAATGGGGATTTGTGGGTTCTACCGTAGTGATTCTGTTGTTTGTGACACTTTTGTTTCGCATTATTTATTTGGCTGAGCAACAAAAAACAAAATTCAGCAGGGTGTACGGGTATTGTGTGGCCACTATTTTATTTACGCACTTCTTTGTGAATATTACCATGCTGATTAAGCTTTTCCCAACGATTGGGGTGCCACTACCCTTCTTTTCATATGGAGGTTCAAGTTTGTGGTCGTTTACTATTTTGTTGTTTGTTTTTTTAAAATTGGATGCCAATAAAGTAAATGAATGGTAGTTTACTTTAACGTTAGTTCTACCCATACCGGAAAATGGTCTGAAGGATATTTACACTCGTAACTATCGGTAAGTACGGCATATTTATGAATTTCAACTTTTTCTTTGGACACAAAAATATGGTCAATTTCTTTTTCTTTTGGAATCGGTTGATGAAACGCAAAAGCATTAAATGTTCCACCTTCATTGTATTTTAACTTGGCGTGAAGTTTTGAATGCCAATAGTGATTGGATAAAAACTGTAATGGCTCAGCCGTAGGTTCCAAATTGAAGTCGCCCATCAGGATTACCGGGACATGTTGGGTATTTACTTCTGTTATTTTTTGATGTATTAATTGAGCACTTTTGCTTCTGGCTACTTCGCCCACATGGTCAAAATGGGTATTGAACACATAAAATACCTTTTTTGTTTTTTTGTCTTTGAATAAACCGAACGTACAAATTCTATTGAGTGCTGCATCCCATCCTTTTGCGACTTTATTAGGCGTTTCAGAAAGCCAAAACGTTTCATACGAGAGTAGTTCAAACCGTTCTTTTTTGTAAAAAACAGTGCTGTGCTCACCATTTTGATGACCATCTCTTCCTTGACCGAAAGCACCATAGTTGGTGAGTGCATTTTTTAAAAAGTCAACTTGATGGGGCAATCCTTCTTGAATACCAAAAATATCCGGTTCATGAAAGCGTATCAATTGAGCTACCTTTTCTTTTCGGTTGGGCCAACTGTTTTCTCCATCACTTGTTACGTCTAAACGGATGTTATAGGTCATCAGTGTCATTTCCTGAGCTTGAAATTGAGTGGTAAAAAACAGAATGATGTATAAATATGCTGTTTTCATACTCCTTTATTTAAAACTCCATTCTTTATAATCCTTACTCTCTTCAATTTTCTTTTCCACGTCATCCGGAAGTTGATGAAAAAAATCAATTCCGGTGCGTTTTTCCAATTCATCAATGGATACGACGAAGGAATAAAGTGGTTGTTCACTTTTTTCATGTGGAACTAAAAAGGCGATAGCCCGAAACTTATCGTCGGTATTTCGCAACAGTACTTTATAAAAGGCATTGGGGACCGAAACTTCTTCTTTTCCGATGGTATTTAAATTGGGTACTAAAACTCCTCCGGTCACGACAAATAAGCCATCGTATTTATCGGCCCAATACCGCACTTTTTGTTCCAGTCGGTTCCACACTCCGGCATTGAAATCTGGTTTTTGTGGTGAAATATTTGAGGTATAAAAAGTATCGTCATAGGCTTGTTTGGAAAATTTCATATCGCCAGCCGGACACAAATGCCCTTTATCATACCCTGAATTTCGGTAATTTCGCCAATCGGCAGAAGCGGTTTGCACTTTTGGGTCTTCTACAAAATAAGGCCGTTTAAAATCGGAAGTAGAAGAACTATTGGGTTGCAATTGATAGGCTACCCATTCTGCTTGTTCGTGTTCCTCGTGGTAAGAAAGTGTGTAATAGTTATGGTGTATGATTTGATTGGTTGTGGAAGTGGGGAAAAAATTATTTGTTTTCCCATTTATATTTTCCTTTTGAACATCAGCTTGAACATCCTTTTCTTCTAGGATGAAATTACTTTGCTCTTTACATGCCAATTGGAGAAGTAATAGAAAGAATACAATCAATATACCAAGGTATTTCTTCATAAAAACGAATATAAATTTAAATCGAGATACGATAATTACTACCTTTGTAAAGGTATTAAAAAAGCACTTCTTTTTTATAGTTCTAATTTGTTTAATTAAAAATCACTTCCCATGAAGACAACTATTTATATTTTTTCATTCTTTTTTTCAATCCTTTTTTGCCAGGCACAAGAAACGAAAACTACACTTTCTGATAGTTTAGTTTCAACAAAAGTTCCAGTGATGGAAGAAAAAAGTATTGAAGAGCAAAAAACAGCTCAAAAAGAGGCCGATAAAGCAAAAAAAGCAGAAGAGAAAGAAGCCAAAGAAGCAGAGAAAGCCACAAAACAAGCTGAGAAAGAAAAACGTTTGGCTGAAAAAGAAGCTAAACAATTTGAAAAAGATCAGAAAAAGCATGAAAAAGAAGTAAAGCAATTTGAAAAACAACAAAAAAAAGTAGCTTCTGCTGAAAAGAGTGTTTCAAAAGCACAAGACAAATTGGCGAAAGAAAAAAAATCACTTCAAAAAAACATGGAGAATCTTGAGAAGAAAAAAAGAAAAGGCAAACTAAGTGAAATTGAGATTCAAAAAGAGAACATCAACATCAGCAAACAGCAAATAAAGCTGAAAGAATTAGAGAAATCTTTAGAAGACGCACAGAAAAAATTAGTAAAAACAAGGGGATAAATTTAGAAAACCACGCTGTTAAAAGTGTGGTTTTTTTTGCTTACCATCCAAAGCTTTTCGCTACCGCATGAAACCTTTTGTGAGCTTCTGGTAAATAAAATAAGTTTTTACTACATTTGAAATACTAGAAAAGTATTTTTTGAATTAATAATTTCATCATCCAAAATGACTTTTTTATTATATAGCCACACGAAGGGATTCGTGCGGTAGCGAGGGGGTAATAAAATAAATGTTAATGAATTGAAATTACCATCATTTTAATATTTTTAATATGTATCATTCTTTTATATTCCTTTTGCTTACCTTTTTAAATTGTTCAATAAAAGATAACCATCATGTAGATTATTGTCAATTAACGGAAAACATTAATAAACATTCAAAAAAAGATCAACATAGTCTTAATAAAATTCTAACTTACAACAAAATATCAAAAATTAATGATATTGCAATCACAAGTTATTTGATGGAAAATTCAAGAAAATTTAATGATTATAATTTTAATAATTATTTTAATAACTCAAGTCATGAAATTAATATTATTTTAGAATGTAGTACAATTGATTTTAAGATGTTTGAAGTTTCCAGAGAACTTGAAAAAAACGATTTTTGGGAAAAATACAAAAGTTTATATGGCAGTAATGATTTTATTATATATTATGAACCTATATTTAATAATGATAAAACTGAATTTATTTTATGTTACGAGAGGTATATTTTTAATTTAGGTAGTTATACTTCTCTAGAAGTTTATGTTTTTGAAAATGGAAAATCAAAACTAAAAAAAGTACTCATTAAATCTACATAATAAGAAGTTAATTAAAGTTAGAAAGTATATTTTGTTTATATACCTTGAATTATTTATATCAGAACATTTTGCTACTCATGAATCCTTTCGTGTAGTTCTAATGATTAAAAAAGATTTCTACATTTGAAAAAACAGATAAGTGCTTTTTTGTCATAGAATGCGTAGCGTTGTTGCTAAGAATACTTTGCGGAGCAGGTCTTTACACTTGGTAATTTTTTTGACTAAATAATTAAATTTTACATTTATGAGAGTGATATTTAAAATAATCGTTTTTATAATTATTGTATTCTCTATTGGTTTATTTTTTATGGTTAAAATCGAAAATAAATTAATTGCTAAAAAAGAATCACTTGATAATCAATGGCGAAAAATAACAAAATTGAATGATTATAAAATCAGTTTGTTAAAGAATAATATTTTGGATTTAAAAAAAATGATACTCTTTTATTTTTGCTTAATTCAAACGTGAAAAAAAGTAAATGTAATGATGATTATTCCCTTTTTGCATTTTATTTAAATGAATATATCTTAAAAAATGAACTTAAGAAAGATTTAAAAATTAATTTAACAAAAAATGATTCTTTAATTAATCAGACTATAACCAAATACAACTCTGAAGTTATGGAATTTAATAAATATGCATCTTCTTTTCCTATAATAATAATTTCAAGAACTATGAAATATTATAAGACATACAATAAATTGCCAATTATCTTTGGTGAAGAGAATCTTAATCCAAAGGTTTCTAAAGAAGAGACATTTAAATGGTTAAAAGAAATTGAAAAAAGTGAGGGCTTATAATGTCACATTACAGCAAATTTCACCGAATTTGTGTTTATTTACTTTTTATATTCAAAAAAGAAATATAGTAATATTATACAGATTGATAAGATAAGATAAGTTATGCCATGCTAGCATCTAAATAGTTCAGAACTATTTCCTCCGCTACTACATTCTATTACAATAAAAAAAAATTATTGCTTAACATCCAACGCATCTCTTAATGCGTTTCCGGTCATCATAAAGGCTAGCGTAATGAGCATGATGGCCACACCGGGCACTAAGGCCAGATACGGTTTTCCGAGAATAATATAATTGTAATGGTCTTTTATCATTCCGCCCCAACTTGGAATAGGCGGTTGAGCTCCTAAACCTAAAAAGCTTAAACCGCTTTCTACTAATATAGCCGACGCAAAATTGGCCGCAGAAATCACAATAACAGGAGCCATGATATTGGGAATGATATGGTTCCAAATGATTCTAAAATCGGAAAAGCCTAAAGCTCTTGCAGCGGTTACATATTGCATTTGTTTCACACTAATGATTTGTCCGCGAACTACTCTGGCTACTTCCACCCACATGGTTAATCCGACAGCAACAAAAACCTGCCAGAATCCTTTTCCTAACGCTAAAGTAATGGCGATGACCAATAAAAGTGTAGGAATAGACCAAATTACATTGACCAACCACATGACTAAAGCATCTACTTTTCCACCATAATAACCGCCCAATGCCCCAAAAAACAATCCTACGATAACTGAAATGAAAACCGCCACAAACCCAATGGATAGTGACACTCTCGAACCTACTAACATTCTGCTTAGCAAATCACGGCCGTATTTATCAGTACCGAGGTAGAATGTTTTGGTAGAAATCAACTCCTTTTCCATTTCCTTAGCGGAAGAAAAACCCGGAATATTTTGAAAAAGAATTTCTTTTTGCAAATTGAGACCATCCGTTTCACTGTATTCGGTGTATTGAATACTGTTTTGGGTGAAAGTATACTCGTTAATGGGTATTTCGGTGATTTGATTGGTATGCCCGAAAAAATAATTTTTTATCGATTTTGGTTGTTTTTCTTCAATGGGTAAAGCCAACATTTTAACCGTAAATCCGGGAGGTTTAGAATGGATGGACAAATGCATTTGATTGGCATTTTCGGAATCATCCGGAGCTAAAACATAGGCAAAAATGGCCAACAAGCACATCAAAACGATGTAACCAAAACTAAAAACACCCCAAAAATTCTTAGCGAATTTTTGAAGTGCTATAGTTGATAAGGATTGATTACTTTTCAAAGTTTTTGAGTTGAAACAGAGATTACTTTGATTTGACTACTTTTTTCTTCAAGTTAATGTCCCCTTTTGTCACCGGTTTACCTTGTAAATCATCCAACACATTTAAAGCTTCTTCTACATAAATATCTTTGGATAAACTTTCAAACCAACGCTCTCTTTTTTCTTTGAACGATTCATCTTTTTGCATCAGTTGTTCGTCTTCAGGAATTGCTCTAAACACTAATTCATTTTGATAATCGGTTATCGGTTTAAAAGCTTTGCTTTCCGCTTCAATTTTTTCTTGTTCTTTTTTGAATTCATCAAATTTAAGACTGTAAACAGCGGCATCTTTTCTTTCTTTGGTCCATTTTGCATTTTTCTCAATCAATTGAAAATGTTCGTTTAAGGCCATTCTGCTTTTGCTGTTTTGCAACGCTTTTTCAAAATTATCTTGCTTTTTCCAGGTATCATAAGGAGCCGCATCAATTTTTGACCACGGCATTGCGTTTTCTAAATCACGTTCTCCAATGTTGATATGCGAATAACGATCGGGCATTACAACATCACTGGAAACTCCTTCTAACTGTGTTGAGCCACCATTAATTCTATAGAATTTTTGCGTCGTTGTTTTTAACGCTCCTAAATCTCCTACAGTATTTCCTCTCACAAATTGATTCAAATCGATTACGTTTTGAACAGTTCCTTTTCCATAGGTTTGTTTGCTACCAATCACAATTCCTCTTTTGTAATCTTGAATAGCGGCCGCTAAAATTTCAGAAGCGGAAGCTGAGAAATTATTCACCATAACCACTAAAGGTCCGTCCCATTGTACTTTTGCATCACGGTCATATAATACTTCTTTTCTCGTACCGGCCGATTTAATTTGCACCACCGGTCCTTGTTCGATGAATAAACCGGTGATGTCAACAGCTGTTTTCAATGAACCACCGCCGTTGTCACGCACATCCATAATGATTCCTGTTACGCCTTGTTGTTTTAAACGTTCCACTTCAATGGCTACATCTTTTCCGGCATCTCGGCTGTCTTTGTTTTCAAAATCGATGTAGAATTTGGGTAAATAAATGATCCCGTATTTTACTCCATTTCGTTCTACTACACTTGATTTAGCATACGTTTCTTCGGTTTCTACCATGTCGCGAATGAGCGAAATGACTTTGATGGTTCCATCTACTTTTTTCACCGTTAAGCGAACTTCTGTTCCTTTTGGTCCTTTGATTTTTTTCACTACATTATCCAAACGCATACCGGAAATATCGACCGGTTCACTATCGCCTTGAGCTACTTTTAATATCACATCTCCTGGTTCCAATTCTTTTCCTCTCCAAGCCGGACCACCGGAAATGAGTTCTGTAATTTCAGTAAAGTCATTTTTCTTTTGTAAACGAGCTCCAATTCCTTCGAATTTTCCGCTGATGCTTACATCAAAACGTTCTTTGTCATCGGGAGCCATGTAGTTAGTATGTGGGTCAAATCGAGAAGAAATAGCATTCACAAACACTCCAAACCAATCGTTTCTATCTAATTCAGAAATGAATTTGAAATAATCATCTAAGGTTTTGAGTGAACTTTCTCTCGTTTCTTTTTCTATTTCTTCAAAGGATTTTATTTTTTTATCCTCTGATTTGTCTTCTTCTTGCAATTTAATTTTATCTGTTAAGGAAGATAATGTAGAAAGTTTGATTTGCTTTCTCCAACGTTCAATTAATTCACTTTCATTTTTAGCGAAAGGCATTTTTTCATAATCTGTGTTAATGGTTTCATTAACATTATAATCAAAAGGTTCTTCCAATAAATCTTTATAGAATTTTTGACTTTCTTCCATTCTTTTCACGTAAGTAGAATAAGCCAAATCAAAGAATGTAAACTCTTTGTTCTTGATTTGATCATCAATCAGCGTTTCGTATTTAGAGAATTTTTCAATATCTGATTGCAAAAAATACCTTCTGGAGGGGTCAAGTGCATCAATAAAATCTTTGTAAATTCCTTTTGACAGATTATCATCAATACTAGCCGGGTCATAATGCCCTCTTTCGATTACAAACATTAATAATTCAACCAACAATTTATCTTTCTCGGGGTCATGTGAAGAAGCTTTACTCATTTCATACGCTGAAAAAGCAAAAAGAGAAACAGACAATAGAATGGTTACGACAACCAGTTTAATATTTTTTTTCATAAATAGAATGATTGAATTCATTTTCATTTTTTCTTATGACATAAAGTATGCCAAAAATAATGCAATTTTTATGTAAATTGATTGAAGTGATTTATACTTTTTTAATTGGCTACAAAATGGTCTTTTTCTCCCATATTTCACCTGTTTTTTTACTCCGTAGCTCTGCTATGCAGTGCAAAAAAGCTAAAATATGGAAAAAAAATCACTATTTTTCGCTTCAATCAAAAAAGTTTAAACCACTTCATTCTAAAAAATTTACATCTCCAAACAAAGTTATAAAATTAGATACGTGACTAAAGTTTAAATTTCGTTAATTTTGTATAATTTACTATTGATATTGGTAAATTTGATTTTTAAAAATTCCATTATTTACCAATTAGATAATCATTTTCTGCAAACGTTACACATTTATGAGCAAAAAACCTTTGATTTTAGTGACCAATGACGATGGAATTTCTGCCCCCGGAATTCGGATATTAATTAGCATAATGAAAGAATTGGGCAATGTAATAGTAGTTGCTCCTGATAGTCCGCAGAGTGCGATGGGGCATGCCATTACCATCAATAATACCTTGTTTGTAAACAAAGTGCAATTTGATAATGACTTAAAAGGCGAATACAGTTGTTCCGGCACACCGGTAGATTGTGTGAAGTTGGCGGTAAATGAATTAATCAAAGAAAAGCCTGATTTATGTGTTTCGGGTATCAATCACGGTTCCAACTCTTCCATTAATGTGATTTACTCCGGAACGATGAGTGCGGCAGTTGAAGCCGGAATTGAAGGCATTCCCGCTATTGGATTTTCCTTATTGGATTATGATTGGAATGCTAATTTTGAACCATTCAAAAAATATGTTCGAAAAATTGCTTCTGAAGTGTTAGAAAAAGGTTTACCGGAAGGGGTGATTTTGAATGTCAATTTCCCAAAACGAAAAGAGGAAGAAATCAAAGGAGTAAAAATTTGCCGACAAGCAAAAGCCTATTGGAAAGAGGAGTTTGATAAGCGAAAAACACCTCAAGGCAAAGATTATTATTGGTTAACAGGAGAATTTATTAATCAAGATAAAGGCGAAGACACCGATGAGTGGGCACTTGCAAACGGTTATGTTTCTGTAGTTCCGGTGCAATTTGATTTAACTGCCCATCATGCGATTCAACAACTCAACACCTATTCATTTTAATGAAATTATGAAAAAATCAGATTTATTTATTGGCATCGTTATCGGAATCATTGGTGCTTTTTTAGGCGTTTATTTGTTTATAACCTTATTTACGGAATATGGCTTTTTGGGTGGCATTAGAGGATTAAAAGCTCAAAATGCCTTAGGAAAATTAATTGCTTTAGGTGCTGTTTTAAATGTTGTTATTTTCTTTATCTTGTTGAAATACAACAAAGAGTTAATGGCAAGAGGAGTGGTATTGGCTACTATCCTCCTATCAATCATCACTTTATTTGTGTAAAATGAAATATTACATCATAGCAGGCGAAGCATCGGGAGATTTACATGGTTCGAATTTGATGAAAGCCATCCACAAGGAAGATACTCAGGCAGACATTCGGTTTTGGGGTGGCGATTTGATGCAAGCAGCCGGCGGAAAATTAGTCAAACACTACAAAGCACTTGCTTTTATGGGCTTTGCCGAAGTTTTATTCAATTTAAAAACCATTTTAAACAATATTTCTTTTTGTAAAAAAGACATACTTGAATTTCAACCGGATGTACTCATTTTTATCGACTATCCCGGTTTTAATATGCGAATTGCTAAGTGGGCAAAAACGCAGAACATTCCCACTCATTATTATATCTCGCCACAAATTTGGGCTTGGAAGGAAAATCGCATCAAGGACATCAAACGTGATTTTGATCAATTGTATGTCATTTTGCCTTTTGAAAAAGACTTTTACGAAAAAAAACATCATTTTCCGGTAGAATTTGTGGGTCATCCGTTGATTGATGCAATCCACAACCGCAAAAAAGTGGATGAATTGACCTTTAGAAAAGAATATCAATTAGACGAAAGACCGATTATTGCTCTTTTACCGGGAAGCAGAAAACAAGAAATCAGCAAATTGCTACACGAAATGTTGGCTGTGGTGGATGATTTCCCGGATTATCAATTTGTAATAGCCGGTGCTCCCGGACAAGATTACGATTTCTACCAGCGATTTCTGACGAACAAGGCCGTTCATTTTATTTCGAATAAAACCTATGATTTATTGAGTGTAGCTCATGCTGCTTTGGTTACCTCCGGAACAGCAACCTTGGAAACAGCTCTTTTTAAGGTTCCGGAGGTAGTTTGTTATAAAGGAAATTGGATTTCGTATCAAATTGCCAAAAGGATCATCACCCTGAAATATATCTCATTGGTCAATTTAATTATGGATGAAGAAGTAGTTACCGAGTTAATACAAGGCGATTGTAATGCGAAAAAAATCAAAGCAGAACTTTCTAAAATTTTAGAGGAGGATTACCGAAAAAAACTCATCGAAAAATATGATCAATTAGAAAAAAAATTAGGTGGTGAAGGTGCAAGCAGTAAAGTAGCCAAGTTAATTGTTCGTCAAATTTCTTGATTATAACGCAATACCTTTTTATCTTTGTAGCTCTATGTTAAAAATTAAATTCATATCCATTTTTCTGCTTTTGATAGTATTAGTTGGCTGTAAGCCAACACAATCCGTTATTGTTACTAACAAAGATGAAGCTGTAAAAAAAGGAATTTATTCTTCTCCTGTTGCGGAGAAAAAATCAACTGTTGCAAAGACAACAAAAACAGTAAAACCTATTGTTGAGCCTTCAAAAAAAGATAAAAACACATCTAAAAAAAGTCTATTAAACGAAACTGACGATACTGTTTATTCAGATAATAATGACGTTTCTTATTATATTAAACAATTGATTAATAATGCGATGCAATACAATGGTGTTAGGTATCGCGGAGGAGGAACAACTACTGAAGGTATGGATTGTTCCGGTTTAGTTACCACCGTTTTTAAGACATATGACATATCTTTACCGAGAAGTTCATTTGATATGGCAAAAGTTGGAAAAAAGCTAGACCGTAGTGACATTCAAGTAGGTGATTTAGTTTTCTTTAAAACCAATGGCAGAAAAGTGATTAATCATGTTGGTTTGGTTACAGAAATAAAAGGTGATGAAATCATTTTCATTCATTCGACCACACAAAGGGGAGTAATATTATCTTCTACTAAAGAACCCTATTATCAACGCACTTTTGCTCAAGCCAATCGTGTTTTGTCTGAAGATTACTTTTAATTTTTTTTTTGCAATAACAAGAATTTTACTATTTTCGCAAGGTGAAGGTAGTAAAATTTCCAGCCTTAAACATCGCGATTTGCGTTGTACTGGGAATTTTGTTTTCAAATGAATTCAGACCCGGTATTGCCTACTCATGCTTATTGCTTACGGTTTCATTTTTACCTTTTTTTATTTTTTACCTTCTTACTAACCGTCAAAAAAAATATCAATTCCCATTTCAACTCGCTACTCTTTTTCTGAGTTTTTGTATTGGAATTTCGACTTATTCTTTTCATTTTCAACCTAATCATTCCTCTCATTACACCTCTATAAAGAAAAATGAAAAGCAACTGGTGGAAGGAATTATTATTGAAAAATTACGTTCAAATCCCTATTCGTTCAAATATTATTTATCGGTAAATTTTGTTGATTCTATTCCTAAAAAGGGAAAACTATTGATAATTCAATCCAAAAAAGAAGAACGCCCTGCTTTAGAAGTTGGTGATAGAGTGATGGCCTATTGTCCAATAAAACCCATCATTCGTCCACACAATCCGAATCAATTTGATTATGCTAATTATTTGGAAAAAAAAGATGTGTTTGACCAATTGTATTTAGAAAACAATAATTATCGTTTGTTGGGTAAAGAACAAAATCGTTTGGTATTTCTTGAAAATATTCGAAATAGGATAACAAATTTCTTTACTGAACTTTCAATAGATACCGACATTGTAAACATCATTAAAGCATTATTTCTTGGACAACGACAAGATATTGACCAAGAAACACTCAATCAATATTCACAATCAGGAGCTATTCATATTTTAGCTATTTCCGGATTGCATATTGGGATTTTACTTTTCTTTTTTAAAGGTTTATTGAAACCTTTGGAACGAATCAAAAACGGAAAAAAAATTGTGCCCTTTTTATTGATTCTTATTCTATGGGGGTTTGCCATGCTTTCCGGTTTGTCAGCATCAGTAGTTCGAGCGGTTACGATGTTTTCATTTGTTACCATTGGTTTGTATATGAAAAGAGAAACCAATATTTATAATACCTTGTGGTCTTCTATTTTAATTTTAGTATTAATTAACCCTAATTTTATTTTCGATGTAGGATTTTTGCTGAGTTATAGTGCGGTTTTTTCGATTGTTTCTCTTCAGCCTCACTTATCAAAAGTTTGGCAACCTAAAAACAAAATCGTTAGTTATTTTTACGACATCATCACGGTTTCTATTGCTGCACAAGTTGGTGTTTTACCTTTGAGTTTGTACTATTTTCATCAATTTCCGGGATTGTTTTTTATTACCAATTTAGTTATTATTCCATTACTTACCGCCATTTTAGTAGTAGGATTAACCGCCATTATTCTTTCTTTACTTGGTTTAAAGCTTTCATTTCTCTTTTTCATTTTGGCTGAGTTAATTCGTTTTATGAATGCGTTTATTGAAAAAATCGCATCATTTGAAGAATTTATCATCACCTCAATTCCATTTAATTTTATACTGTTATTTAGTACAACATTGGTAGTATTGGCAATTATAGCTTGGTTAAGAGATAGAAGTTATTCAAAATTACTTTTTGTTATTGCCTCACTATTTATACTTCAAATAAGTTGTATAGGTTCCATTGAATGGAATAAAAATAAAAATGAATTTATTGTCTTTCAATACCCCAAAAAATCAATTTTGGCTAAAAAAATCGATGGTGAACTATTCTTAATCAGTAATGATTCAACTTCTAAAACTAATTATGTAATTAAAAACTATATTGAATCAAATTTTGGAAAAATTAAGGCTATTCAACCCCTTAAAAATCTAATTAGTTTTAATCATAAAAGAATGTTAGTCATTGATGAGAAAGGTATTTATCAATTACCGGAAAATACCAAAGTTGATATTATTTTACTGACTCAATCACCAAAAATAAACTTAGAACGATTAATAAAAGAATTGCATCCAAAGTTAATTATTGCTGACGGCAGCAACTACAAAAACATAACTTCTATTTGGGAACAAACTTGCTTAAAACAAAAAATCCCTTTCCACTCCACGAGTGAAAAGGGATATTATAAATTTATATTACCCTAATTAGGTTTTAAAAACGGGTTGACGGATTCAATCCATTTTGTTGGTCCACCGGCAACATATCCGGTTTTACCCAATTGTTGAAGGTTTATTTGGTCTCCATTTTTTTGTGGAGTTACAAGCCATACCGTTGGGTATCCTGTAACTTGAAAAATTTGTTGTAATTGAGCATTTTGCTGTTTCAATTTTTCTTCTAATTGTGTTTTTCTGGGAAAATCTAATTCAACCAAAACAACATTTTTGGCCCATTCCGAAAATTCCGGTTTTTGAAATACTTCTTTTTGAAGTTTTATACACCAACCACACCAGTCACTCCCCGTAAAAAAGAGTAACATTGGTTTTTTAGATTTTAATGAAATTTTAATTGCATTATTGATATCGTTGTGCCATTTTAGGTCTTGAGCCGTTAATTGAATAGACCAAAAAAAGACAATAACAAATAAAAATCTTTTCATTACTTAATCGCTTTTAATTCCGTTAATAATTGATCTGCTTGATAATACCCCACAATTACTTTGGCTATTTCACCTTTTTTATCCAACACATACATCGAAGGATAGCCTTCAACTTTCAAAAAACCAGTAAATTCATGCATGCTGTTTCTGCCTTTTCTATTGGCGTCATATCCAGGATTGGAATATTTTTTGCCTTTATAATTTACAGTTGTATTTCCCTCACCATTAAATTTAACTGCATAATAGTTGGCATTGATATACTCTGCAAATTCTTTGGTTTGAAACGTATTTTTGTCTAACATTTTACAAGGACCACACCAATCGGTATACACATCCATAAATATAGGTTTCGGATTTTTCTTTTGCAAAGCCATCGCTTCATCAAAAGTCATCCATTTAATTTCTTGAGCTTGGGCGAAAGAAACTGTAATTAAAGCAAAAAGCAAAATTATCTTTTTCATAAAATATTATTTTAAAATTTATTTTCAAAAATGATGCCGAGATTATCGCACACCATGCATCATCTTTTTAATCTTTGGCGTTAACAAAAATAAGATTAATGCGGCAATTCCACAAAGTACCACAAACACCATAAAGAAATCATATAAATTTTGAATTTCAAAACCGGCAAAAGATTTATAGTGGTCGTTGATTTGATTATCGGCCAACAATTGTAATTGCTCTGGAGTTGGAGTGATGGTTTTATCTAAAACACCTTGTAAATCAATCCCTAATTCTTCTGCTTTTTTAAATTTATCACCCGTTGCCGGTAAAATTGAACCTAATGTACCTGATAATGCATACCCGGCGGCACTCGAAATAAAGAATACCCCATAAGCCAATGAAGCAAACCGTTTTGGAGCTAATTTACCTACTAAGGATAACCCAATTGGTGATAAACACAATTCAGCAACTGTTTGAATTAAATATAATAGAATTAACCATTTGATCGCTAATAAACCTGAAGTACCTAAATCTTTAACATTATGAGCAATAATAAAATAACTTAATGCAATTAATAACAAACCTAAAGATTGTTTAACCGTTGAAAGTGGTTCAATGTTTTTTGCTCTTAATTTGTCCCACAACATACTAAATGGAAACGCTAACATTACCACAAAAATTCCATTGAAAATTTGTACCATCGATGGTGGCATGTTCCAACCAAATATATTTCTGTCTGTTTGATTGTCAGCAATAAACGTTAGCGAAGAACCCGCTTGTTCGAAGGCTGCCCAAAAGAAAATGATAAAAAACGACATAATGTAGATTACCCAAATTCTTTCTGTTTCTACTTTTGTTAGGGTTTTATCCAATAAAATCAAAGTTGCAAGAGCTACACCACTAGCATAAATGAATGGGTAAATATACAATTTCACCACATTTGTACCTTCAGTATTAAAATAAAAAGCAGCAAATACAGCTAAGAATACTCCAATTGTAATCATGATTGATTTCGAAGAGAATTCTGCCTTCATTGATTCTCCTTCTTCATAATCAGAAGCGTCATGCCCGGATGGTAATCCTCCAATTGGTCTTCCTTCCGGTGTAATTACATATTTATTTTTTAAGACGTAAAATAAAACCGTTCCTAAAATCATGGCAATACCTGCTGCTAAGAAACCATACTTAAAAGCATGCACGTCACGAATCATATTTAAAGAACCGTCAGCCATTACTACTTCATTTTTCACATCTCCTACAAAAGGACAAATAAATTGACCTAAAAATGCACCGATGTTGATTCCCATATAAAAGATGGTAAAAGCAGTATCTAACTTCGATTTTTCTTGTTTTGGATACAAGCTACCAACCATAGAAGAAATGTTTGGTTTAAAAAATCCATTTCCAAACACAATAATTCCGAGTGCCCCCCATAATAAGGCATTCGCTAATCCCATGTTTGAGCCAAAAACTGAGGCACTAAAAAACAACATCAGTTGCCCTGCAGCCATCATTACTCCTCCAATCATGATACAATTTCTGTTTCCTAAAAACCGGTCGGCAATAAAACCACCTAACATGGGGGTTAAATAACACAACCCGAGAAATCCACCATAAATAATGGACGCCTCTTCCTCTTTCATCATTAAGGCATTTACCATAAATAAGGTTAAGATGGCTCTCATTCCATAGAAATTGAAACGCTCCCACATTTCGGTTCCGAAAAGAACCCATAATCCTTTTGGATGTCCTGATTTTACTGCTACTTCACTCATAAAATTTGTTTTGGTTAGTTAAAGATTTTGTTTAATATAGTTAGTCATTTTTGTATACAATTGTAAGCGTATTTTTCCACCATAAATTCCGTGATTCGTATCCGGATAAATGGTTTGATCAAACTGTTTGTTGGCCAATTGCAACGCACGAATCATGCGGGTTGCATTTTGAAAATGTACGTTATCATCGGCTGTACCGTGGATGATAAGGTAATTTCCTTTTAGTTTATCCACGTGATTTATGGGTGAATTATCATCATAACCACTCGCATTTTCTTGTGGGGTTTGCATGTATCTTTCCGTATAAATCGTATCATAAAAACGCCAGTTGGTTACTGGAGCCACCGCAATAGCCATTTTAAACACATCATACCCTTTCAAAAGACAGTTGCTGGACATGAATCCGCCGTAACTCCAACCCCAAATTCCGATGCGGGTTTTATCGATGTAAGGATAATTTCCAAATACTTTTGCGGCATCAATTTGGTCTTCGACTTCGTATTTACCTAATTCTTTTTGGGTTACTTTTTTAAAAGCTGCTCCTTTGAATCCGGTTCCTCTTCCGTCTACACACGCTACCAAATATCCCTGTTGAGCCAAAAGCATGTGCCAATAATCATTCGAATTTAACCATTGATTAGCCACTTGTTGCGAACCGGGTCCGCTGTATTGAAATAATAATAGTGGATATTTTTTTGTCGCATCAAAATCTTTCGGTTTGATGATGTAAGCATTCAACTTATGTCCTTTTTCGGTGGTTAATTCGAAGAATTCTTTGGAGGGAAGATTGTAACTTTCTAATTTGGAAGCTAACTCTTTATTATCGACGATGGATTGTACTTGTTTACCATTTTTGGATTCGTGTAATGTAAAAGAGGTGGGTTCACTTGAACTAGAAAAAGAATTGATAAAAAATTGGAAATTAGGACTGAAAGTTGCCTTATTGGTTCCGGTTTTATTCGTTAAACGCACTTTATTTTTTCCGTCTAATTTAATTTTATACACATCACGGTTGATGGAACCATTTTCAACCGATTGATAATAAACTTGACCGTTTTTTTCATCAAAACCATAATACGAAGTCACTTCCCAATTTCCTTTGGTGATTTGGTTGCGAAGTTTTCCGTTTTTATCATAATGATAGATGTGATTAAATCCATCTTTTTCGGAAGTCCAAATAAAACTATTGTCTTTCAAAAAGGTCAAATTATCCGTTACGTCCACATAAGCCGCATCTTTTTCGTTTAAAACTACTTTTGTCGTACCGGTTTTAGCATCCACAAAAAGTAAATCCAACTTATTTTGATGACGGTTTAAGACTTGAATACTCAACGCATTCGCCTCATTGGTCCATTTCATTCGAGCAATATAAAAATCATTATACTGACTTAAATTGATGTTTTGTGTTTGATTTGAAGCTACTTCATATGTATGCAAAGAAACCAATGCATTTTTCTCACCGGCTTTTGGGTATTTAAATACTTGTTGTGACGGATATAAATCTTTACCAAACACATCCATTGAAAATTCAGGAACATTTGTTTCATCAAATTTAATGTAAGCCAAATGTGTACTCGAACTGTTCCAATCAAACGCTCTTACGAACGCAAATTCTTCTTCATACACCCAATCGGTAATTCCGTTGATAATATGATTTTTCTTTCCATCTGATGTAATTTGAGTATGTTTTGCTGAAGTTAAATCATACACATATAAATTATTTTGATAACCATAAGCGATTTTCTTTCCATCAGGAGAAAAGGTAGGTTCTTGAATTTTATAATCGGCAATTTTTTGTAATTTTTTAGAAGCTATATCGTAGATATAAAAATCGGCAACAGAGGAATGGCGGTAGATTGCATCTGAATTCATCCCAATCAACAACTGAGTTTCTGCGGCATTAAATGTATAACTATCAATGGACTTTAATTCTGAATGATTTTTTGTGTCTATCAATGTATTTACTTTTTTTAACGTCGCAAAATCATACAAATCAATTTGAAAAGTGCGTGAAGTTCTATCTACATTTAATACCGTATATTGGTTTGTGTTTTTTAAGGCTTGCAATGCATCCATTCCTTTTGCCCTGAAAGTTCCTGAAGACCAGATGTCTTCTAGGGAAATTTTTTGCTGACCAATAGCCGTAGCGGATACTAAAAGTAAGAAACAAACGAGTTTTGAAAATTGATTCATTATAAATGCGTTAAAAAAAGATTCAATTTTAGTGAAAAAATTGGAATAAAACGAGTTTTTTTCTGTTAAATAGCGATTTTAGTTTCTCTGTGATTGAAAGAAAAGATAATAAAATTATTTCGATTTATATTTTTATTAAATTTGTTTACAAAACAATAGGCTATGGAAACCATTCGTATTCAATTTCAAACTAACTTAAAATCAAAAATTCTTGAATTACTTCGCTCATTTCCTGAAGATGAAGTTCAAATCATTCAAGAAGATCCTTATTTTGAGAAAAACAAAGCCATTTTGGAAAAGGAATTAGAAGATATTGAAAATGGAAAATCTAAATGTATTTCTATGGAGGAATTGGATTTGGTTATGGAAAAAATAATTACAAAATATGAAAATTAGTTTTTCGGAAAAATTCACCAACTTACTTTCTGAACTTATTGAATACATTTCTAAAGACAAACCAAAAGCAGCCCGAAAATTCAAAGTAGATTTATTGAGAAGTATTTCTAAAGATTTAAAAAAAACCTTTCATTACAGAAAATCAATTTATTTTGAAGATGAATCAATCAGAGATTATATTTTCAAAGGTTATACTGTTGTTTATAAAGTAAAAATGGAAACTAACGAAATCATAATATTTGGTTTAATAAAATACAAAAATTCACTTTAAGTTTTATTTACCTAAGTAGTATCTTTGCACTTCAATAAGCCACAAATATGAATCACGAAATTTCCGGATTTTCAAAACTATCCAAAAACGAGAAAATTGAATGGATTGCAAAGCAGTATTTTTTGCAACCAAATGAAGCTGTCTCCATAATTAGAAACTATTGGAATACGGATGAAAAACTGCAACAATTGCACGACGAATTCATCGAAAATACAATTTCCAATTTTTATCTACCGTTAGGAATTGCACCAAATTTCAACATCAACGGAAAGAATTACACTGTCCCGATGGTCATTGAAGAAAGTTCTGTCGTGGCTGCTGCAGCTAAATCGGCTAAATTTTGGTCAAAACGTGGTGGATTTAAAACAACGGTTTTGAATACCGAAAAAATCGGACAAGTTCATTTTATTTATAAAGGAGATAAATCAAAATTGGTTGATTTTTTTAATCAAACGAGACCGAAATTCTACACTGAAACAGAAAGCATCACCAAAAATATGCAAAAACGTGGTGGTGGGATTTTGGATATCATTTTGAATGATAAAACCACTGATTTAGATAATTATTATCAATTGCATGCGACTTTTGAAACCAAAGACAGCATGGGAGCGAATTTCATCAATTCATGTTTAGAGCAATTTGCAAAAACCTTGAAACACGAAGCTCAAATTTTTGAATCTTTTTCGGAAGAAGAAAAAAACATTGAAGTAGTGATGAGCATTTTGTCAAATTATGTTACGAATTGCATTGTTCGGGCAGAAGTTTCTTGTCCAATTGAAGAATTAGCCGAAAAACATATTGAGAACCCAAAAGAGTTTGCAGAGAAGTTTGTTCGAGCCGTCCAAATTGCACAAATCGAACCTTATCGTGCCGTAACACACAACAAAGGCATCATGAACGGAATCGATGCCGTAGTATTAGCCACCGGAAATGATTTTAGAGCAGTAGAAGCCGGAGCACATGCTTATGCTTCCCGCAATGGGAAATACAGCAGTTTATCTAATGCCTCAATTGAAAATGGCATCTTTACTTTTTGGTTAGAAATTCCGTTATCGTTAGGAACGGTGGGCGGTTTAACTTCGTTACATCCCTTAGTAAAATTGAATTTAGAAATTTTAGAAAAACCATCGGCACGCGAATTAATGCAAATTGTGGCAGCTGTTGGATTGGCTCAAAATTTTGCTGCCTTGCGTTCATTGACAACCAAAGGAATTCAGGAAGGTCATATGAAAATGCACATCAACAATATTTTAAATCAGTATCACGCGACGGCAGAAGAAAGAATAAAAGTAGCGGAGTATTTTAAAGATAATACGATTTCACATGCATCTGTGGCGGGATTTTTGGAGGAAATTAGAAAATAGATCAAATTGAAACAAACCTTTTACAGCAACGGAAAATTACTCCTAACCGGAGAATATGTAGTTCTTGACGGAGCCTTAGCTTTAGCTTTACCGACTAAATTTGGACAGAATTTAATTGTAGAACCCATTTCTACGAAACAAATTTTATGGAAAAGTTTTGATCAAGACGGAAGTGTTTGGTTTGAAGATGCCTTTACTTTTGACGAAATCATACATAAACCGTTTGATGCCGAAAATTCGGTTCGAAATATCTTATTGGAAATTTTACATGAAGCCTTTCAAATGAATCCCGATTTTCTTTTAGACAAAAACGGTTTCGCTATTCATACGCATCTGACTTTCCCTAAAAATTGGGGATTGGGAACCTCTTCTACTCTAATCAACAATATTGGTCAGTGGTTAAAAATTGATGCTTTTGAACTGTTAAAACGCAGTTTTGGCGGTAGTGGGTATGATATTGCTTGTGCTCAAAAAAGTACGCCTATCACTTATCAATTGATAGACAACAAACCCCATTTTAAGAAAGTTTCATTTGTACCGGAGTTCAGCAATCATTTGTATTTTGTTTATCTCAATCGAAAACAAAGTAGCAAAACGGCCATTGCGAATTATATGAACAAACAAAATGAAATTGGTAAAACGATTGAACAAATTAACAAAATAACCCAATCGCTTTTATCAAATCCTGATTTACGTGCGTTCGTTTATGCGATGGAAAAACATGAACATCTCTTGAGTGATGTTTTAGAAACCAGCACTATTAAAGAAGCTTTATTTGATGATTTCAAAGGAACTTTAAAAAGTTTAGGAGCTTGGGGAGGCGATTTTATCTTAGTCATTTCTAAAGAAAATCCGGAAGGATATTTTAAAGAAAGAGGTTTTGAAACCATTATTCCCTATCACGAAATGATTTTAAAATAAAAAATCCCGGCTGCCCGGGATTTTTAAATTTAACAGTTTGAATTAATAATTAAACTGAAAACGATTATCTTTAATTTCCGCTTTTTCTTTTAATGCTCCAAAAACTCTACCTACAGCAGAAGCATTTTGCGATTTAAGATTATTTCTTTGTGTAGTGAAATCTGTTGTTGGTAAAGGTTCAGTTATACTATTAGTTTTTACTACGAAAACACTTGCATTTCCTTCAATTGGAGTAGAAATTTTATTTACACCGGTTGCAAATGCAGTACCAACAACTTTAGGTTCATAACCGGCAGTTGAAACCACAGGATTTTCTAAAGTAACATCTGCAGCTGTTTGCACTTGAACGGTGTTTGCTTTTGCAATTGCATCTAAAGAAGCCCCTTTCATTTTGGCCATAATTTTTTCCGCTTTCTTCTTGTTTTTGAGGATTGGCTCTACTTGAGTTCTGGCGTCTTCCATGTTTAAGAGACCTTCTTCATTTACTTTCTTCAATCGTGCGATTACGTGACCGACTTTTGCAATTTCAAAACGTTTTATATCATTTAGGTCCGTATCTTTCTCAAAAGCCCAACGAACAACTTGACGTTGTGCTCCCAATTGACCCAACATTTCATCAAAAGCTTTCACACGAACAGAAGGAACAATTTCTAACTTCATTTCTTTTGCTGCAGCTTCAAAGGATTTTTCATTTGCTGCTAATTCAAATTTAACTGCATTAGTATAGGACACTTCAGAAGATTTTTCGGAAGGCTCAACTTTTTGAGCAATTGTAGCCAAACGAATTGCATCTTGTTTGTCTGTAACTTTAATGATATGGTAGCCAAATTCTGTTTCCACTAAACCAACTTTTCCGATAGGGTTATTGAAGACAAAATCATTAAATGCCGGTACCATTTGACCAGGGCCAAAGAAATCTAAATCTCCACCTCGTTGAGCAGAACCCTGATCTTCAGAAGCTGAGAATGCTTGCATTATAAAAGAATCCGGATTTTTTTGAACATCTGCCAAAATAGATTCAGCTTTTACTTTTGCTTCTTCTTTAGTTCTATCTTCTTTTGGTTGAGCTTTAGAACCTGTATAACTAATTAAGATATGACTTGCTCGAGCTTTTGCTCCGGCTTTTTTACCCATTGAACGGCTTAAAGCATAATAATCACCATACATGTATGGACCATAAATTTGACCATCGGCTAAATTATATAATTGTTCAGCATGTTCTGCAGGTAAGTCGGATTTAGACACATACGTTGAATCATATGGAAAATCAGAGTTTGCATTTACAAATTCAATTACATTATTAGTTGAAGCAAAACTTGCAATTGTATCGTTTGTCTTTGTCTCATTGTTATAAACAACTCTTGGAGAAAGGAATGATGTTAATTTGTTTTTAATTTCTTCTTTATCAGCATCAGTTGGTTTATCTTCAATCACAACATACTCTACTTCTCTGGTTTCGTCTGCTTTGTATTTCTTCTCATTTTTCTTCATGTAATCCATGATTTCTTGGTCTGTAACTTTAACGTCACTATCCTTGATAGAAGAATAAGGTACTGCTACAAAATCAAAAGTAACTTTTTTGTTTTCTAGCATGTGTTTGAATTTTGCCTCGTTTTGAGTAACAAAGAAACCACCTCTAACTAGCGTACTGTATACTTGGTATTTTGCATTGATATTGGCATTGATCTCAGTAGATTCAAAAAAGTCTTTCTCTTGTTGATTCGTACTCGCTGCAACATATGCTTTATACTTATTGATATCAAATTCCTTTAATTCGTTTTGGAAAGAAGGATTTTGACCAAAATTAGGATCATTTTTTAACGTTTCAATTAAGTGTTTTTCACTTATTCTAATTCCTAACTTTTCTAATTCTTCCGTTAAAAGAGCTACATTTACTTCTTGATCCCAAACTCTGTTAACTGCTTGAATTGTAGATATGCTTTGACCGTTTTGTCCGCTTTTTTCAGTATTTCCAACTTTTATTCTAAATTCTTCAAACGGAATATCTTTACCATTGATAGAACCTACATTGGTTGATGTTTGACTAAATCCTCCACTTTGAATTACATCAGCCAGTACAAAAGAGAACAATGCTAACGCAATAATCACAATAAGAATAAAAGAACGTTGTCTAATTTTTCCTAAAATCGCCATTTCTATATATATTTTATTTTATTTCAGTTTGCGAAAATACAATTATCTGTGAAATAATAACAAACAATTCTATATATTTTACTGATTTTTTTAGGTAATTAGGAAAACAAAAATGATTAAGGGTCGTTTATAGGCAAAAAGAAAAACTTGTTTCAACAATAATCTTAATCGAGAATGGTCATCACTACTAATTCAATCTTTTTATTGGTGGCTTCTTCCACATGAAAGTGAAATGATTCTATAATTATTTGCTCCCCTTTTAGTGGAATTTCTTTGGTATGATTTACAATAAAACCGCCCAAAGTTGAATATGAATCTTCTTCAGGAATACTGAGTTGATAGGTTTCATTAATATATTCTACATCTAAACGGGTTGAAAAACGATATTTATTTTCTTCTAATTTTTCTTCAATTAACGTTTCATCTAAGTCGTGTTCATCTTCAATTTCTCCAAAGAGCTCCTCAACTATATCTTCTACTGTTATCATACCGGAAGTTCCACCATATTCATCTAATACAATAGCAATACTTTTTCTTTTTTTTGTCAAGAGATCTAAAACATCTTTTATGAACATTGTTTCAGGAACAAATTCTACTGAAATCATTACCGATTTTATAGTTTTAGGTTTCTTAAACAATTCGAAAGAATGCACATATCCAATAATATCATCTAATGAAGATTGATACACTAATATTTTAGAAAAACCTGTTTCTATGAATAACGCTTTTAATTCTTTGACAGAATCATGGATTTCAACCGCAAAAATTTCTGTACGCGGAATCATGATATCTCTGGCTTTTACACCAGAAAATTCCAAAGCATTTTGAAAAATTTGTATTTCAGAATCCACTGAGCTTTTGTCTTCCACTGCATTCATTTGTTCAGAAATAAAATTTCCTAATTCTACTTTGCTAAAAAACAATTGCGTATCGTCACCCACTGTTTTAAAAACTTTTTTTAGAATAAAATCGGAAATTTTAATTACGAATGTTGAAATGACATACAACAATTGGTAAAAGAAATATGCCGGTATAGCGAAAATTTTTATAAAAGTGTTGGCATAAATTTGAAAAAAAACCTTGGGTAAAAATTCTGCGGTAACCAAAATGACCAGGGTTGAAATCAAGGTTTGAATGAGTAAAACTTGAAAAGGTAATTCTAAAACAGTTCCGTTCGCTGTTATTAATTCCGGATAGATAATTTGAATGATTAAGTCACCCATCATAAACCCATAAATTACCAATGTAATATTGTTACCAACCAACATCGAGGCAATAAATTTTGAAGGATTTTCCGTTATCTTGGTTAAAATTTTACCAATTAATCCCTCTTGTCTTTTTTCAATGCCCAAGTAGACTTTGTTGGAAGAAACAAAGGCAATTTCCATTCCGGAAAAAAAAGCCGAAAGCAGCAAACATAAGACAATGATGCTTACTTCCATGGTTGTTTATTTTTTGGATTGGTTGTTCATTTTTCCATAAAAACGTCTTCTGAAAAAGAACATAAAAATAGCCATTGCTGCAAAGAAAAACATCAACCACGGATTCTTTTCTGTAGAATTTAAATGCATAATTCCTTCATAAATAAAGAATACAGCAGCAATTAAGTAGAAATATTGAATGTATTTGAAGTAAGCCATAGGTTTATATTGAATGGTATAAAGATAAAGATTATTCTGCTTCATTTACCAAACCATATACTTTTTGATAATTTACTCGTTTAAAATCTTTACTAAAATCTAGTCCTTCTCCTGTTGATACACCTTTTAAAGGGTCCGTAAATTTGAATGGTTTCTCAGTAAAAAACCATTCATTTTTTTGGTCATAATACAATTGTTCTGTTTCCAGATACTGACCGCCGTCGGCTGTCATTTTTACATTCCCTTGCATGTCAATAATGTCTGTTCCTTTAAAGGTAACAGCATAATCAGAACGGATATAGTTTTTCTTACCTGATTGATCAAAAAGTGTTACCAAAATACCTTTAGGAAATTCAGTAAAAGGATATTGCACCGTTGCATAATCAATCATTTTCGGGCTCACTAAAATCGCTTTGATTCTTCCAGAATCAGTATATTTAAGATTGACTGTATCGGCTTCCCCTGAAGCCATAAATTCATCTTTATTAATTCTCTGAATTTCTTTAAAGTTACTTTCACATGCAAAAAACAATGTCACAGCAAAAACTGTGACACTGAATTTGATTATATTCAACTTCCTAATCATTATAAATTTGGAACGGTTACACTTCTACCCACCCAACATTTAAAAGAAATGGTTTGTCCGGCTCTACCAGAATTAAAAATTTCAGTTTTTGTTGGTGCTAACTTATCATAAGAAGCGGCAGCTGCATTACCATTAGCAGTTCCTGCTTTTCTGGCAGTTGAAGCAGCTAACCAATAGATTGCTCTTTTTTCAAATGGATCATTTCCGCAATCATTAGCACTATTTGCATACAACTGAGCTAAGAAAACATAGGCTTCACCAAAAGAAGGTTTTGCTGCAAGTGCTTTCTCCAGATAAGTTTTGGCTTGTACTTTATTTGAACTACCGTAAATATTTCTGGCAATTGTATAATACACATTTGCTTTTTTAGTATTGTCCTTTTGTAATTCAGCTGCTTGATTAAAATATTCTAACGCTTTTGCTGTATTCTTTTTGGTGTAAAAAGACACTCCTAAATTATAAGCAGATTCTGCTGTTGGATTCAAAGCATGTAATGCATCCGAAATTTTACTGAACAATGGGTCTGAAGAACAACCTTTTTTGTCTAAACGATCAGCAGCTCTTTTTAACCATTCTGCGTCACCTTTTTTCTCTTCAAAACTACCCCCTAAAAACGGAATTAAACGTTCACAAGTTGCCAACTGAGCAATTTTTGCATCCATACTGGTTCTAATGGTTTCAAAAGCATCTAAGTTGATTTGGTTGTTTTCTTTCGCTCGTTTTTCTTTGTCATTTAATTCTGTTCCGGCCTCTTCTTTTTGAATTAATATATCTAAAGCTTCAGAAACTTCTTTTTGCTCTTCATCAATTTTATCAGAAATCAAATCGTATTTATTAAATACATCTTGCAATTGTATTCCTTTTTTATTGGCTTCAAAATCATTTACAAAGATTTCAAAGTAAACATACAAAGCTTTAGCATTTTTAAATTCTGCTCTATCGTTTTTAAACGCTTTGTCTAATAATTGATAAACTTCTTCAGGATTGCCGGAGTTATTTTCAAACAAAGCCATTGCTTTTTTAACATCAATTGACTTCGCTTTATCTGGAAAATGTTTTAGATATTCTTCTTGTAAAAGAAGAAAATCTCTCACTTCTTTTTCTTTATCTGCTGGTGATTTTGCATTATCTATTCGAAAATTAATTACTCTTTCTCCATAAAAGTATATTGCACTACCTGTAGTAGGACAATTTTTTCTAAGATATTGTAAATGTTGATACGTTTCCTCACCATAGTTTTTAGTTTTAGCCAATTCAGCAAAAATGGATAATTTTTCTGCACAATCAGCCGTATTTTGGGCTTTGGCAGTAAACAATCCTAAAAATAAGGCCAATAAAATAAAAATTTTAGTTTTCATAATTAAATAAATTTCTCAATTAGTCAATCTTTCTCTTTAAAAACCATTTGTCATTTAACGACAAGCTTATTGTAATATTAGAATAATTTTCTTGAATTAACCCTGCATTTGTTGTACCCCGGGTTCCATATTCATATCCTATATTCAAATTAGAAAATGTTCCTTTCATTGGAAGACCCAAACCAAAAGTTATGCCAAAGTTATTTATCTGCTCATTGTTAATAACCATTCCTGTGTTTTGATAAAAGAATCCGGCACGATAATTTACTCTTGCAAAATAACTTGTAAAGGATTTATAATTGGGTAAAAAGTATCCACCAACGTTTATTTTAGTACTATTTTCAAACGTTACACCATCTATATCGTTAAATCGATTGTCAAATCTACTGGCTTGAATTAACGACAATTCTGCACCAATTGACCATTTTTGTTCCTGACCAATACCCATTCCCAATGTGAAGCGAGAGGGTAATTTAATGTTTTTATCTTCAACCGGAATAATATCTTCTTCAATAACTGCCTCACCAAAGGCCTCGGAAAATTGAACCGTTGCAATTCTTCTTTCGTTTTCCAATTGAAGTGTGCCTTCCGGAGCATAAAGTAAACTACCAAAAACGGTTAGTTTTTTATTTATCTTTCGATTAAAAAGTAAACTAAAATTCACATTTGCACCAGAAATTGTACTGTTGTTGATTTCTCTTGTACCGTATTGAATGTCATTCAAAAAACTGATATTGTTTGTACTAATAACACCAAAATTATAATTCATATCCACCCCTATAGAGAATGACTTGTTGATTTTATAACCAACCGCTCCATAAACTCTATTTATGCCTCCAGTACCAGTATACCTATAACTCGGTTGAGTATTGTCTTCACTAAAGTTTCTAATTTGGTATCCTACTGAGGTAAATGGCATTATTCCAATAGCAGTTCCGAATTTTTTTGATACCGGAATACCAATAATAAAATAATCTAACGATACGCGTTTAGCCGTTTCATTATCGGTTGATGTTTTTAATGATGTTTGATTAATATTTCCACCAACTGTATATGTGGTATATAACAAATCTGAGAGGCCTGCAGCATTTTGTACATTAATATGAATAGAATCTTTCAGCATATTTATTCCACCCATCGATCGGTTTTCTACTGTTCCTTTAAATACTAAATCTCCAATACCATAAAAAGAATAAGGCGAAGAAGAAGCGGTTTGACCATTAACAGCAACTGCAAATAACAAGGTTAAACTTATTATGAATTGTTTACTCATTTTTGTTTGAAAATTGAAAAAGTTGGTTCAAACTATCCAGTAGGAAATTTGAATTGGCAAATATGGTATTTTTTAATCGCTTTGCCAAAAAATCAGCATCCCCTCCCGTTAAAATTATGGTAAAGTTTTCATTTTCTTTAACATATCGATTGATAAAGCCTTCCATTTCGTAAATAATTCCATTAATTACACCGGAATAAATGGATTTATTGGTTGATTTTCCTACAAAATAATTTATTTCTTCTAATGAAAGTAAAGGCAATTTCGCTGTAAACTGATGAAGTGATTGAAAACGCAATCTAAAACCGGGTGAAATTGCCCCGCCAAGATAATTATCTTGTTTATCAATAAAATCATAGGTTATACAAGTACCTGCATCAATCACTAATCTATTTTGTTTCGGAAAAAGTAATGTTGCACCAGCTGCTAAAACCATTCTATCTACCCCTAATGTATGGGGTGTTTCATATAAATTTTGAAAAGGAAATGATGTCAAATGAGATACAACCTTAATGTTAATCTCTTTTTTAAAAGCTAAAAACCCGAAATCTATCTCATTTCCAACAGAGGAAAGCCATAAATCATTCACTTGAGGAAAGGTTTTTAAAATTTCTGACACTTTTTTTTCAAAAGATTCTTTTTCAATTACAAAAAAATCAATTGTGTTATTGCCTTCATATACAGCGGCTTTAATTCTAGTATTTCCGACATCTATGGCTAAAAGCATGATTTTAAATTAACGGTGCGAAGATACAAATTGATTTTTTTTAATATTTGTTTTGCATAAAATAAAAATCGCATTATATTTGCACCCGCATCAGTAAAGGTACCTTAGCTCAGATGGTAGAGCAACGGACTGAAAATCCGTGTGTCCCTGGTTCGATCCCTGGAGGTACCACTTAAACCCGAATAGTTTTATTCGGGTTTTTTGTTTTAAAAAAAGCACAATGTCGCACTTCATTTATATTTTATATTCAGAAACCACTTCAAAATATTACATTGGAGAATCATAT
>QLAH01000065.1_pt1 | contig 112883 bp, 100 predicted proteins | sample 4693081 | NCBI WGS metagenome assembly QLAH01 (sample SAMN09425401, study PRJNA476045) | Lake water metagenome, whole genome shotgun sequencing project.
TCATCCTCTAAAACTTAATTTGTTTTGTTTTAAGCCAAGTTACATTTGGGTGTATTTTGATTTGTTCCAAAGATAATTTGAGTTAAAAAGAGCTTTAAATAAGTCGTTTTTACCAAAAACAAGAACTTTCTCTTGTAAGGTGAGTTCCAAGCGTGAAGTTTAGCGAGTAAATCGGGCACACCAAGGATATTGATGCTTCGTTTGATATTATACACCAGCATGATTAAGCTGTGTTCTCCGTTTACTTTTTCTAGTCCAATTAAATCGGTGTAATTATAGCCCCATTTTCGTTTAATTGTGCCAAAGATGTGTTCGTTTATCTCTTGCCTTTTTCGATACAGTTGTGGGTTGTCTTTGTATCGCTGGTGGTTCTGTTCTACTGCTTCAGCATACTGGCTTCTATCGATCTCTCTTCCTCCTTTTCTACTGGTGCATTGGTCTTTTACGTGGCAGGTCTTGCAAGCTGATGTGCGGTATTTTTGGAACTGATAACCGCTATCCTCTGTACGTCCCGTTTTCTTGTGCCAACTACCGGAAGTGGTAAGAATTTGCCCCTGCGGACAAGTGTAGGTGTTGTTTTCTTTGTGTCTTCCAGACTGGAAACTTGTAATTGATTACGGGAAATTCCTTGAATGTGTTGCATCTTTAAATATAAACCTTTTCTGTTTTTCTTGCAAGTTTTTTGGTATATTTGTTAAAGAGATTGTGGAGGTTTTTTCACAGTCTGACGTTGTGCGTCATTTTGGCGAAACGAACTGAAAATGAAAGATTTATTCAAATTTTGATTATTTAAAATATAAATAAACTATGAGTAATAATAAAACTGAAAATACAAAAGATGGAGATTTTTTCTATAGAATACAAAGTAAAATTAGTTATGGTAGAAGTCCAATCAAAATTGAGGCAAATATTAAATATGATACTTTAAAAAATATTACAAAAGAAAGTCCATTAATTGAAAATAATGTATTTAAGGTAATGTCAGGAACTAAATGGTTTGACATTTTACCTTTTAATAATAGTCACGATTTTGCAATATCTGAAAAAGTAAAAAATGCTCTTGAAACGAACAACATAAACGGAATTTGGTATTTTCCAATAATTATTGAAAATTATCCCGATAAATTATATTTCTGTTTTGCAATTACATCTATAGCAGGAGAAATTTTAAACTTAAAAAAAATTAATAACTATGAAGATGAATATAGAAATTTTGATATTAAAACTTGGGATGGAAGTGAAATATTTAATCTTGAGAAAACAGGAAATATTGTTTGCACAAAAAAAGTAAAAGATATTTTAACGGTACAGAAGATTACAAATATTGAAATTACTGATTTATAAAAAAAACGAACGCACAACAGCCGTTTCTCGCAATTGCGAATTTTGTGGTAAGTTCACGTTTACGTTTCGTAAGAATTTTTATCTTTAACAGAAAATAATTCGTTCCGAAGTTCGCAACTGACGAGAAGCGGCGGGACGTCAGGCTGTGAAAAAACCCACTTTTCTCCTAAACTTCATCCTCTAAAACTTAATTTGTTTCGTTTTAAGCCAAGTTACATTTGGGTGTATTTTGATTTGTTCCAAAGATAATTTGAGTTAAAAAGAGCTTTAAACAAGTCGTTTTTACCAAAAACAAGAACTTTCTCTTGTAAGGTGAGTTCCAAGCGTGAAGTTTAGCGAGTAAATCGGGCACACCGAGGAGTTGGTTACGGGAGATTCCTTGTATATGTTGCATCACTAAATATACATAATTTGCGTTTTTCTTAAAAGTTTTTTGGTATATTTGTTAAAGAGGTTGTGGAGGTTTTTTCACAGTCTGACGTTAGTGGCAATTAGCTCGCAGAACTTGAAAATTATGACAATTAGATGAAATCAGAAATAAAAATTTTACCCTTTTTACTTGTATTAACTATAAATTTTCTTGTTGGAATATTATTTTGGACAATTTTTGTAAATGCCGGTAAAAGAGTACTTGAATATGAATTTTGGACATACAAACCGTTAATTTTAATTCTAATAATATTTCTTGAAGTATTTGCTTTAAGCTTATTTTCTCAACTGAAAACTATAATAGTAGAAAAAGATAAAGTCATTTTTAAAAACTTAATATTTCCATTTCTGAAAAAAGAAAGATTATTTAACTACTATGATTATTCAAAAATTGTGGACGAATATTCTAGAACAGGTTTTCACGAATCTTTGTGGCTATTTAAAAACGGAAAATTAGAAAATCAAATTTCAAGCTTTTACTATTCAAACTACACAAAACTTAAATTTGAAATAAAAGTCCAACATAAAGGAAAATTAAAAATAAATACTTTAAAACAAATATATTATAAACTTGGCGGAAAATTATAACTGCCACTAACAGCGGTTTGTAGAAATGGCGGTTTTTGGGCTTTTTAAGAAATTACTCTGATTATTCAAAGTTTTGTGTATTTTTGTAAAGGCTTGGTGCTGAAATTCCGCCACTTACTACAAGCCGCGAAACGTCAGGCTGTGAAAAAACCCACTTTTCTCCAAAACTTCATCCTCTAAAACTTAATTTGTTTTGTTTTAAGCCAAGTTACATTTGGGTGTATTTTGATTTGTTCCAAAGATAATTTGAGTTAAAAAGAGCTTTAAATAAGTCGTTTTTACCAAAAACAAGAACTTTCTCTTGTAAGGTGAGTTCCAAGCGTGAAGTTTAGCGAGTAAATCGGGCACACCGAGGAGTTGGTTACGGGAAATTCCTTGTATATATTGCATCACTAAATATACATAATTTGCGTTTTTCTTACAAGTTTTTTGGTATATTTGTTAAAGAGATTGTGGAGGTTTTTTCACAGTCTGACGTTATAAGCCATTAACGAGCAACTTGGAGAATTCAAGAACCTAACGCTAGCGTAAAACCAAAAGTATTATGAAAACTAAACTATCCTTAAACATTCTATTTTTACTACTCTTTATTACATCAAATGCCCAAAAAGAACTGTGGGGAGTAAATACAGGAAGTGAATATTCTGTTAATGATCCTGCAGCATATTTTGGTAACATTACCAAATATGACATTAATGGCGAAAACCCAGTAATAATGCACGAGTTCAATCTTATTCACGGTGCAATTCCAAAAGGTAGATTGTTTTTAGCTAGTAATGGAAAATTATATGGAACTACCTTGTATGGAGGCAATTTTTTGTTTAATGGTGCTCAAAATGTATATTCAGGTGTTTTATTTGAGTATGATTTAATTTTAAATAAATATACCGTTTTACATTATTTTGATTTAAATAATCTTGATGAGGGTTATAATCCCTATGTAGGAGTTATTGAACCAACACCAGGAGTACTAGTTGGTGCAACTTTAAATCGTATTTTAAAATATGATATAGCATCCCAGCAAATAACTTTTTCTAATATCATACCTGTAAACAATATTTATAACGAGTTGATGATGGCTTCAAACGGATCTATTTATGGCACTTCATCGATAGGTAATTGTTCAAGCACCATAGCTAATGAACCCAATCAAGGAACAATTTTTAGATATAATTTAGGGACCAATACAGTAACTACTCTTTTTACTTATAGCTGTAGTGGTAATAATGGTACAGCACCCACTAGGTTAGTAGAGATAAGTCCCGGCATACTACTAGGAACAAACCTTGTGGGAGGTATACACACGATGACAAATCCTGGTTTAACTGGGGGAACAATATTTCAATTTAATCTTAACACAAACGTTTTTACTACCAAAAAAGATTTTGATTATTCGCTTCATGGTGTAATGCCTATTAATTTAGTACCAGGTGACAACGGCAAAATTTATGGATTGTGCCAAGAAGGTGGTATACCACCAGGAAACACCAGTACTAACTTAAGCGATTTTCGGGGCACGCTCTATGAATATACGCCAGCAACCAATGCGATTGTTGTAAAACAATATTTTGGACTGAATAGTTTTAATACCCCCACCAATTTAAATAACTTCGTTCTTTATCCTACTTCGTTAATAAAAACCAGTTTAGGTACTTTTATAGGAACTATTCCAAACGGTGGGTTATTTAGATGGGATGCTGGCACCAATACCATCACACTACCAAATAGCCTTGGAGCTCCTAATAATTCTTTTAACAATGCTAACCTCATCGAAATCTGTCGTAAACCATCGTATCATGAATTTACACCTGATACCTTTGCACCAGCTACTGGGAGTACCTTTACTTATGACATTCAAAATACCAATGCTACAACCTATGTCTGGAAAAAGGACAATGTAGTACTACCCGCTCAAACCACAGCGGTGTTAAACCTGCCAAACATATCTCAGGTGGACAGCGGTGTGTATACTTGTACAATGACAAACGAATGTGGTACAACAGTAACTATGAACCTTTTTATTAATGTAGATAATCTAAGCATAAGCTTCGATGATTATTTTAAAAATAAAATAAAGCTTTACCCAAATCCTACTCAAAACAATCTAAACATCGAATTGCCTAAAAATATAGACGTTACCATAAAAACCATCAAAATAGCCAATTCACTTGGACAACTGGTGAGTGAACAAAACATTACTAACACAACTATCGATGTAAGCCAACTCCAAACTGGCATGTATTTTATAACTCTAGAAACCAATTATGGTAACTGGAATGGTAAGTTTGTGAAGGAGTGATAAATTTGACAGTGTAAAGAAAAATATGTTGCGAATCAAACAAATTAATAATAGTAACGGCTTATAACACAGGTAACCGTTGCACAACCCCCTCCAACAACTAAATTTTCAAAAAAATCATAAAAAAACCTCGTTTATCCCGAAGTTTCGGGACTTTTAAGCGAGGATTAATTTTGGATTGAAGATAAAGCATTTTACAAACCTTTTTTAAATTTCTAGCCTTAACATTTTATCAAATGGTTTTACTTTTACGTTAAAACCAATATATTTACGTAATCGTTAATTAAAATTAGTTTGAAGGAGGGTTTTTAGGTGAACTGACATTAATGGAATTATACAAAACCCCACCTTATAGCATAATTAAAGTAACACTAAAAAAATGCAAAGAAGAAAATTTATTAAAGATGCCATTACCGGATTACCAATTCTGTTGCTTTCCCCCACCATTTTAGCAAGTTCTTGCCATAAAAACGATGAAAATATAAATCCTAATGACAAAAAAATAGTGATTATTGGAGCAGGAATTTCCGGACTTGCTGCGGCTAAAAAACTGAAACAAAAAGGATATAATGTAATCGTTTTAGAAGCCGATAGCAAAATTGGAGGTCGACTAAAAACCAATAGAACTTTGGGTATAGCCTTTGATGAAGGAGCAAGCTGGATACACGGAACAAATGGAAACCCTTTAACCAAAATTGCTCAACAAGCAGGAATGAATACCGTATTTACTGACGATGAAAGCAGAATTTCTTATGACATTGGTGGTGTTTTAAGAAGTGCAACAACATATGATAATGCAGAAACGGAACTCCATATGATCTTGAATTCCATGATGAATAGTGGCAATGCTAATCAAAGTTTTGAAACTATATTTAGTGGATTGTATCCAACAAAAATAAACGACCGACTTTGGAAATTTTTACTTTCAACTTATGTAACTTTTGATACGGGTGATTTAGATAAATTATCGTCAACGCTATACAATGAAGGAGAAGATTTTGGAGGAGAAGAACGCATTGCAACCAATGGATATGACACTATTACTACTTATTTGGCAACAGGTTTGAACATACAACTCAATCAACGAGTTTCAAAAATAGATTATTCAAATTCTAAAATAAAAATTACGCATAACGGTACTGAAAGTGAAGCTGATTATGTTTTGGTTACAGTTCCATTAGGCGTTTTAAAAACAAATGCAATTCAGTTTTTACCGGCACTGCCATCTGCAAAACAAACAGCTATTCAAAAAGCAGGAATGAATTGTGTGAATAAATTTTTATTGACATGGAATACTAAGTTTTGGGATGATGTGCAGTATATTTCATATACACCTGCAATAAAAGACAAATTCAATTATTTTGTGAATCTCAATAAAATCAATCCGAGTGTAAACGCATTAATGACTTTTGCTTACGCAGATTTTGCCCGACAAACAGAAGCAATGTCCGATACTCAAATCATTGATGAAATAATGATGCACTTAAAAGACATTTATGGAAACAGCATTCCAAATCCAACGAATATGATTAGAACAAAATGGCAAACAAATGAGAATTCATTTGGGGCATACTCTTACACAGCAGTTGGAACACAAATGAAACATTTTGATGACCTAGCAAAAGAAATAAACGATAAATTGTTTTTTGGTGGAGAGCATACAGAAGCCAACTATTTTTCAACAGCACACGGTGCATATTTAAGTGGAATAAGAGAAGCAGACAAGATTATTGCATTACATTAAAAAAACGGCATGCTGAAGCCAAAGTTTGGATGGGATTGTAAAGCCAACAAAGAATTGAAAATTACTTAATCCCAATAAATGAATAGACATATCAAGTAAACTCTACTTGAACGAAATAGATTGCATGTTCATTCTATATCGGGATTTCGAAATGTGTTTTTAACACTTTTTATATTTATTTTAAATCTATTGCTTTACCTTTTGTTAAAAAAGATTTTAATTGTAAGTTGAAACCAATATATTTACATAATGATTAATTCAAATCAGTTCGGATAGAGGTTTTTAGACGAACTGACAGTGTAGGCAATTTATTCACACAGAAACTCAGAAATATCTAACATTAATAATAAAACATTAAAAAAACATGAAAAATCTATTAAAAATTACTTTGTATTTATCAGTTTTTGCTTTAGCAGGAATTTTATTTCAAATTAGTTGCTCAAATTCTGATTATGAAACTCAAAATGCAAACTCAACTCCTATTGGAAAAATCGTATATCAAACTGGAGATAAAATTTGGATTGCAAATTATGATGGCACGAATGCAACGCAAATTCCAATTGTTTTACCAGCAAATGTTCTGTACTTTTTCAATACTACTTCATCATCTTTAACTGTATCACCTGATGGCAATACTATCTTTTTTACATGTGTTAACACAACAAATCCTTCTGCACCAGCAACGAAAGATTTATATTCATGTAGTATTAATGGAGGAAATGCAACCTTAGTTATTTCAAGTAATGGAGTTGATAACCAAAGTGTAGGTAGTGCAGTTGCTTTTTAATTCAAACTGCCCACAACAGCCGTAACTGTTGCACAACTCCCTCAAACAACTAAATTTTCAAAAAAATCATAAAAACAACCTCGTTTACTCACTTTTAAGCATGGTTTAATTTTAGATGGAATAAGTCAAGTAAATGAACTTTTTTATAGTATTGTTGTATGATAAATATTTAAAAATATTTAAAAAAATATTTATTTTATTAAATTATTTTTAATTTATTTATTTTTTTATTGAAAAGTTTTTAAAAAAGAGTATCTTTACCGAATATTAATACACTTTTTATTATGAACGAAGGAACAATTAAGTTTTTCAATGAAGCAAAAGGCTTCGGATTTATCACCCCAAACAATGGTGGTCAGGACGTATTTGTTCACGTTACAGGTTTAAATGAATCTGTTCGTGAAAATGATGCTGTCTCTTTTTCTATCGAAAATGGACAAAAAGGTCCACATGCTGTGAATGTAAACGTTATCTAAGATATATTTTTACTTTTATTACTGAACCAACCTGAATAAGGTTGGTTTTTTTATGTTTATACATTAATATAAATTATAACATACATAAAACATATAAATAAAAATATATGAAAACTTCTTATGAAATTTGTACTGTATAATTTTAAACCAAAACATATGACTCGAATTACAGTAGCAAAAGGTGACGGAATCGGACCGGAAATTATGGATGCCACGCTGGCCATATTAAAGGCTGCGGGAGCACAATTGGAAATTGATGAAATTGAAGTAGGAGAGAAGGTATATCTTTCTGGAAACACCTCCGGAATTTCAAATGAATCATGGGATGTGATCCGTCGAAACAAAATCTTTTTAAAGGCACCTATAACCACACCTCAAGGGGGCGGTTATAAAAGTTTAAATGTAACCACCCGAAAGTTTTTGGGACTATATGCAAATGTGCGTCCTTGTAAAAGTTTACATCCTTTTGTAGAAACAAAGCATCCGGTGATGGATGTAGTTATTGTAAGGGAAAATGAAGAGGATTTGTATGCCGGAATAGAGCATCAGCAAACAGACGAGGTAATACAATGTTTAAAATTAATTAGTCGCCCCGGATGTGAAAAAATCGTTCGTTATGCTTTTGAATATGCGAAGCAGCAAAACCGTAAAAAAGTAACCTGCTTTACGAAAGATAACATCATGAAACAAACGGATGGGTTATTTCACCAAGTATTTGATGAAATAGCGGCTGAATATCCTGAAATTGAAAACGAGCATTGGATTATCGATATCGGAGCGGCTAAAATGGCCGATACACCGGAAGCTTTTGATGTGATTGTGATGCCAAATTTATATGGTGATATTTTAAGTGATGTTGCCGCACAAATTACGGGTTCGGTAGGATTAGCCGGTTCTGCCAACATTGGAGAAGAATGTTCGATGTTTGAAGCGATACATGGTTCTGCACCAAGAAGAGCGGGACAGAATTTAGCCAACCCATCAGGATTATTGCAAGGAGCAATTTTAATGTTGAATCATATTGGTCAGACAGATGTTGCGGAGAAAGTGCAAAATGCATGGTTGAAAACGTTGGAAGACGGCGTACATACGTATGATATCTTCAAAGAGGGTAGTAGTAAAGAAAAAGTAGGTACAAAAGAATTTGCAGAGGCCGTTATTGCCCGATTAGGACAAAAACCAACAACTTTGCAACCGGTATCCTATGCCGGTAGTGAGGCTCTTCAATTACCGAAATACAAACGTAAAGCTGCCGCAAATAAAAGCTTGATAGGTGTGGATGTTTTTGTGCATTGGCAAGGGGAGAACCCGAATGAATTGGCAGAACAAATCAAGCAGTTAGAAAAAGAAAATATTGTTTTAAAAATGATTACTAATCGTGGGATAAAAGTATGGCCTGACGGTTTCAAGGAGACTTTTTGTACGGACCATTGGCGTTGTCGTTTTCATGCCAAAGATGGTGGGGAAATCAATAAAAATGTTATTCCGGCTTTACTTCATGAAGCAAATGGATTACAAATTGACACGATAAAGACGGAAAACTTATATTCATTTGACGGAAAGCCAGCGTTTTCATTAGGGCAAGGTCAATAATACCGCAAACGGGTAAACCTCCATACCCGATTTGTTTAGTTTGTTTATTTATTGTAAATCGGCTGACTGAGTTAGTTCAGCCGATTTTTTTTTATGTTTTTTTACACCGGTAAATCTTGCAATTGAATTAAATTACTCACCATAGAAGTGAATGTAGCGAAGCAGAAATTATCTGTTTTTCAAATACACTTTTATGATAAAAAGAAGAAGAATGAAGACTAAAAAGCCAAATAATACTTTAATGCTTCCCTTGTAATGCACTTTGTGTAAGTTAAGGTCTTTTCGGTACACATAAATCATAGCGGCTATAAATACAATAACAAAAAAGAGTGCGAATACTAATTGACCTGTTGAAAACATAGCATTATTTTTCAACAAAAATAGTTAATAGTTTTTAATCGTGAAGGGTTATGTATGTTTTATGATATGTTAAATTTACTAAAAAATTAATGTTATGCAAAAACAAATTAAAGCGGTTCAACTATTTCACGAAGCATTTGAAATAGGCTATAAAAATGAGCCTACGGTAGGCTTGGGAGAAGCAAAGAATTTACTCCGGTATAATTTAATGAAAGAGGAAAACGAAGAGTATTTGGAAGCAGCCATGAGTGATGACATTGTAGAAGTAGCAGATGCTCTAGGCGATATGTTGTATATTTTATGTGGAACCATTATTGAGCATGGTTTACAACACAAGATTGAAGAAGTATTTGATGAAATACAACGCAGTAATATGAGTAAATTGGGAGAAGATGGTAAACCAATTTATCGAGAGGACGGAAAAGTAATGAAAGGGCCTAACTATTTCAGACCTGATTTTGAAAAAATATTCAAATAGAGTAGTAGATTAAGCCAAAAATAGTAGTTTATCGAGTATTTTTAACATTCATCAGAATTATTTTTTTTTACGATAGGGTCGCTATACATTTGACTCACCATAGCATAAGTAGGTTAAGTTTATGGTAGATTTGGGGCAAAAAGGGTGGAAGCGATTCCACCTTTTTTATTTTATACATTTTCTTACATCTTTTTTATAGATTTGAAACTCTTGATAGAGAAAGCATTAGAATTTAGCAATAAAAAAAGGTGAATTTTAGAATAAAAAGGTTTGCAAATCCCGAAAATCATTCTATATTTGCACTCGCAATCAGAAAATGGTTGTGTTTTATTGGAGAAATGGCAGAGTGGTCGATTGCGGCAGTCTTGAAAACTGTTGACTGTAACAGGTCCGGGGGTTCGAATCCCTCTTTCTCCGCTCATAGAATTCAAAATCTCATCAAAACCTCGAAAATCGTATGAATTTCGAGGTTTTTTGTTTTCTAAAACTTCAAAAAAATACATTCTTTATCAAATTTCAAGGTGTAAAATCGAGACCCTAAAAAAACCGAAAATCAGGGTCTCGCAAAATGGTAAAAACTACCTTAATAGCTAGGTTCTACAAGGGGTTGTAAACCCCTAATTGAATGAATACCATGTAATGAACATCTTGATTAAAGACAAACCTTTCATTAACTTATTGTTCAATTTAAAGGTTACCAAAATGAATGTAAAAACAACTTTGCATTTTTATGCAAAATCTACCAAAGCCAATTCGCGTGGGCAATTTCCAATTTATGTGAGGTTGACAGTGGATGGAAAACGATTTGAGTACAGTACTAAGAAATTCATTGATCAGTCCAAATGGTCATCTGATACCGGCAGAATGAAAGGCAATTCAGAGGAAGCTCGTTCAATAAATAGCTTACTTGATTTTACAAGAAACCGTATCAATGAAATACAATTTGAATTATTAAAAGACGGTATATTCCCTACTATTGAAGAATTTAAAAATAGAATTCAAGGCACAAAAGAACGCACTCGCACCCTCATCCCAATCTTCATCGACCACAACAATAAAATCAAAGTACTAATCGGCAAAGAATACGCTCCCGGAACATTGGAACGCTATGAAACCTCATTGAAACACACCAAAGATTTTTTGATGTGGAAATACAACATCACCGATATAGACATCACAAAGATTGATCATGCGTTTGTGACAGATTACGAGTTCTATTTGCGAACCGTTCGAAATTGTGCCAACAATACAGCTGTGAAGTACCTTAAGAACTTCAATAAAATCATTAAGATTTGTTTGGCCAACCACTGGTTAGATAAAAACCCATTTGCAAACTACAAATCTAAAGTCAAAGAAGTGGACCGAGTGTATTTAACTGAAGAAGAAGTTCAACAAATCATCAACAAAGATTTTGGAACAGACCGCCTTTCAGTTGTTCGGGACATATTCCTATTCAGCTGCTTTACCGGACTAGCCTATATTGATGTTAAAAACCTAACAAAATCCCACATAAGCATTGGAATCGACGGAGAGAAATGGATATTCACGCACCGGCAAAAAACAGAAAGTGCTTCAAAAATTCCAATCCTTCCGGTAACGCAAATGATAATTGATAAATATGCAAATCATCCTCAAGCGGGAAACCAGGATAAACTTTTGCCAATCCTTTCCAATCAAAAGATGAATGCCTACTTGAAAGAAATTGCCGGAGTTTGCAACATCAACAAAGAATTGACCTTTCACATTGCCCGACATACATTCGCCACCACCGTAACTCTAACCAATGGTGTTCCAATTGAATCAGTTAGCAAAATGTTAGGACATAAAAACCTTCGAACTACGCAACATTATGCCAAAGTAATAGACAAAAAAGTAAGTGAGGACATGAAGATTTTGAAAGAAAAATTCTCCAATACTTTGATAGACAGTAATCTAAATTCAATTGAGAAAAATGAAGTAAAATCGTATAAAACTATTTGATTTTATTGTTTCAATTATTAATTTGCGACAGAATTCACAATACTTTTGCCCCAGTGTTGTGAATTACTAAAAATTCCAAAAACAAGTTTAATTAATGTTGTATTAGTGTGTTTTTTAAACACTGGAATTTTTATTGCCAACTATGAAAATTGCTTATCTACTGGATTGCTATGATGTATTAGTTCGTCAAGTTAAATCAAATACTACTGTTTCAAACAAAGTAATTCTTAACGAATTGGTTAAGAAAGAGGAGAATTCTTTTCGGATATATAAAGTATCAATTGTTAAACGAGATGGAACCGAAACAGTTAAAGTGAGTTTTCCCAGACATTCATTCCATCCGGAAATACAACCTTTGGAATTGAAAACCATTTTCCAGTTTACGGAATTTGAAGAATACATTCCTCGATTAAAAAATCTTATTGAATTCACCGGAGAAACAATATTATTTGCAGCTGACAAGCAAAGACGAAATACATTTTATGTCTATGAAAAATGTTCAGTTGGCGAACTAAATCAAAAAGAAAGATTCTTTTTGTATTGCAATCAATTGTTGTTGGAAGAAAACCAAAATATAAAATTGGCAATAAAGGAAAAGGTGTTTAAATTAAAGTCAAATATTAAAATTGAGCACTACATTCATAAAAATCAATTGGCGATGGAATCTCTATTAAACAGCTTGATCAAACAAATTAACCCGGAGACCAACAATGAACTGTATCAATATTCAAATGAATTCAACAAAATTGACTGCTTAAAATGCATTTACGGTAATTTAGAAAAACTCTTGCTTTTTATCGAAAAGGAATACAACGAATATTTGAATGTGAACATTATGGTACCTCAGCGAACCATGTTGATGAATGAGTATGCCATTAGGCCAAAACTGGATTTTGTAAGAGATTCATTGTTGGCCAAAGAAGTGAACAAAGAGTTACTAAAAATACTTTTTGAACCAATAGTATTGTTGTCAACAATCAACATTCAAAATAAAATTACCTACTACCAGTTCAATTATGCTACAGAATATATTTTGGAGCTGTCACAATTATTGATGGAAAATCAATCGGATGTAACAAATGAAGAGATTGCAGAATGGTTATTAGATTTAAACATGAATTCCATTCGATTTTTTGATTACGAAACCAATATAATTCAAGAAAAACTGGACAAATGTGAATCAGATGGTGAACGATTGGAACTACTGTACAAGAAACTCAAAAAATTCAACCAACACCGGAGCAGAATTAAAAAATCATTCCTGGATAAACTTCCGGAAATCAAAGTTCAAATCTGTAGTTGGATTGAAGAAGAAATTGAATTCATCAACCGAAAAAGAAATATTGAGGACCATAATAATGAATCGTTCAAGTCTTCAGAACCTAAAGAAAAAATAATGTTGGGATTGTCCGTGGCTCAAATGAGCTATTTTCTAAACATACTAATGCAAACCGGAATAATCAAACACAATAACCAAAGGGATGTATTTAGAATGATTTGCGAAAACTTCAAAACAAAGGGAACAGATTCTATTTCGATGGATAGTTTAAGCTCTAAATTTTACAATGTAGAAACGTCAACAAAAAACACCATTAAAGAAAAAATCATTGAATTATTGAACCTTACGAAGAAGTAGTATTTCTTTCAATAAATGCCATCCAAACCCTGGCATTTCAATTAAAACCTCATCAGCAAAACTGAGTAGTTCGGCTATACTTTCAATTTTGTTGAGAAGCATAAATGCTTTTAATTCGGCACTGGGTTGTTTCTCATTTTGCTTATGCATAAGTCTTAACTTTTGGGATGCCAAGCAACCAAAAACAAGCTGCGTGGGACATCGATTATCAGCCACAGAGGTACCGCCAAGCACCCACAGCACACGATTAACCGAGCCCACGCATTGCGTAGGCGAACAGTTAAATCGTTGAGCTGTTATAGAATCTTTGGCGGTTTTCTGTGGCTCCGAAATTAACTTTCGCTATATGTAATTTGAGTTTTACCTCAAATCGTTATTCTTTCACAAATTTATACAAATCAACTCGATTTTAATCATTTCAATCCAATTTTAAAAAACTTTTATAGAAAGTTATCACTATTTACGGCACTTTAAAGGGGGTTGTACAACCCCTTGAACTGTTTTAGTATTTGTTTATGTATTCACTTTGTGCCATTAATTTTAAATCATTTTACCATGGCAATCGAAGTAATCACAAAAGAAGACTTAATCGAGTTCCGTCAAGAACTACTAAAAGAAATCACAGGTATTATAAACGCCTCTCCACAGAAAAACCAAAAATGGCTTAAATCAAAAGAAGTTCGCGAACTCCTCCAAATTTCTCACGGCACGCTCCAAAACCTCCGCATTAATGGAAGCCTAACCTTCTCAAAAGTTGGTGGCACCATCTACTACGCCAATGAAGACATCGAAAAACTTATGAACCGAACCAAAAGAGCCGCCAACCTAACACTATTCAAATAACCTTTTGTCATACCGAGAAACAAACAAATTTGTCATACCGAGCCTGCCGAGGTATCTCCTGCAAAGCATTTATAGTATGGTTGTCATACCGAGCTTGTCGAGGTATCTCCTGCAAAGCAGGCAGCAACTCAGTAACTCAGTAACTCAGCAACTCAGAAAAAAATGAACTACATCAAACACCTCTCCGGTTTCTTCAACAAAATAGTCCACGACACAGACCTCAATCCCACCCATGTTAGCCTTTACATGGCCCTTTTCCAATCTTGGAACCTCAACCGGTTTCAAAATCCAATTAGCATTACACGTAATGAAGTAATGCGTATTAGTAAAATATTTTCTAAAGCAACATACCACAAATGCGTGAATGAATTACACCAAAAAGGATACATCAATTACGAGCCATCACACAATCCATTTAAAGGAAGTCTAATTTGGGTTATTGAATTAGAATCCAACGAATTACCCCAAACAAAAAAAGAACAAAGAAGTACAAAAATCAGGCAACCTATTGAACATCCTATTGAACAAGTAGTGAACAAGCAGCAGACAAGTACCTTGCCAACTGCTAGACAAGCACTAGTACCTTCTATAAACAATATAAACAATACAAACACTTCAAACAGTGCAAACGGGCACACGCTCGAAAATTTGAACGAAAACGAAAATCTGGAAGTTCAAATAAAATCCACAGCTGACAAAAAGAAAAAAAAGTTCCGCGAAAAAAAAGAAAAGGAAATTTCAGAAATCATTCCGCCAAAATTGGAGGATGTCAAAATCTATTTCATTTCAATGAACACAGATGAAAATGAAGCCGAACGTTTCTTCAACCATTTCCAAAGCAACGGGTGGTTGGTGGGTGGAAAATCAAAAATGAAAAATTGGCAAGCTTCAGCTAAAAATTGGATCATGAACTTGCAAAGCTTCATACCGATACAAATTGCAGCGGCAACACCGGTACCCGGAAATTTAAAAACCTCTAATCAAAAAAAATACGATGAACCCCTATAACGAAATACTTAAAGTTTTTGAGGTGAAAGATGGTGTAAAATGCTATGATTTTATCAAATGCGTTGAGGTACTGGAAAGCATCGGCCGTTTTCATTTTGGCAATCAATTCAAAATTTATGATAATGATTTACCGGTGATTAAAAAACTAATCATTTACGCCATTCGCGATGAGGTAACCGCAACAGCCATGAACCTCAACATCAACAAAGGAATCATTCTTTCCGGTCCGGTGGGTTGTGGTAAAACATCGTTGATGTTTTTACTTAACTATTTTTTCCAAACCGGTCATGAATACAAAATGAAACCATGTCGTGACATTGCGTTTGAATTTGCAGCCAAAGGATACGAAGCTCTAGTTCCATTTACCAAGAAAGAGACAAAGCAAACACGAATGAACACGTATTGCTTTGATGACCTTGGAACAGAAAAACAAATCAAACACTTTGGAAACGAATGTAATGTAATGGCAGAAATAATTTTAACCCGATACGATAGTTTCATTTATCACAAAACAATGACGCACGTAACAACAAATCTTTCAGCTTCAGAACTGGAGGCATTTTATGGCGACAGAGTTCGCTCCCGGATGAGACAAATGTTTAACCTCATCGCCTTTGATAAAGATTCAATTGACAAACGATAAAGCTTAAAAACATGAAAAAAAATTTGACACCTGAAATGATTAAACAAATCAAATCATTCTGGAGATGGTTTGAACAAAACGAAACAAAAATAGCAGATGGTTTTTTAAATCATACCCTAACAAATAACGTAATGGAAAACCTAAACCGTAAATTAGGTTATGTTTCCAAAAGAATTGGAATTGTGATGATGGGTAATAAAAACAAAAAAATAAAACTGATCATGACAGCTCATGGATATTCAAAACTTTTTCCAAAAGTAAAAGGACTAATTTCAAATGCTCCAAAACTGAATAATTGGGAATTTCAAGCCTTTATACAACCGGAAAATGACTTAGAGAAATACAAAAACGGTGTAGACAAACCTTTTATTTTCAATGAATTTGAAATTAAAACCAGTGAACTATATTTTTCACCGTTGGAGTTCAACACCTTCAAAAAAAACATGAAAATTGTAGTGTATTTACGAAATTATAAGTGCCTAATCAACCATGAAAATATTGATGAAGCCATTCAAATCATCATTCAAAACCTAATCGGTGAAGTCAGCTTCAAAAGATCAATATCATTTGTCCAACTCGCACAACTTCCGGAGAATACAAGCAACCTTATCCAATTGTATGAACTACACGAATACATTGATTTTTTAAACAAAATCAATCGTAGAGTAAAAATTGAAATATAATTCCAAATCCAAATACCATATTTAAACCTGTTCAATTTTTGAATAGGTTTTTTTTTGAATTACGGAAATCCGTAAAATTGATTTATTGCACATAACTAACTTTGACAACATTTTTTTAAATAACTTATTTGTTCTAATATAATGAAAATTATTTTTTAACATATTCAATTTTTGGATAGGTTATTATGACTCTATTAATTAAATTTACAAGACAAATAAACCGAATTTTCTTATTAGTCATTCAAAAATTGGAAATAAATAAAATGTTTACAACCAAACATCAAATTATAAGATATAACAAACTAGACAGGTGCTTTCAAAATTTTGGTAAAGAATATAGCATTGAAGATTTATTGGAAGCTGTTAATGAGGCTATAATGGACTTTGACCCTAATAGTAATGGTGTTCAAATTAGAACTCTTAGAAAAGATATAGCGTTTATGAGGTCAGAAGCCGGGTATAATGCTCCAATTGAAACATTAATGGGTTCAAATGGTGTGAATTTTTACAGATACTCGGATAAAAATTTCTCTATAAATAAAAGTCCTATCAACGAAACAGAAGCTGAGCAATTAAAAAAAGCCATTTCTATTCTTCAAAGATTTGAAGGCAGTCCTGAATTTGAATGGATTAAAGAATTAGGTCCATTATTAAATGATAAATTCAATCTGAAAAGTCAAAATAAAAAAGTAATGTCTTTAGAATCAAATATTGATTACAAAGGATACAATCATATAACACCATTATTCAATGCAATTGTAAATAAAACAGTTGTAAAAATAAAATACCAACCATTTGATAAACAGGAATACGAAGTGATTTTTCATCCCTATTTCTTGAAACAATACAACAATAGATGGTTTGTATTTGGATTGAATGAATACAACAATGAAACAAAATGGAATTTGGCTCTAGACCGTATAAATGATGAGATAGAAAAAACAAAAAATAAGTATGTAGAAGATACAACAGATTGGGAAGAATTCTTTGAAGATATGATTGGTGTGTCTAAATTGAAGGATGAACAGCCTGTTGAAGTCAAATTGTTATTTAACAAAAAGCAATCACCTTACATACAAACAAAACCACTACATAGTTCTCAAAAACAAAAAGTTTTAGAAGACGGTTCTCTTGAAATTCGTATTAAGGTGATAATAAATAATGAATTGGAAACAAGAATTTTATCTTTTGGAGAAAAAGTAAAAGTTATTGCCCCTAATAATTTAATTTTTAGGATTTCTGAAAGAGTAAGATTATTGAAAGAGATATATTAAAATAAAGTGTGCACCTATAATGCACAAATACAATTTAAGTTTGACTTATAAACCTGTAATAAATATTTATGAGCTTTTTTTATACTTTACTTCAAACAAATAATTTACAAAAGCATGATAATAGGCCGCTTTGGAAATATATGTTAAGTGAATCAGAGTATACTAAACTAATATCAGAAATAAATAATGCTCGTCCAATAAATATAGATCCAAGAGATGTAACGTTGTATTATGCTGAATGGTGGAAAAAAAATTATCATGGTGGTAAACCAAGTAAACAGGAAATCTATGATTCATTAAAAGGAAATGTAAAATATAATTTTGATTCTGAAGAATTTTATAAACTAGCTATCAAAGGAGCTAGAATGTTAGGTGTTAAGTGGATATCAAAACAAAACACACTGTACTTTAGAACATTACTTTTACAAGGCGGTCTTCCATTGGCTCATATCTCTGAAAATCAAGGGAAGTATCAGAATTTCTTATTGGCTGTTCTAGAAGAGCAACCAGAAACGATTGAAGATTTTATATTTAAACCAAACATTATTAATTTACTACCAATTTCAAGTCAAAACGAAATAGTTTATGAAAACTGTCTAGAAATTGTAAAATCAATTTTAAACGACGAAAATATTTATGATGACTTATTAGCTTCAAATGATGTTTTGGTTAATATTACTAATTCATTAATAGTTAGAAAACAAACCCTTGTAAAAAAACAGAGAATATCCAAACCAAAAAACTATTGGCTTTTAAATTTCAAAAATGATAAAATAATTATTGATTTAAGAATTGGACTTGCAGATTCTTATTCTCCGGAATCGCTATCAAATATTTTAGGTTTTGAAGTTATAGATAAGGAATATCAGCTTTATATAAATGAAGAACTAATTTGTGTATTCCGTAAAATGATTAATGGTAATTATAAAACCGATTGGTACCAACAAAAAAATCAAGAATGGAATGTTGAAAGCAAATTGCCTTATGTTTATGTGATGAAAAATGATGAAAAATATGAAGTCACAGATTTTATTGATACCATTCCAAATTTAGATGAACCTAGTTTATGGTCTAAATTCTCTGATTTCGAATGGCGTTTAATAAAAGGAAACGGCTCTTCAAACATAGAGGCGGCAGTACTTTTCCCGGTAGAATGGTATTGTAATTTTCTTTCAGTTGATATTAAATTATATAATCAGAAATTATCTTGGTTAACCTTCGAGGGAGAAGTAGAAATTTTTAATCAAAAACAAGTTAACAAATATGTCAGCGGAGTAAATTCTTTCGAATGGACAATTGAAAGCAAAAAACCAAGTTGGATGATTAGATCAAGTATACCTATAGTAAATAATATACCTCTTGTCATTCTATATGATGAAAACAGCAATAAACTTCCCAATAATTCTTTCAAAACTTATATAAAAAAACACAACTCAGACCAAACATGGTCTGAATTAGCTAATTTTAATCACCTACCGGCTGGTTGCATTGATTTGAAAATCGAAAAAGAAGGACTTATTGCATATGATATGTTTTTTAATAGTAGTAATCTTCAAGTAGTTTACAAAAATAAATCAATTGATAAAGCAGTAGTAGAAATACGAAATAAAGACGGTTTTGAATTCAAAATTGATGAATCACCAATTTTATCAATAAAACAGATAAATGATAGTTTTTCTTTACAAGTGAACACATCTTTTTCGAAAATTCCAACCAAAATAAATGGATCTGTAGGCCTGAGTAATAAAAAGAAACTTTTTTTTGAAATGGCCTCTCCGTTTGAAGGTATGGCTATTATTAATAGTGACGGAAAAATAATTGATGAAGTTGATAAGTTAACACTAGCAAATTTATATGGTTTAAGAATACTTAGTAAACCTAATTCCACAACTGTTTTAAGAATAAAAAATAAATTAAAAACAGATGTAATAATTTCAAAAGAAATAAAAGAGTCATCTCAACCGGTCATTTCATTCATTGATGAAATTACTAGATTATATTATTTAGCGGATGCTATGGATTATAAAAACCAAGTAATCCTAGAATTGAAAGAGGGAAATACAACAAAAACATATGAAATTAATGGATTTAGTCATACTTTGAATGTAGATGAACAATTTGAAAATCTTTTTACTTTAAATAATGGTGAAGATGAATTAGAATTATATGCAGTTCCTTTAAATTGTAAATCAGAAAATGTTGAAATTATCCCATTAGTCAAAAATGAACTAATTTATTCAATTCCGATAACTGATTTATGTAGTCAATTTATTATCATATCTTCATTTGATAACGGCAAACAATTAATGCCTCGTTTCGTAAATACTGATGTAAACTATATTGGAATAAGCAAGGAAGAACGAATAGAAAACTTTTATAACCTTTATGATGAGTGTGATTTCGACCAAGAAATTTGGAAGCAATTAATAGCATACTTTAATATTTGTACAAAAAACAATATACCTTTTTCAACTTTTGATCAATTAAGAGCTATTTCAAAAAGTTCTAAAGTAGCTGCAAAAGCATTTTTATTTTTAGGTATTAATCTGGAGGACACTGATGAATTTATCCAAAAATCGATTCCTGAAATGGAAAAGGATTTAGGATTTTGTTTTCATTGGATTAAAAAAGAAGACTGGGAAAATGAATTAAATGCAATTGATAGCTTTTATAATAATCAGTATTTTGAGCAGATTTTCAAATTGATCTCCTTATACATGCACGAAAATGGATTTGATGATGTATTGAAAATTATTACCGGCGAAAAAATAGTCACACAAAACGTTCACAACAGTGATATAATAGATTTAAGATCGCAACTTGGCGAAAGAGTTCTTAGGGAACTTCCGCTTCATTGTCCCAAAATTATGAGTGAATATAACATTTCAATTTCAAATCACGAACCGGTGAAATTGTTATTGCAATCACCAATTGCAGTAGCAGAATCTATTGGTAATGTCCAAAAGAAATACCCTATTTGGGCAGGTGATGACCATCGCGAGAGAATTAGAAGAAATATTCAATACAGTCAATATTTAAATCCTGAATTTTATAGTAGAGTCATTTTGCATGTACTCCAAAATCAATAAAAATATGAATTTTAAAGAGTTTTATTCAAAAACAGAAAACAGATTAATCGATGCAATTCTTTCATTATGGGCAACAGGTGACAAAGAAATGCAAGATTATTTTAAATTTTTGTTAGCTCAAGAGCCGATAATGGCTGATGCTGTTTTCCAAAATACGTTTCCATGGGAACATGATAAACTTACTTTTGGTGAAACTAACACTATTTTTGAACAAGAATTTATTAATGCTCTTGATGCTATTAGAAATCCTGAATTTCAATTTCCAAAAAAAAGAAATCCGTATAAGCATCAATTAGATAGTTGGAAAGCCTTACTGAACAAAGAAAAATCAATTGCAGTTACAACTGGAACAGGTTCGGGTAAAACAGAGTGCTTTATGTTACCGGTTCTACAAGATATTCACAAAAATTGTCGTAATCAAGAAGGCATAAATGCAATTTTTTTATATCCATTAAATGCATTAATTGGTAGTCAAAGAAAAAGAATGCATGCCTGGTGCTCAGCATTAGATGGAGTAAATTATGCTATTTTAACAGGAGAAACCTCCAATAAGATTAACGGGAGAGAAAAAAAAGAAAAGGGAGGTCCTGAACTTATTTCTAGAGAACAAATCAGAACAGCACCTCCACAAATTTTATTCACCAATCCAACAATGTTGGAATATATGTTGGTGAGAAATGCTGATGTTCCTATTCTTGAAAAATCCAAGGGAAAATTGAGATGGATTTTACTAGATGAAGCCCATACGCTTACAGGTTCAAAAGCTGCGGAAATGGCTTTGTTAATTAGAAGAGTTATTGCTGCTTTTGAAGTAGATTTAAAAAATGTAAGATTTGCTATCACCTCAGCAACTGTAGGAGATGGTAATACGGATACTCTTAAAAAATTCATGTCTGACTTATGTGGTATTTCAGAAAATCAAATTGAAGTCATAAAAGGTAAAAGAGTTAATAATCAAATTTTAGATAAAGACATACCAAATCTATCAGATAAGTTAAACCAAAATAACATAAAACTTTTAAGAAATGAGTTATTAAATACAGCAAGTTTGACTCAAAAGGAAATTGGACAAAAATTAAAAATCACAAATAAACTCGAACAATTAGAGGCAATTGATACACTTGCAGACTATAAAGTTGGCAATGAAAACCTATTTCCAGTCAGAGGTCACTTTTTTACAAGAGGTATCGGAGGTGTTTACGTGTGCACAAATTCTAAATGTAATAAACACATAGAAAATAGACACCAAAAGGCATTAGGAACAATGTATACTATTGCAGGAAAAAAATGCAGTTGTGGACATCCACTTCTAGAATTAATAGCTTGTAGAAGTTGTGGTAATTTGATGTTGGAAGGTGAGAGAGCAAAAGGAAGAGCGGGTAGAGATATCATTACACAAAAGGTTAGTGCTGGGTATGAAGCATTCAATATGGAATATAATGAAGGGGATGAAAATGAATCGGATGCGACTAATAGTAACGCAGTTAGACTTATAAAAAATAATGGTAACCAAAATATTAGAAGACAAGATTTGTATTCGTGTTCTATTTCAGAGAATAATAACATAACTTCAGGAGATGATTTTTTATTATCTGATGATTCCAATTGTCCTTACTGTAGTAATCAAAATGCAAATCCAATACATTTCAGAATTTCATCAGCATTTACAAATAGAATATTATCAGACATCATTTTAGACCAAACAAATGAGGCGGAAGATAAAAGCACCAAAACCTTATTTAAAGGCAGAAAATATATTTCTTTTACAGATAGTAGACAAGGAACTGCTAAAATTGCAGCTTTAATAAATATTGACAGTGAAAGTGATTGGATAAGGTATCAAGCATATCATTTTTTACTCAATAAATTAAAACAAAATCAAGTAGATGCTTCTCATGAAGAATTAGTAATGGCCAGAGCTCAGTATGTTAAACAACTAGAAACGGCATTACCTTTCATGAAGAAGAATATACAGGAACAGATTGATCAAATTTCTGTACTCATCAATCAAGGGAATGGAGAAACATTAAACACAAGTCGTACATCTTGGAAGGAAATTATTGAATTTATTAAAACGAAAGAAGATTTTAAAACGCTTTACCACAAAAGTGCAAGAGGTAATAATTTTACTATTGAAAATGAAATCTATGCAAAATCATTACTTTATGACCAGTTTGCGAGAAGATTGCCTCGTGAAAGATCACTCGAAAATCTTGGGTTACTTAATTTAGTTTATCCGTCATTGTCAAAAATTTCTTTACCGGATTGTGCTAAAAACTTAGGAATCTCAGAAGAAGAATGGTCTGATTTATTGAAAATTGCTACAGACTATATCATACGGAATAACCAGCATTTTTTCTTTGATGATACTATGAGAATGTTTACCTCTCGTTTTTATCACTCACAATTAATACACGCGTCAAATTCTGAAGTTGTCAATGCAAAAAAATGGTCATTATACAATCCAAATTCAATTACACAAAACAGACTTGTTTTATTGATTTGTGCGGGCTTAGGTTGGCATGATAAAGCAGAGATTACAAAGGAAAGAGAAGATCAATTAAATGAATTGTTAGAAGTTATATGGCGTACATTAAGAGAAAAGGTGCTTAGTAGTGATGGTGAAGGGTATAAATTAAATTTCTTTGACAAAACACAGTTTGAAATTGCAGGTCAAGAATTTCTTTGTCCGGTGACCAATAGGTTAATTGACAAAGTGTTCAGAGGTTATTCCCCTTGGATTAAGGGAAATTTAATAGAAGAGAACATTAGAAACTATCAAATAGACAGTAGGAAAAACCATAAATTCCCTACCTATACATATCCCTATCATTTAAGTACTGAAAATACACCGATTGATAAAAAGCAAGTGGAAGTATGGTTGTTGGATAATAGTCAAGAAGCAAGAAAGAAAGGATTATGGAATGATCTCCACGAACGAATTTTTGATTTTGAAAAATTATATCTTGCTGGAGAGCATTCTGCTCAACAAAACAATAAGAGGCTGAAAGAGTTAGAACAACAATTTGAATCTGGAGAAATAAATATTTTAAGTTGTTCTACTACAATGGAAATGGGTGTTGATATTGGAGGTATTTCAGCTGTAGTAATGAGTAATGTACCGCCAATGCCGGCTAACTATTTGCAAAGAACCGGTCGTGCAGGTCGTCGTGCTGAAAACAAATCATTGGCATTAACTTTCTGTGCCCCTAATCCTATCGGTTTGCGAACAATGAATAACCCAAAATGGGCCTTAGATCACAAAATTGCTCCACCAATTCTGGCGTTTGACAGTAAAAATATAGCTGCAAGACATGTGAATTCGTTCTTTTTTGGAATTTTTGTCAGACAACCGGAAAATGAGAACAGAGGTTTAAACATAAAAGAAAACATTGAAAAGTTCTTCTATGATGGAGGCCCAACGATTGCTGAAGCATTTTTAAACTGGTTAGAAAATACTAACAGTATGGATTTTAATGCACAACTAACCTACTTAATCAAAGAAACTCCTTTAAGCAATAGTAACACAAAACAGTTAATCACGATGGTTACTGATAATTTTAAAAAAGTAATTTTTGGAGTAAAAAAACAAAAAGAAGGTTTTGATAAAAAATTAACTGAATTAAGTAACGAATTTGGCGATAATAGTCCGGCCTATAAAGCAGTAAAATATAGGAAAGGTCAATTTCTTCAAAAATTTGTTTTGAGTTATTTGGCAGAAGAGAACTTTTTACCTAATGCAGGTTTGCCTACTGGTATTGTCGATTTTGAAAAATTAACAATAACAGATATCAACAAGAGTGAACAAAACAAATTCAAGTCTAACCCAAGTTATCCAATCACTCGTGCTTTGACCGAGTTTGCACCGGGAAATAATATTTTAATAGATGGTTTAAATTACAAATCATCAGGAATAATAATGAAAAACAACTGGGGTCAAGCAACTGATCGAGCCACTATTCAAGCCTGTAAAAGCTGTGGTTATCAACGAACAGTGGATTTTGGAAAGGTTAATGAAAACTGTCCAAAATGTAATAATTCTAATTCATTTGTGGGTATAGATTTAGGAGAACATAGAGGAAATTTCACAGAACTGGTTGAACCGGCAGGTTTTTCAATTGATTTATTTAGCACGCCAACAAGAGTTATTTCAGAAAAAACCAAACCGCAATATTTAGAACCTTTACTTTTAAATATTGAACCTTGGAAAGTTGAGCAAAACAATTACATTGATTTTAGGTCAAGTACTGAGGAAGAAAATGCTCAAATACTATTTTATAATACCGGAACGAATGGTGAAGGGTATAGTTTATGCCTTGATTGCGGAAAAGTTGAAGATTCCAATGAAAAACTTGTAGGACATAGAAGGTTAAGAGGAGGTAAAAATAATGATGGTGAAAGTCTCTGTTCGGCTCAAAATATTCGCGATTTCATTATCTTAGGAAGCAGATTTAAAACTGATTTTACGGAAATTCGATTAAAAAAACCTAACAATTCTTTTGTAGACGATAAAAAACTGGCCTATACCTTAGGAGTAATTTTCACAAAGTCTTTAGCCGAACTTTTGGCAATCGAGGAAGCTGAATTAGGTTTTGGTTTAAAAAAATACAAAGGGTACCAAACAATATTTATCTATGACACAGCAAGAGGTGGTGCCGGATATGCATCACAATTTAGACTATATACCGAAAAAATTCTTAAACAAGCATTGGAAGTTTTAGATAATTGTGAATGTAAAAGTACAGGTTGCACACGTTGTCTAATTGACCGAAATACGCAATGGCACATTGAAGATGTAGATAGACATTGTGCCATTGATTGGTTAAAAATAGCTCTAGAAAATCAATTACCGGATGTACTTAAAAGCAAAACACTAAATGCAAATCCGATTTTTGGCTCTATCTTGGATGAAATCAAACGATACAATTATCATTTTGGCATAAATAAAATAAATATTCATTGTAATAATGCCATTGCTGAATGGGAAACCGATACTATTGAATGGTTAGAAAACCTAAAGAGAGATAAAATTACGATTAATTTAATTGTGGAAGGTGAAATCAAGTATGCAAATAATCAAGAAAAATTATCCATAATACTACTTTCGCATCAATATAACCTGAAAAAAGGTAACGATGAGGTAATAGCCGGATTTCCGTTACACCTATTAATAGAACTACAAAATGGTAGCAAAGTTGGTTTTATTTCTATGGCTGATTATGCTAAATTAGAGGAGAAATGGTTGAACGATGTATCAGATAAATTTTATAAAATTGAATTAGAAAGTCTTAAAAATTATGAAGGTTTACCGTTACCAAATTTGATATCATCAAATTTGTTTGAATCAAGAATTCAATCGATTCCAAGAAACTCACAGAGTAATGATGTGGCAAAATTGGTAATAGAAAATATGACTGACCTTCAAGATTTTGTTTCCAAAATAAAAAATAAGAGGTTCAAGGTGTCCTATTTTGACAAATATAATCAATCGGAGTTTTCGATGCGATTGATGCTTCAATTCATCGATGAAGTAAGGAAATTAGTTGAAATATCGATTGATGAATTAGAAGTGTATTTAGAAAAACCGGCTTTTAAAAATGGAAACTATCCGGAATTTATTGTACACAATTACAAAGAAATGGACGACTATGTCTTTGACCTCAACCAACTAAAAGAAGCATATGATTTTAATATAATTGCTAAAGAAGAAGTTAGGTTACCCCATTACCGGTATTTCCAGTTTGAGGCAGCTGATATTTCGTTTAGTATTCGGATAGATGGTGGAATAGCACACGGTTTTAAACCAACGGAAAGACTTTTGTCTAATGACATGTCCTTTGAAAATCAAATTTTTGAAATACGAAAAGATGTACTGCATGATATTATTTACAGCATAAGTATTGAAAAATAATTACTGAATACATTTGATATTAACCAAGCTAGTAATGGTTTAAAGTAAAATCAAAAAAAGTTATAGATTTACATTCTTTAGTACTTCATAAAATAAATAGGTATAAATGAAAAAAATAGCATTCAAAAACTTTCGGCGTTTTGAAGATTTTCCTTCTCTTGAATTAGGAAATATTTCCATTCTAGTAGGTCGGAACAACTCTGGAAAATCAACTATGGTTAAAGCAATTTTATTGGTTTTAGACTATTTGCAGAATCAACAATATGATGAATTTTCATTTACCAATAAATCTCTTGAAGATGCTAATATTGTAACTTTTGGAAGAGCTAAAAATAATAAATCTAGAAATGATGAAATAACCTTTAGTTTAGAATTTGAAAGCTATCAAATTTCAATTTTCATCTATGGAAATGATGATGATACCAATGCTAATGTTGGTAAAATAAATATATTTGATAATAATTTAAAAATATATTTTGAAATAAATTATACGCAAAATATAATTAGAATAACCAAAAGAAATTCTAGAGTAATTGATACAGATTTAGAATCTTTTAAGTCTTTAAAAAATGAATTATATGACTTAGAAATTGAAATTCAAAAAAAGGATTTTAACAAAAAATCTAACATAGGTTTAAGAATTCTTGATCGATATAATAACTTAATTGAAAAATATAATCACTACACTAAGATTTTTGAAAAAGAAAGAGGGAATGAAAGTGATCTTTTCGACAAGCAATACACGCTGAAATCAAATGCAAACTTCAATAAAACAGAAGATACAATATTCCAAGAATTGATTAGTGATTTTATTTTTATGAATGATGCTGAACTAAGAAAATTAAAAGAGATTAGAAATAAGTATGCACATGATAATACTAAAAACGAAACCTTACAAAAATCTGATGAAAACCTTTTGAATGATGATATAATTGTAGACGAAGAAAAATTCAGTTTTGATGAAATAGAGGAAAAAATCCAACAATTAGTCGATATCGATAATTATAAATCAGATTTAAAAAAATCAATCAATAATTTTGTTCACACCACTAAGGAATTAAACATTTATTACCTTGGTGCAAATCCCTCTAAACAAAATGCATTATTTTCTATAAGAGATAAGCAAAATAATTTGGCTCAAGCTATTAATGATTTTGCTCAATCCAAAATAATTAAAGGTGATATAGAATATAATTTCGTTTTGCGTTGGATGAAAGAATTTGAAGTAGGTGATTACTTTGAAATCAAGTTTTATGCTGGTGAAGCTTACGAATTTTACGTTTATGATAAAGATGATTACAAAGCACATCTCGCTGATAAGGGTATGGGTTCGCTTCAAGCAATGATGATGATTTTAAAAATAGCAACTATAATGAGGAAACATAAATCAAAATTGGAGTTTATAACTATTATTGTAGAAGAACCGGAACTAAATTTACACCCGGCTCTTCAGAGTAAACTTGCAAGTTTGTTTCATTATGTAAATACTGAATTTAAAATTAAATTTATTATTGAGACGCATTCTGAATACCTTATCCGTAAAGCACAGTTATTTGTTGCTGAAAATGAATATACTAGCCAAAAAGGGTTAAATCCAAATCCTTTTAGTGTTAATTATTTTGACGTAGAAAATGGACCGTATAAAATGAACTTTAACAATAATGGTAAGTTTGATAGAAATTTTGGAGAAGGATTTTATGATGAAGCAGCCAAAAACACGATGGCTTTAATTCAAAAACAAAGAAAACAAGATTAAGTATGTTTAGAATTTACTCTGACAAAGATATTTTTGACAACATAATATCTTCTCCTGATAATTATCCTAATTGGAATAAAATAATCAAAGACCATTCTGTGGTATGCTTAGACATTAATCAAACTGATCTTGATTTTGAAAGAGCTAATCCTGATTCTTTTTTATTCCTTTTTTTACAAGCAAATGCTAGAGATATAGATATAGTTCCTTTGGATACTTATTTTCAATCAATTTATGCAAATCTGGAAACTATACTTGAAAATCCTTCAGCAGCTTATTTTTTAAATTTACCGGAAGCGGAAGCCAACAAACTTCAAGATGAAATGGGAATTATTATTAATTGTTCTGTAATTGATGATAAACTTATTAGCAAAGGAACTTATCATGAATGGGTTGCGAATGAAATCATACCTAATAACTGGAAATATATTGTAGGCACTTTTGATAATTTTCCATCTAATTCAATGATTATTAATGACAGAAATTTATTTTCGGGTATTGAAGGTAATGTTAATATGGGTATTGACAATACACTACGATTTTTAGAAAGTATTCTTCCAAAGAATATAAAAACAAATTATCATATTTTAATTCAATCCGAACAAAATAGTAATCCAACGAATAAGAAGAAGTGTGATGAAATTGCTACTATATTGAATAATGAAATTCGTAAATTAAGAGATTATAACTTTATTATAGAAAATGTTTTCTACAATCGAGGTACTATGTTTTTCGCATCAACTCATAATAGAAAAATAATTTCTAACTATAAAATTGGTAAAGCTGAATATAGTTTTGCTGCTTTTAAAATAAGAGATAGTGATAGATTAAAAAATGATGATAGTTTTACTTTGACAACTTTTTTCGATAAAATTAGTTCTTCCATAAGTTGCTTGGCCAATTTAAAAGCACATGAAAATGCTACACAAATATTTAGAGAAATTGCGGGTAATTGTATTCATAAAATTAATCAAAGTGGCCCAAATGATAATATTTATCGTTATTATCTTAATGGTATTGAGGTTACACAAGGTCAATCGACAGCAATTAAGAATAGATTATTAAATTAATTGTGCACTCATCCTGCACACCAAACCCTTATCTTTGACAAACAAATTAAACAAACATGAATAACCAAAATAACAACACAAAAGTAGAAGTAGGTTTCATTTGGCAAATCACCGACGATGTATTGCGGGATGCCTTCAAAAAAAATGAAATTGGCGATGTCGTACTTCCTTTTGTGGTGATACGCCGCCTAGATTGTATTTTAGACGGTCTGAATGAAAACGTTCGTGCCACTTACCACAACTTTAAAGAAAAAGTGGCCGATGATAAACTGGATCCTATTCTTCGTAAAGCTGCCGGAGGCTTAAAATTTTATAATGTTTCCAATCATACACTACATTCCTTAAAAGAAGATGCACGAAATATTGAAATCAATTTCAATAATTATCTGAACGGTTTTAATCGGGAGGTTCGTGATATTCTGGAGAACTTTCAGTTTGATAAAATTGTGGCCCGATTAATCAAAAACAAACTGTTGTATGAAATGATTGATGCGATTTGCAAGATTGACATGCATACCGAAAAAATCGACAATCACGGAATGGGGTATGTTTTTGAAGAACTGATTAGAATCTCTAATGAACAATCCAACGAAACCGCTGGGGAACATTTTACCCCGCGTGATGTAATCGGATTAATGAATGCCATATTGTTTACTACAGAAAAAGAAGAACTATCAAAACCGGGCATCATTCGTACCATTTTTGACCCGACATGTGGAACGGGTGGTATGGTGAACTTAGGGAAAAATTATATTTTAGATACCTTACTGAAAGACAGCAAAAACAAACCTACTATTCAAACGTATGGACAAGAACTCAATGAGCAATCCTATGCCATTGCAAAATCAGAAGCGTTAATTACAGGTGAGGATGCCAATAACATCAAACACGGAAACTCTTTTTCAGAAGACCAATTCCAAGGCAAACATTTTCATTACATGATGGCAAACCCACCGTATGGGGTAACCTGGAAAAAAGACCAGAATTTCATTGAAAACGAGTCACTGAATCCGGCCGGTCGTTTTTATGCCGGTTTACCGAGAACCTCCGACGGACAATTATTATTCCTCCAGCACATGATTTCTAAAATGGAACGTGAAGGTTCCCGTATTGGAGTTGTAACTAACGGGTCACCATTATTTACCGGCGATGCCGGTTCCGGTGAAAGCGACATCCGTAAATGGATTATCGAAAACGACTGGTTAGAATGCATTGTAGCCTTACCGAAAGACATGTTTTACAACACAGGTATCAATACATACATTTGGTTTTTAACCAACAAAAAACAAACCCATCGCAAAGGAAAAGTACAATTAATAAATGCGGTGGACTATTGCCGTTCCAACAAAAAAAGCTTGGGCAACAAACGGAACGAAATCACCAACGACCATATTGCAGAAATCTTGGAATTATATACTGATTTCAAACAAACCAAACATTCTAAGATTTTTGACAACGACCATTTTGGCTATTACCAGTTAACGGTAGAGCAACCGTTGTATGATGAAAAAGGCAAAAAGCAACTGGATAAAAACAAAAACCCAAAACCCGACAGCAAAAAACGCGACAAAGAAAACGTACCGTTAACAGCTGATATTGAAAAATATTTTGAAGCCGAAGTATTGCCTCACGTGCCGGATGCCTGGATTGATTTTGACAAAACTCGTATTGGGTACGAAATAAACTTTACCAAGTATTTTTACGAATACAAAGGATTACGTGCAGCTACCGAAGTGAAAACAGAGATTGTTACTCTCGAAAACGAAATATCTACTTTGTTAACGGAATTATTGAACTAATGAAGGAGTACGAAAAATATAAAACATCAAAATTTATGTGGTTTGATAAATTGCCTGAAAATTGGATTGAAGGCAAAATAAAATATCTATTTGAAATTAGTAGAGGGAGAGTTATTTCGCAACTAGAATTAAAGCCAGAAGCAAAATATCCTGTTTATTCATCACAAACAAAAAACGACGGTTGTTTAGGGTATATTGAAACATTTGACTACGAGGGTGAAATGTTAACCTGGACAACTGACGGAGCTAATGCAGGTTCTGTTTTTCAAAGAAAAGGGCAATTCAATTGTACTAATGTTTGTGGCATTTTAATACCAAAACAAGAATTATGGTTAAGATATTATTTTTATTATTTAGATTTTATCGCTCAATTTTACAAAAGACCTGATACTAATGGTGCTAAAATAATGAGTAATGAAATGGCTGAAATTCATTGTTTTATTCCTTCCCTCGAAGAACAAACCGCCATTGCCTCTTTCCTCGATTATAAAACCAACCTCATCGATGCCACCATCGAAAAGAAAAAACGATTAATAGAACTTCTGAAAGAAAAACGCCAAGCCGTTATAAACGAAGCGGTAACCAAAGGTTTAAACCCTAATGCACCTATGAAAGATAGTGGTGTAGAATGGTTGGGAGAAATTCGGGAGCATTGGGGCTTAGTTCCTTTAAGATATTTGTATAATAAAATTGGAAGTGGTGTAACTCCAAAAGGTGGTGGTGATGTTTATGTGGATGAAGGTGTAACTTTTATCAGAAGCCAAAATGTACATTTTGATGGTTTAAGATTGGACGATGTTGTTAAAATAGATATTGAAACACATCAAAAAATGAATAATTCAAGTGTAGAATTTAATGACGTTTTACTAAACATTACAGGAGCTTCTATTGGTAGATGCTGTGTTGTAAATGTTGATGAAGAAATGAACGTAAACCAGCACGTTTGTATTATTAGAGTGAACAAGAGAATAAAACCAGATTTCTTAAATGTTGTTTTGCAATCAAATGTGGGTCAAACACAAATTAGATTATTAACAACTGGTGGAAACCGTGAAGGTTTAACTCAGGAAGCAGTAAAAAATATGTACGTTCCTCTGCCTGATTTAGATGAACAAAGTCAGTTATTGAATAGTATCTCTGAAAAACTGATAACTTTTGATGTAATTAATAATAAAATTGAAACTGCAATCGAAAAACTCCAAACCTACCGTCAATCATTAATTTCTGAAGCGGTAACAGGTAAAATAGATGTAAGAGATTGGAAACTTAAACAAGCAAATAATATTTAATATGATAGCATATATTGTTAAAACGGATAAAGGTTTTGAAGTAGCAGAGTTTAATGAAAAGCTACCTTTGACCTATGTATTGGAGGTACCGGGTTCAACGGCAATTACAAATAATCAATATATACTTGTAGAATCTGATGTAACAGTTTCATGGAATAATTATTATGGAACAAGTAATTGGAGGATGCTTCGTGTTACGTACAAATCTAATCTATTATTTGAAAAAAATGGAGTTCAAAATAATTAAGTTGTAATAGATATCTTAAATAAGTTTAAAAATATTTCAAAAGAAGAATTAAATTTATTGCTTCAAGAAGCTCAAGAAAAAGAACAAACAGCATTAGAACTTGAAATTGAAGAACTAAAAAAGGAAAAAAAGGAATTAGAAGAGCAAATTAAAATATTCAAAGCCATACAAACCAAAAAAGACGAAATCAAGGAGTTATTGGCTAAATTAGAGTAAATGGTATTTAGTTAAATTCTTATAACCATGGCAAAAACCAAATTATTTATCAGCAGTGTACAAGCAGAGTTTGCTCAAGAAAGACAATTGTTGTTTGAATACATTTTGTCAGACCCTTTATTGGGTAGGTTTTTTGATCCTTTTCTTTTTGAACGATTACCCGCTATCGACCAACGTACAGATGCCATTTATTTAAACGAAGTCCTGCAATGTTCAATATATCTCGGAATATTAGGTACCCAATACGGTTTTGAAGACCACGAGGGAATTTCGCCTACCGAACGGGAATTTGACCATGCAACCTTGCACCATAAAACCAGACTGATTTTTTTAACCAATCATAGTGCTGCAGAACGAAATGAAAAGCAAAATGCTTTTATCCAAAAAGCACAGCTAGCATTGATCCGAAAACGTTTTTCAACCATCGATGAATTGAAAACCGCTGTGTATGCGTCCTTAGTGAATTATCTAATCGAAAAAGAGTTAATTCGCGTGGGTCCTTTTGATGCTGCGTTACATTCATCAGCAACTTTAGAAGATATCGATTCGGCCAAAGTGAGTGACTTTGTGCGAACCGCTAGAGCAAAAAGAGGATTTAAATTACAAGAATCGGCTGCTTTAGAAGACGTTTTAGTCCATCTCAATTTGATGAAAGAAGGTCGAATAACAAATGCGGCACTCTTACTTTTCGGAAAAGACCCGCAACGCTTTTTTATCAATTCTGAAGTGCGTTGTGTGTATTTTCATGGAACAATTGTTGAAAAACCTATTCCATCCTACAAAGTATTCAAAGGGGATGTGTTTGAGTTGGTAGACCAAGCAGTAGATTTTGTATTATCAAAACTTGATTATTCCGTTGGAACTCGCTCACAAGAGCTGTCCATTCCCGGTAAATATGAAATTCCAAAAGAAATAGTAGCAGAAGCTATTGTGAATGCTGTGGCACACAGAGAGTACTCAAACAACGGCAGTGTACAAGTAATGCTCTTTAGTGACCGCCTGGCAGTGGTCAATCCGGGAGCATTGCCATTGGGTTGGACGATAGAAAAATTAAAAGGGCTGCACACTTCGGTTCCTGCCAATCCGCTTTTGGCAGAGCCGATGTATCTAAAAGGATATATAGAACGTCTAGGTACAGGAACAGCTGATATCATTCGTATTGCAAAAGAATACAAGCTGAAAGAACCTGATTTTGAACAGAATGAAGATTTTAAAACCACTATCTACCGACCAACTACCGACCAACTACCGACCAACTACCGACCAACTACCGACCAACTACCGACCAAGTTCCCCTCAAGTTCTGTAGAAGTTAGAAATTTGCTAAAAGTAATGCAAGGGGAAATGAGTAGAAAAGAGATTCAAGAGCTATTAGAATTAAAACATTCCGCTAATTTTAGAGAAAATTATTTGGAGCCGGCTTTAGCTGAGGCAGTAATCGAAATGAAATATCCGGATAGTCCAAATCATCCCAAACAAAAGTATTTGGTAACAGAAAAAGGAAATGAAATAAGGAATAGTATATTCGGAAAACAATAAAGGATAATTTGAAACAACGATGGCACAAGGCACAAGAGAAGTTCATTTAGAAGAAGATATAGTTAGCTATTTAGTAAACCATGGTGGTTTTCATGAAGTACCGGCTAGTAGTTATGATAAAGAATTATGCCTCATTCCTAGTGAGGTTATCGGTTTTATACAAGAAACCCAACCCGAAAAATACAATTTGTTAAAATTGGAACAGTATGGCGACAAAGTAGAGGAGAAGATTGTAGCCAATATTGTAAAGACATACAAAGACAGTAAAGACAAAACACTCGATGTATTACGAAACAAAGTCAAGGACAGAGGAGTACAATTCGATATGGTTTATTTTCAACCGGCTCACAACAAATCCCCGGAGCACCAAGAATGGTACGAAAAAAATCGATTAGCAGTTGTCCGACAATTAAAATATTCTTCTAAAAATAATAATTCCATTGATTTAGTTCTTTTTGTGAACGGTATTCCGGTGGTGACATTAGAACTAAAGAACGAGTTAACAGGTCAAAACCATCACAATGCAATTAAGCAATACATCCAAGACCGCGACCCCAAAGGAGAACCTTTTTTAGAATTTAAAAGATGCTTAGTGCACTTTGCTGTCGGGACTGAAAAAGTTTTCATGACAACAGAATTAAAAGGGAAAGGAACCTTCTTTTTACCCTTCAATAAAGGATTAAATAATTTTAATCCCAATGGTTTTGCAACGGCTTATTTATGGGAAGATGTTTTAACAAAAGATTCTCTATTAGATTTGATTCAAAATTACATTAATATTCAAACGGATATAGAAAAAGAATATGATGCTTCCTCAAAATCGTTGAAAGAAAAAAAATCTACAAAGTTGTTATTTCCTCGTTTTCACCAACGAAGAGCAGTGCAACGATTATTGCAAGCAATAAAAGAAGAAGGTGTCGGTAAAAATTATTTGATACAACATTCGGCAGGTTCCGGCAAATCGAATACGATTACATGGTTAGCTTATCGACTAGCCGGTTTTTACCAAAAGGAAGACGACGTAAAAGCATTGTATGATTCCGTTATTATTGTAAACGACCGTAGGGTGTTGGATAAACAAATACAAAACAACATTCGACAATTAGACAATACACCGGGTTTGGTAGCCTATATTGATGAAAACAAAACAGCTCAGGACTTAAAAAAGGCTATCGAAGACGGCAAACGAATTATTATCACCACGATTCAAAAGTTTCCGGTTATTTCAGAAACAATTGCAAGCATGCCGGAACGAAAATATGCGGTCATTATTGATGAAGCTCATAGTTCACAATCGGGTGAAGCGGCTCGCCATTTAAAAAAATCACTTTCTTTAGAAGAAGCTGAAATTCAAGATGTGGCAGAAGATTTAGATGATATCATAGCGGAAGAAATCAAACGAAAAGGGAAACAACCTAATATTTCCTTTTTTGCATTTACCGCAACACCAAAACCAAAAACGGAAGAGTTGTTCGGTCGTTTAATTGATGGTAAAATAAAAGCTTTTGATACCTACACGATGGAACAAGCAATTAAGGAAGGGTTCATTCGCGATGTATTGAAAAACTATATGTCATTCAAACGCTATTATAAAATTATAAAGCGTTCCGATATCGATGATAAAGAATACGAAAAGAAAAAAACGGTTCGTTTATTAAGCTCCTATGTTGATTTACAAGATCATGCAATTGAACGCAAAGCACGAATCATGATTGAGCATTTTGTGAGTCATACCCAGAATGAGATTCAAGGAAAAGCTCGTGCCATGGTGGTTACAAAATCACGTTTACATGCCGTTCGTTTCAAACGCAAGTTTGATGAAATCATGCAGGAAATGAAATTACCTTATGGAGCATTGGTTGCATTCTCAGGAACGGTCAAAGACAGTGAAACGAATGAAGAATATACCGAAACCAGTATGAATCAATTACAAGGCAAAATTTCTATTCCGGAGGCTTTGAAATTACCACAACATAGAATTTTGATTGTGGCCAATAAATTTCAAACAGGATTTGACGAACCTTTACTGCATACGATGTTTGTAGATAAAAAATTGGGTGGTGCGTCAACAGTACAAACATTAAGTCGTTTAAATAGAACGATGCGAGGTAAGGAAAGTACAATGGTATTAGATTTTGTGAATGACCCCGAACAAGTGCAAGCAGATTTTCAATACTATTATGGCGAAAATTTCATGGAAGAAGACAATCAAACAGATCCAAATAGTTTATACACAGTTCAAACAAAGATAGATAGCTATAATGTGTTTTATCAAAATGAAATCGAAGCATTTGCAAATATATTTTTTAGAAAAGGAAATGATTATGAAAAACTAAATCCAATTTTAAAAACAGTTACAAAAAGATTTGAAGAGGATCTTAATGAAGAGGATCAAGTCAACTTTAAATCAGAAGCCCAAACGTTTATAAAACTCTATAGATTTTTGAGTCAAATCATCACGTTTACTGATGTAGAATTGGAAAAATATTATGTTTTCCTTACGGCATTAGTAAAAATGCTACCATACGTAAAAGCAAATTTACCCTTAGATGTTTTGGGAGAAGTGGAATTGGATAGCTATAAAATTCAACATCAATACACAAAAGATTTAGCATTGGTTTCTGAAAATGGAGAAATGTATGGATTAACTCCGGGCGGCTCATCAGGAAAGGAAGAAGATGAATTTGACCTGCTCACCAACATAATCAAAGTGTTGAATGATACCTTCGGTATAGATTTAACGGAAGATGATAAAGTGGAATTTTTTAAAGTGAAAGACAGAGTCTATTCCAATGAAGAACTAATGAGTTTCTTCAACAAAAACAATTCAAGAGATAATATACAGGATAAATTCAATGAAGAAATTGATAATGAATTACTAAATTTTATTAATACAAAATTAGAACTCTACAATAAATTATCTGAAGACAGGGTAAATCTGTTGTTCAAGAAAATGTGGTTCAATGATTTATACGATAGAAAAGTGAGAGGTATATAAATAATTCTTACTGTGCAGTTATAATGCACAGTTATCTATAATCTTTGCAGTATTAAACTAAAAATACTGTTAGATGAATCTAGACAACAACCAACTACAATTCTTTGTAAACAAGATCAAGCTGCAACCGGAAAACATGCAGAAATATCGTGATCAAATCAATAATCTCAAAGAAAAGCTTGAAAACAAAATTAAAGATGATCAGAGTACTGGATTAAAAGTTACTAAATTCCTTATAGCAGGTTCTTGGAAAAAAAGAACAATTTTAAAAGCATCAGGTGACAATCCAATTGATATTGATTTAATCCTTTTTGTTGCGGGTGATGAAAACATTCAAAACGATTTAGAGGGGTTACATGATTATATCGTTAAATACCTTGAAGAAATTTATCCTCAAAAAGATATTACTCGAGATGTTGATGCCAAAGGGAATACAAAATCCATAAAAATCAGATTTACAGGTTCTGGCTTAGAGGTAGATATTGTTCCCGTAGTTCCAATTAGTAAACCGGATAGATATGTATGGCAACCTCAAAGAGGGGGTGGAGGTAAATACATTACCAGCATAGAAAATCATTTGGATTTTTCATTAAAAAAACGTCAAAACAATCTAAGCTACACGGCAATCGTGAGAATGTTAAAACATTGGAAAAACTACAAAGAGCTTAAGCCAACTGATACAGAAGGGGGAATTTCTTCTTTCAACATAGAGTTAATTGTTGCATTTTTAGATGAAAAATATGGAGTTGAGTCAAATATAGAAGAAGCTCTAATTCGTTTTTTCCAATTTATTAGTGAAGCAAATTTTCCAAATATAAAGTTTGATCACGCTATCAATTCAATTCCTTATTATACTACCCCTATATATATAGCAGATGATACAAATAATGAAAATAACGCTGCAAAAAAAATAAACCAGCAAAAATGGGAGGAAATTGTTGCTGAAGCCGAAAAAGCGTTTGATAATTTAAATTATGCTCAATCAATCAAAACAGAGGGTGCAACCATTGAAGAATGGAAAACTGTTTTTGGTCCAACTTTTAATATTAAATAACAATGTACAATACTAGAACGAACACAAATACCTATACTGTAGTAGACATTCGCAAGACGTTTGAAAATTGCGAAGCTGATATTAGAACAATAGCCAGAAGAACCGGTAAATGGTCTATGGAATATGTTGATAATTTAATGCATGATATACTTAAATTAGCAGAGAATGGTTATTTAGAAGTTGTTTCTGTTGCTTTGAAGGATGAATATAATATTGTCAAAAGAGCAACAAAATTTACCATTAATGAAAATGGTAATGCTAATGATAGTGAAAGACCGGGTCAAAATAATGATTGGGAGAATAGTGCAAACACATTTCTAACAGTTTATCTAACTTACTCTTATAAATGGCATTTGTTGTCAGAACAGGAAAGAAGTGAATTCCAAAGAAACAACAGCTTTAAAATTGGATGGACTATAACAAATGATGACACATCATTTTCACATCTAAATACGGGTAATGCACAATTATATGCTAACAAAGGATACGAACTTCAAAAAACAAATTTTAAATAATGGCTAAAATATTTGATAATATCACAGAACTTCCAAGCAGAGAAGTTGTATTACAAACTGAATCTTTAGTTGGTTTCGAAAGTAAATTCAATAGAATTTACAACAATCTCAAATTATTATTAGACCAATCCGGCTTATCAGAATGGAGTAAAAAATACCATCAGGTGGAGTTACCTATCATCTATCAATTAAAGGACAAATACCCTTTAATAATATTGGCTGGTGATGCCGGAACAGGTAAAACCATTTCAGCTACTGCTATTGCAGATAGAATGACTAGAGAACTCAAAAAAGAAGGATTCATTCTAAAATTAAGCACACGCGTTCGGGGTGAAGGTCTCCATGGAGAAATGGGTATACTAGTTAATGATGCCTTCACACAATTGAAAGAGCAAGCAGGTAAAAACAGATTGGCATTTTTACTAATCGACGAAGCAGATGCAATTGCAACAACGCGTTCAACTAGTCAAATGCATCAGGAAGAAAAAGCAGCGGTGAACACTCTGATTCAAAAAATTGATGAAATAAGAGAACTAAATGGGCGAGCCATTATTTTCATGTCAACCAATAGACTGCATTTCATCGATGAAGCTATTTTAAGACGAGCAGCTATTGTATTGGAGTTCAAAAGACCAACGAAAGAAGAATGTATTGAATTATATCAAAAAAGTTTGTCTGGAATAACATTTACTAATGAACAATTGGAAGAATTAGCAATGCTATCATTAAAAAAAGATACCGATAAAATTGGTTTTTCATTTTCGGATATTAGATTGAAAGTTTTACCAGAAGCTGTTGCCAAAGCTTTCCCCCACAAACCACTCACCTTTGATATAATCAAAGAAACTATTGAATCAATAACTCCTAGCCCAGAAATACTATGACAACGAGACAAGCAAACATAGCAATTTTAATAATTTTTGGAACTTTTATTATTTTCAGAACAATTTTTCCGGCATCCAAGGATGATTCCTTTTCAGATATTGCACTCAATATTTCCATCGAAATAGTGGGCGGTATATTGTTCTTTGGTCTATTATCAATTTTAAAAAACATAAAAAATCTTTATTTCTATTACCAAACTCAAATTAAACTAAAGAATACAGATGTAAGAATTTCAATTGCTTATTTGTTTAGAATTAATATAAATGGAAAATATCTATTAGTAAAAAATAGCAGAAGAAATTATTTTCAACCGGTAGGTGGTGCATTTAAGACTTTACCAGGTTCAGAAAAAATATTTGAAAAATTGAATATCAGAAGAGATCGCTTAATCGAAACAGAAAATGGAATTGCTAAAAATGACCTTAGAGTTTTTGTAAAAGGTATTAATGTTATTGATTTTATTGAATGGTTTAATTCAAAGCAAGATAGAGAAACTTCACCATGGCGTGAATTTTGCGAAGAACTTGTAGCTACAAATTATTTACCATGGAAAGAATTCAGATTCATTGATTACAAGTACAAAGGTACTATTCAAACACCAATCATAAATTTAGATACCAATGATAAAGGAATATTTATATTTGAAGTATATGATTTGGTTCCAACAAATGAGCAAAGCTCAATTCTGGAAAATCTCCAAAAAAATGGAAATACAGAAAATTATATATGGGCAGACGCTTATTTAATAAACAGATTGGGGCATGACGAGAGAGACAAAGAATTTGTTCATGAAATTGCTCCTCACACTAAGTGGGCTCTAAATATGGAATATTCAAGAAAATAAAAAGCATATTTTTTAAATGTAGAATTTGAATTTCTTTTATTTTTTTTATTCGGGACCAACCGATCAGCTCACGACACGGTGGTTTTAATCTGAACTTGTTCAGATTCAGATGCGGAACAGTCGTTCAAAGGTGTGGAGAAGCCGCAATTCTTTTACCGTTTTGATACGACATAACAAAAGTGTAATTTTTAATTTGTTATGTGATGTATACATTATCCTTGAGCTATCGCTCGCTTGACTCCGAAACGGTTTTCATTTCGGTACCTATTATTCCTGTGGTGCAAACTCCTGTAAATGTTGTCGCCTTAGTGAACGATTCACCAGAGGGTTTCTTATTGCAACTTCCCACTACAACCTTGACCACTTTACTCGACCTTAGTAATCTAAATCCCTATGAACTTTGGTATTTTGACGAGAAGCAAAAGTTCACCGGTAAAGCGTTTGCATTATCAACTAGCGATGGTTCGTTTTTGGTGCAAACACAAGCAAAGTTTGTTCTGGTCGTTAATCGAGAGAAACACTCCAATTTATGTGAAAGTAACCCTATTTCATTCACGTTCAACCCTAATTCAGTATTATTATGATCCCTTCAGAAACACAAATTATCATTTGGCAAGAAAGACTTGCTACACTATCCGACCTTGAATTGGTAGCAGCCTATAACCGCGAAGTCAACTGTAAAGGTTGGGGAACATCACGCGGTTATTATTTAAATTGTCTCCGTGATGCAATGGAACATCGCAATTTCGACGCATCATTGGTAATCAATAGAAATACAAAGGAGGGAAGGAATACGTTTTCAATAGCCTTTCCGGTAACCCTAGATACAAATAATTTAAAACTAATTCCTAAAATCAACGAACATGAACGCAACATCCGTAAACAATAAAACCCAAACTCCTCTCTTATCGCAGATACAAACCACTTTATTTATTGAGGCTATGAAAAATGCTTGCCAATCATTAAACGCCAAAGCAGTAGCGGAAGTAGTTGAGGAATTTTCAATTGACAACTTTGATGATAAAGACGAGTTTATTAATAATGCCATTGAAATCTTAGCATTCGATATGAACCATCCGGATGGAATAGAAGTAAAAAGTATAACTCCTTTCGAGAGTCGTTGCTCAGCATGTCAACTAGGTAAGTCAGTTTCGGCTTACAAGGTAAACTACTTAAAACACAATGATAAAATTTTACCGGGTAAATTTATCTATGAACGCACCTTCGCTCTAAATTTTACGTTAAAAAATGGCGAACTGATGGATTTCGGGTGGTGTAACTTTTTTCTAAATGAAAAGGAGATAAAAGAGATAGGACTATAAAATAAATGGTAGATAATTTCTTATGGTTTCAAAGTTTTTTCTAAATTGCTGTTGAGATTTAAATGAATTGTATCTTTTCAGTTTAAAATGGATAGATAAAAAATCTTTAAATTTGTTAGTGTAATTTAAATCAAAATAAAATCAAAAAAAACTATGGTGAAATGGATAGTGTAGAATTAGCAGGCAATGAATACCCAAAAGCAAAAAGTATTAAAAGGTTTTATTAAAACATTGAACAAATGAATAAGAATTATCAAGAAAGACTAGACGAAATATTCGGAAAAGGAAGTTTGTGGAAACATAGAACATTAAGGACTTTATTTGACCCTTTATCAAATGAATACAATCAAACGACCATGGAAAAAAAACTGGAAATAATGAGAGTTATGAGAGAAAATGGTTTGGATATAAATGAAGTACTTTCCGGTTATAAAGAGTTTTACACAGAGGAGAATAAAAGGCACGTGGTTGAAATTGCTGACGAAGGGCTGGAAATTCTGGTAAGACTTGAAAAAGAGAAATAGAAATTGTTGACAACAAAGAAATGACAAACTTCAAATCATATTACCACACTAAATTTAGAGACGATTTACTTACTTTTTTCTCAACAATTCCGGAGGAAAGCAAATTTCATGAAGACAGAGAAAATAAACAGCTATTTTCAATTCAATATGAACGATTAACGCCTCAAAAAAATCACCTTGATTTTCTCGATAAAGAAGCAAAAGAGTATTTTGGAGTAGCACTATTTTTTAAGGTTTTAACCGATATGGTTTGTTATACGTATTACAGTCATCACTATCCTAAATTTCAAGCATTAACGGGATATCCGAAGTTAATTGGAAACTGCCTTTCTTGGTGTCGTTATCATTTGCACCCCAGAGATATTTTTATTGCGATGAATTATGGTAATTCCGCAACGCAACAAAATTTAATATTTACAGATAAATTTCAAGCGGCCATTGATACCATGAAAGACGAAACAGTAGATTTTTTTAAATTACACCTAAAGGAAATCGATGGGGATGATTTTTGGGAAAAGTGTAAAAAAGAATTTCCATACTAATTCCAAGCATAAATAAAAATAATTTTTCATTAAGAGTAATTAAAATTGTTTGTCTATTTTATTGTAAACCAATCAAATTATGAATTCACTAACGAGTTGGAAACTAAAGTCTGAGAGTATTTATAAGGCATATAATGATAAAATCAAAAACCATGAAAAAGTAAAAAATGTATTCCATGGTTTTAAAGTATGGTATAGTCCAGTAATTATAAACCCACAAATATTAATTATTGGAATTAATCCGGGTATTGGCGAACAGACTCCCAACAAGAATATTAATTTTAATGAGTCATTAGAATTTGAATACTTACCACATATTCCAAAATATACTTTGGCAAATGAAATGAAGAGTGTATTTAGAAATGCTGGTTTGTTTAGATTATTAGAAGAACAGACAGTTAAAACAAACTATTACCATATTATTTCAAAAAGGCAAAGTGATATTAAATTTGGTTTAGAGTCCATAGATAAAAATCTTTATCTTCAATATGAAAAGGATACAAAAGAAATTATGATAGAATTAATCGCTATAATAAATCCCAAATATATTGTGTGTGAAGGAGCAACAATTTACCACAAAGTAATCAATTTATTTGAAGATAGACAAAAATCGGTTTGGCAGAATGACGTTGGTGTTACGAAAATAAATGAGCCAGACATTAAAGTTTTTGGGTGCAGCAGAAGGTTAAGTAGAATAAGAAATAAAAAAGCCTTTGCAGATGTTTTAAAAGAAAATATCGAATGGTAAAAGTTTATAAATAATTAATATACTTTTAAATTGTATGAAATGATTGACTTTCTTGAATTAAATTCCTAAACGACACACTTTGTCATTCATCCTACATATCTTTGATTCAAATAAACTAAAAAATGGCAAAAAGAGAATACATTCAAAGGCACCTCTTAATAATTAAAAGACTGAAAAGTAAGCCATCCACGTTTGATGAAATATACAACTATTTGAGGATACAGCAGGAGTTGACAGGCGATAACTTTGATATTTCTCAAAGAACCTTTCAACGCGACATCAAGGAAATATATACCATCTACGGAATTGAAATTAAATTCAATAAAAAAGAAGGATGGTATGAAATGGAGGAAGAAGAAAGCGAAAAGCAATACGATCGCATGATTGAAGCATTTGAGATCATAACGGCCTTGAATTTTTCCAATCAAGTACAAAATAAATTGATAGTTGAGAAAAGAGAAAAGCGGGGAACTGAACACTTGCACGGAATGCTCTATGCCATTGAAAACAACCTAATCATTAAAATCAATCACCAAAGCTTTTGGAAAGAGGGAGAAATGAGAACGGTAGAACCGATAGCCATAAAAGAAGCCCAAAACAGATGGTACCTGATAGCAATAGACACTAAAATCAAGAAAATGCGAAATTTTGGTTTGGATAGAATTGTGAGTATGGAAATAACTACAGAAAAATTCAAAAAAGCTAACTTGGATATCGAAAACTATTATCAACACGCTTTCGGAATAGAAACCTATGAACCGGCAACCAAAATTGTGCTGAAGTTCAATGAATTTCAAGCAAAATACATCAAAACGCTTCCATTACATACCTCACAAAAAATCATAATGGAAAACGAGGAATACTGTGTGTTTGAATATTTCATGCACCCAACCAATGATGTAATCATGGAAATTATGAAATATGGTGAAAACGTAAAAGTGGAAGAACCAAGCGATTTAAAAGAAAAGATAATATACAAGATCAATCAAATGAAAAGTAAATATGAGTAAAATAGATACATTCACGGCCATTGATTTTGAAACTGCACAAGGATACAGATGGAGCATTTGCCAAGTGGGATTAATACGGGTGGAAAAAGGGGTCATAACAAAAGAAGTTGACCTATTAGTGCAACCTCCAAATAATTATTACTGGAGCCGATTCACCGAAATTCACGGCATAAATGCGGCAAAAACACAAAATGCACCAACATTTAATCACATTTGGGAAACCATAAAACCATTCATTGAACAGCAAAATGTAATCGCACACAATGGCTTTGGTTTCGATTTTCCGGTATTGAGCAATACACTGGAATATTACGGATTATCAACACCGGAATACAACAAATTCTGTACGTATAAAATCTACAAATCCAATCTTGCGAATCTATGCAGGGAACACAAAATACCATTAAACCACCACGATGCGTTGAGTGATGCGAGAGCATGTGCGAAACTATTCATGAACTATGTAAATCAAAAATAAAGATGGATAAATTAAAAAATCTATTAAATCAAGTCGCCATCATTCAAAAAAAGTATGATGAGTTAGCGGAATATTCAGGGGAGCATTACAATGTTTTCGATATTCTAGGGGTTACTGCCAATGAATTGAGCCATTCTGCAATTCTAACCAATCTGTTAAATGCAAAAGGGAAACATGGTCAGAAGGACCTATTCTTAAAAATCTTTTTAAACCTGATAAAAGATAAATTTGAAGAGTCTGGTCAGAAAAAGATAATTGAAAATTTTGATACCAATAACAGTGTTGCCGTTAAAGAAAAGTATGCTGGAAAAGTGAATTATGAAGCGGAAGAGGGTGGTAAAATAGATATTGTAATCAATGACGGTAAAAACAATATCATTATCGAAAATAAAATTTATGCAGGTGACCAACCAAAACAATTAGTGAGATACAATCAACATGATAAAAATGCTCCCATAATTTACCTAACCCTCATGGGAGATGAGCCAAGTGAAGAATCCAAAGGGACTTTAAAATCCGGAGGCGAATACATCTGTGTTGATTACCAAAATACAATCAAGGATTGGTTAGAACTGTCCATCAAAGAAATGGCTAACAAACCAATAATCAGAGAAACATTGAATCAATACGTACATGTAATAAAAAATTTAACGAATCAATCAATAAACAATAAAATGAGTGAAGATATCCTAAAAATAATGAAATCGGACATTCCGAGTAGCTTTGAAATTTTTAACAATGTAGCTAATTTAAAAAGTAAATTATATTATGAATTTATGGATAATATAAAGGAATATGCAAGAGCTAAAGAAATGGTAATTAATGATCGATGGGAACATAATGATAAAGAATATGGCCTTTTTTTAAAACCAAAAACATGGGAAAATTATGCATATCAAATTTGTATTATTTTTCAATATAAAAATTATATGAGTCTTTATGTAGGTGTTTCTTACGAAGAAAATTTAAAAGATGAAGAAAAAAATCAATTGAGAAATAAGTTTAAAAATAAAGGCTATCAAGATAGTGATTGGTGGATTTGGAAGTACACTAGTAATTCTGAATGGGGAAATAATCCAGAGATTTGGAATAGTGTAGCAAATGGCAAAGAAAGTAAAGAATTCAAAGAAGTAATTGAAATAGTAGAGGAGATAGTAAATTTCCAGGAAACATAAAATGAAAAGTATTTCCCAAAACGACACACCTTGACAGTGTGTCGTTTTAGTTTTGCCTCATCATTAAAACCAAAAAAAGATGAATACACAGCAAAACGCAAAAACCGAAAACACATTACAACTACAACTTAATACACTCGAAATCTACCAGAGCAATGGAGTTTATATCCATGCAAAAAGGCTTTTTCATGCCTACTATAATGAAATTCCAAATGTGTTAGAAATAGAAAAATTGGAAACCGAAAAAGTGAAAGAGTGGATAGAGAAAAATAAAGCAAGTGACATTTTATTACAGCACAAAAAAGAAGAATATTGTCACCAATTAAAATCCAACAAAATTGAAGACCATTTTATCTTCCTCAAAGAGGGAATTCTAATCAATTTATATTATGATACAGTGTATATTCTTTACCGTTCAGCAAATGAAAAAATGGCTGAGGATTTAAAAATAAATTGCTTGCGGTTCATAGTAAAACCAAAAAATAAAAAAGAAATTAGTTTCATTGTGCAAAATCAAACCGGAAACCTGACAACAAAAGAAGTTGAAATAAAAAAACCGCGTATAGATTTTGAAACCCATTACAATGACGAGTTCAAGACAGTACACACCAATATCCTGAAAAATATGAGAAAAATGGGCACAAAAGGATTGTATTTATTTCATGGCCAACCCGGCACCGGTAAAAGTACATACATCAAATACTTGATACATTGTCAAAAAAAGAAAGTGATATTTGTATCACCCAGATTAGCGGCCAATTTAGACGACATCAACCTGACCAATTTTTTAATAAATAATCCTGATTGTATTCTTGTGATAGAAGATGCAGAAGAAATCATTTTTTCCAGAGACAATCATCAAAATACACGACTTTCCTTTCTATTAAACTTAACCGATGGATTAATTAGCGAGAGTTTGGGAATTCAAGTCATTGCAACCTTCAATACAGAGCTCAAAAACATTGATAAAGCCTTATTGCGAAAAGGGCGACTAACAACTTTATATGAATTCAAACCTCTAACCGTTGAAAAAACAAATTACTTACTGATAAAACTGGGGCACAATTTTCAATCCGATGCAGAAATGACAATTGCTGATATTTATAATTATCAAGAGGAAAACCATGTTATACCTACAATTAGAAAAGTGATCGGTTTTGGAAATTAAAAAAGAATAGGGGAGGGCTAACAAAATCAAAACATAAATCATTAAATAAGTTTTTAAAATTGAATAAAATTAAGCTGGTAATGTTAGGGTCAGGAATCGAAATGCGACGATTACTATTGCCGGATGCAATTAAATCGGAATGGGAGGGATTAGCACTAAAACAAAACCAACATTTAATGGATATGCTACTGGACCCTTTTTTCTATTACAAACTAAAAAACAAAAACTATAATTCACTGGAAGAAGTACCCTGTGAAAAGTGTTCGGGATTACTCAGCGAAAATAAAAACCAATTGGAAATTTGGTTTAAAAACAAAAAAATTTTCAAAACCAATACAGCAGCAATAATGAACGAGATGCTTTTGTTTCCCCTATTCAAACTTCAACCGGCAACCAATGCATTTACAACTCAAAAAGGAATATACATCATCAACAAAGAAATGGGTAACCTAGGTGTTTTCGAAATGCGAGTCCCGGACGAAAAATTAACCCTGGACGATTTTGTAATCGAAACCGAACACTATCAAGAATCAAAAATAATAACCAAAATAACATACAAAAACCAACAGTTTAAACAAGTAAAAAAGGAGACCTTAATAATCCACCAATCGAGTTTTGAAGTGAAATAAATGGGATTAGCATAATTCTCAACATTGTCTGAGCTTTGGAATTAATTAAGAATATGAACCAAAAACCAAAGCTACAAAAGAATCAAGTTCATAATCTAATGTAATGGTGGTAAATGATTAATTAAAATGAAAGCTAACATCATTAGTAATTGTTTAAAATATTTTTGCAATCAATTTATAAAGCACTAACTTGTATAAGATTTAAACTACTTAATGTATTATCCATTAAAAAGTTATTTATATTTGATGTCATGAGAAAGTTTTGTTCTGAAAAAATAGAAAAGTGAAACTAAATGATAATATGCTCACTTAAAATCAACGTTACAACTTTAATACAAGATAAAAAGAATGAACTTATATCATCTAAATACTGGAGTTGACAGCAAGGTTTTACTAAATGCGGACTATGATATTAGACGATATACTGACTTCATTTCTAACGCAATAAAATTTCTTGAAAAAGAAACTTTGTTCATCAAAGTAAAAAAACAAATTGCCGAGATTGAAACGACAGTAAATGGAGAAAAAAAGATAATAAAAGAAACTAGATACATTCCGGAAACTCCAAACAATAAAAGGGAAGAAAAAGCGATTGAAATTTTATTTAACGAAAATACACGAATCGTTTTTGACCAAAACAAGGATTTCAAAAGTGGTTATATTCAAGTGTTAGACCAGAACGAAGAGGAAAATTACATCGTATTAGCCGACGATATAAAAGGAGATACAATTTTCTTAAATCCCGACACTTATCAACTAAGACAGCAAAAACAAGCACTTGACAATCTTAGACACAAACCACTCAAAGAACACTTTCCGCTTTTAAATCTTTTCGGATTTCCCAACAGTCAAGTTTGGGAACAACGTTTTAATGGACAAGATTTTAATTGGACAATTATAAATGATGAATCAAAAGACGGAGTTGAGGAACAACGGGAATTTGTTTCAAAGGCTTATCAATCTAATGACTTTGCTTTGATGGAAGGTCCGCCAGGTTCGGGCAAAACAACAACAATTATTGAATTGATTATGCAGTTTGCCTCACAAGGCAAACGCATTTTATTGTGTTCAGCTACTCACGCAGCTGTTGACAATGTAATTGAACGAATTAAAGGCAGATACAAAGAAATTTGCGACACAGAAATCATACCCCTTCGCATTAGTAATTTTGAAAAACCTGTAAAGGAAAGCGTAAGACCATATTTGCTTAAAAATGTATGCAACAAATACAGAGAAGACATTTACAAACAAATTAGCCAAAATAAAAGCCTAAGCGAATCTCAAAAATATCTGAAAGAAAATATTAGATTAGAAAACATTGACTTTAAGCCAAATAGTGGAATAAAATATGAACCCGATTTGATTGATAAAATAGTACTTGATTCTGCAAACCTTGTAGCAGGAACAATGATTGGGATTTTGCAACATCCCGATATCAGAGCAAATAAACAAGGAGCAAGTTTTGACGTTTTAATTGTTGATGAAGCTTCAAAAGTTACTTTTTCAGATTTCATAGTACCGGCATTACACGCTAAGAAATGGATATTAGTAGGTGATGTAAAACAGTTGTCGCCTTATGTAGAAAACGATTATGTTTCTGAAAACATTGCAACTATGTTGAGCGAAGCCCAACAGCAAGCAATCGTTAAGCAATTTGAATTGAAAATAAAAGTAGCAGACAAACGATTTGACGACTGTTTGAAAATCTTTTTTACAGAAACCGACATCGACAGTGATTTTCATTCTATAAAATCGGAATACCCGAATCTTTATATTTTGAAGATAGACAACGCCACAGATGAGAAACAAATACTTGAAATAAATTCGGCTGATGTTTTGGTTTGTTTGAATGCAGTAAAAGTCAAAGAGTTTCTTTCTAAAAATCTATATGTAAAATCCATTGTTGTCAATGGAAGTTTTAAAAGAGATTTTGACTTTACCTTCAGACAACACTATATACATAGAAGGGAATTACCTGAATTTACAAGTAAAGACGAAGAATGGGCAGAAATGGTGTCAAGCCGTTTGAATCAGAGTTTCAGTTTCCGAAACGCAGGAGAAGAATTTAGCAATATTGACAAAGAATTAGAATACTTAATTCCAAAGGATGCTACAATAAAAAAAGAAGTAAGAAGTTTTGATGGATTTAGGATTGAAAAGGTTAAACTATCAGATGAAATTAATGATATAAAAAGATTGGTTTTTCCTTCAATTTTGGAATTGTTACAAAATGGTGTTGGTAAAGGCGAAGGACAAAGGAATGACAGAGTTTTAAGTGATGGGTTTAACGATTATTACAAAGAAAGTCGCTTTATTTCGTTGAGTTATCAGCATCGTATGCACCCCGATATAGCGAAAACTTCTAGAGAAAATTTCTATGAAAATAATTTGCTTTCAGCAAATACAGTTTTAGAAAATAGGGGATGGGATTATGCTTTGAACGAGCCAGTTGTAAAGTGGATTCATAACAACGATAAAACAGGAAACGGCAAAGGCAACAAAATCATAAATCCGACAGAAGTAAACGACATTGAAAAAGAACTATTAAAATTTTTGGAATGGGCAAAGAATAATCCCAAACCAGACGGAGAACACTATGAAGTTGCTGTTCTTACTTTTTATTTACATCAAGAATCAGAATTAAAAAAACGCATAAGAAAAATTACGAAACAAAGTAACTTTTCAAAGTTCTATAAAGACAATACAGATATTTTTCTTTACACCGTAGATAAATTTCAAGGTCAGGAAGCTGATTTGGTATTGTTGAGTTTCACGAAATTTACAAGAGATGCACATTTCAATAGTCCTAACCGTTTAAACGTGGCATTGACAAGGGCACGATTTAAACTTGTTTTGTTCGGAAACAAGGAATGGTTAAAAAGAAGTGCAAAGCTGAAAGCGTTGCGAGATTTAGCAACAAATTTTGAATCAATTATCCGTTACGAAAAATGATAACACTAAGAAAAACAGAACAAATAGACATATATCAAGTAGAACTTGCATTGAAAGAAAAAACAAAGCAAAGTCCTTTTATTGCTGTTTTAATGCTTACACAAGAGCAAGGAGAAATATCCGCAGAAACGTTAAAAGATTTTTTATTGCCTTCATTACCTATCCGTGCTTGTAACAATCTTTTAATACGATTAACACAACAAGGGTATTTAGAAAAGAAGCGTCAGCAAAATTACAGAAATGATATTTGGGGGCGTAGTTTCTATGATGAAGATGAGAACGACTACAATGATTCAATTTTTATATTAACCGAACTTGGTGAGCAAAGTGCCATTGACAAATCTTATTGGGTTGGAGAAAAAGGAATATACAATGTGTATATTTCCCATTCAAGCTTGTTAATTCAACAAATAGTCAAAACAGAAAAAGTTGACCGTAGCGAAGATGATAGAAATGGGAATAGAATTACCAGAACCCCATTTTTAATAGCACAATACCATAATCAAATTCTAAATCTCAATGAAAAGGAAATCAGAATTGAAGAAATGGAAGACAAATGTTTTCAATTAAAACCATTGGATTGTTCTCTGGAAATCGAGGCAAAAGATGATGAAGCAATTATCAGGATTAAGGAAAAGCAAACTTTGTTTCAAAGTTGCTTTGAGATGAAGGAAAATGAGATTAAAGAAGAACTACTTTCAAACACAAACGAATTTGATTATGACGAAAGCGAAAAAGTTGTTTTATCTGAGTTCAATCAAGACGATATTTCTTTCAACAGAAAAGTGAAACTTAGACATCCATACTTCCAAGGTAATCAGTTTAATTCAGTAGAAATTGAAAACGTTGCGTTTATTCCTTCAGACAAACGAAATGCGGAATGGTGGCTAAACGAAATATTATACAAAGGAATAGACAAGTATTTTCTTGATGAAAAAATGTTCAATGAATTTACAGCGAACAAAGCAAAACCAATTCTTGAATATTATAGCGTTGAACCTCCAACACGAAAACAATTAATACAACACATTGCCGAAAGAGAAAACACATTTTATCAAACGGCAAAACTTGAAACCATTGATTACTTGAACTATTAAGATGAAAGCACTTGTAAAAGACATACACGTTGTAAACGAAGGAACAATTCAGTTTCCCATTTTACCAAATGGTTCGGGTTGGAAATCATCGGAACAAATCAATCTTTCAATTATTGAAAGCGGTGAACATAAAATTTTGTTTTCTAAAATTACTCATTTGATTGACAAAGCTCAAGAATTGGTTTGCCTTCAATCGTTTTTAATTCAAGATTCGGCTATAATTGATTCCTTACTTAAAGCGGTCGAAAGGAACGTAAAAGTATATGTATTGAGTTCAGCCGAAGCACGACTAAAAGACAGAATAGAAGAAGAAACGGACTTTATTAAAGCGAACTATATTCAGCTGATAGATAAAAAATTCAAAAATCACTTTGTCCACAGAACAGCAGAAAACTTTCACGCTAAATACATTTTAATTGATCCTAAAACAAATCCTAGGGGATTTATTTGTACAAACAATTTTACGGAAAATGGATTTACGAAAAATCCTGAATTAGCAGTTGAGTTGAATGAAAAGCAATGCCAAGAACTGTTTAAAGTTTTCGTTTATCACTTTTGGGAACATTCAACTGACGAACAAACTGCGACACACGAGTTTGAAAAAGTAAAGCCGGCAATCAAATTTAGTTTATCAAAACTTAACAACATACTCTTGACTTCCCCGAATTCAGAATTGAATTCGCTAAATGAAGCATTGAAAAATGCAATAAAAAATGCAAACAAATCAATAGCATTTTCTACGTTCCAACTAGATAAAAATAGAGAACTTGTAAAATCAATTTTAGATAAAGCAAAACATGGAATTGAAGTAATACTTTTTTGTCGCTCAAATGAAAAACAATTTAACGAGCAGTTGAAAGACTTATTAGAAGCGGGTGTTCAAATCTATTTTCATTCTTCAATGCATGCCAAATCGTTACTTATTGACGAAAAAGAAGGTTTTGTTTTTACGGCAAACTTCACAGAAAACGGTCTTGAAAAGGGTTTGGAAGTTGGTGTAAAACTTAACGAAAAACAAACGGCTGACCTCAACAAAATACACGCAAATTGGAAAAATGATTTTCAATATAAAGCAATTAAGTTCTCATTGGTAAAAGACTTAAATGAACTTAAAGTATTCATAGATGGGAAGCTAACAAAGAAAATGATAATTGAGGATAGCAAAGAAGAAAAAAGAAAAATAATAACAGTTGCTGACTTACTTTCATTCTTTAATCTTAAACCTGAAATTAAAGATAATTCTACAAAATCATTGAAAGTTAAATTGATAGCAGAAATTGAAAATATTCCAAATGACATAAAAACAAGTGTTGCAGGCAAATTTGAAATAATTGAAATTCCTGTAACTAAGGACAAGAAAACAAAAATTGTAGTATTGAATAGTAATTTTACTCCTAACGATATTCAACAACTAACCGACTTGAAAGAAATGAAAATTTATTACACAGCTACATAACAATTTATCCATGACAAAAAAATAAAGTAAAGTATCATCAAAAAATACCTATCAGCTGAAATCATTCGTGCCGGCATGGGTTGGCATTATAAAAAATATTCAAAATCGGTAGAACTCTCAGAACTAGAAATACAAGCCAAAAAAGAAAAACGCGGATTATGGATTGATAATAATCCAAAAAGCCCAAGCGAATAGCGATACAAAAAATAGTCAATATTGTTTCAATTTATATAGGATTTAAACTATTTAATTTGTTAAAGCATTAAAAATTTACATACTTTTGAAATAACATACTAATTGACAGAATTATTATTTAAAAGGAAGAGTTCATTAATTTAAATAATTTGATATGAAAACAAAAAACTTAATCTACATAATATTTTTTTATTACTTAAATACTTATACACAAGACAATATTTCTTTTCCTAATTTAGACGTATTCAAATATGATAAAGAAATTTTATCTAATAAACCAGACAATATATTTAATTTTTTTAACGATAATAAAATAAACATAGTTACCATTATAATGGGTCTTGATAGTTGCAGACCTTGTAGAGAAGAAGTAGAAAATATATACAATAATATCAATACTTTTAAGTTAGAAAATGAAGTTAACTATTCTGTTATTGTCAGTTTACCTGATGATAATTCTACATTAGCAAATAATCCAATTTATACTAGAAACGTAAATTTTATAAAATCAAAAAATTGGAAAATACCTTTATATTTCGATGTTGGGAATTTTTATCTTAAATCAATATCATATAATTCTGCTCCAAAAACATTTGTTGTAGATAAAAATGGTATTGTTCATTATAACTCTAAATCTAAAAGTTCTGACAGTCAATTAAAAGAGTTATTTGAAGAAGTCAATAAAGTTGTAAATTTTTCAGATATTGAAAAAAACAAAAAAATGCATTAAATACAAATGAAATAAAAACCCTAGAAGACATATATCTTGATCACAAATATGCATCATATTGGAAAGGGAGTTTATCAAACAAAAAAATGGGAACATTAAATTCGACATTATCTATAAAATTAGAAAATGACAATAAAATAAATGGTGTATTTACATTTTATCAAGAAAACAAAAAATACTTACTTTTTAAAATTAAAGGATTTGTAAAAAATAAAAACATTTACTTTAAATTCGACGAATTTGTAAACTCAGATTATACCAATAAATTTAATCAATTAGTATTTGTAGGCTCATATTCAATTAATAAAAAAAAACAAATTTATATAAATGGTACATGGATAGCTTCTGAATATGAAATATATTTAAAAGATAATGATAAATATCATGTTTATAAAGATTATGAAAAACTAAATGGGACATTTGAGTTATTTAAAGATTAAATTTAATTTTTATGCCAACATTTGTAACAGTAGCACAACTAACTCCTTCCAAAAACTAAATTATCAAAAAAATCTTAAGAAACAACCTCGTTTAATTACTTTTAAACGCGGTTTGTGGATAGACAATAATCCAAAAAGTCCAAGCGAGTGGCGAAATAAAATTAATCAATAAAGTTTTAACTTGTATAAGATTTAAGCTACTTAATTTGTTAAATCATTAAAAAAGTTACATAAATTTGAAGTTATTTACAAGTTATCGGCAACCCTAGTAAGACAACGCAACCAACAAATAGAAAATGAAAATTAGAAAAATTCAATTTAAAAATGGCTACAAGCGATTTCAAGACTTGACAATTGACTTGGGTTCCGACCCAAAAAGAATTATTGCTCTTGTTGGACCAAATGGTTGTGGAAAAAGCAGCGTTCTTGATGGCTTATTATTTCACAATGCAGCATATCATCAAATTGGTAATAAAGATAGAAAAGACCATAATTATCATTCAATGACACAGACCCCAAATTTCGATTACCAAAATATAGTAATTGAATTAGATAAGGGGGCATTTAGTGAGTTAAAACAACAGCGACAAAAGACAGGAACTGAAAATACTTTATTTTCTTTTAGAAGTCCTTATAGATACAATAGTAATTTAAAAGTTAATGAATCTAGGGCTACAACTGAAATAAGATTAAACAATTATGGTGCTTCAGCATCGTCAGATTTAGACGATAAAATGGAAGAGAACTATAGACGTTTAAAAATTAAATACGACCGTTATCTAAATTCACAAGATTGCACTCCATCACAAGCAAAAACAAAAATAATTGGAGACTTAAATAATTCTCTCAACAATTGTTTGGACTTGAAAATTACTAGTATTGGGAATATTGAAGCTGGTGAAGGAACTTTGTATTTTAAAAAAAATGACCACCCTAAAGATTTTGAATTTAATGTTCTTTCATCGGGTGAAAAAGAAGTTGTAGATATTTTGCTTGATTTATATTTAAGACAAGAAGAATATAACGAAACAATATTTCTAATAGATGAACCTGAACTTCATATAAACACATCAATTCAGAAAAAACTTTTATTGGAAATTAATCAACTTATTGGAGCAGACTGTCAAATTTGGATTGCAACTCACAGCATAGGTTTTTTAAGAGCATTACAAGAGGACCTAAAAGACGAATGTCAAATTATTCAATTCCAAAAGGGCATTAATTGGGCTTCAACTCAACAAACACTTGTTCCAATAAAAAAATCACTTTCTAAATGGAAAGAAATCTTTGAGACTGCATTAGATGACTTAACTGGGTTAGTAAGCCCAAGAAGAATTGTTTATTGTGAAGGCAAAGACAGACCGAGTGCAAATGGACTAGAAAAGGGTTTTGACGCAAAAGTCTTTAATAACATTTATGGCGAAAAGTATCACGACACTTTATTTATTTCAAGTGGCGGAAATACCGAACTTGACCAAAGAAGTGAAATCGCTTTAGCGATTTTAACAAAGGTATTTTCAGATATTGAAATACTTGTTTTAAAAGACCGAGATGTTTCCTCGGGCAAACAAAATAACGAAAACGATAGACAAGTTTACTTGAAAACAAACCCAAATCATTTTAGAATAATGAAAAGATGGGAAATTGAAAATTATTTGTTTGACAAAGAAGTGCTAAAAGCCTTTTGTACAGCGAACACTTTGACATTTAATGAAGAGGAATACGACAAATTCGTAACAAACATAACTGATGACAATATTAAAGACGAAACAAATAGAATTAAAAATTTTTGTGGTATAAATACAAGTGTTAGTTCTGAAAATTTCAAAATTACTTTATCTGAATATGTGACAGAAGAAATGCAAGTTTACAAAGAATTAGAGCAATGCATATTTCACAGACAATAGGACTGACGGAAAGAAGGGCAGCCGATAACAGCACCTACAAGAAATTGGCGGTTCAGTGGTTAAATGAAGCTTTGTGCTTCGTATCAAGTTCAGTGCTGGCAGACAGTTTTGTGCTTCGAAATCGCCAACTTCTTGTAGCTGCAAACCGTTTAAAAAAAAAATAGCCATTACCTCATTCAGACTGCACAAAAACCGTCTTTAGTCCAGGTATTCCTAAAGCCGGTTCTTTGTTTGCTTCATTTCGTTAATAACTATTTTTTAGTTTTTCAGTTGAACAATATTTAATCTTCTGTAAATTTGTTTCTATGAAATTACGAAGCCTAAATTCAACGACTACATTAGATTTTTACATTCCGGATTATTCAACAGAATTAGAATTACCATTTGTTGATACTGGAATCAGTGCAGGTTTCCCATCACCGGCAGACGACTTCATCGAATTAACAATTGACCTCAACAAGTTTTTAGTAAAACACAAAGACACCACATTCTTTGCCCGGGTAAAAGGACATTCAATGAAAAACGCTGGCATCTATGATGGTGATTTACTAGTTATTGATAAAAGCCTTGCACCGCAAGATGGAAAAATAGCCATTTGTCAAATTGATGGAGAGTTTACCGTAAAACGAATCAAAATAGAAAAAGAAATAGTTTGGCTAATCGCCGAAAACGAAGAATACAAACCAATAAAAGTAACACCGGAAAACGAACTCATGATCTGGGGAATCGTCATCCACAGCATAAAATCATTTTAACACAATCTGTCATTCCGAGCCAAATTTTTTGTCATTCCGAGCCTGCCGAGGTATCTCCTACGAAGTAGGCCAACCTCAGCAACTCAGCAACTCAGTAACTCAGCACCTAAAAAAATGTTCGCCCTAGTCGATTGCAATAACTTCTACGCCTCTTGCCAAAGAGTATTCGAACCACATCTAATTGGAAAACCGGTTGTTGTGTTGTCCAATAATGACGGTTGTGTTATTGCACGTTCAAATGAAGCGAAAGCACTTGGTATTCCAATGGGAGCAGCTGCATTTGAGTACAAAAAAATTTTCGAAGAAAACAATGTATTTGTTTACTCTTCAAACTATGCTCTTTATGGAGACATGAGTTCACGGGTAATGAACCTACTAAGAAACTATACTCCAGAAATCGAAATCTACAGCATTGATGAAGCATTTCTAAAATTTGAAGGTTTCAACTATTTTAATCTTGAGGAAATTGGCCACCAGATGAGGTACACAGTAACCAAAGGAACCGGTATTCCAATCAGCATCGGATTTGCACCAACGAAAGCTTTGGCCAAAGTGGCCAACAAGATTGCAAAGAAGTTCCCTGAAAGAACAAAAGGGGTGTACATGATAGATACTGAAGAAAAGAGAATAAAAGCCCTTAAATGGACTAAAATTGAAGATGTTTGGGGTATCGGAAGAAAACACACAAAAAGATTACAAGCTAAAAATATTTTTAATGCATATCAATTTACGCAATTATCTGATGAATGGGTCCGTAAAGAAATGGCAGTAGTGGGGTTGAGGTTAAAACATGAATTGGAAGGTAAACCTACATTAGACCTGGAACAACCCAAATCAAAAAAAATGATAGCTACAACAAGATCTTTCGAAAAAATGTTAACCAACATTGATGAGGTTTCAGAAAGAGTAGCAACTTTCACAACATCGTGTGCAGAAAAACTCCGTAAGCAAAACAGTCATTGCAACATGATTATGGTATTTGTCACAACCAACTATTTCCGTAAAGACCTACCTCAATATTCGCGAAACATCGTAATCAATACCGATTTCCCAACAAACTCAACCATTGAGTTAAACCATTATGCTCAAATCGGTTTAAAAGCAATCTTCAAAGAAGGTTACAACTACAAAAAAGCCGGAGTAATTGTAATGGGACTAACCCCAAACAATGAAACACAATTATCACTTTTCAATACCTCAAACCCGAAACACCAACCCCTGATGAGTGTGATAGACAAAATGAACCAATCCTACGGCCACAACAAAATAAAATTCGCCACCCAATCCCTAGGCCGCCAATGGAAAATGAAACAGGAAAAACTTTCTCCATCTTACACCACCCGTTTAAAGGATATCATAACTATAAAACTATAAATTAACGACTTGTATAAGAATTAAACTACTTAATTTAAAAATTCTTAAAAAAAGTTCTATATATTTGATGTTATTTACTACTTAGGCACAAGATTACAAAGACAATTCAAACAATTATAAACAATTTAAAAAAAAGAAAATGAAGAAAACTATAATTACTTTTTTACTGCTCATAGTAGTTTGCAGTACATCCCTTAGTAATGAGTACATAACAAAAAGTAAACAATTAGGAATCGTCTCATATTTGACGACAATAAAATCTTTAGCTGAGCATAAAATGATTTCACTTGCCTCAGATACTGAATATACGAAACAGCCTGAAAAGGCTGCTGAGTTCAGGTCTCATTACAATATACTCAAACTTTCTATTGATAGGCTTATCAACCAATTTTCAATAGACATGATTGATAAAAACAGCAGCAAGAAGTATAGAAAGTTAAATAAATTTTTGAAGGGAGAACTAAAAGAATTACCTGAAAACTTATCAAATTATAAAGAACTTCTTGTAGAAATAGATGGTCAAATAGAGTCATTTATGATGAGAACATATTCAAGTATGTTGGCAGGACCGGAGCTTTCAGATATTCTAAGTGGTGTTGAATTAGTTCATACAGTAATTACAGATGCAAGAGATTTCAGAGAGAAAAAAGTGCAATCAATCATTGGCATAATTACCAATTTAAAATTAGAGAAAATAAAAGATTTGACTGAGAAGAAGAAAGCAGAATAGAATGCCAGTGCCTAACAGCACGTACCCAAAAGTGGCGGTTCGGTTATTAGATCAAGCTATGTACTTCTATTAAAGTTTGTGCATGGTTGATTGAAATCGCCACCATCCGTTAGTTGCCAACCGTTGTGTGATATTTTATGACAACAGAAAGTAAGTTAAAAAAGCAATGTGAAAACTCTATTCAGAGATTTGTTCGAAGTAAGGAAAACTTTGAGAGATTCAATAGTTTCGAGGACTGGTATGTTCACGCTTTTCAAATTGATGAAAAACTTGCAAATAAAGAAATAGAATATCTTGACGCAATAAAGAAATATTTTGATTTTCAATTTAGAAAGAACAATTACTATATTTCATCAAGTGGTCTCGACCAAATAATATTTTATTGCATTCAAAACTCATCAGTTCAAGATTTTATGGATGATGTTTTTAATGAAATACACCTAAATAACTTAACTGAAAAATCAGTTGTAATATTTCCAATTCACAATTTTGGATTTCAATTTTTAGGTCTAAAAAACATTTTCAATTTATCTTTAACTTCATTGATATATGAGGATTTTCAAATATCAACACAAACAAATTCAATAGAAAAGACCAGGCAATTGATTAACAATTTTTGCTTAAAACACATTGGCAAACAATTAAATAACAGAGATTTAAATCATTATTATTTATCTAGAAGTCTTAAATGGTTAGAAAGAAATCCACTTTTGCTATTTAGTTTTAATTTTTCTCAACTTAATCCATTTGAGAATCAAGCAATAATATTGGAAAAATTGGCTCATATAACAAATCAATTATATTTCGTTAGTGTATTAAGAAGTGAAAATTCAGATTTAGGCAAGCTTTTTTCTACCAAAAGGACAAATAATTGGGAAACTTTGGACTTACAGCATTTTTTGACAATTAATGGATTTAATCAATGTATGTTATGTAAACCTATACACTATAAATATGACTTGCTTTTTAATGAAATGCACTTGAACATAGATTTGTTGTCAAAAACTAAGAAATTATTAAAGTGGGAAATAGAAGCAATAAAATGCCTTGATAAGATATTTGAAGGGAATAAGAACTATTTATTAACTGGAGACATAAATTTTAATATGTATCACAAGATAAATAATTCACTCAAATATTTTAGACGAAGTGTAAAAGCTGTGAATGAAGAAGATAAAATAATAAATATAAATATTGCAATTGAAGCATTGCTTTTAGATAATGAAGGAGATAAAGTCCTTAAAATTTTTGAAAGATTAAAAAAGTCCTTAAAATATTATCGTTTGAAAGAAGATTCTTTGGTGCAAGTAAATAAGGTAATCAAGGAAAGAAATAATATTGTGCACAATGCACAATACAATAATACTGGAATCAATTTTATTATTATTTATCGAATGTATTGCAAGGTTGTTAATTTTATTACTGATAACATCTCAGAAATTGACAATTCAAAATCTAACAAAATGAGCGAATTTTATGATTCAAAATAAAAAAAAATCATTCAACATCGCCTTTACGAAAGCATGGTTTTCGTGCTTCTTAGGACAGTAAAGTGGTATATTTGAATCTCAGTTCTTCGTAGGAAGTTCAGTTGTAAAATCCCTTCCAGCGTATAGCAGAGAACCGTTACCAGTTATTTCAAGAGAAACAACTTAAAAATACAAATATTAAGCTATGGAATTAAATAAATTTGAAGAGCAAGTTTTTTTTACAACTGCAAGAATAACTATTCCGAGTGACGATGGTAAATCCAGTTCAGTCGGAACAGGTTTTTTGATAAATGCTCCATTGAATGACGAATTAAATAGGTCGGTTACATTATTAATATCAAACAAACATGTATTTATTAATCCACGAGGAAATCTTATCTTTAATTTCAACACAAGAAAAGATGATGGATTACCAGATTTTGGAAATATACATACTTTCACCGCAAATGATTTTTCTTCAATTTATATAGAACATCCAGATAGCGATATTGATTTAGCATGTATTAATGCTTCAGAAATTACACAGCCACACTATAACATCTACTACAGAAATTTAACGATAGATATGTTGTCCGATTTTACCGAGAGCAATCTTATTCCAGGAATTGATGTTTGGTTTGTTGGTTATCCTGATAATCGATTTGATGCTGGTAATAATTTGCCACTTTTAAGACGTGGTTATATTTCAAGTATTCCAAAACTGAATTTTAATTTTAGAAAACAGTTTGTTATTGATGCTCAAGTATTTCAAGGATCAAGCGGTAGTCCTGTTTTTGCTCCTATAAACGGTCACTTTAAGTTGTTAGGAGTTGTTACTGAAACAATGATTAAGCATGGTCAATTACAAGCAATTCCCGCTCTTCAAAATCAATTAGGTGTTCAACAAATATTGGGCTTAGGAATAGTTATAAAATCGACTTCATTAAAGGAACTTATTGATGTCGCAGTTGAAAAAATCAAGAAAAATTTACAGAACAATGAACCAACAAGCGTATAAACAAAGTTGATTATGGCAGTTTGCTAAAATTGATTTACTTGGGATGTTTAAGAGGCTTTTGATTTTCCGCTATAAAGTATTTTTATATTTGAAATGATTAATAATAAATTTTCGCAACTGGAGCAAAAAAACGGTACGTTTTATGGAAAATTACTGCTTTACTTAAGAATTAAATAACTTAAGACAATAGTTATTAAAACATATAAAAATTATTTTATATTAATTTGTAAAAAAGTAGCTATTAAAAAACATTAAAATGAAATTTAAATTACTCATAATATTATTAATACCATTTTCAGTTTTCTCACAATTTGGAGAAGTAATAAATCTTATTCAAAAAAGTGAATTTAATAAAGAAATGGCCGTTATTCAAGCTAAGAAATATTTAGTTACATATATTTTTAAAATTCAAGATGATACAATAAAATTTGAAGTTGATGCTCTTTCAGGAGCTGAATCGGGTGAGTTAGTAACTCTATATTATAATTGCTCTGCTCAGAATAAAGAAGGTCTACTACTTTCATTTTATGGTTCTTATTGGAATGAAGCTGGTGTTGTTCACACAGGCTATGGTTTTAAAACTTTTGATAAAAGTCAAGCATTAAAATTTCTTGAAAAAATTCAAAATGCAATTGACAGCAATAGCAAATTTCTTAAAGATAATTCAGATAATACTATTGCTCTTAAATATGATGACATTGATGTAATTATAACTTCTTCGTCTCAAACGGCTTATGAAATTAGGCTTTTTTGGAATTCTTTTGATTCAACTTGGGATGCATTTTCATTTAGTCGATCAAAAAGAAGATTTAATTTTGAGATTAAAAAATAGTTGTTTTTTTTTCTAACTTCTAAATTTTTCTTTAATTCAATTTTATTTTAATTTAATTAAACTTTTAATTAATGTTTTAAAAAACAACTCTGCCAGGTTTAAAATTTTTGTACTTCGTTCAATACCACTTTCCACCGCCTTCAGCTACCGCCCGAATCCCTTCGGGTGGTTCTATAACCCTCTGCTCTTTGAACGTTTCTGACATCGCAACAATATTCATTTCATTTTATTCTTTATTTATTAATTATAACTTTCAAATTGAAAATGAAAATCATAACAAAATGAAATCATTAAACTTTTTGAATGGATAAAATCAAAATTATTTAATGGTTAAAATCAAAAAAACTAAAAAACAAAAAAACTAAAATAACTCTTCTCTGCCTAGTTTAATATTTTAGTCCTCCGTTCACCACCGCCTGCCACCGCTCAAAAAAGTTTTTGTATGCCCAGAAATATTGTGCTCTGAATAAATATTGGGGCTAGGCAACAAAAACTTTTCCCAAAGCTTCTTTACATAATGTGGTATTATGGGTCAATATAGAAGTGTATTCCTCCGAAAAGAGAGTAGGCATTGCCCCATAATAACATTATGTAAAAAAGCCGCTCACCCCACGCTCGAAAGCCCCGCTCCAGCCACACATTTTTGGCAGCTTTCCTCGCATCACCCAAGCTACCAAAAACACGTGGCTTCGCGGGTCTTACTTTGTGTTTTCATAAGAACGTTTATCCTTTGCTTAAAAGCCTTTTTTCAAATAACTCTTTGGCTATTGTTTTTATCATCGAACCGCTTAAATCGGAAGTATTTGCATTATATTTTGAAGTTGCTATCCAGCTCCGATAAACTGAACACTTAATTCTGAATACTGAACACTTTCTGGCAACCTCAAAATATAAATTGACCCGCAAGAGTATAGTTTTGATTTGCTCAAGAGAGAAGTGGTCATTGCTTTTAGTCTTGCCGATGCCTTACTGCTTTTTTGAACGTTTAAACTTCTAAACCTTTAAACTTATAAACTCCTTCCCGGCATCAGCAATCCTTAAAAGCAATCAGAAAATAAAGTGCCCAGCAAATCAAAACTATACACTTGCTCAACCTCCGAATCAAATTCTTCCTAAAAACTTAAAAAAAGCGGAAGTATTTGCATTGTTTTTTGAAGGTGCCATCCATCTCCGAATCAAATCTTTCTAACTTTCATTTTCAGTAAACTTTCAGGCACCCTCAAAAATCAAACAGTGCAGTAAGAGTTTCAAATTTCGTGTTCGGATAAAAAGCGTTTATATTGTTTTTTGGTTTTTTTATCCGCCCCCAAAATTTGAAACACTTACAAGACGTCCCTAACTCCGAACGAGAGTCAAACCGTCTTCGAAACAAAATCCTTCTAAATACTTAAAAAAAGCGGAAGTATTTGCATTGTTTTTTGAAGGTGCCATCCATCTCCCAATAAATGAACACTAAAACTGTAAACTAAACACTAACCGGCACCCTCAAAAATCAAAATGTGCCAGCAAGAGTTTCAAATTTTGGGGCTGGATAAAAAGCGTTGTTATTGTTTTTTGGGTTTTTCATCCAGCCCCAAAATTGGAAACCCTTGCAAGACGTCCCCAACTCCGAACGAGAGAAAAAAACTGCTCCGAAAGAAATTCTGCTATTAAGAAACTATCCGGATTGAGGAAGAAAGTTCTACTCCGAATCAAAAAAAATAAAATAAAAAAAAAGAGAGCAAAGTTAAGTTCCGGGTTTACAAAAAAGCAAGTTCAAGCCCTGCGGGTTTTTTAAAAAATCTCCACCACCCATACCTCTCTGAATCACGATTTATCTAATTCTCCTTTTCATAAGACTATTCGGGGTGGTAGTATTTTTTAAAAAAAACTTGCTTTTTTGAAACCCTCCACTTGACGAGAGTGCTTTCTTTTTTTTCTTTTTTTTCTTTTCAAAAAAATTTATGGGAAAAGTGTGTCTTGTCATTAATTCTTTAAACGCCACGATATGATAAATTTTAAATTGAAACACCACCGAACTGGGGAAACCTACTCAAACCCTCATTTTTTCATTCTCAATAAGGGAATGAACACAGGTAAACTCTTAGAAGTCCCTTGCCCGAATTGCTTTGTAATTTCGTTCTATTGTTCCGAAGATTGTGAGCACATGAAAGCCATTATTTCCTCACTTTGGAGGATAAAATTTTGGCATCAATTTTTAATCGGTTCCGTTATTCCGTATATCCGAATCCATGATTTTTCCAAAAACCTGACCTTAAAATCCAATGAAATGATGCAAGATTTTGAGCAGCACAAAAAAGATGTCGCTACACTTAAACTTTTGGAACAAAAAGAAGACCAATTTCACAAAAACATCATCCTTATAAATGACCTGAGAAAGGTTATTTTATACCGGTATTGTAAAAGGTAGTATAAAACAAAAAAAACCTAGTCTCGCGACTAGGTTTTCTTGTAATTCGGAAAACCCCGATTGCTATCGGGGCAATCAAAACCGAATTATTTTTCTTTAGATTTTGTTATCCATTTGAGCAACAAGGTTACAAAAAAACTAACAATTGCTCCAATAAAGGCTAAAATTATTGTTCGTAAAACATCAACTGAAGTAATATTTGGAACAATACTCAATAGGGTTCCGCCGGCTGTTCCGACTTTCAAAGACAAGGTATTGTCTAAACTAGCCATCGGGTTCGCCTCCTTGGGGCTGACCTTCATCATCAGCTTCTTTTTTGGCAGAATCCTCAACAGTTACCTGACTAACTGCTGACATAACTCCACCGGCTACAGCAATGTATCCGGCTGCAGTCACAACTGCTGCCGGCAAGGCAACCGGTGCAGCCATTACAGAACCACTAATGCCCAATAAAGCAAGGCCTATGGTACGCAAAATCTTGAAAAACTTTGGGGTGGGAGCTTTCGCTCGTTTAGCTATATTCATGACGCTAAGTATTAAAACCTACTTCGTGTAGGTAGATTGAACAATCAATAAAACGGACTCTTTTCTTTCTAAAGCTTTGTAAACTTGATCTTTTAGTTTTTTAAAAGCTTTTCGGGATAATAGTCCTAAACCAGGACCCGATAACTTCGTTACCGGTGCAATACAGCCGTTTAACTCTTTCAAAGCATTATTAGCAGGGTGGAACAAAATCAAACTGCGATTTTCAACGTCTAAAACATGCAAATGCCATTTGAATTTCAAACTGTATCGTTTCTCAATAAAATATTCCCCCTCCGGAATACAGGAAACTCTTCTTTCATTGTTTCGCCATGGCAATTCGATGGTGTTACAAATCAATCTTCCCTCACATTCGAGTTTTCCGTTTGTTCCTTCGGGGAAATAAGTTCTTGTTAGCACTAAAACCATACTTAAATTTTCTGATTTTTAAAGACTAACTTCAGATTAAAGTCCGCTTACTTGAACCAAAGAAAGAGGGTTAAACGCTCCATTTTTCAACGGATACATTTGCCCATTCACTTCTTGATAGAACTCTAACCCAAGAGCTAAAAACAACGGTTTTGTACTGTTAGGTGTAACAGTATTCACTTGGTTAATTGCAACTGTTGGAACGGTATTCCATGGCAAAATAGCCGTTTCAGAGTTTTGAACCACAAAGGTTTCAGCTTCAAAATCAACTTCCGCTCCCGCAGAGATGATTTTAAAATGGGTCGTTCCGGTAGGAACTGCAATCATATTTGCCGGTACAAAAGGAGCCAACGCAACAGAGATTTCTCCCGTTACACGGTCAATAGTTCCAACAAATGGAGCAAACAAACTGGTTCCAAGCTTTCCACGAATATTAAATTCGAATCCGGCCAATAGTTCCGCTTCACCATCAATCACATTACGCAAACCTCTTTCATTCACAGCATCCGCCTGAATCACTTTCACCATGCGTTGGGTTAAACGGCTCACCATTCTTCCATCAGCTGAGTTCAAAAGCATTGCTCTTAAAGCAGTTCTTAGAATCTTTCCTGCAGCACCGGCACGCCCAAACTCAGCACCATTTTCCCGAGTTCTCTGGAAGGCTGGGTCACTCGCGATTCTACTGGCGTCAATTCCGCCTTTTTCTCTCGCTAAGTGCCCATCTTGGGTTTTGTAAAAGGTAATATCCCCGATAGTACCTTTTAATTTAATTATGCCTTTCTGTCTAGCCATAATTTCAAAAATTTTAATTCATAAATCATTTTCACACTCCCTCAATCACATCCTGGTTGCAACCCTCTCGATTGATTTCGATGCAAATATTAAACTTAAATTAAAAGATTAGTTAACTGCTGTATACCATATGACAATCAAAGGTATAAATGTCACTTTTTAGCACAAATGACACCCAAATCAAACACAATTAAGAATTAAATTGCAACCGGTATTCCAAAAGAATTTTTCAGTAACTTTAAATTTTGAAAAGTAAAAGCAAGTACAACCCAAAGACTACTCAAAGCCAAGTCATAACCAAGGATAATGTATGAAAACAGAACCAAAACGAATATGTATCTACCCAAAGGACATACAACGCATTACAGGTAAGTCCTACCGACAAAGTATACGAATGTTACAAAAGATTAGAAAGGACCTTAATAAGCTGGATAATGAGTTATTAAGTATAGAAGAGTTCTGCCAATATACTAGCTTAAAATATGAACAAGTAGAACCCTTAATAATAGGCTAAAAAGTATAAAACTTGTACATAAAATGAACAACTATAAAACAAATATTCAGTATATTTGTAATGTAAGATTTGTCAAAAAAGAGTATATTTTTTGAGGTTCAAAATCGAGACCCTAGAAATTTATTAAGCAAAATACCAGTAAAATATTGGTCTGACAGAGGTAATACAAATCCCTCTTTCTCCGCAAAAAAAACCGATTAAATTAATTAATCGGTTTTTTTATTTTATAAAGTTGTACTTTTTAATATTTTACGTATTCAGTGATCTCCAAGCCGTAGCCAATCATTCCAACTCGTTTGGTTTGTTCAGAATTAGATAATAATCGAATTTTAGAAATGTCAAGGTCGTGAAGCATTTGGGCACCGATACCAAAATCCTTTGCATCCATTTTGATGGAAGGTAGTTTTAATTGACCGTTTTCTTGTAAAATTTTGAGTTCTCCAATACGATTTAATAATTCAATTGGGGGAATTTCCTGATTGATAAACAGAATTGCTCCTCGACCTTCATTATTGATGGTTTCAAACATTTTCTCTAAACGTGAATCAGTGTTATGGGTTAAGGTTTCCAAAATATCATTGTTGACTTGCTTGGAATTGATACGGGTTAAAATAGGCTCACCTTTGTTCCAACTACCTTTTGTTAACGCGATATGAACTTGTTTATTGGTAGTTTGTAAGTAGGCACGTAAACGAAAAGTACCAAAACGGGTTTGCACTTCAAAGTCTTCTTTTTTCTGAATCAGACTATCATGTTGCATTCGATAGGCAACTAAATCTTCAATAGAAACTAATTTTAAATTAAATTTTTGAGCAACTTTAACCAATTCAGGCAGACGTGACATTGTTCCGTCTTCATTCATAATTTCACAAATTACTCCCGCTGGTGAAAATCCGGCTAAGCGAGCAAAATCTATTGCCGCCTCAGTATGCCCTGTTCTTCTTAGCACTCCTCCCTGCTTGGCAATTAATGGGAAAATATGCCCCGGGCGAGCTAAATCATAGGGTTTTGTTTCTTCATTAACTAATGCCAAAATAGTCTTGGCTCTATCAGCAGCAGAAATACCGGTTGTAACTCCGTGCCCTTTTAAATCAACTGAAACAGTAAAAGCGGTTTCCATATGGTCTGTGTTGTTCACTACCATTGCTTTTAAATCCAATTCATTGCACCTTCTTTCTGTAAGCGGAGTACAAATAAGACCTCGACCATGAGTAGCCATAAAATTAACCATTTCCGGTGTTACTTTATCCGCTGCAGCAAGAAAGTCACCTTCATTTTCTCGATCTTCATCGTCAACAACAATAATGATTTTTCCTTGACGAATGTCTTCGATTGCCTCTTCTATGGTGTTTAGTTTAATGTTATTTGACATGGTAATATAGTTTTTTTTAAGAATTGAATTCTTTCAACGTATCTTTTAAATGTGATTTATTGTATAGATAAATGAAAATGAGAAAGGGAAAACCTAGTATAATGGATACATATATATTTGTAAAATTATTTCTATTTGTCAAAACTTCAATTTCATCTAAATTCTGAATAGATTTATAAATAAAAATATACATAAGGATTATACTAATTATACCGAATAAAATTATAAAAATATTATTTGTAAACAGAAAAGCATTTAAAACAAAGGAAATCCAATAAAAAAACAATGATATTTTAGATAGATAATTATATTGCTCTACCAAATATTTTAATTTTAAATAATCTTTATTAAATAACAAATTTGATTCTAAAAGTTCTTGTTGAGTAATACCTCTATTTTCAAGAATTTTTAATACAATAAGTCTGTTTTGTGAATCAAAGTTAAATTGGTCTGCATTTTTCACAATATTTATCAGAACATTTGTATCCTGGTTATTTAATTCAATAACGGATTTATTGTTTAAATCTAACCATACTGTATCTAAAGAAACAATTTCTTTTTTAAATTCAATATCTTTTGCATTTTTTCTACTAAAAAACTTTATTATAGGATTAGTTATCCAGTCAAAGTTTATCATTAGACCGATATCATTTGTTGCTCTATAGGTAAGTAATATTGCTAAAGGGGAAAGAATGAAAGAAGATAACCAAGCTCCTAAGAATGGTGTAATTCCGTCTTCTTGTGCTAATTTTTTACCAAAAACATTTATGAAATGGAATACAATGAAAATAACCATTGCAAAAACGATAGGCAATCCTAAACCACCTTTTCTAATAATAGCTCCAAGTGGAGCACCTATAAAAAACATTAAAATACAAGCATAAGCAATAACGAACTTTTCATAAAATGCTAACCAGTGATTATTAATGTTTTTTGTTTTGCTTTCTATGTCATATACAGCACCTTCTATAGAATATTTTGTGTTTGATAAGTTACTTTTGGCTACAGCCAACACTTGTGTTTTTTGATAGGGTTGAAGTAAACTTAATAGATCGTTTACTAATGTATCTTTTTTTGTTTTTTTTGAATAATTGGGGGGAAGGGTTAGCGAATCTTTTTTTACAACTGATTTTGTTTTTATTGTAGTAAGTATTGTTTGGCGTTGATACATATTTTCTGCATGTTGAACTAACTCTTTTTCTTGATTGAGTTCAAGTGAATCTAAGGTATATCTTAGCTCATTAATATTCAACATAGTATTGGTGTTCGTAATTTGAACATCGTCCATGTTGTTTTTTTGTAAAGGAGCTAAATCATAATTAATAATATATTTTTCAAATGAACTTTTAGCGAAAGGAACTCGATTACGTTCTTCGTATTTTTTTGGTGTTATGTCTTCATAATAATTTCCGTCGTATAAAACCAATTGTAGAAAATTAGAATTTTCATTACTGACAATTTCACCTCTTTTGGCTTTTATTACAACAGAAACACCTACACCTAGGTTGGAAATTTTATGAATAGTGATGTCTTGTAATTTATTTTTATCTTCACCGTATTTTTTGTTTACTTTAATATAATAACTTCCGAGTGGACTAAATTGACCCTCAGCGATAGCAAGTGAAGGTTTTTGTTGTGCAATCGTTTTTTTAAGATTTACGAATTTATATTCAGCCTGTGGAATAATGTTATTGGCAAAAAGGAATGCAACAATACTTAATAAAGCGATAAAAATAGTCAAAGATTGCATAGCACGACCTAAAGAAATTCCTGAGGATTTCATAGCGGCAAATTCGTAGTTCTCTGCAAAATTTCCAAACGTCATGATGGAAGCAAGTAATACAGAGAGTGGTAAAACCAAAGGAACTACTTTAGGAGCATAAAACAGCAAAAACTTGATTATCAAAAAAGAATCTAAATCTTTTCCAGCTAAATCGGCTATAAAGAGCCAGATTCCTTGAAGTATAAATATGAAAAAAAGAATAACAAATACCGTAGCAAATGTTTGTAAAAATGAAACCAGTATATAACGATCTAGAATTTTCACCTTTGAATTAGTCTATTCTATTGATGTAGTAATTTTTATATTTACTCTCGTCAAAGGTAAACTGATTTTTTGATAAAGGTTGATTGGTTTTAAAAGAATTAACAGTTAAGGTTGTTTTGGTTCCTTTTTTTCCTACTTCAATTAAGTTATAAATATGTTTTGTTTGGACATCAATTCCTAATAAAATCTCTTTTCTTTGGTCTTTAGAACTTATGGGGACCAATTTAATATATTGTATTTTTCTTCCTTTAACATCCTGCATAATATCCCAATAGTACTTGAAGCCAGAATTAAAAAAAGTTAACAATTTGGATGGAGTAATGGCATTTTCATCTTTTTCATCCAATTTTGAAATGGTTACTTCTTCATCTTCAGGAACGATAGTATATATTTTTTTTCCGTCATATAATTTTGTTGTTCCCATGAAATTCAAATAGTATAAATTCTTTTTCAGAATCACACTTCCTTTACTTTCTTGATTAATATTTTCTTTGGTATTTATAAGAGCATATTTAAAATCGATTGAAATATTTTCATAACTATTCACTTTTGCAGTGACTTCATCTAAGAGAGCTTTCGCTTTTTTGTCTTGTGAAAGGGAAATTTGGAAAGTGAATATGAGAATAAAAATCGTTAAAAATGGTTTCATTTTAAGCATTGTTTTGTTCATTATTAAAAAATTCGTTGAGCGAATTTAAATCAGGAATGTTTACAGCTCTAGCTTTACTTCCCTCAAAAGGACCAACAATTCCGGCAGCTTCCAATTGATCAATCAAACGACCTGCTCGGTTATAGCCTAATTTTAATTTCCGTTGGAGTAGGGATGCAGAACCTTGTTGAGCTACCACAATTACCTCTGCGGCTTCTCTAAACATACTGTCTCGTTCAGAAATATCTATATCAAGGACTGTGCCATTGTCTTCGCCAACATATTCCGGAAGCAAATAAGCGTTAGGATACGCTTTTTGAGAGCCAATGTATTCTGTTATTCTTTCTACTTCGGGTGTATCAACAAAAGCACATTGAACGCGAACCAAATCGTTTCCATTGGTGTACAACATATCTCCGCGACCAATTAGTTGATCGGCTCCTTGAGTATCAAGAATCGTTCTGGAGTCAATTTTTGAGGTAACTCTAAAGGCAATTCTAGCCGGAAAGTTAGCTTTAATTAGTCCGGTAATTACATTAACAGAAGGCCGTTGAGTGGCAATAATAAGGTGAATTCCAATCGCACGGGCCAATTGAGCTAATCTGGCAATTGGGGTTTCTACCTCTTTGCCTGCGGTCATAATTAAATCGGCAAATTCATCTACTACTAAAACAATATAGGGTAGAAACCTATGGCCTTCATTCGGGTTTAATTTTCTGTTTTTGAACTTCTCATTGTATTCTTTCAAATTTCTAACCATTGCATCTTTTAAAAGCGAATAACGGTTATCCATTTCAATACAAAGTGAATTTAAGGTATTGATAACTTTTGTATTATCAGTAATTATGGCATCTGACGTATCGGGTAACTTGGCTAAGTAATGTCTTTCAATTTTATTGAACAATGTAAGTTCAACTTTTTTAGGGTCAACTAATACAAATTTTACTTCGGCCGGATGTTTTTTATATAACAAAGAGGTCAGTACCGCATTCAATCCAACCGATTTTCCTTGTCCGGTAGCACCCGCCATTAAAAGGTGAGGCATTTTGGCTAAATCAACTACAAAAGTTTCATTTGAAATGGTTTTTCCTAATGCAATTGGAAGTTCCATTTCAGCTTCTTGAAAACGCTGTGAAGCCAAAACAGATTTCATTGGAACCATTGTTGGATTTTTATTTGGTACTTCAATACCAATGGTTCCTTTACCCGGAATAGGAGCGATAATTCTAATTCCTAATGCGGATAATGACAAAGCAATATCATCTTCTAAACTTTTAATTTTAGAAATTCGAATACCGGCTTCAGGTACAATTTCATATAAAGTAACTGATGGACCTACAGTAGCTTTGATTTGTGCAATATCAATTTTATAGTTACGTAACGTTTCTACAATTTTGTTTTTATTTTCTTCTAATTCTTCTTGATTAATAGTAATTCCGCCACTTCCATAATCTTTTAATAAATCAAGTGTTGGAAATTTGTATTTTGATAATTCTAAAGTAGGGTCAAACTCGCCAAAGTCTGCTACTAATCGGGCGGCAATATTTTCATCAATTTGTTCTTCTTCCGGTGCTTTTTGAATTACAAACTGTTCATCTTCTGTTTTGATAATTTCGGGTTCTCGAACAATTGGTTGCGATTCAGGAGTTAGCACTTTTATTTTAGGCTCTAAGTTGATTTCAGAGGCGTGTTCAATGGTTGGTTTTAAATCGTCTTTATTGATTTCAAATGTTGATGTTGGTTTGATTCGAATAACTCCTTCTTCTAATTTTTGTTCTTCCTCTAGAGTTTCTTTGTTATCTTCTAAAACAGTTTTCGCTTCTGAAAGATCATCTTTAATTTCTTTTTTCTTTTTTGCAAAGAATTTTTCAAAGGCCTCGGGAGAAATATTTATTTTAAAAATAAGATAAATTAAAAACGTAAATAATAAAACAAGTAACGTTCCGGGTTTTCCCATAAAATCCTGAAAAAGAGCATTCATTTCAAAACCTATTACGCCACCTAATTCCGGAATGTAATTAGAGAAAAAGCCAAAAAGCAATGAGAAGTTTACCATTGCGTAGATATCCCAAAACCAAATGTCTTTTAATTTTGAGAGGGAAAAATTAGCAATGAGATAGATTCCGGTTAAGAAAATTAATTTAACCAAAAGTAAAGAAGCAATTCCAAAACCACGATAAACAAATAAATCGGCTAAGTATGCACCAATTTTCCCTAACCAATTGTGTACTTCTACTGAACGATCAGCTATGCTATTCACAGCACTTTGATCTTGTTTCCAATAAATAAAAAAAGATACTATCGATAAAAATAATGCTACAGAAAAAAGTACCAACAACACCCCCAACAAAAAACGATGTTGTTTAGTAAACGTAAATCGCTTTTTTGGGGTAGTAGAGTTAGACTCTTTTTTTGAAGCACTAGAAGCATTAGCCATATTTTCTTATTGTATTGCTAGCCTTTTAAATTAAACTATAAACGTATGGGTAATATATAAACAGACCAATTATAATTGACATAACCGCTGCAAAAAATACGGCACCGGCAGCTATATCTTTGATTAATCCGATTTTTTGGTGATAATCAGGGTGAATAAAGTCAGCTATTTTTTCAATAGCAGTGTTCATCCCTTCAACAGATAAAACTAAACCAATAGCCAAAATTTGAAACATCCATTCTATCTTGGTAATGTTGAAATAAAAACCTGCAGCAACGACAAAAACAGCAATGCAAATCTGTACAATAATACTATGTTCAGTGCTCAATAATTTAATTGCACCATTTGTGGCATATTTGACGCTTTTTAGTCTGCCTTTCCAAAAGTGGTTTTTATATTCACTCATTTGTTACAAACAAGCTAATGCGGCATCATAATTAGGTTCAGCTGCAATTTCAGGAACTTGTTCTGCATATACAATCATTCCATTCTCATCTACTACAATTACTACACGGGAATGTAAACCGGACAAAGGGCCTTCTGTAATGGTTAATCCATAGTTTTTACCAAAACTACCGTCCTTAAAATCAGATAAATTTTCAACATTTTCAATACCTTCTGCACCACAAAAACGCTTTTGGGCAAATGGTAAATCTCTGGAAATACACAACACTTTAGTATTTTTTAATCCTGTTGCTTTTTGATTAAAAGTTCGAACAGAGGTGGCACATACACCCGTATCTATACTTGGAAAAATATTTAACACTAATTTTGTTCCGGCGTAATCCGCTAACGAAGCAATAGATAAATCGTTTTTTACTAATTGAAAATCAGGAGCTTTTGTTCCATTTTGTGGTAATTCTCCGCTTGTATGAATAGTGTTTCCACCTAAAGTTATTGTAGCCATTTTTTAAATTTTATTAGAGTTCAAAAGTATAAAATATTTCGTTAATACGTCAAGATTATCCTTAAGCATTTTTAAAATTAATCATACTAATGTGTAAATTCAATTTTTTGTAAATGATATTCTAATCAATTCGTTTTAATATGCGTTCTTGTTGATTTAATTTTAAGAAGCGATCATTTGTCAAGCTGCTATTATTTTGTGTTTAATTGCTTTATTTTAATGTTAAATGCTGCAAAAAGTAATGTCATAAACGGACTAATAATATTAAAAAACGCATAAGGCAAATAAGCCCAAGTGGATACCCCTAACACACCTGCTTGATAGGCTCCGCAAGTATTCCATGGTATTAATGGAGAAGTTACGGTACCCGAATCTTCAAGTGAGCGACTCAAGTTTTCAGGTGCTAATCCTTTGTCTTTGTATGCCTTTGCAAACATTTTACCGGGTACTACAATAGCCAGATATTGGTCTGATGCGGTTAAATTTAACGCTAAACAACTAGCTACAGTACTAGCAAATAAACCTAGAGTAGTATGAAATAACTTTAGTAAGGAGTCCGTTATTCTGGTTAGAGCACCAATAGCTTCCATAACGCCACCAAATACCATTGCACACAGAATAAGCCAAATAGTTCCTAACATTCCTTTCATTCCTTTTGATGAAAATAAATCGGAAAGCATTTCATTAGAAGTTGCAATAGAAGTTTCAACAGTAATAGCATTCATTACGCCTTTATAGCCCGAAATAAAAGAAAGTTGGTTACTACCACCAATTTTTGCCACTAGTTCAGGTTGGAAAAGTAGTGCGAAAAGTCCACCCAAAAGTGTACCTATCAACAACGCAATCAAGGGTTCTGTTTTTTTGACAATTAATAAAATAACAATTCCAGGTACTAAGAAAAGCCATGGAGAAATATGAAAAGTTTCCTTTATTGAGTGTAATGTGGAGGAGGAATCACTAATGCCGGATGTATTTTGAGCCAATCCTAAAAAAATAAAAATCAGAAGGGTTAGTATCATTGTTGGTACAGTCGTTAAGGTCATATAGCGAATGTGTGTAAACAAGTCCGTTCCGGCCATTGCGGGAGCCAAATTGGTTGTGTCGGAAAGAGGAGAAAGTTTATCCCCAAAATAAGCACCGGAAACAACGGCTCCGGCCACCATTCCCAATGGCATTCCTATTGTTGAGCCAATTCCAATCAAGGCAATACCAACGGTTGCAGAAGTTGTCCAAGAACTTCCGGTTGCTATCGAAATAACGGCACATATAATTAAGCTTGCCGGCAGAAAAATGGCCGGATGCAGTATTTGAAGACCATAATAAATCATTGTAGGAATAACTCCACTCAGTAACCATGTACCGGAAAGAGCTCCAACCATTAACAAAATTAAAATGGCACCGGCTGTAGATTTTACATTTTTTGAAATGTCCTCCATCATAGCGGCATACGAAACTTTATTATTGAAACCCACTATGGCAGCAATTGCAGCACCGATAATTAAAGCAAATTGATTTGGTCCTGAAGTAGCACTGTCTCCATAAGCATATACATTATACGCTAATATTCCAATAAGTAAAAAAATGGGTAGTAGAGCTTCTAAAAGTGAAAGATTTTTGTTTTCAATGAGTTGTTCATCTTTTGGATCGAATGGTTTGATATCTTGACTTTCCATGAAATTTGTAAAATTAAAATCAGTTTAGCAGTGTTATTTTCGAATTACTTTGTGATAGAATTTTCCAGAAGATGAACTAACTTCTAAACCATATACACCTGAACTTAGTTCAGATAAGTCAATAGTTGATGAATTAATAGTCTTCTTGATTTGTTGACCAAGAGTGGTGAAAACAATTATTTGATAAACTATGACATCATTTTCAACTTGAATATTTACATCATTTTCAGTAGGATTAGGAAAAATTTTCCATTGAGAAAAAGTAAAATCTTTGTTGTTCATTGGCGGCACATCTGTCAAAATATCACAATTTTCCCCAGTATAAATCACAACTTCATTATTGTAATTATAGTTAGTGTAGTTTAAGTTATAAATTTCACTATTATCCATACAAATGCTTTCTAAAAGAGGTAATTCATTAAAATTAAATGCAAAAAACAGCATATCAGGATCAGAATAGGAGTGTATATTGTTTTTAACATTTATTGTAGTTAGTAATGGATTATTTTGACAAAAAAGTTGAAGAATGCCACTTTGTGAACCATCAAATTGTTTAATTAAAGTAGAAGAACAATTTACATAACCTAAACTGTTGAGACCGTCTACATTTAAAGATGTTATTGGATTAAGACCAATTTCAAATAATGACAATGAAGATAAATTATTTATATCAATTTCTGCTAATTGATTTCCATATAATGACAAAAATCGTAAGTTGGATAATCCATTTAAATTAATAGATGAAATTTGGTTATTTCCGGCAAATAATTCTATTAATTCAGGTAAATTTTCAACTACTAAATTGTTAATAAAATTATCATGACAAATAACATATTTTATATTTGGTGTGACACTCAAATCCAATTCCAAAAATTGATTTTCTGATATTTTTAACGTAGTCAAATTCGGTACATTGTTTAATTCTAAAGATGTAAGATTGTTATTATGTACTAAAAGAGTTTCTAAATTAATCAAGCCATTCAGGTTTAAAGATGTTAAATTATTGAAAGATGCTTTTATTGATTTTAATTGTATCAGATTAGTTACTTGAAGATTGGTAATTTGGTTATTGCTACAATTTATATCTTCTAAATTGGTTAGTTGATTTAAGTTTAAAGTTGTTAATTGATTTCCAACACAATTTAGTTTTCGAAGATTTGAAAAAAAATCAATACCTGAAACATCAGTTACATCATTTACGGTATTGATTGGTGAGGTTGAAATATTTAATTCAAAAACCAATACAGCTTCAGAAACCTCTATTTCACCATTATTATTATTATCTAACTTGAAATTTTGTCCTGAACTATTCTTTGTTATGCCATTAGATGTATTAGCACTAATTAACCTTGCTTTAAATACAGGGTCGGTAAAATTAATAATTTGATTGTAAACGGTAATGGTAAATAAACAAAAAAATATATTGTATCTCATATATTAGGTTTTAACAAATATAAAAAAAAATCCTATAAATGTATCGGACTTTCTTTCAGAGTATAAAAGTTGTTATAAAACTTTCAATTCTTTCATACATGCTTTCATCATTTCATAGGTTCGCTCGATGTCATTATCCAATCCGATTGAAAAACGAATTAATCCATCAGTTAGTCCCATTTCTTTTTGTTCTTCTAAAGGAATTTCAGAAGATGTAGAAGTACCGGGTGCACTAAACAAGGTTTTGTAAAACCCTAGACTAACTGCTAAATACCCTAAATTTCGATGTTGCATTACTTCCATTAATTCGTTTGCTTTTTCTAACGAACCAACATCAATAGTCATCATTCCTCCAAATCCATATTCGTGATTTATCATTTCACTGTAAATTTTATGGCTAGGATGACTTTTTAAACCGGGATATACCACTTTTAAACCGTCCTTCTCAAATTTATGGGCTAAGTAACTCGCATTGTGACTATGCTGTTTCATGCGGATGTGAAGTGTACGTAGGTTTTTCAGAATGCTGGCCGCACGTAGGCTATCCATTGTGGGACCTAATAACATACTTGCACCGTTATTTACGTTTTTTAAATCGTTAATAAAATCCTGAGAAGCACAAATTACGCCGCCAACGGTGTCACTACTTCCATTGATGAATTTTGTTAAACTGTGAATCACAATATCTGCTCCTAATTTAGCCGGTGCTACTGAAAGTGGTGAAAATGTATTGTCTACAACTAATTTAATATTGTGCTTTTTAGCCATTTTTGCTAGGCTTTCAATATCGGCTACCTCTAATAAAGGATTACTTACGGTTTCACAATATAATACTTTAGTATTCTTTGTGATAGCTGCTTCAACACTATCCAATTTAGTAATGTCTAGAAAGTGGGTTTTAATGTTCCACTTGGGTAACATATTTTTCATAAAAGCATAAGTTCCGCCGTAAATGGTTCTACTTGAAACAATTTCATCACCTGCTCCACATAATTGAAGTAAAACCGGTGTAATCGCTCCCATTCCTGAAGCGGCTACATTAGCACTTTCTGTGCCTTCCATTGCGGCCAATGCTTTACTAAGATATAAATTCATTGGTGAAGAGTGACGGGAATATAAATAGCAGCCTTCTGCATTTCCTTCAAAGGTATCAAACATTGTTTTGGCCGATAAAAAAGTATATGTAGAACTATCCGAAATAGAGGGGTTTACTCCACCAAATTCGCCAAAATATTGTAAGTCTTGAATGTGGTCTGCCGGATGAAAGTCAGCTTTTTTCATGTTGTTTAGTTTAAAGTATATTACAAATTAATTACTATTTAGATTAAATGTCAATATGAATAAAAAAATATAGATTATTTTTCTAAGTTATTGCGTAATAACAGATAAATGTTTTAAATTTGATTTGGTTTTTACATGTTTTACGGAATTATTTTTATTTTACAAGATGGAATTAGATAAAATTGATCAAAAATTATTGATGTTGTTGCAACAAGACAGTAAGCAAACAACCAAAGAATTATCGTTATTGTTGAATTTATCAGTTACGGCTGTTTATGAGAGAATCAAAAAGCTGGAAAGGGAAGGTATCATAAAAAAATATGTAGCCTTGTTAGACAGGAATAAAATTAACAAAAGCTTTGTTGTTTTTTGTCATATAAAATTGATTCAACATACTAAAGAATATTTAACCGAATTTGAACATGAAGTAACACAATTAAAAGAAGTTTTGGAATGTTTTCACGTAAGTGGAGATTATGATTACATCTTAAAAATATGTGTGAACAGTATGGAAGAGTACCGTGAATTCATGGTAACAAAACTGACAAACTTAAAACACATTGGCAGCACACATAGTTCTTTTATGATTACAGAATTAAAAAACACTACTCAGTTTGATTTACTTTGATTTTAAATTTAACGATTTCTTTCATAATTGTTTTTGATAATCGTGTAGATTTGTTATTCTAATACATCATCATGAAAATAGCCATAGTTTGTTATCCTACGTTTGGAGGTAGTGGAGTGGTAGCTACAGAATTAGGTTTGGAATTGGCCCAACGTGGGCATGAGATTCATTTTATTACCTACAAACAGCCTGTTCGTTTAGCACTATTAAACCCAAATGTGCATTTTCATGAAGTAAATGTTCCCGAATATCCTTTGTTTCACTATCAGCCTTATGAGTTGGCACTTTCCAGTAAATTGGTAGACATGGTGAAGTTGCATAAATTAGAGTTACTTCACGTTCATTATGCGATACCCCATGCTTATGCGGGTTATATGGCTAAACAAATGCTTAAAGAAGAGGGAATTTTTATTCCAATGGTAACTACTCTTCACGGCACAGACATTACACTTGTTGGTAAACATCCATTTTATAAATCAGCGGTAACTTTTAGTATCAACCAGTCTGATGTAGTAACGTCTGTTTCTAAAAGTTTAAAAGAAGATACTCTTCGACATTTTACCATTCATAAAGAAATAGATGTTATTCCAAATTTTATTGAAATCAATAAATCCAATCATGAGGAGGGTACACCATGTTATCGTTCGTTAATGGCAAAAGATAATGAACGAATTATTACGCATATCAGTAATTTTAGAAAAGTAAAACGGATTCCAGATGTTATTCAACTTTTTTATAAAATTCAACAACAAATTCCAGCTAAATTGATGATGGTAGGGGAAGGCCCGGAAAAAGAAAAGGCAGAGCTTTTATGTGAAGAATTAGGCATTTCCAATCAAGTAATTTTCTTTGGAAACAGTAATGAAATTGATAAAATACTCTGTTTTACGGATTTATTTTTACTGCCATCAGAAACAGAAAGTTTTGGTTTAGCCGCTTTAGAGGCAATGGCATGTAAAGTTCCGGTTATTTCCAGCAATACCGGAGGTTTGCCGGAAGTTAACCAAGATGGCTATTCAGGCTATTTAAGCAACGTTGGAGACATTGATAATATGACTAGAAATGCTCTCAAAATTTTGAAGGATGAAGCAACTTTAAACCAATTCAAGAAACAGGCCTATGAAGTAGCTAAAACATTCGATATTTCAGCAATATTACCCATGTATGAAGCTGTTTATGAACGAGCTCTTCTGAGTCAAGCTAATTTAATTAAAACCGTATGAAAAAAAGAATTGTAACAATATGTTTAATGATGCTTTGTATTGCTTGCACAACTACAAAACAAGTAGAATCAATGCCTCTTTTCGAAATACTAAAACAATCTGAACAAGGTGGAGCTGATTTTCAATTTTATGAAATCATAACCGATAAAAAAGAATTCAAAATGATTTTGAACGACCCTGATTTAAGAAAAAAAGTAAAACAAGACGACATTTTAAAGGCTAATTTTATTTTGCTTAATATGGGGCAAAAATCTTCCGGTGGATATTATTTTTCGGTTGAAAATATTGAAGAAACCTCTGAAAATATCATTGTAACAATCCAAGAAAATGCATCAAAAGGAATGGTTACTTCGGTTATGACTAACCCTATGTGTATTTTGAAAATTAATTCAAAAAAGAATATCATTATCAAATAAAAACCCTGAACTTTAAATTCAGGGTTTCATATTGTTGTTTTAGAATTTATATCGAATTCCTAGAGCGATATCAGGACCAAAATTATCATTACGATATCCATCACCAAAATAAATCTCCGGTCTGAAATCTAATGACAACATTAACGGAATATCAAAGTGGTATTCAATTCCAATATCTCCTGCAATAAATAAGAAAGTTCCATTATCATTCACAGGTCCTTTGTCATAGCTCCAACTTCCAATACCACCACCTGCACCTGCATACCAATTGAACCCTCCTTCGATATTCCAAACCCATTGATAAAGTCCGGTAAGCTTATATGCATCCCAATCGTTGTCATTTCTCCAACCTAAGTCAAGTTCTAATCTGTTTTCGCTCGAAAGTCCTCTTTGATACGAAATCTCTCCTCCAAAACCATCATTATCTCCTAATCGAAGACCCAGTGCGTTTTTTGAAAAATTCTGTGCTTGAGTACCATAAGCGAATAAAAACAAAATAAATGTAAACAATAATGATTTTTTCATGGTTTGTAATGTTTATGTTAATATGTATTAAAACGCAAAATTCGAAAAAATGATATACATTCTAAAATTAATTGACCACAAATGTGGTTAAAAACTCTTTTTGGGTTTGGGTAGCCGTTTGTGGAACAGGTAAATCAAACTCATTAGGATCAATCGCCAAGTTATAACTGATTACATTTTCAGCATATACCATCCCTATGTTTTTGGCATAATATTGATTAGCTGAAACCACCTCTTGAGTATTTAAGATTGTTAGATTTAAAGGTATGGGTATTCCGGGTGTTGAAATGGAAGCAACAACTTTTAATGAAATTGTAAACTTTACCTTTTTAACATCTTGATATGCAATTCCTCTTGATGTTGTAAATGTTGGTAAGGATTCTAGACCTGTAGTTTTTATAGTATAGTCAATGATCAATGGAATACCTTCTAATTCTTGGTTAATCGTTCCGGAGTTTGTTGAAAGCGTTTCATTTGTTCCTGCATTTTCTTTCAATAAGACAAAATCATTCAAAGCAAATTCAAAAGGATCCGTTAAACCTAAATCAAATGAAATTGCACCAGACAACATTACTTTATTGTTTTCTTTTCGCAATCCGTTATTGTTTAAAAAAGTAGAATACAATCCAAATGGAGTATTGGTCGTATTCATTTGCTTGTAAGTTAAATTGTTGATGGTGATATCATTTCCAACCAATAAAACGTCTGTTTCGGTTGTTTCACCTTCCACTTCATAATTCCAAGAATTGGAAGTTGTTAGTGGGAAATAGTTAGCAGCCGGAGTTGAAGTAGAATCATTATCTGAGGAACACCCGAGAGCAAAAAGAGTAAACCACAAAAATGCTAAGGATTTAATTTTCATAATTTGTTTTTATTTATAATTTTGTTGTAACAAATAAATGAAAAAAAAATTACTTTTTGGTAAAAATTAATGACGCTACCAATTGTTCACTTAATTTGGTCTCCATCTCAAAATAATCTTCCTCAACCATATTCGTGTCTTTGTCATATCGATAGAGTTTCCATCTTTTTTTGTGGTATTCTAAAGCAGTCAAATTTTCTACCCAATCACCAGAATTGAGGTAGAATGTAGTTCCTTTTTTGTTTACTTTACGAATCATTTTAGGTTCATGTATGTGTCCGCAAATCACATAATGATAACCGTTTTCAATGGCAAGTTCAGAAGCGGTTGTTTCAAAATCTGAAATAAATTTTACGGCTTTTTTTACATTTTGTTTAATTTTCTTAGAAAAGGAATAAGGTTCTTTACCTACTTTTTGTAAACCATAATTAATAAAACGATTTGCTAAAATTAATAAATCATAGCCCCAGCCGCCTAATTTTGCAATCCATTTGGCATGTTGAACGGATGAGTCAAATACGTCTCCATGAAAAAACCATGCCTTTTTCCCATCCAATTCTAACACTAATTTATCCAAAATAGAAAAATTCCCAATGGAAACTTCACTGAATTTTCGTAACATTTCATCGTGATTTCCTGTCAGATAATAAACCTCTGTTCCTTTTGAGGCCAAATCAATAATTTTTTTGATTACTTTTAAATGAGACTTTGGAAAATATGATTTTCGAAATTGCCAAATATCTATAATGTCTCCGTTTAAAATAAGTGTTTTAGGTTTAATGGTAGAAAGATAATGATACAATTCTTTTGCATGACAACCATAAGTGCCTAAGTGAACATCGGAAATAACAACCAAATCAACTTTTCTTTTTTTCAACATCGTAAAAAGGTTTCACAAATTAAATAAGAATTGAAGGTTTACAGTTTACGTAAAAGTTAATAGTAGGAACCTCATTGTTATGATTCTGTGTATTCAATTCAAACATTATTTAAAATATTGAATGAAAAAGTTTATTTTTGTTGAAAACTCATTACTATGGCCGGAAATAGTTTCGGAAAAATGTTCACACTTACCACTTTTGGCGAATCACATGGTGAAGCTTTAGGAGGAATTATAGATGGTTGTCCAGCCGGTATCGAAGTTGATTTTGAACAAATTCAGTTTGAATTAAACAGAAGAAAACCCGGACAGTCTGCAATTGTAACCCAACGGAAAGAGCCCGATAATGTTCAATTTTTATCCGGTATTTTTGAGGGAAAAACTACCGGCTCACCAATAGGGTTTATCCTACCTAATACCAATCAAAAATCTAATGATTATGAGCATTTAGCTACTGCTTTTCGCCCTAGTCATGCGGATTTTACTTATGAAAAAAAATACGGCCATCGCGATTATCGTGGGGGTGGTAGAAGTTCAGCCCGTGAAACTGCGAGTAGAGTAGTGGGTGGAGCTTTAGCCAAACAAATTATTAAAGATGTTGAAATCAATGCATTTGTTTCTTCTGTTGGTAGTGTTTTTCTTGAAAAGCCTTACCAAGAATTGGATTTTTCTAAAATAGAAACCAATCCGGTACGATGCCCTGATGAAGAAACTGCACAAAAAATGGAAGAGTTGATTCGAACAGTTCGAAAAGATGGAGACACCATTGGTGGTACCATCACTTGTGTAATTAAAAATGTACCGGTTGGATGGGGTGAGCCGGTTTTTGACAAACTTCATGCTCAACTTGGAAAGGCCATGCTTTCGATTAATGCCGTAAAAGGATTTGAATTTGGAAGCGGTTTTTGTGGTGCTCAAATGAGAGGAAGTGAGCATAACGATATATTTCTTTCAGACGGTTCTACCAAAACCAACTTATCCGGAGGAATTCAAGGTGGGATATCTAACGGTATGGATATATATTTCAGAGTTGCTTTTAAACCTGTTGCCACAATTATGCAACCCCAAATAACAATAGACCAAAACGGAAATGAGATCGTATTGGAAGGTAAAGGACGACATGACCCATGTGTGGTTCCAAGAGCTGTTCCTATTGTTGAAGCCATGGCAGCTTTAGTCTTGGTCGATTTTTATTTTTTACAAAACAGTTATCAGAAATAATATGAAATTAGCTTTACATTGGAAGATTTTAATCGGGATGGTTCTTGGTCTCGTTTTCGGTTTTATCATGAAAAATTTAGAATTAAAAGGAATTGTAGTGGATTGGATAAAACCATTTGGAACCGTTTTTATCAATTTATTAAAAATGATAGCAGTTCCTTTGATTGTGGTCTCATTAATAGTTGGATTATCTGATTTAAAAGACATTTCAAAACTATCAAAACTAGGGATGAGAACCGTAGTTTTGTATTTAATTACTACTGTAACTGCCGTATGTATTGGTTTAGTTTTGGCTAATATCATTCAACCCGGGAATTATATAAACGAAGCATCACGAAACAGTTTGTTGGAAAATTTTGCCGGTGATGCCGCTAAGAAAATAGAATTAGCTGATCAAGCTAAAAACAGTGGACCGCTTCAACCTATGGTAGACGTTGTTCCTGAAAACTTTTTTAAGGCAATGACAGATAATTCTTCAATGCTTCAAGTCATTTTATTTGTTATTTTAATTGGAATCGGATTGATTTTGATTGATGAACAAAAAGCTAAACCGGTTGTTGATTTTTTCAAAGGATTAAACGATGTTATTTTAAAAATTATCGATATTATTATGATGGGTGCTCCTATCGGTGTATTTGCCTTAATGTCGGCTTTAATGGTTGAAATTCCTGATTTTTCCACCTTAAACGCACTGTTAGTATATGCATTAACAGTTGTTTTAGGTTTATTGATTATGATGCTTGTAGTCTATCCAACCCTTTTAGTTGTACTGGCAAAATATTCACCTATTCGATTTTTCAAAGCCATTTCACCGGCTCAATTATTGGCTTTTTCAACAAGTTCAAGTGCAGCAACGTTACCTGTTACTATGGAAAGAGTGATTGATCATGTAGGAGTAGATGAAGAAGTTGCCAGTTTTGTATTGCCTTTGGGAGCAACAGTAAATATGGACGGAACAAGTTTGTATCAAGCGGTAGCCGCTATTTTTATTGCTCAAGCAATGGGAATACCACTTGATTTATCTACTCAGTTAATGATTATTGTAACCGCTACTCTAGCTTCTATTGGCTCTGCTGCTGTACCTAGTGCCGGCATGGTAATGTTGGTTATTGTGTTAGGTCAGGCTGGTATTCCGGAAGCAGGATTAGCTTTAATTTTCGCGATAGATCGGCCCTTGGATATGTGTAGGACAGTTGTAAACGTAACAAGTGATGCTGCCGTTTCAACTGTTGTAGCTAAATCAGTCAATAAATTAGTAATAAAAAATAATTAATGTCAAACTCCTAACTTATTAATAATGAAAAAAAGAATACTTATTTTTTGGCTTTGTTCGATGAGTATGCATGCTCAATTTTGGACAGAAAAAGCAACTTCATTTACTACACCTGCTAGAGGTGTTAGAAGTCTTAGTATAGTGAATGACAATGTTGTTTGGATTAATGCTTATGATGGTTCTTCTTCTAATGTTCAAACCATAAAGGAGTATGCAAAAAGTGCTGACGGAGGAAATAATTGGACTTCAGCACCATTTCTTTTGACAGGAGGTGCTTCTTCATTAGCAATTTCATGTATTACAGCTACTGATATTAATACTGCTTGGGTGGCAGCACACCCAACAGCTGCTGCTGCAGGTGGTATATGGAAAACTACTAACGGCGGTTCTACATGGACCAAACAAACTACAGCTCTTTTCAACAATGCTGCTGCTTTTGCCAATGTTGTTCATTTTTGGGATGAAAATAATGGGGTTTGTCAAGGAGACCCGGTTAGTGGGTTTTATGAAATTTATACCACCACAAACGGTGGAACAACCTGGACGCGTGTTCCAAGTGTAAACATCCCTCCACCGGCTGATTCAGGTGAGTACGGTTATGTGAATAATTATGCGGTTATTGGTGATACGATTTGGTTTGGTACAAATTATGGTAGAATATACCGGTCTTCTGACCGTGGTTTGACTTGGACTGTTTTTCAATCACCTATTAGTGATTTTGGCGGTGAATCTGAAAGTGGAAGCTATACATTTTCCACGACAACAAAGGGGTTGTTAAGTTCAAATGCGGGTCAATTATGGTCAACAGTTGATGGAGGCGAAAATTGGGCACCGATTTCTTTTTCCGGACCATTTTACTTATCAGATTTAGCCTATGTTCCAGGAACTTCTAATGTTATTTCCACCGGTTCGACTATCAATAATTCAGGTTCTTCATATAGTTTAAATGACGGATTAACTTGGACCGGAATTGATAACAATGTTCAACATACGATTTGTAGATTTAGAAATGCAACAACTGGCTTTTCAGGTAGTTTTTCTCAAAATGCAACAACGGGAGGTATCTTCAAATATACAGGTAATCTATTGAGCTTACCAAAATCATCTGAATTAGATTTTTCTGTTTTCCCAAATCCTGCTTCAAATAATTTGACAATTACTCACAATAGTGCATTAATATCTAATGTTCAATTGGTTGATGTAAACGGACGAGTAGTGAAGTCTGTAGATTTTGATGGCGTTGCTGAGGCTCAAGTTTCTATTAATGAATTAAACTCAGGTATGTATATTGTTAATATCACCTCACCTGAAGGTGTTGCCACAAAAAAAATTATGAAAAACTAATTTGATTTTCACTCCATGAAAAAGACTAAGTTTTACGCTTAGTCTTTTTTGTTTTTACTATTCATCATCATCATTACAGCTCCCACCAATCCTAAAATAACTAAGGCAAAGACACCAATCATGATAAAGGCACCATTGTCCCATGAATACAGAGCAATACTTAATAATCCCATTTTTTTTTAATTTATGAAACAAAATTATAGTTATAAATTAAAAAAAAAGATGACAAATATCAGTTACAGAAATTTTTTCAATAATTCAGGGGAGGGTAGCATACACTGGTCTTTTTTACCATACCATTTATAGCGATTGGCCGCAATAAAATCGTAAATAAAATTTCCAAATTTCCCGGTAAAAGATAAATATCCAATCATTTTATGCCAACTATTCAATTCTTTGGCTATTTGCATAGCTGCCTCAGCTTTCAAATAATAGGCTTCACCCGGCACATATAGAATTATACTGTCTAGATTTTGTTGTGAAACACCAATATATTCCTTTATTTGTTGTCCTATTTCTGATTGCAAAGACGCAAATCTAAAAACATCTTTACTATCATGCTTGATGATAAATTGAACGGAGGATTCGCATAAATTGCAGACTCCATCAAAAAGAATAACTTTTTTATTTTCAGGTAAATTCAACATTTTTTTATTTTTTTGATTCAACCCATTCTAAAGCATCTAGACTCACTTTTGAAGTAAATAAACCATAATTGACAGTAGCTTTATTTTTTTCAATACTATCTAACGTACCAACCGCTTTTCCATCAATCATTCGCACTCGGTCACCAATTTTCAAGACGATTTTTGGTTTCTCTGTTTCGGCTTTTATGGCTTTTAATTTTTTCTCTTTCTTAACCGTTCTGATTTCTTCGACTTTTTCTTGAACTTCTTTGAGTACTTCTTTTTGCTTTTTTACTTCAATCGATTGTTCTTTTGCCGAACTCTTTTTTCGTTTGGAATTTTCAATTTCTACAATTTTTAAAAGTTCACCTATCAAAACTTTTTTGTCTTTGTTTTGAAAATACTTTGTCGATAAATCATCAATTTTCTGACCCAAATAAATTAACCGTTGATTGGCATCATATAACTCTTGATAACGCTCTAATTTATCTTGAATCTTTGCATTAATCGTCTCCATTCGTTTGCTTTCTTCACGAGCTTTTGATTCCTCTTCTTTCAAATTAAGAGACGTTTTTTCCAACTTAGAACGTTCTTTTTGAAGCGTTGCAATAGTTTGGTCAAAACGAATTTTACCTTTTTCAATTTTCTTTTTAGCTCTATTGATGAGTCCGTAGGGTATTCCGTTTTTCTGAGCCACTTCAAACGTAAATGAACTTCCGGCTTGACCTAAAACCAATTTATACATGGGCTCTAATGATTTTTCATCAAAAAGCATGTTAGCATTGGAGGCAAATGGCAATTCATTGGCAAGTATTTTTAAATTGGTATAATGAGTGGTAATGATTCCAAAAGCTTCACGATGATAAAATTCTTCTAAAAAAGTTTCTGCTAAAGCACCACCTAATTCAGGGTCAGAACCCGTTCCAAATTCATCAATTAAAAATAAGGTTTTGGCATTGCACTTTTTCAAAAAGTGGTTCATGTTTTTGAGTCGGTAACTATACGTACTCAAATGATTTTCAATGGATTGATTGTCGCCAATATCCGTGAGTATTCGATCAAACAAAAAGGTTTCACTACGTTCATGTACCGGAATTAACATACCGGATTGTAGCATCAATTGCAACAAACCAACTGTTTTTAAAGAAATTGTTTTTCCACCGGCATTCGGTCCGGAAATCACAATAATTCGATTGGAATTATCCAATTCAATGGTTTGTGGATAGGTAATTTCCCCCTTATTTTTATTGTTTAAGTATAAAATAGGATGGAAGGCATCCCTAAAAAACATTCTTTTTTCTTCCACAATAGTGGGAAGAATGGCATTGATTTTTAATGCATATTTCGCTTTTGCGGCAATCACATCGATGTCGCTTAAAAATTCTTGATAGTCAATCAATAACTCTTTGAATGGTCGAATATCATTGGTGAGCTTTTTTAAGATGCGAACAATCTCCTCACGCTCCTCATATTCTAAATTACTCAATTCTCTCGAATAACGAAGCGTAGCTTCAGGTTCAATGTAAGCGATACTACCGGTTTTGGAACTGCCCAAAATACTACCTTTCACTTTTTTGCGGTACATCGCTAAAACCGCTAAAACACGTCGGTTTTCAACAAAACTTTCTTTAATTTCGTCTAGGTAACCAAGACTATTATATTGGCTCATGGCCATCCCAAAACTTTGGTTCACTTTACCTCTCACCGCACTAATATCACGGCGAATATTGATTAAATCCGGCGAAGCATTATCTTTAATCTCGCCATATTTATCAATTACTTCATCTACTTTTTGAATGATGTATTTTGTAAATTCAACCGAGGAAGATTTTTGAAATAAGGTGGGATAATAGTCGTGAAATTTCTTCAAAAACAACAACATCGTATTCACCGTTTCTGACAAATTGGCAATTTTTCTAAAACTACCTACTTCTAAGAAACTGTTTTCAATTCCTATAAATTTGATTTCATGAGCGATACTATCAAAACCATGATTAGGCAATGCATTATTATTGGAAAAAGAAGATAAATACTCGGAGGTTTGTTGCAATCCATCCATCAACAAATTTTTATCTTTATATGGTATAATGGATAATGCTTTTTCTTTTCCCAGTTCTGTGTTACAACGGTCGGATACCGTTTGTAATATGGTGGCAAATTCTAAATCCTTCAGGGTTTTATCTGAAATAGAAATCATGTAGTGTAGCAATTTTAAGCAAATTTACGCATTATTTTGATTGTTTCCCTTTTTATGAAAAGTATATGAATTGTTTATGATTCTGTACATTTGTAATATAGATTATTGTATGGAAAAATTCATCCCAACTGATTGGTATTCTTTTTTGGAGTCGACTTTACAGCAAACCTATTTTCAAAATTTATCAGATTTTGTAGAGAAGGAATATGTGTCATTTCGCTGTTATCCTCCTAAAGAAATGATTTTTTCGGCTTTTAAGTATTTTCCACCTTCTGAAACGAAAGTGGTTATCATTGGCCAAGATCCTTATCATGGCCACGGACAAGCCAATGGGTTGTGCTTTTCTGTAAATGATGGAATAACTTTTCCACCTTCTTTACAAAACATTTTCAAAGAATTAGAACGCGATTTAGACATTCCGATTGCGATTTCCGGAAATTTAGAACGTTGGGCAGAACAGGGTATATTGCTACTAAATGCCACTTTAACCGTTAGAGAAAATCTAGCCGGAAGCCATCAAGGAAAAGGGTGGGAAACCTTTACAAATTATGTTATTAAGGAATTATCCAATCAAAATGAACAATTAATATTTGTTTTATGGGGAAATTATGCTCAACAAAAAACAAAGTTTATTGATGAAAAAAAACATATTATTCTGAAAAGTGGTCATCCTTCTCCGTTAAGTGCCAATAGGGGATTATGGTTTCGAAATGGTCATTTTCGACTTATAAATGAATTATTAAAACAAAGAGGAAAAGTAGAAATTTCTTGGTGATTTAACAAAATGTATAAATAAAGTTAAAATTATTTTGAAATTAACTTAATTTTTATTTCTTTTAATTCCCAAATCTACTAACACAACTACTATGAAAGTCAGTAAACTGATTTTTAATTCCGAAAACGGTTTTATTCATCACAAACAAACCAACAATTTTGATGATAAAAAATGTCAACTCGTATTAGCCTTTGGTGACAGAATTTTATTGGAAAATAGTGCTCCTTATCAGCAAATAAAAGAAAAATTTCCGAATGCTTCTATTGTAATCAGTTCTTCGGCCGGTCAAATAATACAACGAAAAATTGAATTAGATGCTATTGCCATAATTGCCATTGAATTTGAAAAATCATCCATAAAAACAATTGAGCACAATGTTTTTACCGATTTAACTCTCCAAGATTTTGGAAATCGAATAGAAAATGAATTACTTCATGATGATCTTAAAGCGTTATTGATTTTGTCAGAAGGAAGTTTGACCAACGGAACTGAATTAATCAATGAATTCATCCATCGCACTCAAAAAAGAATTCCAATATTTGGTGGTTTAGCCGGAGATGATATACGTTTTGAAAAAACTATTGTTGGTTTAAATAAAGATGCCGCCCCGGGCAATATTGTTGTTGTAGGTTTTTATGGAAATAATTTAAGTTTTGGTTTTGGCTCTTCCGGTGGTTGGTCTGATTTTGGTCCGGAAAGAGAAGTTACCTTATCCAATAAAAATACGGTGTACAAAATTGGTAATCGATTTGCTTTGGATTTATATAAAGAATATCTTGGAAAATATGCCGACGAACTTCCCGGTTCTTCACTTTATTTTCCACTTTCAATGAAAGAAGATGAATTATCTGAACCGGTTGTTAGAACCATTTTGTCAATAGATGAAGAACAAAAATCAATGACTTTTGCCGGTGACATTCCGCAAGGCTCACGTGTTCGTTTGATGAAAGGAAATCATGACAAATTAGTAGATGCTTCTTATGAAGCTGCCAATCAGGCTTTTAACAAAAAATATTCTTCACCGCAAATAGTGTTTTTGGTGAGTTGTGTAGGAAGAAGAATCGTATTAGGTAATCGTATTGAAGAAGAATTGGAAGTAGTAAGAGAAGTATATGGAGATGATAGTTATATTTTTGGCTTTTATTCCTATGGAGAAATTTCACCTTCCTTTGAAAAAGTAGCATGCGAATTACACAACCAAACAATGACGATAACAACGCTCTTTGAAACGATCTAATGAAACCAAAAATAGAAATAAATCGATTTTTACAACGACAAATCAATAAATTCTTAAGCCCTGAATTAATTGAACAAAATGAAAGTATACGTAAATTTATTGAGGCCGTAAATCAAACCTATATCAATTACGAAAAAGATGCAGAATTATTTGAACAATCCACGCGTTTAAATGATATTGAATACCGGGAAATCAATAAAAAATTAAAAGATGAATTGCTTTCAAAAAGTGAATTCCAAAATCAATTGATAATGGCCATAAATCAATTGAATGTCTCAAAATTAAGCACCCACAGAAGTACTGATTTAAATGATTTATTACAAATATTAAACGACGAGATTAAATTTAAACAAGAATTTCAGGATCAACTTTATCATGCAAAACTAGAGGCAGAAAAAGCAAGTGAGGCCAAATCTGATTTTTTATCCATTATGAGTCATGAAATTCGAACTCCGCTAAATGCCATCATCGGAATGATTTATATTATGGAAAAAGAACAAAATTTAGATCATTTCAAAGAAAATTTAAGTGTTTTACGTCTTTCAGCTAATAATTTATTCCTTTTAATCAATGATATTTTAGATTACAATAAAATTGAAGCTGGCAAAATTGATTTAGAAGAAATACCTTTTCATTTTACAACTCTTGTAAACCAAATAAAAAGTTCACTCACTGTTAAAGCAGAAGAAAATTTAAATAAAATAAGTGTTTATACAGATATTGATTTTAATCCAAATGTAATCGGAGATCCTCTGCGAATAGGACAAATAATCACTAATTTAGTTTCAAATGCCTGCAAGTTTACTCAAAATGGTGAAATCAAAATAAACATTGAAACATTAACTATTGAAAAAGAAATGATTAACTTTAGAGTGAAAGTTTCTGATAACGGAATTGGAATCGAAAAAGAAAATTTTGAACTTATTTTTCAAAAATTCTCTCAGGCCGAGTCAAAAACTACCCGCAAATATGGCGGAACTGGTTTAGGCTTGATAATAACAAAAAAACTATTGCAATTGATGAATAGTGATATTGCATTAAAAAGTAAAGTAGGAGTAGGGACTACATTTTATTTTGATCTAAAACTTCCTCTCGTTATATCGGATGTGCAACAAGCATCAGCAATAAATGAATTCAACGAAATCCAATTAAATGGTTTAAAAGTTTTGCTGGTTGAAGACAACTTGATAAATACAAAAATTGCTGTAAAAATTCTTACCCAATGGGGAATTATAATCGAAACCGCAGAAAATGGTTTAATTGGTGTTGATAAGTTTCAAAACAATCGTTATGATTTGATTTTAATGGACCTTTCTATGCCTGTTATGGATGGTTACGAGGCAACTTCCATCATCAGAACGAAAGATGCTAAAATTCCTATTTTGGCTTTAACTGCTTCTGCTTCCTATGGATATCTTGAAAAAGCGATGAAAATGGGCGTAAATGATTATATCATTAAACCATTTAACCCTAAAGAATTAAATTATAAACTGTCTAAATATTACCAAGAAAAACAGTTATCTATTTAAAAAAAAGCACTTTCAATAAAGAAAGTGCTTTTTTTAAGTGCTATTTTAAACTTCCCACCATATCTTCTGGTTTCACCCAAGCATCAAAATCTTCAGGAGTAACATAACCTAATCGTACAGCTTCTTCTTTTAAAGTTGTCCCGTTTTTATGAGCAGTTTGAGCAATTTCAGCCGCTTTATAATATCCAATTTTAGTGTTAAGAGCCGTAACTAACATTAATGAATTGTCAACCAATTCTTTAATTCTTCCGTAATTTGGTTCAATTCCCTGTGCACAATGTTCATCAAATGAAACACAAGCATCACCAATTAATATAGCAGATTGCAAGAAATTGGCCGCCATAACCGGTTTAAATACGTTTAATTCATAATGTCCTTGAGTACCACCAACTGTGATCGCCACATCATTACCCATCACTTGAGCACAAACCATCGTTAAGGCTTCACATTGCGTTGGATTTACTTTTCCCGGCATGATAGAAGAACCCGGTTCATTTTCAGGAATCAAAATTTCGCCAATTCCGGAACGCGGACCTGATGCCATCATACGGATATCATTGGCAATTTTATTCAATGAAACGGCTAACATTTTTAAGGCTCCGTGTGTTTCTACAATAGCATCATGAGCGGCTAACGCTTCAAATTTATTTTCTGCTGTTACAAAAGGCAATCCGGTAAATTCAGCTATGTAGTTGGCTACTGTTACATCGTATCCGTTAGGAGTATTTAAACCGGTTCCAACTGCTGTTCCTCCTAAAGCTAATTCTGATAAATGGGCTAACGAATTGTTTAACGCTTTTAAACCATGATCCAATTGAGAAACATATCCCGAAAATTCCTGACCGAGCGTTAGGGGAGTGGCATCCATCAAGTGAGTACGTCCAATTTTTACCACATTCATATACGCATCTGATTTTGCTTTGAACGTATTGCGTAGTTGAGTTACCCCCGGAATTGTTTTCTCAATAACCGCTTTATAACAAGCAATATGCATTCCGGTAGGGAAAGTATCATTGGAAGATTGTGATTTATTTACATCATCATTTGCTTTTACAAGTTGTTCCCCTTCACCAATGTTAAATCCGGCTAATACCTGGGCTCTGTTGGCAATTACTTCGTTCACATTCATGTTACTTTGTGTGCCCGAACCCGTTTGCCAAATCACTAACGGGAATTGATCATCTAATTTTCCGGCTAAGATTTCATCACAAACAGTTGCTATTGCATCTCTTTTTTCAATCGATAAAACGCCTAAATGATGATTGGCATAAGCAGCTGCTTTTTTCAAGAAGGCAAATCCTTCAATAATTTCTTTAGGCATAGAGGCAACAGGCCCAATTTTAAAATTGTTTCGGGAACGCTCTGTTTGTGCTCCCCAATATTTATCGGCGGGTACTTTTACTTCGCCCATGGTGTCTTTTTCAATACGATAATTCATGGTTGTGTATATTTATAATTTAATTTGTTTTTTCATTGAACACTAATTTTTGTAATAGCTGAATTCTTTGACTTTTACTTATTTCAAAATTTCCAACTTCAATCTTCCATCTTCAATCTTCATCTTCCATCATTTCCTTCACAAAATTACTTATTAACAATCCTATTTTAAAATATTTTTTCACTTTATGTTGATAAAATGACAGAGTTGCTCTATATTTGTGACTGAATTCGATAAATTCCGGAAAACATGTTTGAATTTCAACAGTATTTAGGCTTTCTACTTTTCTTAACCATTCTAACCATTGGTTTTTGGTTAATGATATTCTTGGTTGGTTTTGTTCACTATTGGGTGGGCGGAGCAATTATGGAATTAATCAAAGAGAGAAAGGCTAAAAAAGAACAACAAATCTCTTAACCATATAGATTTGTAAAAAAAAGGGATGCCATCGCATCCCTTTTTTTATGGTCTTCCCATAAAGTCACCCTCATCTCCGTTTTCTCTTCGTTGGTTTTTATCTCTTTCGTTTTTCTGCTTATTAAAACGATACGTGAAAGTAAGGTTAATTTGTCTTACTCGCCATTGCATTTCACTATACGATTGCACTTGTGGTAAATTCACTTCAGAAATTCTTTTTCTGGAATTAAATACATCACTTACGTTTAACGCTATTGTTCCTTTATCTTTTAAAACATCTTTGCTAAAGGCCAAGTTGGCACTTAAAACACCTAAACTTCTACCTTGAGCATTATCTTGTGGAGCGTTATAAGTGGCATTGGTTTGCCAATCAATTTTGTAAGGTAACGTAATCTTAGAATTGATTCTGGCAAACCAACTCGTCGCTACATTATCCAAATCAATAACAACATCATCTCCTAGGAAATTGGTATACTTAAATTCTCCTAATGTTTCATTTCTGAAGAAATTAAAATTACCGTTCAATCGCCACCATTTATATGGAGAGTAATTCAAGGTGAATTCAAAACCCATACGGTATTCAGTAGCTAAGTTGATTGGACCACTTAGAATCTGTGGAACGCCATCAATAATTACACCTGATTCTCTTCTGATGAACTGAAATACATCATCTGTTTTGTTTACGTAAGCAGACGTATTAAACGTTAATTTATCCCATCTTTTTAAATATCCCAAATCAATAGCGTGCGTCATGGCCGGATCTAAATCAGGATTTCCTCTAAAAATATTGATGTTACTGGATAAATTGGCTGTAGGATTTAAAAATCTTCCTCTCGGACGCTGAATTCTTCTGCTGTAACTCAAAGAAACATTACTCTTGTCTGATATTTCATAAGCAAAAAATGCACTAGGGAAGAAGTTGTTGTATCGTTTAGTATTAAAATTATCTTCTGAAATGACATTTACACCAATATTAGAATCTTCCCAACGCAATCCAAACAAATAAGAAAATTTATTCATTTTTGAACCAAATTGCGTATACAATGCATTCACATATTCCTTGTATTCAAATAGATTAGAAAATAATGGATCTATTTCAAATTGATTGGTCGTTTCATTAAATGTTTCTACTTGAAAGTCTGTCAAAATAGTTGTAAAATCTCCGCGATATCCGGCTTCAAAACGACTGTTTTTTCCTAATGGTAATACATAGTCGGTTTGAATTAAGTTTCGAGTTTGTCTTTGGGCATTAAATGTAGTCTGATCAATGTCATCTTCAATCAACGCATCTTCATTATCTTTATTGGTTGAAGCAGAAAAATCAACAGTTAACTTGTGTCCGTCTTTTTTGAAGTTTTTCACATAATTAGAGGAAAACTCAATATTTTCTCCATTGCTGATTTGATTGTTAAAACGTCTTCTTGTACCCGTTGGATTTCTATCGGCATCAAAGTTGAAGAAAAGTACTTCATCCGGATTAGAACCATTATCATTGCGATAGGAAAAGGTATTAGTCCATGAGGATGATTTATCTAAAATCCATTCCGCACCAAAACTTCCGTTAAAAGCATCTCTGATACGATTATTCTCTCTTCGCTCGTTTTGATAACGAATAATTTCTCCTGTTTCAGGATCTAAAATTTTTGAATCAGTCATTGAGTTTCCCGGACTATTTCGGTCACTCCATCCAATTGTCGAAAATAAGTTGAAATTTTCTGATTTGTAATTGATGTTACCGGTTAAACCATAATTTCTAGGATCACCTACGGTTCCGGTAATCACACCATTAAGTCCTTGATTTTTTCCTTTTTTCAAAATTATATTGATAATTCCACCACCACCTTCTGCATCATAACGGGCAGACGGATTGGTAATCACTTCCACCTTATCTATAGCATCAGCAGGAATTAAACGTAAAGCATCTGTTACATTTATGGCGTTTGAAGGACGACCATCTATCAAAATCCTAACGTTTTCATTTCCTCGTAAACTAACATTTCCTTCTACATCAACTGATACTGATGGAACATTATCCAACACATCACTTACGGTTCCTCCTTTCACCATCATATCTTGTCCTACGTTATAAACACGTTTATCCAATTTAATTTCTACAGTAGAACGTTCTGCTCGTAATTCTACACCTTCTAGTTGAGTGGACTCATCTTCCAATGTTATTGTGCCGAAGTTTGTATCTGATTGTAATGCTCGACCTTTATATTCAATCGTTTTGAAAGATATAAATTCAAATCGAACATTATAATTTCCGGCAAATGTTTCTATAGTGAATTCTCCTTTACTGTCAGTAATACCACCGGTTACCATTTCAGGGTTTCTTACGCTTTGAAGCACAATAGTGGCATATTCTAACGGTTGAGAAGTAGATTTGTCAATTACTTTTCCTGAAACTTTTATTTTCTTAGGTTCCGGTCGTTGAGCTAAAGCATCAATTGAGAAAGTTAAAAAGAGGATAAGTAATAGATTGATTGATTTTTTCATAGATATATTCTAGTGTAAAATAAGATTGCAAAAGTAGCCTTAGGTTTAAGCCCAAACTCATAAACCTTTGTTAAAAGATGATTGGAATAATTCTAAATTATATCCAAAATTTGTTGTGGCGGACGACCTATAATGGCTTTTTTTTCTGTAATTACAATTGGTCGTTCCATTAAAATGGGATAATTAACAATCGCTTTTACAATTTCTTTGTCTGAAAGATTTTGATTTTTGAATTGTTCAATCCAAATTTTTTCTTTTTGTCGAATGAGTTGAATGGGGCGAATGTTTAGTTTCCGGATTAATTCATTTAACTCTTCTTCATTTAAAGGTTGCTCTAAATACTTAATCACTTCAAAAGCTTTACCGGATGCTTCCAAAAGTGCAATTCCTTCTCTGGATTTTCCACAACGCGGATTATGTAAAATGCTAATCATTGACTTTTTTTTTAGCAAAGTAAAATCATTGAAACACATTTTTAGTTAAAATAATTGTAACATATTCTTAAAGATATAACTTATATTTGAAAAACTAAATGATAAAATATTATGTATATCGAACAAGTAAATAACAAAAAGTTCAATTTAATTTTATATTTACCTATTCCTCTAGTATTTCTTGGTTTAATTGTGGTTAATTATTTTGCTACCTCTGGAGTAGATGTAGAAGAAATGATGCAAATGATGATTGATCAATTAGGTACAAATGTCACCTTTGCACTAATGGTTGGCCAATTGGCCTTTTGCTGTCTTGTTTTATTATTATGGGTCAAATTTATTCACGGTCAAAGTATTACCAGTTTAACCACTTCCCGAGAAAAAATAGATTGGAAACGCGTATTTTTCTCTTTTTCTGTTTGGGGAAGCTTTACTCTAATCACAACCCTTATTCTGTATTGGTTGTCGCCTGAGAGTTTTGTCATCAATTTTGATCCTGTCAAATTTTTTCCTTTTTTACTATTAGCATTATTGCTCATTCCCTTGCAAACCAGTTTTGAAGAATATTTTTTTAGAGCGTATTTAATGCAAGGTATTGGAGTAGTTACTAAAAGTAGATTAATTCCTTTACTTATAACATCAATTACATTCGGATTAATGCACATTGCCAATCCGGAAGTAGGTAAGTTAGGAATGATCATTATGGTCTATTATATAGGAACCGGTTTCTTTTTAGGCATCATCACGTTAATGGATGAAGGTTTAGAATTGGCGTTGGGTTTTCATGCGGCCAACAACTTAATCGGAGCACTATTAGTAACGGCAGATTGGACCGCTTTTCAAACACATTCTATCTTAAAGGATGTTTCTGAACCATCCGCAGGATTTGATGTTTTGTTTCCTGTTTTGGTCATTTTTCCGATTCTTTTGTTTATATTTGGTAAGAAATACAAATGGACAAACTGGAAAGATAAACTAACCGGAAAAGTCCATGAATATTTACCGCAAAATGATCAAATTAATACTATAGGAACAAATGATTGATACTGAAATTACCTATCATAACGTACACAATAAATTCAAATTAAACGGTTTTCATTTAAATCGTGAAGAGCTTTGTACGTTTGCATATAGCTTCATCAAAGAAGGGGAGGATTTTGAAAAACCTGTTGGCGATTTTCTTTTGGATTGGTTTGATGATAAAAGCTATATCGAAATGAATACTTCCGGCTCAACCGGTAAACCCAAATTAATTAAAGTTGACAAACAAGCAATGGTTCGATCGGCTTTGGCTACCGGAGATTTTTTTGATTTAAAACCGGGTGATAAAGTACTTCATTGCTTACCTGCCAATTATGTAGCCGGTAAAATGATGTTGATACGCGGATTTATTTTAGGATTAGAAATTGATTTCGTAGCTCCAAGCTCACATCCATTAGCGAAGATTGATTATGATTATGACTTTGCTGCTTTAGTTCCCATGCAGGCTCAATATTCATTAGACAAATTAAAACACGTTCGGAAAATCATTATTGGCGGGGCAAAAATCACAAAACCCCTAGAAGAAAAATTACTGAAGATTAAATCAGAAATTTATGAAACCTATGGAATGACGGAAACCATTACGCACATAGCCGCCCGTAAAATGGGAGAGGAGGCTTTTACCGTTTTTCCCAATGTGATGTTATCGTTGGATGATAAAAATTGTTTGTTGATAAAAGCTCCATCTGTTTCTCCTGATATTATTGAAACGAATGACATTGTAGAAATGGTCTCCGAAAACCAATTCATTTGGTTAGGACGATACGATAATGTAGTCAATAGTGGTGGTATCAAATTAATTCCGGAACAAATTGAAGAAAAACTCGCCACCCGAATCCCAAGACGTTATTTTGTGGCCGGTAAACCTGACCCGGTGTTGGGCGAACGACTGGTTTTGATTGTTGAAGGGGAGCCAATGCCTATCGAAGAGGCTGTTTTTGAAGTGTTAGACAAATACGAAAAACCAAAAGAAATTCACTTTGTGAAACACTTTGAAGAAACACCAACCGGTAAAATTATGCGTAAAGATACGATGGGGAAGTTTATGAGTTAAGCTCTATCTATTACTAGGATACTATTTAACAAACCTGACAGGTTTTGAAAACCTGTCAGGTTTATTTTTTCAATCAATTTATCAGTTACTAAATATTATCTCTTAACCGTAATCAACATTTTATTCAATGCCAATTGAATGTCTTCAACTGCAGTAGCATTAAGAACTCTTACCCAATCATTACCAACCACTATACGCGAACTTTTTCCATTAGCATAATATTCAATCGGCATTTCAAAACCGGTTACATCAGTATTCCATTTGGCTTCTACTTTCTTTTTTTCCACTTTAAATTCTAATTCCGGTAGGTTTTTATATTTCAAGTATTGATCAAAAACCGGTGCTAAATTTAATCCTGATTCTTTAGTAAAAAAGTCCACCACATCTTTTGTTTCAATGATCTGATGACGAAAAGTTTCAGCATATTTTCGTAACAATGCCCACCATTTCTCATCATTGTTCAGAAGATGACGAATAGTGTTTAGCATCAATGCACCTTTATAATACATATCCGAATTTCCGGTTTTAAAATTTACCCCAAACTGTCCGATAATCGGTTTTCTGTTTCCAACCATTCGTTTTTGACCGTTGATATAGCTCATGGCATTTTCATATCCAAACTGACATTCTACAAATACCGATTCGGTGTAAGTAGTAAAACTTTCGTGAATCCACATGTCGGCTATATCTTTAGAAGTGATGCTGTTGCCAAACCATTCATGTCCGGTTTCATGAATGGTAATGTAATCAAAAAGTAGTCCTACACCGGTGCCGGTCATGTCATTTCCCATATATCCTTTTAGATACTTATTTCCGTAAGCAACAGCACTTTGGTGTTCCATACCTAAATAAGGAGTTTCAACCAACTTAAAGCCATCTTCTGCAAAAGGATAACTGCCAAATTTCGATTGAAAACAATCCATCATCGGTTTGACTTCTTCAAAATGTTGACGAGCCTTTGCTTCGTTTTCTCGTAAAACATAGTAATCCAAATCTAAGCCTTGATGTTGATCATGAATATGTACATAATCAGCCACGTTGATTACAATATTATAATTGTTAATCGGACTTTTTACTTCCCAATCCCAACGCGTAAAACCATTTTTAAGGTCTTCTTTTCCTAAAAAACGACCATTGGAAACATTCATCAATCCATTAGGAACCGCTACTTTCACCGATGCTCCTCTGTCGGGTTCATCCGTTTGGTGATCTTTTACCGGATACCATAAACTGGCTCCTGTTCCTTGAACGGCAACTCCAATAAAATCTTTTCCGTTACTGTCTTTTTTCCATACAAACCCACCGTCCCAAGGGGCATTCTTGGCTACTAAAGGTATACCGGAATAATAAAAACGTAGCGTTGGTTCTGCAATGGCTTGTAATTCTTTAGGAATATTAATAAATACAGCATCTAATTCTCTCGTATAGGAAAGTTTGCTTTTTTGAAGCACAATACTATCCACTTGCATGTTCTCAAACAAGTCAATCTGTATTCGTTTAGAAGGTTTGACCCATTTATAGGTAATATCATTGTATCCTGATACTGATTTCGTTTCAGGTTGAATAATGATATTCAAATCATAGCGTTGCACATCAAAAGCAGTTCGTTCCGGTCGTAGACTTCCTTGTAACGAATCTCTTCGGGTGAAATTTTGACCGGTTGAAATAAAAGTAACGAATAAACAAATGATATAAAACTGTTTCATGATACTAGATATTGATTCTACAATATTAAATCAATTCACGGAATACTTATCAATTTTATGATTTTTTTGATAAAGTTGTAACTTCATGTGACATTTAATGAATCTAAGAAAAGAGGAATTTAAATTTTAATATAGATAAAATCTATTCATTTTTATTTTTGAATAGAAAATGATGTATTACTTTAGTGCCGCAATTAATTACTAAATGTAAATTCGTTTATAACGTTATTTAATTGCTAAATAAGGAAAAGTCCTTTATTTATCGCTTTAAATTTCGTAAATTTATAGGCATAAATAGTATTTACATTTAAAACAAATTAATAAACAATAAATATAGTATTATGAACAATTCAACTGAAGGAAAATGCCCTCATCATCATCAAGCAATGGGAAATGAAGCTACTCCATCGCCTTCTGCATCCGGAAAATGTCCTGTGATGCACGGAGCCAATTCAAATGCTAATCAGTCTGTAATGGAATGGTGGCCAAAATCATTAAACTTAGACATTCTTCACCAACACGACAAAAAAACCAATCCACTTGGGGAAGATTTTAATTATGCCGAAGAATTCAAAAAATTGGATTTAGAAGCACTAAAGCAAGATTTGAAAAACCTGATGACCGATAGCCAATCATGGTGGCCTGCCGATTGGGGACACTATGGAGGTTTGATGATTCGTATGGCATGGCATGCTGCGGGTACCTATCGTGTGGCAGACGGTAGAGGAGGTTCCAATACGGGAAACCTACGTTTTGCTCCTTTGAACAGTTGGCCGGATAACGGAAACTTAGACAAAGCCCGTCGTTTGTTATGGCCGATTAAGAAAAAATACGGAAACAAAATTTCTTGGGCCGACTTAATGATTTTAGCCGGTAACATGGCGTATGAATCAATGGGCTTCAAAACATTTGGTTTTGCAGGCGGTAGAGAAGACATTTGGCATCCTGAAAAAGATATCTATTGGGGTTCAGAAAAAGAATGGTTAGCTAAATCAGGAAGTGAAGGTAGCCGTTATTCCGGTGAAAGAGACCTGGAAAATCCTTTGGCTGCCGTGATGATGGGATTAATATACGTGAATCCTGAAGGAGTAGACGGTAACCCTGACCCACTCAAAACGGCTCGTGATATGAGAGTAACATTCGAGAGAATGGCAATGAATGATGAAGAGACCGTTGCCTTAACTGCCGGTGGTCACACGGTTGGTAAAGCACACGGAAACGGTGATGCATCTGTTTTAGGCGAAAGTCCGGAAGGTGGAGATATCAAAGACCAAGGTTTTGGTTGGATGAATCCAAAAGGAAACGGAAACGGGGGAGATGCGGTTACTTCCGGTTTGGAAGGTGCATGGACTACTCATCCTACCGTTTTTGACGATGAATATTTCCATTTATTATTCAAATACGATTGGGAATTGAAGAAAAGTCCGGCCGGTGCATGGCAATATGAACCCATTAACATTGCTGAAGAAGACATGCCAATCGATGCCCACAATCCGTCTGTTCGAAGAAATCCGATTATGACAGATGCGGATATGGCCTTAAAAATCGATCCGGAATACCGCAAAATATCGGAACGTTTCCAACAAGACCCGGCGTATTTCCGCGATGTATTTGCAAGAGCTTGGTTCAAATTAACGCATAGAGATTTAGGACCAAAATCACGCTACCTTGGAGCAGATGTTCCGGCAGAAGATTTGATTTGGCAAGATCCGGTACCAACAGTTGACTATACATTATCAGCTTCAGAAATTGAAGAATTAAAGTCTAAATTATTGAACTCCGGTTTAACCAGAGCTGATTTAATCAATACCGCATGGGATAGTGCCAGAACGTTCCGTGGGTCTGACTTTAGAGGTGGTGCGAATGGTGCACGCATTCGTTTAGCTCCTCAAAAAGATTGGGTTGGAAATGAGCCCGGTCGTTTGCAAAAAGTAATCAACACCTTAACCGATATTCAAGCCGGATTGGCTAAAAAAGTAAGCTTGGCTGACTTGATTGTACTAGGTGGTTCTGCTGCGATTGAACAAGCAGCCAAAGATGGTGGTTTCAACATCAGTGTTCCTTTTACTCCCGGTCGTGGTGATGCGTCTCAAGAAATGACGGACGTGAAATCATTTGTTGATTTAGAGCCATTACACGATGCTTTCCGTAACTTCTTGAAAAAAGATTACATCGTAGCTCCGGAAGAAATGATGTTAGATAAAGCACAATTGTTAGGTTTAACCGCACCGGAAATGACTGTTCTTTTAGGTGGAATGAGAGTGTTGGGTACCAACTATGCCGGAACCAAACACGGTGTTTTCACCCACAATGAAGGCGTTCTATCAAATGATTTCTTTGTGAACTTAACCGACATGAGCTACAGTTGGAAACCGGTTGGAGAAAACCTATACAACATTGTTGACCGCAAAACCGGAGCTACCAAATGGACCGCAACGCGTGTAGACTTAGTGTTTGGTTCAAACTCGATATTAAGAGCGTATGCTGAAGTGTATGCCCAAGATGACAACAAAGAAAAATTTGCTATCGACTTTGTAAACGCTTGGGTTAAAATCATGAATGCTGATCGTTTTGATGTGAAATAATTCCACAAACTATATTTTACCCTGAAAAGCAACTCGGAAACGGGTTGCTTTTTTTTTTTGGGTGTTGTCGGTTGTCGGTTTTTGGTTGTCTGAACTCAGTTATCCGACAATTTTAATAGTAGTGAAAAAGATTTTTTTTTATCTTTCCTTAATGAAACTTAATTTCTTACTACTTTTAAGAAAGAAAAAACTATTTATTTAATTAGTGTTGAAAAAAATTAATTCGATTCCTTCGGACGATCTTCATACCAATCCTTAAATGTTTTAGAAGTGGTATACTTATCCCTTAAAACGGTATACACCATCAATAAAACCAACGCATTTCCGGCCAAGAATAAAGCATTCATAATGCGTAAAGAAACTTCCAATTGACTAAATACGGTAAATACTACTAAAAAAATGGTTGTAAAGACCACCATAAACATTGATAGATTTTTCATCGTTATATTAATTTTAATGAATTATTATTGAAAAGGGTGGTTAGATTATACAAATTTCTGAAAAAGAAGCCAATAAAAAGTGAAACAATCGTTAAATGGAAGTGAAATGTTAGGATTGAATGTATGTTATTTTTGAGTTAAAGGCTTGACATCTTTTTCTAAAAAAATATTTTAGTACAACTCATTATATTAAAATTTCCAGTTTTTTTCTGACTCTTTTTGCATGTATTCAGTTCAACAAAGATCGAGTAACATGTGGCTTTTAAATTAATTATTTTCATATCTTTGTTTATATACAGTGGTGTAATCTAGTTTTAATTTAACTATAGTATTCAATTCAACTTTTTTAATCTTACAATTTCTAAGACAATTAAAATTACATTATGAAAAATTGTAAAATACTAACTGGCATAAATTCTATCATCTTTTGTTTTATCTTGTATTCAAGCATTTGCTTGTCACAATCGGTAACATTAGATGATAGTTTTGGTTCTTTAGGAAAAGTTGAAGCAAATTTCGGTGATACATTTGTACTAAAAGATATCAAAACTTCTCCAGATAACAGCATCTATTTTTTAGGTCAAATTACGGATAATTCCGTTATCAAGACACTGCTGATTAAATATACCTCTTCCGGAAATTTAGACGAAACTTTTGGTGTTAATGGAATTTTAGAAACAACTTTTTCCACTCTTAATAATTTCATTCCTTCTGTTTTAAATTTAATTGATGCTAACATTTATATCGCAGGTACTTTTTTAAATGCACCCAATACTTATTTTTCCAGAGAACTTATGATAATAAGGTTGAATAATTCAGGAGCGATAGATACAAATTTTGGAGAAAATGGTTTTTTACAATTAAACTTAAACCCAAATCCTGCGTTGTATCGGTATTGGTATGGAGAAGATATTTTTTCTTTTAGTACATTTCAAAACAATGATATGCTTTTACAGATTAACTGCAGTGGAGTTGTAGTTGGGCAAAGTAGTTCAGGTAAAGCTGTTTTGGTAAGATTGAATGAAAATGGTGAAAGGGTTTCAAACTTTGGAGAAAATGGCGTTTTAGAAATAGCCACTCCATCGTCCACTTTCATCTATGACAATGCAATTTTATCCAATGACAATTTTGCTATTTTGGGTGTTAATGGTGGTTATGGAATGTTTAGTTTGTATAATAATTCAGGAAGTTTTTTGAATTATCATACTTTTCAAACCCAAGGCTTGTACAGTTTTTTGAATGTAGACAGTAATGAATCAAGCCTGTTTGCCATAGGAAATACAATTTCAACTAAATATATTTTAAAATTTAACTACTCTTTACAACATGATTTAAATTTTGGAGTAAATGGCATTTTAAATGTGCCACAGCTAGGAAAAATTAAAGTCGCACCCAATCGTATTTTCAATGTCGTCGGTTCTGTAAATAACGACCACATGTTTAAAATATATGATTATACTCAAAACGGAATTTCAAATCCTGATTTTGGCGACAACGGTCTTTTTACATTTACTTTTGGCAATAATACACATACTGTGAAGTCAGTATTTAATGTTGATGCTGATAAATTGTTGGTGGTGGGGACACATGGAGAAAATTTAGTTTTATCAAGAATTGTTTTTGAAACTCTTGACGTAGAAGATTTTAATCAATCCATTCGTATTAAGGTATATCCAAATCCAACGCAAGATTTTCTGACTATTAATTCAGAAAGTAACATTGAATCGGTTACAATATATTCAAGTACAGGGCAAATGTTACAAGAATATGATGTTGAAAACAATGATTTACAATTAAGTTTAGAAAGTTTTACCAGTGGTATCTATTTTGTAAAAGTTAGAGCAAACAGCAAAACACAAACGATAAAAGTGATTAAAAATTAGCATTTCACTAGTTTACTTACCTGCTTGGTGTGGGAGCGAGTTAACAATTTATCTTGACAATAATTGAAAACCCAAAACTCATTTTCGAATCACCGTTATTTTATAAATTTTATCGTTTTTCACTTCGTAAATCAGGACTAATTCTAAAATATCCGCAGAACCTTTTCTGCCTACTATGCTTTCCTGATCAATGACTTTGTTGTCAAAAACAATACGTTTTACAATGGTGGAATGAAGGGTAGGCGACGACTCAAATAAGGCGGTGTACAATTTTCTCACTTCATCAAGCCCTTTAGCTGTGAGCGTATGATCAGCGAAACTGTATATCGCAATGTCTTCACTAAAGCATCGCATAAAGCCTTCAATATCTCTGTTGTTATAATAATCTAAATTCATCTGAACCACTTGTTCAGGACTACTGTTTTGTGCCATGGTTGTTGGTGTTGTAAACATTGAAAGGAATAGTAGGGTGAGATAGATTGGTTTCATTTTAAAAGTTTAAGTAGTATCAATCCTCTAGTACAAGTTTTGATAATTTCGAAGTTAACTTATTTTAAAAAATCAATTAGAATTCACAGTTTAAAATGTAAATTACAATATTAAATTACGTTTAGTAAGTGCTTCATGATGTTCAACGTGATAAATGGTAAAATACATTATTTCTCTCAAAGTTAACTTTCCCAATAGAGGATGAGGCAAAATAAAATAATCAAGTTCTTCTTCAGTAAATTTATCAAGTATTGAATTTAATTTGTTTATTTCATTTTTCAACTCAACATTTAGTTTATCTCTTTTCTCAATGCTCACCACTTTAGGGATAAATCTTCCGGTTGCCCTTCCACCTTTTTCTAATTTATAAATATATTTTTTTACTAACTCATCATAACTTTTACTTTCTCTGTTAGCTTTACCCCATATTAGTTTTAGGGTGAATCGAGGCAAACCAAGTATTTGTCTTACAGGTTTAACACTAAGATATATATGCTCAAGCTGTTGTCCGGCTGACCACTTCTCATTTTTGCAACTAACAAATTCCTCGTCCGTCAAGTTATGCATATTGGATATAAACGAATTGTGACGTTCTGAAAGGTTATTTTTTAATGTCTGTTTATTCATGACAATTGTTGTTAAGTATGTCAAAAAATACTAAGTAATTACTAATTATTGTGTTGTAAATCCATCAATAAATTGATTACCTTTCAAAACCAATGTTTCCCTTTTTTGGTGCAAAAAGCAATTTTAAATCATCATAATATTTATTAAACTCTTCTCTTGAGATAGCTTCTACATTTCTTAGCCATTTTAAATCATTAACTTGCGTTTCATAACTTAAATTTGCATCTAAGTTTAAATAAGTTTGTTTAAGATAATTATCACGTTCTAAAAATAATGTATCAATAAATGCATTAACTTCTTTTTCGTTTGGATTATTTTTAAAAAGATATAGAAATCCTTTATTGTATGTTTTTATTTTCCATGAGTTTTCTCTCATTACGATATATACAATTAACAAAGATGTCGCCATTAAAGTAAAAACAATCCACATTTCCTTATCAACATCTTTATCATTTCTCCAAACAAAACTTGCACCTGCTAATAAGTATAAAAATATGGAAATAATCAATAATATTGGATTTGTTTCTTTGTTGGTGCTTTTCTCTTTTGAAATATCTTCAAATGCTATAATTCCCTCGTTTTCACCACCTATATAGGATGTTTTAAAGTGTAATTTATGTTCAAGAATAGTATATTCCTTTTTTGAAAAAAATCTTTTTTGTTTTATAGAATGCATGTTGATATTAAAAAGGTTCTTTCAAATATACACAACTTTTTTTTACGACTTTGAATTCAGTCCAAATTCCTATCAGGATTCTCAAACAAAACTCTATAAATAACACCTGAAATAACAAAGTTGTTTTTCAATATATACCCATTTTTTCCTCACTTTTACTTTTTCACTCCCGTCCAATGCGATGTAAATTTTCGTCCTTCACTGTAGGAAATACCAAAAATCTTGTTGTCAATGATGTATCCTGAATGGTAGTAAACATTGTCTTTGTCGCCGGTTGTAAATGCAAAATATATGTTTTCCCAATCGGTGTTGAAATAACCACCGGTGAAGGGCGTACCATAAAATTCTCCTTCAAATTCATTGCCTTTGGTTGGCGTTAAGATAAAATCTTTGAAATAGGGTGCACTGTTGGGGTCCGGTCGAAGATCCAATACCCAAGTCCCTTTTATGGCATCAAGGTTCACGGTTTTACTGTTGTTTTCTTTCTTTTCATAGGAAGGAATAGTAGGTTTTTGTCCGGTGCTGACCCGATACAATTGCTCGGAAAGCTCATATAAATTGGTTCCGTTTATATTATTAAAAACAATTATCGTTTTTTTATCCTCCATAGAATGAATCCAATTGGAACAAGAACCTAACAGTCCGCCCGTTCTGTAGATAAAAGGCTTGTTAAATGTACCATAACCATCAGAATACCACAATCCGCCTAAGGTTGCACCGTCTAATTGTTTGTTCGGTTGTAGCAATAATTGGGTTGTGGTTGCATTTAATAAACGATTATTGAGAAGGGCATTATTAAACGTTAACAAATCTTCAACGGTGGAATACATTGCCGCGGAACCAAAATAGTTTTCTATAAAATAAGGTTCGTCTGCCGTAATTTGATTGGTGGATGCTTCAAGGGTATAGGAGCTGCTAAGTCCGGCAATGATATCTTTGGCATTCAACATACCGGTATTCTTCATCTGTAAAGGGTTCAAAATGTTTTCTTGCAAGAGACTTGCAAAAGATGTTTTGGAAACATTCTCAATAATTTTATGCAATATAGTATACTCTGTATTGCTGTAATTACTTTTCTCTCCCGGGGTGAAGGCTACCTTTTCACTACAATATTGATTGATAAATTCGTCAAGTGTCAAAGGCAACTGATAAGGCTTCAAGTGTAAATTTTCAACCGCATTCGGAATACCTGAACTGTAGGTCAGCAACTGTTTAATCGTAACTTTGTCTTTTGCATCACCTTTATACGTTGGATAGTATTTGCCGAAAGGTACATTCAAATCAATTTTACCTTGCTGATGAAGTTGTAGCACAAGCACCGCTGTAAACGTTTTGGTTATAGAAGCAATTTTAAATTTCGTCTTCGCATTCATTGTTGTGCCGGTTTGTCTGTTGGAAATACCAATTCCGGTCAGGTAATCAATTTTTCCATCTGTAGCGACCAGAACAATCCCGTTGAAATTTTTTTGCGAATGATAATAATGAACAACGTCATTATACTGTTCATTTTGAGCAAATACGATTTGAACAATAAGGACGAAAAGAATAGAGAATAGTTTTTTCATAGTTGATGTATAGCGTATCAAATATAAGTAATTGTTTATTAAATTTTGTAGCATAAATGGAAGTGTTTGCTACTCAAATAGCAATTGCAAACAAATAAGGCTAAGGGAGTTGGAATGTTTCTTTTAATCTACCAAATTTAAAATTATTATAATTGGAACTAAAATTAAAATCCAAACCCAAAAGAATATTGTCACTTTTTTGTGTCTGTTTATAATTTTTTGCAGCTTTTGATTATCTGTTTTATCTTCAATTGGTATTACTATTACCGGATTTGCAAAAAAAGTACCACCATGCCAACTTCCAGTACTTTTATTTTCGCCATTCTTCAAGCCAACATATTTATTATAAATTAACAAAGCAACAAGAAACGCTCCAATTAAAACGATTAAATAAATGATAATAATTATTGTCTGGAATTCTTCTGTCGATTTCATTTAAAATATTTTTCAAGCATAACTTTGTAGCATACTATCACTAATTATTATATATATTCAAATTTACACAACTTTTTCAATTGCTCACAAAAATCAAAAGCTGTTTTGGTGATTGAAAAATGATATTCTCAGAGCATGAGCTATCAAAGAAGACTTAGGAGACCTGTTGACAGTTAATACTCTATTTTTAGTTTTACCTTTTGTAGCATCACACGATTTTCTTTGAAAGGATAGATATTTCTAATATCCGTCCATTTTTGATCTTTCTTGAGAAGAATAGTCAAAGTTCCGATGTCAAACCAAATTTCAAATTCAACAAAGCTTGATTTGGTTTCCTCAATAGTAATTAAATATTGATTTGTTTTATCAGTTTCTTTAATTTTCACCAGACTATCGTTCACTCCCAAGTTAATATCATTGTGTCTAATAGATAGCTTCTCAAATTCGGGAATTATTGTAAACA
>QLAH01000066.1_pt1 | contig 112395 bp, 89 predicted proteins | sample 4693081 | NCBI WGS metagenome assembly QLAH01 (sample SAMN09425401, study PRJNA476045) | Lake water metagenome, whole genome shotgun sequencing project.
ACGGAAGGACTTGGGCTTTTGCATGCCCCATTCTCTCGCCTGAATCCATTGCTGTCACAGGGATCTGGGCAGATTCAGGGGCGTCTGTGGAGAAGCGGACGCGGATCTTTGCGCAACAGGCTCCTAGCTCAGCCCCCCTGGGATTGCTGCCATGACCTTGCTCTCCAGGAATACGGCTACCACCGTCGCGGCGCCTGCTCAGCCGGCAGCTGGTCGTTCGCTGATCGTTCTTGATGGCGGGAGCACAGACCTGAGCGCGCTGCAGAGCGGAGCACGGCTGCCGCTGGCTCTGATCAACCCATGCGACGACCCCCTGGCCGCCGTGGCGGAACTGCTGCGGAGCCGGTCGGTGGCAGGCGATCGCATCGAGATTCTCCACCTCGTATGTCACGGCCGTCCTGGTGCGATTCGTCTGGCGGGGCAGTGGCTGGATGGAAGAGCCCTGCGGGCCGCCGCAGCCGATCTCTCCGCCTGGTCGCTGCCGCGGATCGTGCTCTGGAGCTGCGAGGTGGGGCAGGATGGCGACTTCATCGCCACCCTGTCTGAACTGAGCGGTGCGAGCGTGCTGGCCTCCATCGAGGTTCTTGGCCATGAGACTGCCCAGAGCATCGAAGGCAGCGATGGAGTGGTTCACCGGCTGACAGATCTGTTCCATCACCAGTCCCTGGCTGACTGGTCCGGTCGACTGAACTTCACCACGGCCACCCAAACTATCTCCATCGGCGACGCAGGCCTTGACCTCAGCAACGGCATAAGGCTGACAACAAATACTACACTTAACAAAAATCCACTCGGCACTACTTTTCTCTACCAGAATGCTTATGTCGATCCCGTTTCAGGTCAGACACTGGATGTCCTGATCACGATCCAGGAGCTGATAGGTGCTCGCGTCTCCGCGTTCGACAGCGAAATAAACCAGTTTAACGAGACATCATACTTTCAGCCAAGTGTAACAGTTGGGATTGAGACGATCAATGGAATAGTAGGCGGATCAGCAAGATTCCACTTCCAGTTCATCGAAGGCGGCAGCTATTCGCTGCCGCTGCCGCCGGCAGGCAGTCTCATCAATTATGAGAGCGTCACAGTGGTCAACGTCGCACCTGGATACGACGAACTACGGATCGGAAATGAAACCCCGTACACCAAAGTCAATATTTCAAATCTCAGTTTCACAGCCTTCGATATCGATGGCCAGGCTCTCAATTCTTCAGCAAGGCAATTTGTCGAAACTACATCCTATGATCCTACCAGCATTACGGAGGGCAATACATCAGAGCTTAATTTTTCCGTGATCACGGCCGAAGATAACAGCACGAGTTTGCGCATCCTCTCGCTGAACGATGACGACAGCAATCCCAACATAGGATCGGATGGATTCGATGCATCATCTTTTTTGGCTCACCAGGCTACGGTGGGGATCGGTGGGGCAGACAACTTTGACCTGATCGTTGGCGATACGTCTACAACCTCATCATATTTAGCCTTCTTTGGAATAGTTTTTAACGGCGTCACTGCCAGCCTCGGCGATCGCCTCTGGCTCGATGCCAACGCCAACGGCCTTCAGGACGACGGCGAATCCGGCATCGCCGGCCGCACCGTCACCCTCATCGGTGGCGGCGCTGACGGCCTGATCGCCACCACCGCCGACAACACCACCGCCACCACCACCACCGGCGAGGTCGGCCTCTATTCCTTCGCCGGTCTCATTCCCGGTGTCGAGTACCAGGTCCTGTTCGGCGACAAGCCCGCCGGTTCCGTCTTCAGCACCCCTAACGTCAGCGGCAACATCCTCGACACCACCGATTCCGACGCCGACGCCCTCACCGGCAAGACCCAGATCGTCACCCCCGCCCAGGGCGACAACATCACCACCCTCGACGCCGGCGTCTACGAACTCGCCACCCTCTCCGGCTACGTCTACCAAGACCTCGGCAACGACGGCGTCCGCAACAGCGAACCCCCCATCGCCGGCGTCACCCTCACCCTCACCGGCATCGACGGCGCCGGCAACCCTTTCACCGCCACCGCCACCACCGGCTCCGACGGCTTCTACCAGTTCACCGGCCTCGTGCCCGGCACCTACACCGTCAGCCAGAGTCAGCCCTCCGGCTACCTCGACGGCAGGGACACCCCCGGCAGCACCGGTGGCAGCAACGCGATCAACGACGTTATCAGCGGCATCGTCCTCACCTCCGGCGCCAACAGCACTGAGAACAACTTCGGCGAGATCCTCCCCGCTTCCCTCGGCGATCGCGTCTGGTTCGACACCAACGGCAATGGCCGTCAGGATGATGGCGAGTCCGGCGCCAGCGGGGTGACCGTCATCCTCATCGGTGGCGGCGCTGACGGCCTGATCGCCACCACCGCCGACAACACCACCGCCACCGCCACCACCAACGCCAGCGGCAACTACGCCTTCACAGGTCTTACCCCCGACGTCCAATACCAGGTGGGCTTCTCCAACCTGCCCAGCGGATATAGCTTCACCACAAGGGATGCAGCGGGAGTTAACGATGCCGATGATTCTGACGCCGACAGTGTCACCGGCATAACCCAGATTGTCACCTTGAGCTCCGGCGAGAACAACACCAGCCTTGATGCCGGGCTTGTGCCTGTCGATCCGGGCGATCCGCCAAGCCTGACGGCCCCCGGAGTGCGGACACCAGGCTTCTGGCAGAGATGGACTGGATTCTGGGATGGCAACGCCCTGACCAGACCCGATCAAACCGGCACATCAGGTTTCCCTACCGGCGATCTGCTGCTTGCCCCTCACACCAATGCCGCGGTCGTTGATCCGGTCACCGGAAACCCTGCCTCCGCCCCCGGCCTTCTGATCGGCGATTTCAACCGTAACGGCCGCACCGATTCAGGCGAGGACACCCTCTTCTATACGCTCTCTGAAGCCAGCATCCTGATCGATTCCAGCAAACATCCCTCTGGCGATCAGCGCTACACCCTGGGGCGCAGTCTCGCTGCCAGCTGGCTGAACTACTTGGCCGGGAATCCCATCGACACCGCTGCTGCAAACGACAAGGATGCCCGCTTCTACATCCGCGAGGGTGTCAACTGGTTGCAGGCCCTCACCCCTGATGAGAATGGTGACAAGAAGGGCGATGGTCTTCTCAGCGGCTCCACCAGTCCAGCGATCGCCCGCGGCTCCACCTTCTGGACCAGCAGTTTCACCACCTTGCCCACCGGGGTCTACAGCTCCAATACAAATGTCGTCTTCACCGGTGGCATTGACAGCGGCAACTCGATTCACAGCTCCCTCGACAGCTACAACAATGGCCGGGGCTTCGCCGATGGTGTCTCCCGAGGAGGCTAGGGACTGACGGCGGGAAGCCTCTGGTGGAGACCTGAAACCGCTCTCTCCGGTGATGGTGCGCAGGCCACTGCCGCACACCATCACTTGTCTGCGCTAGAAACCCGGATCCGGAATTGCGCTATCCCCACCCCCTTTTCAACCTTGGCCCGTAAGCAGGTCCACATGCTGATGCCCGCAGACCTTCACCAGCAGGTGAAGGTCAGGGCAGATCAAGCTGGCGTCAGCGTCACCGGCTACCTGCTCGCCCTGGTGGAGGCAGACCTGGCGGCAGATCCCACCACCATTGCCACGCTCTCGAGCCTCGCCCTGAGGGTGCGTGCGATTGAGGTTCACCTGGGGCTCGACTCCCGACGGCCCGGTCAACGCATCGATCCCAGCCTTCAGGACGAGAAGAGGAACCTAACCATTGATCAACCCGGCCGCTGGGATGGCCAGGAGCGCCGCCGATCGGCATCCAGCCCTCCAGACTCCCCGGAAAGCTGACCCACCATCGGCGTCGAAAGGGTGTCGTGGGAGCGGATCAGGCACGTGTCCTTCACCCGGCGGAGGAGGTCTCCCTCAGGTCGGCGACCGCGGGCCACAGCGGCTGTTCCATGACCTGAGCTGGGGCGGCTGGTTCCATGTCCTGGGCTCGTCGCCGCAGCATCGCCAGGAAGCTATGAACGGCTTGCCCCTGACCACTGGCCGGATTCAGGGTCGCCAGGGTGCGGATCAGATCCGGCAGTTCCGCCTCCAGCTCGCCGGCGCTGTACTCACGCTGACCCGCCATCACTTCAGCGAACAGCTCACGGCGTTGGCGGCGGCTCGCAGGGTAGGCCGAGAGCACCCGCTCCCGGCACTGCCGCCAGGTGCGACCCGCGCAAAGCAGATCCGCCAGTGCCGCGCTCAGCGCAGCGGCCTCGTCCTCGGCGATGCGGAGGTCGAAGGTTGGGGGAGGAGCGCCCACCCCCACGAACACCTCCAGCAGCTCGCCGGGACCGAGGACCCGTTCCTGATCGTCCCGAACCGGCAGGGCCGAGGCGGTCAGCGCCTCGATCAGGTCGGCATGGCCGGCCAGCTCACGTTCGGCCAGCTGCTGCGGCAGACGCCCATCGGGGGCCTGCTCGGCCAGCCAGCGGTTGATGGCGCCCAGGGCGAAGAACACCTCTGGGCCGGGGGAGGCGAGCTTGCCGTTGCGCAGCATCGACAGCTGGGAGTTGTGCACGCGGCCGAGGTCGAGGGCATCGGCGAGGGCGGGGAGCACGCGATGGGACCAGCCGTTGCGGGCATGCCAGACGCGGATGAGATGGGCGAAGGCGACGCGGCCCGCGGCAAGAGATTCCCGGTGACCCAAGCGATCGGCTCCGTTCTCAGCGAAAGAGGGGATCAGGATCGGTTGTGATCCGAATCCGTATTGCTATCATCGTAACGCTCTGCATCGAGGTCGGTCCTACATGGCCGCCACCCCCCTCTCCCGCCGCCCCGGCATCGCCGGCGCTCCGCCCCAGGCCCAGCACACCCGCCGCGCCGCCACCATCACCACCGGCTCCGACGCGCTGCGTCGCGCTGAATCGCTGCACCAGCCGCGCCGGGGTGAACCGGCGGGCACGGTGCCGAAAGGCCAGCGCTGGGGCACGATCGCCTTCATGGCGTTGATCCACGTGCTGGCGCTGGTGGCCCTGCTGCCCCAGTTCTGGAGCGTGCCGGCGGTGGCCAGCCTGCTGGTTCTGTACTGGGTCACGGCCTGTCTGGGGGTCACGATCGGCTACCACCGCCTGCTGAGCCACCGGGCCTTCCGGGTGCCCCAGTGGCTGGAGCGCTTCTTCGCCACCTGCGGCGCCCTGAGCTGCCAGCACGGCCCGATCGACTGGGTGGGGCTGCACCGCCACCACCACAAGTTCTCCGATACGGATGCGGATCACCACGACAGCAACAAGGGCTTCTGGTGGAGCCACATGGGCTGGATGTTCGAGGAGATCCCGGCGATGGGGGCGGTGCCCCGGCTCACGGGCGACCTGGCCGCCGATCCCTACTACCGCTGGCTGAACAGCTGGTTCCTGAGCCTGCAGGTGGTGCTCGGCCTGCTGCTGTTCTGGATCGGCACCGTCACCGGCGCCGGCGGCTGGGCCCTGGTGCTGTGGGGCATCCCCCTGCGCCTGGTGCTCGTGTATCACTGCACCTGGCTGGTGAATTCCGCCACCCACGCCTGGGGCGATGCGGTGCACGAGAGCGGCGACAAGTCGCGCAACAACCCCTGGGTGGCGGCGCTCACCTTCGGCGAGGGCTGGCACAACAACCACCACGCCTATCCCCACTCCGCGAGGCACGGCTTCGGCCCCGGCCAGATCGACCTCACCTGGCAGCACATCCGGCTGATGCGGGCTCTGGGCCTGGCCACGCAGGTGCGGCTGCCGCGGGCGGCGGCCGTCGGAAGCGCCCGGCCCGTGGCGTAGGGTGGTCGATCGGATTTCAGGAAACCAGCGGTTTCGTACGTCATGGCCAAGCGTGTTCAGGTGGTGCTCAGCGAAGACGTGCTGAGCCTCGGCAGGAACGGTGACCTGGTGGAGGTGGCCCCCGGCTACGCCCGCAACTTCCTGGTTCCCCAGGGCAAGGCAGTGCCCGTCACGGCGGCGGTGCTGCGCCAGGTGGAGCACCGGCGGGCCAAGGAGGCCGAGCGCCAGGCTGCGCTGAAGCAGGAAGCGATCTCCCTGCGCACCGCCCTCGACACGATCGGCCGGTTCACGGTGAAGAAGCAGACCGGCGGCGACGACGTGCTGTTCGGCACCGTGACCAACGGCGATGTGGCCGAGGCCATCGAAGCCGCCACCAAGAAGGAGATCGACCGCCGCGACATCACGGTGCCGGAGATCCACCGCACGGGCAGCTACAAGGTGCAGGTGAAGCTGCACCCGGAGGTCACCGCCGAGGTGAACCTGGAAGTGGTGAGCTACTGATCCCCTGCCGCCACAGGTCCACCTGAACCCCCGGAGCCACTGGTCCCGGGGGTTTTTTGTGGCAACGCCACAGCTGGTGCAACGGCAGGGGGGCGCACCCCATGACTGGGGGAGCAGGGCTGGCGCAAACGCCCACCCCGGGGGAGGATGGCAATCCCCTCAACCCCCGCCGCGCCGGACCCCGGCCGCCCTGATCCCCCGATGGTGAGCGTTCCCCTCAGCGGCTCCAGCGCCGAAGCCGAAGCGGGAAGCCTGCGCAGCGGGCGCGGAGGCCAACGGGGCGAAGCGAACTTCGAGGCGCTGCCGGATTCGGTGCCGCCCCAGAACCTGGAGGCGGAGGAGGCGGTGCTGGGCGGGATCCTGCTGGATCCGGATGCGATCGGGCGGGTGGCGGATGTGCTGCGGCCAGAGGCCTTCTACCTGGGGGCGCATCGCGAGATCTACCGCACGGCCCTGATGCTGCATGGCCAGGGCAAGCCCACCGACCTCACGGCGATGGCGGCCTGGCTGGCGGACACGGGGCAGCTGGAGAAGGTGGGAGGCACGGGGCGGCTCACGGAGCTGGTGGAGCGCACGTTGTCCACGGCGTCGATCGACCAGGTGGCACGGCTGGTGATGGACAAGTTCCTGCGGCGGCGGCTGATCCGCTCGGGCAACGAGGTGATCCAGCTGGGCTTCGACCAGAGCAAGCCGATGGAGCAGGTTCTGGACGAGGCAGAGCAGAAGATCTTCGCCATCAGCCAGGAGAAACCGAGCACAGGGCTGACGCCCACGGCGGAGATCCTCACGCGCACGTTCGAGGAGATCGAGAGCCGCTCGATGGGCACGGCGGTAGCGGGCATCCCGGTGAACTTCTACGACCTGGACGCGATGACCCAGGGGCTGCAGCGCAGCGACCTGGTGATCATCGCGGGGCGGCCGGCGATGGGCAAAACGGCCATCACCCTGAACCTGGCGAAGAACGTGGCGCAGCTGCACGACCTGCCGGTGTGCGTGTTCTCGCTCGAGATGAGCAAGGAGCAGCTCACCTACCGGCTGCTGGCGATGGAGGTGGGGATCGAAAGCGGGCGGCTGCGCACCGGCCGACTGCAGCAGGAGGAGTGGCCGCTGCTGGGGCAGGGGATCAGCACCCTGGGGCGGCTGCCGATGTACATCGACGACAAGCCGAATGCGGGGGTGCTGGAGATGCGCTCGCTGTGCCGGCGGCTGATGGCGGAGAGCGGCAAGGAGCTGGGGCTGGTGGTGATCGATTACCTGCAGCTGATGGAGGGCAGCGGCTCCGACAACCGGGTGCAGGAGCTGTCGCGGATCACGCGGGGGCTGAAGCAGATGGCGCGGGAGCTGAACGTGCCGGTGATCGCGCTGTCGCAGCTGAGCCGGGGCGTGGAAGCCCGCACGAACAAGCGGCCGATGCTGAGCGACCTGCGGGAATCGGGCTCGATCGAGCAGGACGCCGACCTGGTGCTGATGATCTACCGCGATGAGTACTACAACCCGGAAACAGCGGATCGGGGGATCACTGAGGTGATCGTGACCAAACACCGCAACGGACCGGTGGGCACGGTGAAGCTGCTGTTCGAGCCCCAGTTCACCCGCTTCCGCAACCTGGCGTCGCCCTGAGGCAGGGGCCCGCTCCGGGCGCATACCGAAACGCTATGCTCCAGATCCGGTGAGCCCTTGGCCTTCTCTTTCCGTTGGCACCACCGCAAAACCCATGGCCAAGCAGAGCATCACGGTGCGGGTTGAGCCGGAGTTGGTCCGCTGGTTCCGCGAGGAAACCCGCCTGCCCCTCGGCCAGGCGGTGAATGAAGCCCTGCGCCTGTTGCAGGTCAGGATGCAGACCGAGCAACTGCAACGGCAGATCGATCGCGAGCTGGCGGAAGGCGAAGCGTTGGTGAGCCCAGACGATCTGGCCTACTGGGAGAGGCTCAGCGATGGCTGAGGCGCTGAGAACTCTGGCGTTCAGCCCCGGCTCGGTGCTTGTGCGACGGGCCGATCGCCAGGCGGGAGACAGCAAACTCAGGCCCTGTGTGGTCGTCTCCAGCGAGGCGAGGGGCGTCGATCCCCACGCGGACACCGTGATCGTGGTGCCGCTGACCTCCGACACCGATGGCAGCCAGCGACTGTCCATGCCGGTGATCCTCCCCGATGACAGCAATGGCCTCGAGCACACCTCCGCCGCTATGGCCGGACGCGTCTCCAGCGTCCGCAAGACACGCCTGGATCAAAGGATCGGTGAGGTGAGTGCCAGCGACCTGCGACGCATCCGTCTGGGCGTGGTGGCCGTGATCGGGCTGGCCGAGCTTCTGGTGAAGGGCTCACCCTCGCCAACGCCATAGACAATGGTGTGATGGCCACCTCCCCATCCCCCACCGAAACCTTCGAGCTGATCGTGGTGGGCGGCGGCCACGCCGGCTGCGAGGCGGCCCTCACCGCCGCACGGCTCGGCATCCGCACCGCCCTGTTCACCCTCAACCTCGATCGCATCGCCTGGCAGCCCTGCAACCCTGCGGTGGGCGGTCCGGCCAAGAGCCAGCTGGTGCATGAGGTGGATGCCCTCGGCGGCGTGATCGGCCGGCTCGCCGATGCCACCGCCCTGCAGAAGCGCGTGCTCAACGCCAGCCGCGGCCCCGCCGTGCGCGCCCTGCGGGCCCAGACCGACAAGCGCCAGTACGCCCGCCAGATGCTGCAGCTGCTGCAGCACACCGCCCACCTCAGCCTGCGGGAGGCGATGGTGACGGGGCTTGTCACCGAGGGCAGCTCAGGCAACGGCGACCTGCGCATCACCGGCGTGCGCACCTTCTTCGGCAGCACCTACGCCGCCGACGCCGTGATCCTCACCACCGGCACCTTCCTCGGCGGTCGCATCTGGGTGGGCCACCGGTCGATGAGCGCCGGCCGGGCCGGCGAGCAGGCAGCCGAGGGGCTCACCGAGGCCCTGCAGGAGCTGGGCTTCAGCATGAATCGCCTCAAGACCGGCACCCCGGCCCGGGTCGACCGGCGCAGCGTCGCCCTCGACCGGCTGGAGGAGCAGCCCAGCGACGCCCACGACCGCTTCTTCTCCTTCGATCCGGCGGCCTGGAGCAGCGGCGAGCCGATGAGCTGCCACCTCACACGCACCACCGCCGCCACCCACCAGCTGATCCGCGACAACCTCCATCTCACCCCCATCTACGGCGGCGTGATCGACAGCAAGGGGCCGCGCTACTGCCCCTCGATCGAGGACAAGATCGTGCGCTTCGCCGATAAGGACAGCCACCAGATCTTCCTTGAACCGGAGGGGCGCGACACCCCCGAGCTCTACGTGCAGGGCTTCTCCACCGGCCTGCCGGAAGAGCTGCAGCTGGCCCTGCTGCGCACCCTCCCCGGCCTCGAGCAGTGCGTGATGCTGCGGCCCGCCTATGCCGTCGACTACGACGTTCTCCCCGCCACCCAGCTGAAGCCCTCGCTGGAAACCAAGCGGGTGCAGGGCCTGTTCTCCGCCGGCCAGCTCAACGGCACCACCGGCTACGAGGAGGCCGCCGCCCAGGGCCTGGTGGCCGGCCTCAACGCCGCCCGCCGCCTGCGCGGCCAGGATCCCGTGCACTTCCCCCGCCAGGGCAGCTACATCGGCACCTTGGTGGACGACCTGGTCACCAAGGACCTGAAGGAGCCCTACCGGGTGCTCACCAGCCGCAGCGAATACCGCCTCGTGCTGCGCGGCGACAACGCCGACCGGCGCCTCACCCCCCTGGGCCGCGAGCTGGGCCTGATCGACGATCGCCGCTGGCAGCTGTTCGAGGCCAAGCAGGCGGCGATCGAGGCCGAGAAACGGCGTCTGGAAACCGTGCGGCTGCGCGCGGGCGATCCCGCCGCGCCCGCCGTGGAGGCCGCCACCGGCGCGCCGATCCGCGGCTCGATCACCCTGGCCGATCTGCTGCGCCGCCCCGGCTTCCACGCCGACGACCTCACCGCCCACGGCCTGGCCGATCCGGCCCTGGGCCGCGAGGTGCGCGAGGGCGCCGAGATCGACATCAAGTACAGCGGCTACCTGGCCCGCCAGGAACAGCAGATCGAGCAGGTGCGGCGCCAGGAGCAGCGCCCGCTCAGCCCCGAGCTCGACTACACCGCCATCCACACCCTCTCCAGCGAGGCACGCGAACGGCTGATGGCGGTGCGGCCCCTGAGCCTCGGTCAGGCCTCCCGCATCCCCGGCGTCAGCCCCGCCGACGTCAACGCCCTGCTGCTGTGGCTGGAGCTGGAGAAACGGCGCCTGGAAAGCCTGGTTACAGTTGCGCATCCGCCGCGCTGAAGGTTCCGGTGAACGCTGGACGTCCCGGCCATGAACCGGCCCATCGGCCCCTGCGGGGGGTCCCGCGCTCGCGTGCTTTCTGGGAGTTGAAGGCCGAGCAGATGATGAACCGGCTGTTCGAGCCGGAGGCCCCCCTCGACCTCGACGCAGCGGCCGCACAGCCCACGCCACCACCGGCCCCCCAGCCCCACAGCCACCGCGGAGCCTCACTGCGGGAGCAGCCCTGGCTGCTGGCGGCGGCCCTCGGTGGCATGGCCCTGGTGACGGCGCTGGTTTCGGCCCTCTACCTCACCCATTGGAACCGGATGCAGCAGGCGCTCACCCAGGAGCGCAACCTGTTGCTGCTGGAACGGCTGCGCAGCTTCGGGCCCGCCACCCCTGCCGCCGCGCCCTCCGCGCCGGCCACCCCCACGGCGCCGGCACTGCCCCCGCCGGCCGGCACCACCAGCGCCAACCTGGAGAACCTGCCGCCTCCACCGCCTGAGGAGCCGTGGATGCAGCAGCTCTCCCAGCTTCCCGGCGGCACTCCGCCCGCCGCCGCGTCTGCCCCTGCAGCACCCGCCCGTGCAGCCGCGCCACTGCTGCGGGTGCCCGTGAGCCAGCCCCTGGCGGCGGCCGCGGTGCGTCGCGCTCCCCCCCGGCCGGCGGCCGTCAGCGGCCCTGAGCCCGTGCTCGTGGGCGTGGTGGCGGCGCCGGGCAAGGCCGGTTCCGCGATCTTCCAGGTGGGCTCGATGTCCACCAGCGCCGGAGTGGGCGAAACGATCAGCGGCACCAGCTGGGTGCTGCGCAGTGCCAGCGCCGACAGCGCCGTGATCGAGCGCGACGGCGAGCAGCGCACCGTGATCATCGGCAACGGTGGCTGACGCACGCACCGTGTCCCCCTCCCTCGCCGCCCAGCCCCTGCTCCCCTCGCCCCGCAGCCTCTGGCAGGCCCCGGTGGCCGAAGTGGTGGGGGCCCGGGCCGGCCGCAGCCTCACCGGCGCCTGGAAGCTGCTGCTCCTCGGCGACGGCAGTCCCACCCGCCATCTGCAGCTGCTCACCGGCGCCCCGGTGGAAGTGGAGCTGATCGCCATGGCCCCGGACTCCGGCGAAGATCCGCTCACCCCCGACGAAGTGGCGGAACTGGCGCCGCCCCTGCTGCGGCGCCAGGTGTGGCTGGCCTGCGGCGGCCGCACCCTGGGCTGGGCCGAGAGCTGGTGGAACCAGGCCGAAGCCGAGGCGCACCTGCGTGACCGCAGCCGCCCGATCTGGCTCAGCCTCACCGCCGGCCGAGCGGAGCTGTTCCGCGAGGTGGATGGCCTCGGCCAGGTGCAGGCCGACTGGCTGGAGCAGCGCTTCGAGCACCGCGGTCCGTTTTGGAGTCGGCACTACCGCTTCTTCCGCCAGGGCCGCGAACTCACCGTGATCCGCGAGGTGTTTTCGCCGGAACTGGAGCGCTGGCTTGGGCCGGCCACCTCGACCAGCCCAGCGCCGCTCCTGCCCACACTTCATGACATTTCATGAACTTGGTAACAGGTCCCCACAGTTGTGGCTTGACGGATTGACGCCGCCCACGAGCTAACCAGGATGCGGGGAGCGAAATCGACCCCCATGGCTCGCCCCAACCGCAACGGCCCTCCGGGCCCTCGCCGAGATGGCGAGTGGCTCAGCCTCACCGACCTGGGCCGCATCTACGGCATCTCCGCCGTGCACACCGGCAAGCTGCTGGTGGCTGCCGGCCTGCGCCAGAGCAACGGCGAACCCAGCCGCAAGGCCCTGATGGCCGGCCTGGCCTGGCAACAGCATCCCGGCCACCATCACCAGGCCCTCTGGAACCGCCAGGGCTGCGCTCCCCACCTCGAGCGCCAGGGCCTGGAGCCCCAGCAGCAGCGGAATCTGGTGGGCCTCTGGGCCGACCTGCTCACCGCCCTGCAGCAGGGATCTCCTTCGATCGCCATCTCGGCGGAGGAGATGGCTGGCGACCTGCCCAGGGAGCTGGTGGCTCCGGTGAACCGGGAGCTGCGCCAGCGCGGCTCCAGCTTCCAGGTGCCCCGTTCGCTCAGGAGAGGCGCAGCGCCTCGGCCTGCTTGCTCGCCTGTTCCAGCTGGCGACGCAGCCGATCCTCGTCGGTGTGGCTGAGGTTGGTGCGCAGCAGGGTGGCGTGCGGGGCATGAGCCCGCAGCCGCTCGATCAGCCGGTCGGGAGTGGCGTCCTTCACCAGCAGGCAGAGGGCGGCGGTGCCGGGCTTGAGGGTTTCGCCCACTTCGCGCATGAAGCCGTCGTTGATGCCCAGGTCGGACATCGACCCTGACGCCGCCCCCAGGCCGGCCCCCACCGCCGCCCCCAGCAGGGGATTGAGGAACAGCAGGCCCACCAGCGAGCCCCAGAAGCCGCCCCCCAGCGCACCGGCGGTGGTGAGGTTGAGGGCCTGGTGCAGATGCACCTTGCCAGCCGCATCGTTCTCCACCACCACCGCGTCCTCGATGGCGATCAGTTGCTCACGCTGGATGTCCACCAGCTCGCGGCGCACGGTTTCGGCCTCCTCCACGGTGGGGAAGCCCACCACGACCAGCTGGCTCATCAGGCGTCCGGCACCGGGCCGATCAAAACGACGCCGATCGTAGATCGGCTCAGCGGCGCCGACTGGAGCGGGGCAGCGGCCGGCTGCCCGACGGGGGCGGATCGGCGGGGGGCAACTCCCGCGGGGCCGCCGCCGGACGCTGCCAGCGGGGCAGGGTGAAGGTGTCATCGGCGGGCCAGTCGTCCGACGAGGCAGCCCATGGGGCAGGGGCCGCTCCAGGCCGGCGCAGCCCGCGGCGGGAGATCGCCTCCAGCGGCCGGCGGGCCGACGCACGCGCCGAGGGCGCCGACGCGGCCGGTGCCGCTGCCGGTTCCTGCCAGGGTTCGCGCCAGTCGTCGCCGTCGTCCTCCAGCAGCCGGTCGAGCTTGTCCTCCACCCAGCGGCCCAGATCGGCCGGGCGGAACGAACCCGCGGCCGGCCGCCCGCCCGCCCGGGAACCCGGTCCGCGCGAGCCTGCCCGGGTTCCCGGGCGGGCGCCGGACACCCCCTCCACGAACTGCCGGCCCGCGCTCACCCAGCGGTCGAGACGCTCCTCCAGTGGATCGCCCTCGCGCCTCGGGCCCCGGCGCCCCTCTGACCGGGAGTCCCAACGGTCCATACGGGAGGTGGCGCTGAGGTCGTCGTCGTAACCATCCATGTCGCGCACGATACCGGGCCTGCCGCAGCCTCAGCGGCGCCGCGCCGCCAGCCAGCGCTCCCGGCCCATGCCCACCAAAGCGATGGTGAGGCCGCTCCACTCCAGGGTCCAGAGAAAGACGGCCATCGATGCCTGCGACGGGGCGAGATTAGGCGGCGATGCGGGGTTCGAATACCAGCAGGCAGGTCGCATCCCAGCGGCCGCCGTGGAAGCGCTCGCAGCAGCGGCGGCAGGCCAGGCCCTTCCGGCGGCGCTGGTAGGCGGCCTCGTGGTCGCAGCGGGGGCAGCGGGCGATCCAGCGGGCCGCTTCCTGGGGCAGGGGGTAGCAGTGGCGCAGCTCCACCTTGAACCCCGGCTGGGAGCGGTTGATCACTTCCATGCGGCCGCGGAAGCGGGGGCCGTGCACCTCCCGCACCTCCAGCACCCGGTCGACCCAGGCGTGGATCATCTCGTGGCAGAGGGTGCTGAGGGTGGCCTCGCGGGGCAGGGGTTCCAGCAGCGGGCGCGAGAGCACGATCTCGCAAAGGTCGGAGCCATCGGTACGCCAGCCGCGGCGGTAGAGGCCGGCGGTGCGGGTGAGGCGGCCGTCGCTCCAGCGCAGGGCCACCAGGGGATGGCCGCCTGGGGCCAGGGACCCGTCGAAGTGCTCCCGGTTGAGGCGGTGGAACAGAGGCAGCAGCGGTTCCAGGGGCACGGCGGGCCGTCGCACCGCGGCATCATGGCGCTGCCGCGACGGCCGGGGAGGTCGTCGGTCAGACTCGCCGCCAGCGAACCGCACGCACACGGCATGGACTGGGATCTGGCCCGCACGATCGGCACCAAGGCGCTGCTGGCCGGTGCCGGGGCCCTGCTCCTCTACTGGACGATCTCGGCGGTGCGGCTGGTGCTCAGCGCCCGGGGCATCAACCCGCTGCTCAAGCAGTTCTTCAACCAGGTGGCCTCCGGCCAGGTGGATGGCGCCTACCTGCTCACCACCAAGAACTACCGCTCGCATGTGAACCGCACCCAGTTCATCCGCTTCCTGGCGGGCCTGCAGCTGAACAAGTACCGCAACCTCAAATCCGGCCGGCCCCGCCTCCAGGAAGACCAGATCATCCTCACGGTGAAGCTGAAATCCGACAGCAAGGAGGAGCTGCCGCTCGATTTCACCTTCGTGAAGGTGGAGGACCAGTGGCGGGTGGACCGGATCCAGAAGCTGGCGGCGGCCTGAGCCCCGCCTCGCCGCCGGTTCGCCTGTGAGCAGCGCCACCCCGTCGGGCTCCGCCACCGCCCCGCCCGCCACGCCTGGAGCCACCGCGCGGGCGGTTGAGCTGCGGGCTCTGCTCAACCGGGCCGCCCACGCCTACTACGTGCTCGACGCGCCCCTGATGGAGGATCCGGTCTACGACCGGCTCTATCGGGAGCTGCTGGAGCTCGAGAGCGCCCATCCCGAGCTGCGCACGATCGACAGCCCCACCCGGCGGGTGGGGGGCGCGCCAGCCGAGGGGTTCGTGACGGTGGCCCATCGCATCGGCCTGCTCAGCCTCGACAACGCCTTCTCGTTCGAGGAACTGGAAGCCTGGTACGGCCGGCTGCTGAAGGTGCTCGACCGCACCCCGGCGGCGGACGCTCCGGTGCCGGCGCTGCCGCTGGTGGGCGAACTGAAGATCGACGGCAACGCCCTGGCCCTCAGCTACGAGAACGGGCTACTGGTGCGGGCCGCCACCCGCGGCGACGGCGAGCGGGGCGAGGAGATCACCGCCAACGTGCGCACGATCCGCAGCGTGCCCCTGCGGCTGGAGATCGCCGATCCGCCGGCCTGGGCGGAGGTGCGGGGCGAGGCCCTGATCCCCGACGGCACCTTCGCCGCGATCAACGCCGAGCGGCTGGAGCGGGGTGAACCGGCCTTCGCCAACCCCCGCAACGCCTGCGCCGGCACCCTGCGCCAGCTGGATCCGGCCGTGGTGGCGGCCCGGCGGCTGGAGTTCTTCGCCTACACCCTGCACCTGCCGCCCGACTGGCAACCGGCGGAGGGCAGGGGGCCGGAGGTGCCCGCCAGCCAGTGGCAGGCGCTGCGCTGGCTGGAGGCTGCCGGCTTCCGCGTGAATCCCCATGCCGCCCTCTGCCCCGACCTGGCGGCGGTGGAGGCCTTCTGCACGCTCTGGGAGGAGAAGCGCCGCTCCCTGCCCTACGCCACCGACGGGGTGGTGGTGAAGCTCGACGACCTGCGCCTGCAGGCCGAAGCCGGCTTCACCCAGAAGGCGCCGCGCTGGGCGATCGCGCTGAAGTACGCCGCCGAGGAGGCCCCCAGCCGGCTGCTGCGGCTGGTGGCCCAGGTGGGCCGCACCGGGGTGGTGACGCCGGTGGCCGAGTTCGAGCCCGTGCCCCTGGCCGGCACCACGGTGAGCCGCGCCACCCTGCACAACGCCGACCGGCTGGCGGAGCTGGACCTGCACGCCGGCGACACGATCGTGGTGCGCAAGGCCGGCGAGATCATCCCGGAGGTGGTGCGGGTGCTGAGCGAGCTGCGGCCGGCCGGGGCAGTGCCGGTGGGCCTGCCCGCCACCTGCCCGGAGTGCGGCTCGGAGCTGGTGCGCGAGGAGGGGGAGGCCGCCACCCGCTGCGTCAACAGCAGCTGCCCGGCGATCCTGCGCGGGTCGCTGCGGCACTGGGTGAGCAAGGGCGCCCTGGATGTGGACGGCCTGGGCAGCAAGTTGATCGAGCAGCTGGTGGACCGGGGCCTGGTGCGCTCGATCGCCGACCTCTACCGCCTCGACGCGGCCCTGCTGGCCAGCCTGGAGCGGATGGGGGAGAAGTCGGCGGCGAACCTGGTGGCGGCCCTGGACGCCTCCCGCCGCCAGCCCTGGCAACGGCAGCTCTACGGCCTCGGCATCCACCACGTCGGGGAGGTGAATGCCAAAGCCCTGGCCCGCGCCTTCCTCTCGGCCGATGAGCTGGCCACCGCCGCCGCGGAGCGGCCCGAGGACATCACGGCCGTGTACGGCATCGGCGGCGAGATCGCCCAGAGCCTTCAGCAGTGGTTCGCCACGGCGGCCAACCGCGAACTGCTGAAACAGCTGCGGGGGTGCGGCTTCGCGCTGGCGGCCGGTGCCGAGGAGCGGCAGGCGGCGGAACGGGCCGCCGCCGCGGCGGCAGGCTCAGGCGGCGGCCCGCTGGCCGGCGCCACCCTGGTGCTCACCGGCACCCTGCCCACCCTCACCCGCAGTGAGGCCAAGGCGCTGATCGAAGCCGCCGGCGGCAAGGTGAGCGGCTCGGTGAGCAAAAAGACCACCTACGTGGTGGCGGGCAACGAGGCCGGCAGCAAGCTCGAGAAGGCGCAGGAGCTGGGCGTGGCCGTTGTGGGTGAGGGAGGACTGAAGGCCCTGCTTAGTAGCGGACCCGCCTCTGCCGAGTGAGCCGCCGCTGGCTCAGGCCGTTTGAACGCCCTTCCAGAAGGCGACCCGCCCCTTGATCTCGGCCGCAGCCTCCTTGGGTTCGGGGTAGAACCAGGCGGCGTTGGCGTTCACCTGATCGCCCACCACCACGTCGTAGTAGTGGGCCTCGCCCTTCCAGCCGCAGACGCTGCGGTGCGTCGAGGGGCGGACATGGGCGGGGTTGAGGGAGTCGGCGGGGAAATAGGCGTTGCCTTCGAGCTTGACGATGTCGTCGCTGCTGGCGATCACGGCGCCGTTCCAGCGGGCTTCCATGGCAGGGGGGCGAAGGGTTTCCCTCATCCTGCTGCCTAGGCTCCACCCAGTGCCGGGATGCCTGCCATGGATCAGCCTGCAACCGAAGCCACTGCCCCCCGCTCGATCAAGACGGAGTGCGGCCGGACCAAGTACGCCCAACTGGCGCAGCGCCAGGGCCTGCTGGCGCGGCTGCGGCTGGCCTGGTTCGTGGCGATCGCCAGCCTGCGGGACTGGCGGCTGCCGTGAAAACAGTCCCACCCTAAGGAGGGGGGCAGCCCTTCAGGGTGCCGGTGGGCGCAACGCAAAAGACCGCTGCCGGGGCAGAGGCAATAGCGGGATCAGGAAATGAATAAGTTCAGACGATCCTGGGCTTTGCTGGCTACCGAAACTCATCGCAGGTGAGTGTGTTTCGTTTTTACCTCCCACAGCGCAGCTGGCCGCAGTGACTACACGCCCCTGTCGCCCAGGCGACATTTAGCGGAAGCTTAACCAAGACGCAAATCGTTCACGACGAACGCAATGAGAGCATTGAAAAAAGTGGCTCATGCTTCGTGTCTCTGATTTTCAGTCGGTTGGATTCTCCCATCCAGGCCGTCAACGGGGTGATCGACCTGGCAACGGCTCCCCTCGAGGCGAATGCCGAAATTTCTGCTTATAATCCAGCGAGTGGATATAGCTACACCGTTGGTGGTGGTTCAGGCGCCATCGTTGTCAGTGATCTCAGGGATCCATCCCAGCCCAAAGCTGTAGCCATCGCCAAACCTGCCGACAGCAGCCAGACCCTCCAGAGCGTCGCGGTCTTTGGCAGGTTGCTGGCAGTCGCGGTTCAGAACACCACAAAAACGAATCCGGGCTTCGTCCAGTTCTATGACCTGAGCGACCCAGCTCTTCCCAGCGCAGTCAGCAGTGTCACGGTTGGTGCGCTGCCGGACATGGTCAAGTTCAGCGGCGATGGCCGCAGGCTGCTTGTCACCAATGAAGGCGAGCCTGATTCTCTATATACCGTCGACCCCGAAGGCTCCATCTCGGTCATCAACACCAGCGGCTACCTTGCCACACTGCCGCTGGCGCCAGACCAATCCGATGTGCAGACCGTTGGCTTCGGCGCCTGGGAAAATCGCCGCGCCGAACTCCTCAACCGCGGCGTCCGCATCGGCAGCCGCCTTGGGGTGACCAACACCGTGGCTCAGGATCTTGAGCCTGAGGCGATTGCCATCAGCAAGGACAGCAGAACCGCGTGGGTTTCCCTGCAGGAGAACAACGCCATCGCCGTGCTCGACCTGAGCGGGGCGGCACCGATCGTCCGGGAGATCTTCTCGGCAGGGATCAAGGATTGGAGCAGAGGAGTCGCGAACGCGGAAAACTTCAACGTTGAGCTCGAATATGCGGCAGGTGCCGCAAATCTGCCAACCGGCGTTCTCCCGGGTGGACTCTCAGGCCTGACGTTCGCCGGCACGGAGATCGTCGACGGCCTGGAGCTCGACGTCTACTACTCGATCACCGACCGCGGGCCGAACGGGGCTCTCGTGGACGGCAAGCGCCAGTTCCTCGACCCCGACTTCCAGCCCAGCGTCGTCAAGCTCGGAATGGACCGGGACACCGGAGCCATCAGCGAACTCGGTCGCACCGGCCTGAAACGGCCGGATGGCACACCGCTCACCGGCCTGCCGCAACTGGCCGGCAAGGACGACATCCCGATCGATTCAGCAAACAATCCGCTGGCTTACGACCCCTTCGGCATTGACTCCGAAACGATCTCACGGTTCACTCTCAACATCGGCGGAAGTGTGCGGGAGGTATTCGCCGTCGGCGATGAATACCGCGGCCAGATCAGCATCTTCGATGCCGGTTCAGGCCATCTGATCCGGCGCTACATCCCGTCAGGCCAGAAGGCCCAGCTGCAAACCCAGCATGGCGCCGCGATCGGTGCCGAAACCATCGACAGCCTGCCGGGCGTCTACGGCAACCGCTGGAGCAACCGCGGCATTGAAGGCATGGCCTTCAACAGCAACGATGGCCTCCTCTACGCCTTCCTGCAGAGCCCGTTGGATGTGGACGCCAACGGAGACGGCATCACCGAGGGGCGCAGCCGCTCCGAGCTCACCCGCATCCTGGCGATTGATCCCGCCTCCGGCACACCGGTGAGGGAGCACCTGTATCTCCTGAGCGGCCGCGCCGGCCAGGACAAGATCGGCGATGTGGCCTTCGATCCGGCCCGCGGCGTGTTTCTGGTGATGGAGCGTGACAGCACGCGCAGCCTCACCGGCTTCAAGCATGTCTACGAGGTGGATCTGCGCGGCGCCACCGACACCCTACCCCTCACCACCGCCAACGGCTGGCAGGCGGCGATCGCCGTGCCCAGCCCCGAGCTGCTCGACAACCGCCGCACCCTCGTCGACCACGACAGCAACGCAGACACGCCTGAGATCTTCAGCACCTCCAGCGCCGACGTTCTGGCCGCCGCCGGCATCCGCCTGGCCCACAAGATCGAGCTGTTCAACCTGCCCTCGATCGGCGGCACCACCGCCTACGACAAGCCCGAAGGCCTCACCATCCGCAACGACGGTGCGCTGGTGATCAACTACGACAACGACTTCGGCACCGAAGGCGCCAAGGGCAACGCCTTCACGGTGGTGAACTTCGATCGCGCCGGCTTCGACAGCTCCGATCGCGATGTGAACGGCACGTCCGGCGGCGGCAACCAGTACCGGCCGATCAGCGGCCTGCCGCTGTGGGGCCTCACCATGCCCGACGGCATCGCCTCCTACACCGATGGGCAGGGCCGCCAGTTCCTGCTGGCGGTGGGCGAAGGCGACTCGCGCGAGTACGAACCCGACCGAGGCAACGTCTTCTTCGACCTCACCCGGGCTGATGCCAGCACCGCGGTCAACGGCACCCCCTTCCGCAACCACCCCGGCATCAGCGCCCTCAATGCCGCCTTCAACGCCGCCACCGGCATCAGCCGCACCCGCCTCAACCTGCTCAACGACTACGGCGACATCACGGGTGATGGCCTGATCGACAAGCCCTTCAGCATCGGTTCGCGCTCCCTGCGCATCTACGACGACAAGGGCAACGTGGTGTTCGACTCCGGTTCAGCCCTGGAGGACCTGGCCCACAGCCTCGGCCTCATCCCCAGCAACCGCGACGACGACAAGGGCACCGAGCCCGAGATGGTGGAGATCGCCAGCGTGGCTGGCCGCACCTACGCCTTCGTGGCCCTGGAGCGCACCACCACCAGCATGGCGGCGGTGTTCGATGTGAGTGACCCCTACAACGTGGCGGCCGTCGATCCGGTGGTGTTCCCGGGGACCGAGCGGATCGAGGGCATCACCTTCCTGCGCAGCCCCGCCGGCGAGCCCGCCGGCCTGATCGCCAGCAGCGAGGGCAACGACAAAGTGAGCATCACCAGCGCCGAGCCGCTGGCGGCCGGCAGCGACTTCAGGCTGCAGCTGTTCCACCTGGCCGACCAGGAGGGCAACACCCTTGCCCTCGACAACGCCCCCAACCTCTCCGGGGTGCTCAATGCCCTGCGCGGCCAGGACATCGACCTCGATGGCATCCCCGGCTTCGCTGGCACCCTCACCCTCTCCAGCGGCGACGCCTGGATCCCGGGCCTGTTCTACGGCGCCTCTGCCCAGGCCTACGGCGCCGTGGGCCGCGGCGATGTGCTGATCCAGAACGCCCTCGGCGTGCAGGCGATCGCCCTCGGCAACCACGAGTTTGACCAGGGCACCAGCGTGCTCAAGAACCTGATCAGCAGCAACGCCGGCGCCGGCTACCCCGGCACCGCCTTCCCCTACCTGAGCGGCAATCTCAACTTCGCCCCTGATTCCAACCTGGCCTCGTTGGTGGTGCCTGCCGGCCAGGCGCCCAAAGCCAACAGCATCGCCGCCAGTGTGGTGTTCGACGTGAACGGCGAGAAGGTGGGTGTCGTCGGCGCGACCACCCCCTGGCTGAAGACGATCTCCAGCCCCGGCAATGTGGGCATTTCCCCCGCCCCCTTCAGCGGCACGCCCACCCCGGCAGAGCTCGATGCCCTGGCCGCCGAGATCCAGGCTGACGTAGACGCCCTGATCTCCGCCAACCCGGGGCTGAACAAGGTGATCCTGCTTGCCCACATGCAGCAGCTCAGCATCGAGCAGGCTCTGGCCGAGCGCCTCCGCCACGTGGACATCATCGTCGGCGGCGGCTCCAACACCCGCCTGTTCGACGCCAACGACACCGCCCGTCCCGGCGACAGCGTGCAGGGCACCTACCCGGTGATCAAAACCGACGCCGACGGCAAGCCGGTGGCGGTGGTGAACACCGATGGCAACTACAAGTATCTAGGCCGGCTTGTTCTCGACTTTGACGCCGCCGGCAGCATCCTGCCTGCCAGCTACAACGATGCCGTCAGCGGCGCCTACCGCACCGATGCCGCCGGACTCGCCGCCGTCAACGGCGAAGCCTTCATCGATGCCCGCGTGCAGGAGGTTGTCGACAACCTGCGCAGCGTGATCGTGGCCCAGGAATCGGCGTGGTTCGGCGTGAGCGAGGTGTTCCTGAATGGCAACCGCACCCCGGGCGTGCGCAGCGAGGAGACCAACCTCGGCAACCTGACCGCCGACGCCAACTTGGCCGTTGCCCGCTCCATCGACCCCACCGTGATGGTGTCGCTCAAGAACGGCGGCGGGATCCGAAACTCCATTGGCCAGTCGCTGGTGCCCTCCGGCTCGGTGGACGGTGTGCCCGAACTGCTGCCCACGGCGGCGGTGTTCGACGCCCAGGGGAACGAGGTGAAGCCGGAGGGCGGCATCTCCCGCAACGACATCGCCAACGCGCTCAGCTTCAACAACGGTCTGTCGCTGGTGAGCGTCACCCCGGGCGAACTGAAGGCGCTGGTGGAGCATGGTGTGGCCGCCGGTGTGAATCAGGGTCGCTTCCCCCAGGTCGGCGGCATGGCCTTCAGCTACGACCTCAGCCGCCCCGCCGGTGAGCGGGTGCAGACCCTGGCCATCCAGGACGACGCCGGCAACGACCTCGACATCGTGGTGCGTGGCGGTGCGGTAGTGGGCGATCCGGCCCGCAGCATCCGTATGGTGACGCTCAACTTCCTGGCCAGCGGCGGGGACAGCTACCCCTTCACCGCCCTCAGCAACCCCAACCGTGTGGATCTCACGGCGAGCGAGTCGGCCCCCCGCACCGGCGTGGCCACTTTCGCCGCTGACGGCTCTGAGCAGGACGCGCTGGCCGAATACCTGGCCGCCAACCACTCCCCCGTCACCCCCTTCCAGGCTGCCGACACCGCCCAGGCCGTCGACAGCCGCCTGCAGAACCTGGCGCTGCGCAGCGATGAGGTGATCGATCCGGTGCGGATCGGCACCAGCGGCAACGACAGCACCCTGCCCGGGGCCTCCACGATTCCTGGCTTTGACGGCCGCCTGGACAGCGTGTTCAGCGGCGCCGGCAACGACGAGGTGGATGTGGCCCTGGTCAACGGTTTCGAGAACCGCATCTTCGCCGGCTCCGGTGTCGACACCATCTATGCCGGCAGCCGCGATGTGATCACCGGTGGCAGCGGCGACGACTGGCTCAGTGCCGAAGCCGGTGACGGCAATCGCCTCAGCGGCGGCCTTGGCAACGACACCTTCATCCTCGGCAGCTCGGCCAATCGCGCCCTCGGCGGTGCAGGCGACGACAAGTTCTACGTACTTGGTGGAGCTGGAACCAACCACCTCAACGGAGGCGCCGGTGCCGACCAGTTCTGGCTGATCAGCGAGATCGGTGATCGCCCCGCCGCCAAGCAGTTCGTGATGGACTTCAAGGTGGGCGAAGACAAGGTGGGGCTGCAGGGGGTGGCCCTCTCCAGCCTCAGCTTCAGCCAGGTGGGTGGCGACACCCTGCTGAAAGTTGGCAGTGCGGAGGTGGGTCACTTCACCAACCTCAGCGCCACCAGCCTCAACAGCCAGGCCAACTTCGTGTTCGCCTGATCATCCCTTGCAGCCTGGCATACATCTGGCATGTATTCCAGGCGCCTGCACTTCTACGGGATCTTCTTTAGCAAGTAATTGTAGATTTAACACTCAGTTGATCCAAGCCTGACCAGCCCTCCTTCCTCGCAAACAGATCAGAACTCACCAGCTTACTTTCGATCCTGCTCCCCATCCTGCTGGCGCACTGATCAACACCGCCTCATCAATTCCACTCCCTCTCTTCACACACCATGACAACCCCTGTGATCAAGACCATCGGCCAGGTGACGGCCCTCATCCCCGAGGCCAGCACCGCCAATGACCCCAGCGAACTGTTGGATGGCAAAAGCGGCGACATTGATTTCCCCTACGCCAAGTTCAAGGCACTGGCAACGGTGGGTGAGGTGGACCCCGTCACCAATATGGCCCTCACGGGTTGGCCGGATGGCAACGCTGCGTGGCTGAAGGACAACAACACGGTTCGGGTTGCCTACCAATCTGAGTCCTACGCCACCATGTCGAATGAGACCTATGGCTGGCTGATGGAGAGCGGTGTGAAGTTCACCGGCTCACACATTCACACCATCGACTACGATCGCGCCAAGTTTGCCAGCTTCCTTGACAACGAAGCCCCGGCCAGCGAAATGTTCAAGGCCTCGGGTCATCTGTTTGACAAGGTCTACAACGTCTTTGGCGAGGAAGTCACCAAGAAGACCACCGATCCAACCGATCTCGCCGGGAAGTGGGGCAATCAAACCAATCCTGACGGCACCATCGTTGAATTCCTGCCAGCCAGGCAACTGACGGAAGGTGATTTCTTCTTCCACTCCTTCTGCGGAGCCTGGTATGAGCCCGCCAACAAGTACGGCGCTGGCATCGGCTTCACTGACGACATCTGGTTGATGGGTGAAGAGTGGAACATCGGTAACAGCATGTTTGCCGACCCGGATGGAGCCGGGCCTCTGCGTGGCTTTGATGTAGCCAACAACACCATGGGCCTCGCCTCGATGGTGGTGGACATCAAGAACGAGGTGGCCTACACGGCTCCAGCCCTGGGCCAGGCCGGCTACGAGAAGTTGATGCCGATCAACTCCGGCCACAAGGATTTCGTGGTGATCGTAGCCTCTGGCTACAACCACGACATCAACCCTGCGCCTCTCAAAGTCTACGTGGGTCGCAAGGGCGTTGATGCCAGCGGTAATGCGGTCGACCAGGCCAGCACCACGGTGAGTGAGCGCGACAAGTTCCTGGCGCGCAACGGGCTGCTGTACGGCCAGCTCTATGGCATGGCCGCCAATGCCGCCACCTATACCCAGCTCGGCATCACCAGCGTGAATGCCGACAACAAGATGCTGGATGCCTACCTGCAGAATGCAGCGGCACCCGACGATTTCTCGGTTCGCTACTATCCCACCAGCTACCGCTGGGATGGTTTCGGCACCCCTGAAGCGGTCAAGGACACCGAGGTGCTGCGCTGGGCCCAGGATGGTGATGTTGTTGGTGGGACGGCAGAAGCCAACGAACAACCGGCAGGGTTTACCTTCTTCAACAGCGACACCAAGGTGGAGCATCCGGCCGTCGATCCGGATGGAGGCTTCCGCTACATCCAGAACCACACCCGCACCGGTGGCATCCTGGGCATCGAGTTCACCAACATGGTGGGCGATCTCACCAGAGATCTCGATGGCAACAAACTGCCAGACTACCTTTCCGCTGATGTCACCCGGATCCTCGCCGCCGTTGATGGCGCACTGACCCTGGATGTGGGCGACAAGGGCGAAGGTCACTTCAACGCCACCGGCAACCCCAATGGTGCCACCGCTGAGAAGCACATCAAACTCAACAACCGTAAGGCCAACGACCCCGACGGTCTGCTGTGGGTGAAATCCTCCGACGCGGATATCCTGATTGTTGATGAGGATTCCGGCAATGACTACGGCGAGCGCAAGTACGCCCTGGTGCTCAACGAGGATAGCCTCGCCATCGAACCCGACGGCGAGGGCTACTTCATCGCCCAGGCTGGTGGTAACAAGAACCCGCGGGCGCTTGCCGGAGCTTCTGCCTACGGCGGTACATTCGAAGCAGCACGCAACTCCGAATTCTCGGGCAGCTGGAATGTCACCGCCCTGGTGGCCACCAAGGCCGATGGTTCTTTCTACACCCAGGAGGAACTGAAGGGCAACGGCGTGCAGACCGTGGAACAGAGCCGCCCCCTCTCCGAGCATGTCTTCATCGGCGCTGTGCAACAGGGAGGTGAATCGGGTGGTGCCCTGAAGGCCACCAAAGCCGATTATGGCGGTCAGATCGTCATGTTCAGCCTGGATCTGCCCGGCATCGAGCCCAAGCCCGTCGTCGGCACAGCCGGCGCCGACAGCATCATCCAGCCCGACGCCAGCAAAGACATCACCCTGATCGGCAACACCATCTTCACCGGTGCCGGCAACGACGAAGTGGATGTGGCCCTCAGCGATGGCTTCAAGAATCGCATCTTCACGGGCTCCGGTGTAGACACCATCTACGCCGGCACCCGCGATGTGATCACCGGTGGCAGTGGCGATGATTGGTTCAGCGCCGAAGCCGGCGATGGCAACCGCCTCAGCGGCGGCCTCGGCAACGACACCTTCATCATCGGCAGCGCGTCCAACCGTGCCCTCGGTGGTGCAGGCGACGACAAGTTCTATGTGCTCGGAGGAGCTGGAACCAACTACCTCAATGGTGGTGCCGGTGCCGACCAGTTCTGGCTGGTGAGCGAGATCGATGATCGACCGGCCGCCAAGCAGTTCGTGATGGACTTCCAGCTGGGAGTCGACAAGGTGGGCCTGCAGGGCGTGACCTTCTCCAGCCTCAGCTTCAGCCAGGTGGGTGCCGACACCTTGCTCAAGGTGGCTGGTGTGGAGGTGGGTCACTTCACCAACCTCAGCGCCACCGGTCTCAACAACCAGAGCAACTTCGCTGGGTTGGTCTGAGTTGATCCCTGATGCTGCTCACCCTCCACGCGAATGGTGAGCGGCATCTTTTTTCTGTTCAGCCGCTCCCTGCCAATTCCGACGACGTCACGTCGTCTTTCAGCTTTTTGCACCCTGACCCATGCCAGCCAGCTTCTCCGGCACCTACACCCAATCATTTGACACGCTTGCGGCCACTGGGTCAGGCAACTCCTGGACCAATGATGTAACCCTGCCGGGCTGGTTTCTGTTTCGCCAGCCAGCAGCGACCCCCGTTGCCATCACCGGCTACAACGCCGACATCGGAGCCAGCAACAGCGGCGCCTTCGTGAGTTATGGCGCCAGTAACAGCACAGAGCGGGCGCTTGGTGGCCTGGGGTCTGGAGGGACTTACTTTGCAGGCCCCAGCCCAGCCCCAAGTGTGGCTTCCGGCGCAGTGGCCGGCTGGATAGCCCTGGCCCTCAGCAACACCAGCGGCAGCGCGATCAGCAGCCTCAATGTCTCCTTCAACGGCGAGCAGTGGCGCAACGGCGGCAACACCACCGCCCAGACGATGGTGCTGGAGTACGGCTACGGCACCAGCTTTGATCAGGTGACCTCCTGGGTGGCACCGGGCGGCAACTTCAACTGGACTTCTCCCGTTGCCACGGGCACAGCAGCAGCGGTGGATGGCAACACTGCCGGGCGTGTGGAGAACCGGGGCGGCAGCCTGGATCTCAGCGCCACCCCCTGGGCGGCCGGCTCCACTCTCTGGCTGCGCTGGATCGAGATCAACGACAGCGGCAACGACCACGGCCTGGCGATCGACGATCTTGCGATCAGCCTGCCCGCGCCGGTGGTTCAGCCCGAGGTGGCCATCCAGGCTTTCGACCCCGTTGGCTCAGAGTACGGCGACAGCGCTGGCATTCGCATCAGTCGCACCGGCTCCACCGCAGCCGCCCTGGAGGTGCCGATCAGTCTCGCGGCCGGCACCGGCCTCGCCACCGCTGCTGATCTCTCCGCGCCATTCCCCGCCAGCATCACCATCCCGGCAGGAGCTGCCAGCGTCGATCTGGCCCTCAGCCTGCTCGACGACAGCCTCGACGAAGGCACGGAGACGCTGCGCATCCAGATCACGGCTCCGGCCGGCACCACTCTGGCCGCCTCCGGCGCCAGCGTGGATGTCACCCTGCTGGATAACGACCGCATCAGCCTGATCTCGGCGGTGCAGGGCACAGGCGCCACCAGCCCCCTGGTCAATCAGAGCGTGACCCTGCGCACCGTGGTGGTGGGCGACTTCCAGCTCAGCAGCGAACTGGGCGGCTTCTTCCTGCAGGAGGAGAGTGCCGACTGGGACACCAGCGCCCTCAGCTCCGAGGGGCTCTATGTGGCCTACCCGCTCTCCGGCAGCAACGTGAATGTGGCGCTCGGTGATCGGGTGCTGCTGAGTGGCCTGGTGGGTGAGCGCTTCGGGCAGACGGCGATCACCAGCGTGGGCTCGCTCAGCGTGGAGGCCCAGGGGCGGCTCTCCGACACCCGCCGCCTCGACATCCCCGACCTGCTGGCCCAGCGCAGCGCCTCCCTTGATCTCGAGCCCTACGAGGGCATGTGGGTGCGCTTCCCCGAAACCCTCTCCGTGAACGGCCTCTACGGGCAGTTCCGCTTCGGGGAGATCGAACTCAGCGCCGGCGGCCTGCCGCAGCAGCCCACCAACGTGATGCCGCCGGGCGCTGCGGCCTACGCCGCCGAGCAGGCCACCGCCCGGCGCGAGCTGGTGCTCGACGACGGCAGCAACAGCAGCTACCGGCCCGCGTCAGCGGCCACGGCAGCGGCGCCGGTGCGCGATCAGCTGCTGCGCCGCGGCGACACGCTCACCGCTGTGGAAGGAATCCTCGCCTACGACTTCAGCAAATACAGGCTCCACCCCACCGCGCCGCTGAGCTTCCTCAGTGAGAACCCCCGGCCTGCGGCGCCGGCAGCCCCAGCAGCGGGGCAGATCAGGCTGGCCAGCTTCAACGTGCTCAACACCTTCACCACCCTCAATGCCGGTGGTGCCCTCACCGACAGCGGCCTGGCGCCGCGCGGTGCCAACAGCGCCGAGGAACTGGAGCGCCAGCTCAGCAAACTCACCGCGGCTCTGGTGGGTCTGAAGGCCGATGTGATCGGCCTGATGGAGCTGGAAAACGACGCCGACGACGCCACCCTGGCGACGATCGTGCAGCGGCTCAACGCCGCCCAGCCCACCGGCTCCGGCCGCTCCTACAGCTTCGTGCCCACCGGCCTGATCGGCACCGATGCGATCAAGGTGGGTCTGATCTACAACAACCTTGCGGTGGCTCCCAATGGGGCCGCCCAGGTTTTGAACAGCCAGGCCTTCACCGATCCCCTGGCCAGCGGCACCGCGAAGAACCGCCCGGCCCTGGCCCAGACCTTCCGCGAGCTGGCCAGCGGTGAAACGCTGAATGTGGTGGTCAACCACCTCAAATCCAAGGGCGCCACCGATGCCACCGGCGCCGATCTCGATCAGCTCGATGGCCAGGCGGCCTACAACGCCACCCGCACCGCTGCGGCCACTCGACTGCTGGAGTGGATCCAGAGCGATCCCACCGGCAGCGGCGATCCCGACTGGGTGGTGCTGGGTGACATCAACGCCTATGCCAAGGAAGACCCGATCCGTGTGTTCGAAGCGGCGGGCTATCGCAATGCCCTGCCGACCTTCACGGCCGAGCCGCCCTCGAGTTACGCCTTCTTCAACCCGGTGGACATGAGCGGGGCCCTGGATCACATGTTGATCTCGCCCTCTCTGGTACCCCAGGCCACCACCGCCCTCGACTGGAGCATCAACGCCGCCGAAGGAGCCTTCCGCGACTACAACCTCGACACCAACAGCAACGGCAATGCGCCGGTTCGCGATTTCTTCGCGCCGGATCCCTTCCGCACGTCCGACCACGACCCGCTGCTGCTCGATCTGGATCTGGGCCGCGCCGTGCCGAAAGGGCTCGCCTTTGTTCACGGCGTTGCCTCCGGCGACCCCTACAGCGATTCGGTGATCCTCTGGACCCGCATCACCCCACCCGCGGACTTCGCGGGCCTGGTGGATGTGCAGTGGCAGATCGCCACCAGCGCCGACTTCGCTGCGGGCTCGATCAAGGGCAGCGGCAGCTTCAGCACCAGCGCCGCCCGCGACTGGACCGTGAAGGTGGAAGCAGACGGCCTCAGCGCGGACACCAGCTACTTCTACCGCTTCCGCGCCGGCGATGCGGAGTCGATGGTGGGGACAACCAAGACCCTGCCGGAGGGCAGCGATCCGGTGCGGCTGGCGGTGTTCTCCTGTTCCAACTTCACGGCGGCTCAGCAATTCGATGCCTACGCCAGGGCCGCGGCGATCAACAGCGCCAATCCCTACGACGCCTGGCTGCACCTCGGCGACTACATCTATGAATACGGTGCTGGCGGCTATGGCGCCGCGGAAGACGCTGCCGGCAGCCGAGGCTTCCTGCCCGATCGCGAGATCCTCAGCCTGGGCGACTACCGCCTGCGCTATGCCCAGTACCACACCGATGCTGGGCTGCAGGCCCTGCGGGCCGCAGCACCGCTGATCGCCGGCTGGGACGACCACGAAACCGCCAACGACAGCTGGAGCGGCGGTGCCGAAAACCACCAGGGCGAAACGGAGGGCGACTGGATCGCCCGCCGTGATGCCGCCCTCAAGGCCTATTACGAATGGATCCCCATCCGCGAACCCGGCCAGCGGCAGGCCAGCGATGGGGCCAGCGCCGTCTCGCCGCTCACCCAGGCCTACCGCTCGTTCAACTTCGGCGATGTGCTGTCGCTGCACATGCTTGAAACCCGGCTGACGGCCCGGGATGAGCAGCTGGCCTATCCGGATGCGGCGGCGGTGCAGGCCCGCATCGGCGCCATTCTGGCCGATCCGGCCCTGGTGGTCAGCTATGCCACCAAGGCCGGCATCGCGCCGCCCACAACCCCCGCCGCTTTCCCGGCTTTCGGGGCTGCGCTGGCGCCGCTCGTCACCCAGGAGCTGGTGCTCGCCACCGTGCAGCAGGCCTGGGGGGATCCGAGCCGCGACCTGATCGGCGACAGCCAGCTGGCCTGGCTGCAGCAGCAGATGGCCAACTCCAATGCCGCCTGGCAGGTGCTGGGCCAGCAGGTGCTGATGCAGAGCATGGCCATCCCTGCGGAGCTGCTGCTCAACGCCGGCGATCCCGCCCTGCTCGACAAGTACGCTTCGCCGCTGCAGAAGCTGGCCACCGGCACCCCCTTCACCAGCCTCTCCCCCGCCGAGCAGGCCCTGTTCGCCGAAGCCAGCAAGATCCCCTACAACCTCGACGCCTGGGACGGCTATGGGGTGGAGCGGGAGACGATCCTGCAAAGCGCCCTGGCCCTGGGCAAGCGGCTGATCAGCCTCGCCGGCGACACCCACAACGGGTGGGCAGGCGTGCTCGACACGATGAGCCCCGGCACCCAGCCGGCCGGCACGCTGGCGGGCGTGGAATTCGGCACCCCGGGCGTCACCTCACCGGGCCTTGAGAAGTACCTGCCCGGTGCCGATGCCTACATCCGGTCCTTCTACCCAGACGTGGATGGCCTCGATGGCCTGTTCATGGGCTATGTGAGCGGTCTGCAGTACGCCGATGTGAACCGGCGCGGCTTCCTCGATCTCACCGTTTCCACGGATGAGGCGATCGGCACGTTTGTGTTCCTCGATGGCTTGAATGCGTTCTCCGATCTGCCCCAGTGGGCCAGCGAAACCGTGGTTGCCGCCAGTGACTACAGCCTCAGCCTCGCGCCGGAGGCGACTCCGGAGATCGGTTGGCAGCCGGGCTGGCGTGAGCTGGATCTGGTGTTTGGCCTGGCGATCGACGCCACCGGCGGCCAGACCCTGCTCAACCCGGCCGATTTCGCCACCCTGCCCCGGTCCCGCGTCCAACTTGCCGATGTATCGGTGCTGGGCTCGAGCAACAACGACCGCATCTTCGCCGGCGTTGGTTCACTGATCCATGCAGCCGGAGGCAGCGACGAACTCTTCAACAGCGACAGCCAAGGCACCAATCTGTTGATCGGTGGACCCGGTGCCGACCGCTTCCTCCTGCGCTCGGTGAACGACCGCGTGATCGGTGGTGACTTGATCCCCGGCGCTTCCGCTGCCGGCCTTTCAACCTTCACGGCCCTGGTGGACCGGGAAAGAGACAGCTTCCTGATCGATTCATCCGACCCTGGCAGCGGTGGGGCACTGCAGATCCACGACTATGAACCGGGAGTCGATGTCCTGCTGGTCGATGGCGTGGCACCGGAAGGCGATTGGTCAGCGGTCCGCCAGCAGTTGCAACAACTGGGAATCACCGTCAACGCCGCTCCCCGGCTGAACGGCACCGAGATCACACTCTTGCTGCAGCCGGGCGTGGAGGTGAGCCGCGACCTTGGCTCCTTGGCGAGCGATCCGGACGGGAACCTCCTTCAGCTGGTGAAGCTGGAGGGTCCGGCCTGGATCACGACCTCAGGCACCACGATCATGGCCACCGCTCCCGTTGGCGTCAGCAAAGAGCAGCTCGCTGCCATCAGCCTGCGATTGGCCTTTAGTGATGGCCAGGCGGTGGTACCGCTCGCGGCGCGACTGACCCTCAATGACCCCCCCAGCGCGCTGGCTCTCAGCAACACCATCAGCTCCCTGCCCGAGAACACCTCCACCGCCACGCGCATCAAGGTGGCCGACATCGTCATCACGGACGACGCCCTCGGCAGCAACACCATCAGCCTCACCGGTGCTGATGCCGACAGCTTCGAAGTGAACGGCAGCGCCCTGTTCCTCAAGGCCGGCACCCCCCTGAACTTCGAGGCAAAAACCTCCTACGCCGTCACGGTCTCCGCCAGCGATTCCTCCCTCCCCGGCAGCACGCCGGTGTCGGCTGCCTTCGCCCTGGCCGTCAGCGATGTCGATGAGCTGCCCCCAGGCACCACTCCGGTGAAAGGCGCCTTCGATTTCAACAACACATCTGACCGCAGCCAAACGTTCCTGCTCGATGTGGACTCCACCAACCTCAACGGCAAGCTCTTTGACCCCAGCCTTCTGCCAAAGACCGGTGACTTCAGACTCACTCTCACCAAAGGAGGCTTCAGCGGCGATCTGCCAGAGCCATCCTCATCCAAGGATGTCATCAAGCTGGAGTTTCTCAATGACGGCTCAAAACAGGAGGTGGTCCTGAGCGAACAGATAGTGAACGAAAGGGGCGAGAAGGAAACCATCGCCAGCTCCGCGCGCGGGATCCTTCCTGCGGTGGTGAACAACTACATCCACACCCGGGGTGGCGACGACGAGATCATCGGATCTGGTGGCGTCGACTACATCCGAGCCGGCGCCGGAGACGACATCATCGATGGCGGAGCGGGGAACGATGTGGTGCGCAGCGGCATCGGCAACGACCGCATCACCCTCGGTCCTGGTGCCGACAAGGTGCTGATCACCCGCGATCAGCTGCAGGGCAGGGACATCCTGCTCGATTTCCGCGCCCAGGATGCACTGGTGCTGGGCGATGGCATCACCGTGCTGGGAGGACTGGGGAGCAGCACCCTGAGGGTGGGCTACATCGGAGGCGCCTTCCAGGAGTTGCAGCTGGCTGGCACGAGTCGCCCCACCTGGAATCAAGCCATGTTCACCACGGTCTGGTCTTGAACTTCTCCTTCTCGAGCGTGCTGTGAACACCGGCACGCGCGAAGGGCTCTCGTTCGAGCCCTGATCAGCGCGGCGGCTCGGATCCCTTCAGCGCCTGCTGCGCTGCCCGTCCCGCCACCCACACGCTCGCCACGGTGGCCAGCACCCCCACGATCCGCAGCGCCCAGGTGCCGGCATCGGCTTCACCCGAGAGCACCTCGCCGAAGCGGGCCACGTCGCCCGCCAGGGCGCCCAGGCCGACGAACAGGATCGTGCCGGGCAGGATGCCGATCAGGCCGATGGTGTAGTCGCGCAGACTCACCTCGCTCAGCCCATAGGCCAGGTTGAGCAGCGAGAAAGGGAAGGCCGGTGAGAGGCGGGTGAGCAGCACCAGCTTCAGGCCCTCGCGGCTCACCGCCTGCTCCACCGCCTGCAGCTTCGGCAGCGCCGCCAGACGCCGTTGCGCCCAGTCGCGCAGCACGTGGCGGCCCAGCAGGAAGGCGGCCACGGCGCCCAGATAGGCCCCCAGGAACACCAGCACGCTGCCCACCACCGTTCCGTAAAGGGCGCCAGCCAGCATCGAGGCCCAGACCCCGGGCAGCAGCAGGGTGACCCAGAGGGCATAGAGGGGCACGAAGGCCGCGGCCCCCAGGGGGCTGCGCAGGGCAGGCAGCCATGACGACAACACGTGCGAAGCGTCCATTGGCGGGGCGGGCAGAGCTGCGGTCGTAAGGCCGCACGGTAGGGGGCTCAGACGGCGGCGCGGCTGAGGCGGTGGCGGGCGGCGAGGGCGCTGTAGGCAGCGCAGAACTCCAGGCCCAGGGCCTCGCGGAGCACAGTGTCGGCCTCGAAGGCGGCCAGGGCCTCGGCCAGGCTGGTGGGCAGACGGCGCGCATCCGCCTCCGATGGAGGGTGGGTGTAGGCGTTGGTGTCGAGGCGGCGACCGGGGTCGAGCTGGCGCTCGATACCGTCGAGACCCGCCGCCAGCACGGCGGCCTGCAGCAGGTAGGGGCTGGCGGCGCCGTCGCCGAGGCGCAGCTCGATCCGGCCGGCATCGGGGATGCGGATCATGTGGGTGCGGTTGTTGCCGCCGTAGGTGATCCAGGCCGGCGACCAGGAGGCGCCGGAGGTGCTGGTGGCCCGGCCGAGCCGGCGGTAGCTGGCCTCCACCGGGTTGGTGAGGGCGCAGAGGGCCGGGGCATGGGCCAGCAGACCGGCGAGGAACTGATAACCGAGGGTGGAGAGCCCGAGCTCGCCGGCGGGATCGGCGAACAGGTTGGTGCCCTCGCCGCTCCAGAGGGAGATGTGCAGGTGGGCGCCGTTGCCGGTGAGCTCATCGAAGGGCTTGGGCTCGAAGCTGGCCCGCAGGCCGTGGCGTTCAGCCAGGGTGGCCACCATCACGCGGAAGAAGGCGTGGCGGTCTGCGGTGGTGAGGGCGTGATCGAAGGTCCAGTTGATCTCGAACTGACCGTTGGCGTCCTCGTGGTCGGCCTGATACGGACCCCAGCCCAGGGCCTCCATCGCCTCCAGCAGTTCGGCGATCAGGGGGTAGCGGCGCATCAGCGCCAGCTGGTCGTAGCAGGGTTTCTCGCTGGTGTCTCGGGTGTCGGCGATGGCATCGGCGAGCGGATCGAGCAGGAAGAACTCGGGCTCCACGCCGGTGCGCAGATGCAGCCCCTTGGCCGCGGCCCGCTCCAGCTGGCGCTGCAGCACCAGGCGCGGCGACTGCGCCAGCGGCACGCCGCCCACCGCCAGATCGGTGGCCACCCAGGCCACCTCCGGCTGCCAGGGCAGCTGGGTGAGGCTGGCGGGATCGGGGCGGGCCAGCACGTCGGCGTCGGCCGGGGTCATCTCCAGCCAGGCGGCGAAACCGGCGAAGCCCGCGCCACACGCCGCCAGTTCGGCCGCGGCGGAGGCCGGCACCAGCTTGGCGCGCTGCACCCCGAACAGGTCGCTGAAGGAGAAGAGGAAATGGCGCACCCCGTGATGGGCGGCGAAGGCGGCGAGGTTGGTCATGGCTAGGGAAGAAAGGCGTCGAGGGCTTGGCGGATGAAGGCCTGCTCGCGGGGCTGGTCGCGGGGGTTGCCGGCGCGGTGGCCAAGGGGCGAATCGAGCTGGAGGAAGCGGGCCCCGGGGATCAGGGCCGCCTCGGCGCGGCAGTCGGCGGGGGTGAAGTAGAGGTCGTGGGAGCCGGCGATCACGCAGGTGGCGGCCTGGATCCGGCCGAGGGCGGCGGCCAGGTCGTCGCCGCAGCCGGCCGCCGCCGCCACGTCGCTGGCGAGCCAGGTGTCGAGCATCGCCAGCAGGTTGTGAGGGTCGTGGCGCCGGTAGGCCGGCAGCCACGCCTTTTCCACGTAGTCGTCGACGGTGGCGTAGCCGAGCCGCAGGTGTTCACCGGCGGCGTAGAAGGGCTGGCTGGCGGCCCAGCTGGCGTAGATCAGGGCGAAGGTGCGCAGACCCTGCTCCGGCGGGGCGGTGAAGCGCTCGCCGTTCCAGGCCGGATCGGCGGTGAGCGCCTGGCGCAGGCTGAGCAGGAACAGGCGGTTGTGGGGGGTGGTGCGGGCGGTGCCGCAGAGGCAGCAGAGGCGGCGGCTGCGCTCCGGCTCCAGCACACCCCAGTGGTAGGCCTGCTGGGCCCCCATCGACCAGCCGTAGATCAGGGCCGGCGCCTCCACGCCGAACACCACCTCCAGCAGGCGGCGCTGGGCGCGCACGTTGTCGACATGGCGGATGAGCCAGCCCTGTTCGGCGGTGCCAATCGGCGCGTTGCTGGGGCTGCTGGAGCGGCCGTTGCCGAACTGGCTCACCAGCACGATGCACCAGCGCTCGGGATCGAGCACCGGCCCCACCACCCAGTCGAGATCCTCCAGCCAGGCGCCGTAGGAGCTGGGATGGAGCACCAGGTTGGAGCGGTCGGGGGCCAGCTGGCCGAACACCCGGTAGCTGAGGTGGGCGTCGTCGAGCTCGCGGCCGTTGTCGAAGCGGAAGCGGCCGAGGCGGAAGATCCGCTCGCCGGGGGGCAGGGTCATCGGGGGGATGCTGCGCTCAACCGGCCTGGGGCAGGGCCAGGGAGGAGAGGTCGCGGCGGAACTCGCGGTGCACCCCCAGGTAGCCGACGCCGATGTGCTCGAGATGGGGCGCCAGGAGCGCATGGGCCTCGGGGGCGGCGTGGAACGGCAGCGAGGGGTAGAGGTGGTGCTCGGCGTGGAACGGCATGTTCCACATCAGCCGGCGCAGGGGCGCCAGGGTGAGGGTGGTGCGGGTGTTGCGCAGGCCGTCGGGCTCGAAGGGGCAGCCACCGTGCTCCGCCATCAGCACGAAGCGCAGCAGGGGCTGACCGACCGCCAGGGGCAGGAGCCAGAAGCGCAGCAGCGCATCGGAGCCGAAGGCGATCGAGGCCACGGCCAGCACGGCGTAGAGCCCGATCTGCAGCCGGATCGATCGCACCACCTTGGGCGCCACGGCTTCAGGGATGTAGGCGCAGCCGTCGAAGGCCCCCACCAGGCCGCGGGCGTGGCCGCGGATCTTGCCGATCCACCAGGGAAGGCCGCTCAGCTCCAGCAGGTAGCTGGCCAGGTTGTGGGGCGGCGCATCCTCCAGCTCGGGATCCAGCCCGATCTGGTGGGTATAGCGGTGGTGCCACTGGTGGTAGCGGCGGTAGAAGTCGGCGTTGTAGAAGCTGAGCGCCCCGGCCCCCCAGGCCACGGTGTCGTTGAGCCAGCGGCTCTGAAAGGCGGTGCGGTGGCCGCATTCGTGCATGGCGCAGAAGCCGAAGGCCAGCCCGGCGCCGAGCAGCAGCAGGCCCGCGAGCCGCAGGGGCAGGGGCAACGCCGCGGAACCCCAGGCCAGCCCGCCCACCAGCAGCACCGCCAGATGGAAGGCGAGCTGGCGAAGGCCCGGCCCATCGCGGCGCTCGTTGAGGCGCTCGAGCTCGGACGAGGGGATCAGATCCCGGGTGACGGGAGGGGGCGGCGGCGCCGTCGACGTCAAGGCGGGAAGCGGGCGAAAGGACGATCCTCAGCCAGCGCTGCGGCTCACATGGTCCACGGCGGACGTTCCGATTGCGATCGATCAGGGGCTGCTCCGGGCCCGCTCACTTTCGAAGGCATAGAACAGCAGGCTGAGCAGGCTGCTCATCGCCTCAATCCGGTGGATCTGGGGGTCCTGGAAGCCGCTGCCCCCCCTGAGGGCGATCGTGAGCACCGGGATCGACACACCGCGGGATTCCAGACGCAGCCCGAGGTAGTCGGTGCACCCCTGTGCCCGCAAGGTGGCGAGGAAGGGAAAGCCACGGTCGCCGTCGTCGTCGAAGCGGTAATGGAACAAGCGTCCATGCTCGGCGATGTGGTGCAGCGGACTGGAGAGATGCTCCTCGCGTTTCAGAAACTCCCGCGGCATCCGCAGCGGCTGCACCTCGGCCGGGGAGCGGCTCAGCCAGATGTACTGGCTGCAGTCGATGTCGTCCTGATCGGGGAGGAAGGCAAGCGACAAGCGATGCACCTCCAGACCCCACGACCGCAGCTCGTTGACGAACAGCAGCACGAACTCCTCGAAGTTGCGCAGGCCCGACCAGTTGTCGAGGATGTAGCGCTCCAGCGGCACACGGGACGGGTCGGGAGCGGGGCCCTGCAAGCCCGAGGCATCGAGCATGCGATCGGAGGCGGCGATCCGCTCGATCAGGCGTTGGATCTTGCGGCCCGAGGCCCATTCCGACCCCGTCAGGAACCCCTCCAGTTCCTGCCAGGGCAACGGCGGGGCGATATGAAAGCCCTGAAGGGCATCGGCCCCCTGCCGCACCGCCACCACCAGATCGGCGTAGCGCTCGATCCCTTCGGCCACGATGGTTTTGCCGAGGCCGTGCACCGCGGCGATGAAGGAACCGACGTAGCGCTGCAGCCGGAACGACTGGCCGATGCCGCGGATCAGTTCGATGTCGAGCTTGATGGCGTCGTACCAGGCCTCGCTGATGCGGCGGTAGTTGGAAAGCCCGGAGCCGAAGTCATCGATCAGCACCCGCAGGTTCAGCTCGCGCATCAGCCGCTCGGAGGCGGCCGCCATGCTCACGGCACCGGGATGGGCATCGCCGGCGGCCGTCTCGGTGATCTCGATCCGGAACAGGGAGACATCCACGGCGTGCTGCTGCAGCCGCTCCACCAGCCGGGAGAGCCGGTCTTCCCTGGCCAGGGAATCGGCACTGACGTTGAAGGAGACGTAGGAGATCCGTTCCCGCAGCATCGGACTGGCCCGCAGCCGCTCCTGAACCCCCGGCAGCTGATCCACCACCAGATCGTCGATGCGGTGGGCGATGCCCATGGCCCCGGCAGCCTGGAGCACCGCGCCGGTGCCCAGGCGCCGCAGCAGGGGGGAGCGAAAGCGCAGCAGCAGTTCGAGGGCAAAGCAGCCCGGATCGGCCAGCAGCAGGATCGGCTGGAAGCGCAGGTCGATGTCCTGCGCCGTGAGGTCGATCAGCTGGCGCCGCAGCTCGGCGTCATCGCGAGCCTGCCATTCGTCGGCGGGCTCGAGCAGGCGCACGACCCGGGGCTCTGCACCCGCCATCAGATCCCCGAAGGCCTGGAGGGTTAGCAGGGGTGAGCGCGGCCCGTGGAGAGCGAACCACTGGCCGGTCACGCGGATGTCATCCCAGTTCAGGTGGAGTGTGCCCAGGCCCTCGATGGCCGCACTGACGGCCTGCAGCAGCTCGGCCAGCTGCGCTTCCACGCACGGCTGTTCGCCGCTCGCCGGGATGGCGGAGGGGGGAAGGATCGCGGCGATGCGGTGGTCGTTGGCGCGATACACCGCGAGTTCGCGGCCGGCCGCAGCTCCCCCGGGCCGGCTGTGCCGCAGAGTCGCGGCAGCGGTGTTGAGGATCAGCAGGCGGTCGGCCTCATCGAGGAACAGCCGCTGCCGGTCGAGGACCGGGAAATCGAGGGTGAGCAGCAGGGCCGGGGCCGGATCGGCGGTTGCCTGCGTGGGGGACGACTCGAGGTCGCGCTCCAGGGCGTAGCGGGAGAGCAGACCGCTGGAGGGATCGTTGCGCAGGGAGCGCAGCAGGCGCTGGCGCCGGCGCCACTGCTGCTCGGCCGTGAAGGCGAGCAGAGCGGTGAACAGCAACCCCAGTCCTCCCAGGGCCCAGGCCAGGCCGCGCTCCAGCCGTTCGCCTGGATCCGCTCCCTGGCCCAGAACCAGCAACAGGCTGTGGGGCCCGTGAACGACACGCCACACCCGCGCGCCGGGAGGCCGTTGCGGGGGGCCGGCCGCCGGCCAGGGGGCGAGAGCCACCAGGCGCAATCCCTCCTCGGGGCGTCCGAGCAGCGGCGCCCCGTCGAGCCGGATCCAGCCGACGGCGCCAGCGGGGCCGTCCGGCACGGGAGCCCCGAGATAGAGGACGCCCACAGCATCGGCGGAGCCGCGGAGCAGGGAGGTGGTGGCCAGGTCCGGGGACGGCCGGCAGCGCCGGACCTCAGCCAGCGACCGACCTGGGAGCGAAGACGCCACGGCGGGAGCCCCCACGGTGCCGGCGGGGAGGAAGGCGATCCGCTCCAGTCCGTCAGGGGCCACCAGCTTCAGAAAATGTTCGGCGCTGTCCGGGGTAGCGGCAGGAGGACGCCTGGCCAGCACCAGATCCGTCGCCTGCAGAGCCCGGCAGAGGCGGCTTGTCGCCCGTTCAGCCTCACGCGTCCAGTGGCTTCGGCTGCGGTGATCGAGGGCGTGCTGGAACCAGAGGAGGGGAACGAGGCAGAGGCTGCCGCCGATCAGCAGGACGGTGAGGGTCTTCAGCCGCATTCCCTCAGCACCGCCGGGCCGAAGGTAGCAACCACAACCCCCTGCGAAACAGTTCTGCAGAGAGGGCGCGATCAGCGAGATGCCGCCCATGCTGCCTGCGCAGAGCGGAGAGGCAACACTTCGAACGCATCGCTCCAGCGAACAGGCCGCCACCCGCACTCTGCTGCGTCACAGCGATGATCTCAGGGTCTGGACAATGCTCCAGCGCGGGTGAGCAACCTCACCCGACTCCGGGACATCCGCAATCCACGCTCTCCGGCCTGCACCTCAGGTGAGCCTGCTGGGGAAGAGCTCCCTCCAGAAGCTGCAGCCGTGGTAAGCCTCGGCGTTGTACGGACCCGAATTTCCGGGCGACAGCAACATCACGCTGTTGCCGTTCTGGAATACGGGCCAGTGGGGGAGTCCAGCGGCGGTGGGCACCCCTGCGCGGGCGAAGGAGGCCACGATCTGCTGCATCTGGAAAGCCAGGGGCTGGGATTGGGGCAGGAGATCGGGGGCGTCGATGCGGCTGGTATTGGAGAGATGGGGGAAGAGATAGTTGAGGACGGAGGAATGCACGGCAGCGAAGTCCATCTGCGGATCCGGGGTCGCCGCGATTCCCACCCCGACCACCAGCGCCTTGGGGTCATTGAATTCAAAGCCATAGATCGGCATGCCGATGCGGCGTCGCAGCGCCGACGCCGTATGCCAATACAGGCAGTTGTTGATACCGACCTGCGGGTTGTAGTGGGAGATCACCGATCCGAGGGTTTCTGGCGCCCGACGCGGATCCGAGAGGGGATAACGGGCCAGGATCCGCTGGCGTCGGCCTGCATCGAGGGGTTCCTCCGGCGTGGCGTAATGGTCCAGCAACCGATCCGGATAGTTCTCGGCCGTGATCGGATTCGTGGATTGCTGGTCGTAGCCGATGTAGAGGCGCAGCTCATCCCGCGCGCCGCCCATCAGCACAGGCACGTTGTGTACCTTCCCCTGGGCCAGTGCGTCGGCCATCGAACGGGGCGTGGCCTGGCTGGCACCGATCGAAGGGCCGAAGGTCATCGTCTTGCCGCGGGTGGCCTGATCGCCGGCCCGGAGCAGAGCCTCCACAGGCTTGGCGCGCAGGCAGGCCAGCAGGGGAGCCCGGGTGGACTGCGGACAACCGGCTGCGGTGGCGATCGTGCTGCCGAGCTGGCCATAGCTCTCCACGGTGGGCAGGGGCATCAGGCACCCTCCACTGATCACGATCGCCTTGTGGAACAGTCCCCGGCTGAGCTCTGGGGCGGCCAGGTGCTGGCAGATCGAGCCGGCGCCGGCCGATTCGCCGGCCAGGGTGACCTGGCTGGGGTCCCCTCCGAAGGCCGCGATGTTGCGCTGCACCCAGCGCAGGGCTTCCCGCTGGTCGAGCAGGCCGAGATTGCCGTTGGTGGCCGGATCAAAGGCCGGATGGGGCATGAAGCCGAGCACACCGAGGCGGTAATTGGCCGTCACCACCACCAGACCCTGCCGGGCCAGGGCATCGAGCCGATAGAGGTTGGCGCTGCCTCCCACGAAGGCACCGCCATGGATCCACACCAGGACCGGCAGGCGACGACCGGGCGCGATCGAGACCGGCCGGCTCACGTTGAGACTGAGGCAATCCTCCTCGCTGCTGGCCTCGGTGAGGTTGAAGCGGGCCTGCTGGGGACAGGCGGGGCCGAAGCTGCCCGCGTCTCGCAACCCCTGCCAACCGGGGGAGAGCAGGGGCGGGCTCCAGCGCTCGGGCCGGACGGCGTAGGGAAGACCGCGGTACTCGATCACCCCGTTGCGCACCACACCGCGCAGCGGTCCCTGGGGCGTGGTGAGCACCGCGGTGCGGCCCGGCGGAATCGGTGCGGCGTGGCTGTCCCCGGCCGCCGTGACATACGCCCCCAGCACAAGCAGGGCAGCGCCAACAACCAGGGGGGGGAACGGAAGACATGCGCTGGGCTGCCATTCATCCAGCCCTAGCAACCACGGAAGAGTCGCGCCACAGACGCGCCCCAGCTGCCGCACGCAGATCAGCATCAAAAAACCAGAGAAGTATTGGATTCATCAGCGCAAAAGGATCGACGCTAAGGAAGCTCCGAGCAACAACCCGGCGTAGAGCATCTTGAACGCCGATTCGCTTGTGGCGAATAGCTTGGGGGCGGTTCGAGCGGCAATCGGATAGAACTTATCGTTGATCCGGCGAAACCCTATTCCCTGAATCACGTCTTGCACAGCAACTCATGGCGAGCCATGAACAAGTTCGCGAGCGCAGCCAGCACGTGGACCTTGCAGCCATTCTTGAGCATGCCACGCAGGCGGGTCTTCTCAAAACCGAACTGCCGCTTGATCACCCGGAATGGGTGCTCACCTTTTGCATGGATGTGAGCCTACTGCAAGCAGAAGCCGTTCCGGCTAGGGCGGTTTCGACCAGATCTTCCAGCCGTCCTTCCGGGGAATCGGGTAGAGCCCGCCGCTTCCCCGGCCGCATCGCGACACGGAAGCCGATGGCCTTCCCTTTCATCTCTTCTCGCTTCCCGATCCCTTGGCAGCCGGAATCGGCGTAGACCACTGTCTCCTGCCCGTGCAGGAGTTCGGCGGCTGGGGTCAAGTCATGCACATTCGCGGCCGTCGTCTCGATCGAGTGGATATCGATCAACGCCCTCCAAGGCACAACCTTAGGCCGGGGAACGCCTGGCGATAACGGCGCCTGTCACGGGTGAGCAGGGGCACCCGCTCGACCAGCGCGTGAGCACCGATCAGGAAATCAGCAAGCACGGTCTGCCTGGAACCGCCCCGCGTCCTGTACTCAGCATGGGCCTGAGCGGCGAGGAAGGCGGCTTCGTGAGGTATGGAGCGGTACACGTAAAGATGGGCCGGCAACAGATCATCCACCGCCTCAATCGTCTCGCAGGCGAAGGCAATCTCGGCGTACACGATCGGATTGATCAGCAGCGTGCCGCGATCGAGCCAGCGGCGGAGCTGTTCCTCGCTCCACTGCTGCCAGCACGGATCCGCGGTGATCACATCGATATCACGTTCGAATCCACGAACACCATCAGGGTTGCTCATCCCCGCGGGTAAGAGCAAGCAGTTCATCGGTACTGAGGCGACTGCGCAGAGGCCGGGCCCGTCGCAACCGCTGCAAACCCTCCTGAGCGCGCGTGGCTATTGGAGACTCCTTCTCGATCAACACCCGTCCGTTCTCCACCACGAAGCGAAGCTGGGTGTGGGGCAGCAGACCGCATTGCTCGCGGATCTCCTGGGGGATGGTGACCTGACCCTTGCTGGTGATCCGCATGCTCGGCCCATCCACCAAGACAGTAAGAATTTTACTGCAGACGGGCCTGGCCGGCGTTGCGGGGTGCCTGAACGGCGAGGCGCCTGCGGCCACCGCCCGCAACGACTAACAGCCGCGATTCACCAGCCCAACAACCGAACATCCAGGGTGAAAGAACAGCCCAGTGCGGAGAGATGAAGGGTCTAAGGGTTAAGGGAAGGTCCCTGGGGGAGGCACACCACAGGAAACCCGGTGTCGTTGACGGCAAGGTCAAGCTGGGCGTGGAAACGGTAGGTCGAGCGGCAGTACCTGGAATGGTTTTTCCAGGAGCCGCCGCGTAGCAGCTTGATGCGGTGGTCTCCCGTCATCCAGGGGCTGCCATCGGTTCGGGCGCCCTCATACGAGCTGTGCCAGGCGTCGAGGCACCACTCCCACACGTTGCCGTGCATGTCGTGCAGGCCCCAGCCATTGGCGAGGAAGGTGGCCACATCGGTGGTTTCCTGTGGCCACCCGCCCTTGGGGGCTTCTGCATAGCTGATGGTTGCGTCGTAATTGGCCAGCACCGGCGTGAGCGTGGCGCCAAAGGCGAAAGGCGTGGGGATGCCCGCTCGGCAGGCGAACTCCCACGGGCCTCACTGGGGAGTGTGAAGAGAAGGCCTGTGTGCTGGCTGAGGCGGCGGCAGAACTCCATCGCGTGCTCGCAGCTCACCCGCTCCACCGGCCGGCGCCCCCCCCCTGGAAGCGGGAAGGGTTGCGCTTGAGATCCTGGTCCACCCTGGGTCAGCGGGCCACAGCTGCCCACTGCGCCTGGGTCACCGGCGTCTGGCCCAGCAGGAAACCAGCCAGCCGCACCCTGTGTTGGGGGCCTTCATTACCAGACCGCTCGGGCTCGGTAGCAGGCGAACCCATCCCAAACTCCCCTGCCTGGATCCTGATCAGCTGCAGGCTCTCACCCTGCCCCAGATCAACGTCGCAGGCCCGCACACCCACCACCACCGCACTCTCCACGTGCCACCGCACCCCCTCGCGCCGCAGGCGGGCGGAGGTCTCCATACGGGGGCTCAGGGCCAGGGGTGAGGGGCTGGTAGCTGTGGCTGGGGTGGAGCCTGGAGCGGCACCAACAGCCGATGGCGGCACCGGAGGAGGAGGAGGAGGAGGAGGAGCGGAGGCAGGGGCCGGGTTCCCCTCACGGGATGCGGCGGGGGCCGACCCCGCAAACGGATTCCGCCCCAAGGGCGGCTTTGGGTAGCGCGGCGCCAATGGCTCGCCGCTGTTGCCGCGCACGATCGGCACAAACTTGATCGTGTCGGTGGCGCGGGGCACGTATCCCGTCACGATCATGCCCTCGTAGCCGGCGCCACCCTTACGCTCCTCCGCCTTGGCCACGTAGTTGGCCGTGCACACCATCAGCACCCGGTCGGCGTCACGGATGCCGAGATCCATGAAGCGCACCACATCGGCGCCGTAGAGAAGGTCCCACTGATCCAGCGTCACCTCCACGCCGCCCTGCCGCAGCCGACCCACCTGCAGGAGCACCCAGGCCCTGTGGGCCTCGGAGTCGTGGGAATAGGAGAGGAACACCCGCGGTGTCACGCCGGCCGGGTTGCAATCTGAAGAGCCATTGTGGGGCAGCAGGACTTGCGCCTGCACCGCTGCGGCAGAGATCACCTCACCACAGGCCCGGCTGCAGCGGTCCATCGCTGGCGGGAGGACCGGCAGCCTGGCGTGGGCCATCACCCTGGGCCGCTTTGCTGTTTCCTGCAGGGGCCGACTCCGGCGCCACCTCCATCGGCACCAGGTTCCAGAAGCCGTACTTGCGGCCATGTTCGCGACGCTGGCGGGCCACGTAGGCACTGTGGTCCTCCAAGTCGCCCCAATCCTTGATCCTGCGTGCCAGGAGATGGCAGGTGTGCAGATGGCGGGCGGCGTGGGAATAGCGCTTGGAGCGCGCCCTGAGCAGGCTGAAATCAACCATCGCCCGCAGGCAACGGCTGGCGGCGAGCGGGTGATTCTTCTCCAGCAGCTCCGCCAGCGGCACCAACAACTCATAAAGGTCGCCGTTCAGTGGCTTTGGCGCGGCCAGCACCAATCGGGCGGCGCGGCGCGGTTCGGGCCAGTGCAGCAGGAACCACAGCGCCTCCTGCAGGTCGTGGTGCTCGGCCACCAGATCGAGGGCCCGCTCCTCGGCCGCCGCTTCCTCGAAGGCGGGCAACTTCTTCAGGTAATCCCGGAGGTGGCGGCACGACAGTTCCATCAGGGCGTATTCCCAGCGCTGCGCCTGCGCCTCGTCGTGGCGGCTGAGCGCCGCCAGCGCCGCCAGGCGGGCATCACACCACTCCTCCGCCCCGGCCCGGCGTTGGGCCAGAACCGGATCAGCCCCCTGCAGCAGCGCTAGGGCCTCTTCGGCTCGGCCAGCCTGCGTGAGACGTTCCGCCACCCTGGCCGCGATCGCCGGCACCGTCAGCGCCTCGGGATCATGATCGCGGTATTCGGCCAGGTAAGCCTCGGCATCGCCCAGGGCATCGGCGATATCGAGCATGGCGATGCGCACGATCAGGTCCCGGTGAGTTTTCGCCCGATCGTTGCTGGTATGGCAAGCGCGCAGGGCCTCCAGCCGCTGGCGCAGATGGGCCAACCCCTCCGGGCCCAGCGCCGGCGCCAGATCGCGCAGGATCGGATCGAACTGGCCGTAGCCGTTGCTCACGATCGCGCCATACACCTGATCCGCGAGGGCCTTGGGATCGCCTGGCGCCTTCAGGGCCACCGCGCCGAGGGCCGCGCTGCTCTGATGAAAAAAATCGCGCACCACAGCGTCGCTGTCGTCGCAACGGTCGATCAAGCCCTCGTAGAGGCCGAGCAGATCCCAGAACAGCTCCACCGCCCCGGCGGGATCATGCTCAGCGATCGGTCCGCTGATCGCCTGGCGCTGCCGCTCCAGATCCTTCAGCAGCGCTTTGCGCTGGTGATCGTCGAGGAAGCTGCCGGAGCGCTCGATCGTGGCCAGCCGTTTGCGCACCTCCCGGGCGATCTCCGCCGGGCCCTTCTGCTCGGCCAGCGCCAGGCGCAGCAGCCGCTTGGCACCGGCATCGCCCTCGCTGAGGGTGAGCAGCAGCTCCGCTAACCGGGCCGCCCCAAGGGCTTCCAGGTTCCTGGCAGTGAGGCTGGATGAGCCGGCCATCGTGCGGACGGAGCAGGCCGGAATCATCACCCCGGATCTGCCGACCAGCTCCCATCGTGCCATCGCCTGACGCTGAACCCAGCCGCACAATGGAGCGATGAACCGATCCGCCGACTGGCTGCAGCAGGCCCGGGCCGATCTGGAGGTGGCGGCCGTGAACGCCGGTGCCGGCCATCACGAATGGGCCTGCTTCGCCTGCCACCAGGCGGTGGAGAAGGCGCTCAAGGGGCTGCATCTGCGCCACGGCCAGCAGATCTGGGGCCATGGGCTCGGCCGCTCCTGGCGTGAGTTGCCCCCGCCCGTCGGCTCGGGCTTGGCCGCCGCCGTGCCTGATCTCACCGACCGGCTGCGGATCCTCGACGCCCTTTACATCCCCACCCGCTACCCCGATAGCCTCCCCGATGGAGCGCCCGCCGACCACTTCGGCCGACTCCAGAGCGACGACGCCCTGCGCCATGCCCGTTCGATCGTTGACGCAATCGCTGCTGCGCTGGCCTGAGCCTGAGCTGGTGCTGCGCCAGGTGAAGGAGTGGGCCGAGCGCGTTGCGGCCGAGCATCCCGGCCTCGTGCAGGTGGGCGTGTTCGGCAGCTACGGCCGCGGCGACGCCGGCGTGGGCAGCGATCTGGATCTCCTGCTGATCGACACCCAGGCCCACGGCCCCCAGCACCAGCGCCTGCTTGCCTGGCCCCTTGCGGAGCTTCCCCTCAGCTGCGATGCGCTGGTGCTCACTCCCGTCGAACACCACAAGCTGTTGGCCAGCGGTTCCGCCATGGCCGTCGCGTTGGCGCGCGACAGCCGCTGGCTGTGGAGCCGCGGGGGCGCAGGCGGCTGAGCTGGTGCGCACAGCGGGGTGATTTCCGGCGACGTTGGGGCTGGTGGGCATCCAGGCGGAGCTGATCACGCTCGCCAGCCGTGCCGCACGGCAGCTCAGCCCAGATCCGCCAGGCGCTTCCTGGCCAGTTCCGCCTGCGCTTCGGCCTCGGCCAGATTGGCCCTGCACTCGGCCACCACCTCCGGCGGCGCCTTGCCGGCGAAGTTCGGGTTGGCGAGGCGGCCGGCCAGCCCCTTGATCTCCTTCTCGGCCTTGGCGATGTCCTTCTCCAGGCGGCCGCGCAGGGCGTCGAGATCCACCAGGCCCTCGATCGGCAGCAGCACCTGCAGCTCACCGCACACACCGGCCAGGGCGCGGGTGGCGGGGCTGTCCTCCGACGTGGACGGATCGAGCACCAGCACCGATTCGGCGCGGGTGAGCGCGGTGATGTCGGCGTGTGCGGCGCTCAGCAGCTCCGCGAGGGCCGCGCGGCTGGTGACGAAGCGCACGGGGGCCGGCTGGGAGGGCTTGAGCCCTGCCACCGCCCGCAGGTTGCGCACCACCCGGATCGCCTCGATCAGCTCGGCGAAACTGGCTTCCAGGGCGTCGTCCAGCGCCGCCGCCGCCGCCACCGGCCACCTCTGGAGCGCCAGGAACGTGCCCTCGGGAGCGCCCGTGAGCCCATGCCACAGCTCCTCGCTCAGGTGCGGCATCAGCGGATGCAGCATCACCAGCAGTTCGCCAAGCACCTTGGCGAGCACCGCCCGGGCTGTGCGCTGATCGGCAAGGGCCTCAGCGCTGGCGTTCTCACCGGGATTAAGGCGCCGTTTGATCAGCTCGACATACCAGTCGCATACCTCGTTCCAGGCGAACTCGTACAGCCCCTTGGCCGCCTCGCCCAGGCCATAGCTGCCATAGCGCTCGGCGGTTTCCCGGTTCACCCGCGCCAGGCGCGAGAGGATCCAGCGATCGGCCAGCTGCAGGGTTGCTGGATCTGGATCCCCCAGGGTGGCCGGCGTCTCGCCGCCCAGATTCATCAGGGCGAAGCGGGTGGCGTTCCAGAGCTTGTTGGCGAAGTTGCGCGCCGCCTCCACCGTGCCGGAGGTGTCGCTCTTGCGGTCGTAGTCGAGGCGGATGTCCTGACCAGCGCCGGCCACCTCGCGCACCAGGGCGAAGCGCAGGGCGTCGGCGCCGTAGCGGTCGATCAGCAGCAGCGGGTCGATGCCGTTGCCCGCGCTCTTGCTCATCTTGCGGTTGTTCTCATCCCGCACCAGGCCGTGGATATACACGTCGCGGAAGGGCATCCGGCCGGTGAAGGCGCCGGCCATCATCGTCATCCGGGCCACCCAGAAGAAGATGATGTCGAAGCCGGTCACCAGCACGCTGGTGGGGTACCAGGTGGCCAGATCGGCGTTGCTTTCATCCGGCCAGCCGAGGGTGGAGAAGGGCCACAGGCCGCTGGAGAACCAGGTGTCGAGCACGTCCGGGTCCTGCTCCAGCTGCAGCGCCCGGCCGGCCCCTTCGCTGGCCGCACCGAACTGCGCCGCGGCCTTCAACCAGGCCTCAGCCTCGTCGCGCGCCACCACGTAGGGAGTGGTGTCGGTGATCATGCCGCCGGTTTCACTCACCACGAACCAGGCGGGAATGCGGTGCCCCCACCACAGCTGGCGGCTGATGCACCAGTCGCGGATGCCCGTGAGCCAGTCGCGGTACACCTTGCTCCAGCGCTCCGGCACGAAGCGGGGCTCGCCCGCCGCCAGCGCCTCGCGGCAGCGGGCCGCCAGCGGTTCGGCCTTCACGAACCACTGGGTGGAGAGCAGCGGCTCCACCGGCACCTTGCCCCGATCCGAGATCGGCACGCTGTGGCGGTGCGGCTCCACCTTCACCAGGAAGCCCTCGGCCTCCATCGCCGCCACCACCGCCTGGCGGGCCTCGAAGCGATCCAGGCCGGCGAACCGGCCGGCGGCTTCGTTCATCGAGCCGTCGCGAGCCATCACCGTGATCAGCGGCAGGCCATGGCGGCTGCCGATCGCGAAGTCGTTGGGATCATGCGCCGGGGTGACCTTGACGCAGCCGGTGCCGAAGGCCGGATCCACGTGCTCATCCGCCACGATCGGGATCTCACGGCCCACCAGCGGCAGGCTGAGCGTGCGGCCCACCAGCGCCGCGTAGCGCGGATCTTCGGGGTGCACCGCCACGCCGGTGTCGCCCAGCATCGTTTCCGGGCGGGTGGTGGCCACCACCAGATGGTCGACGCCGCCGGGGCCGGCGCCGCCGGTGAGCGGATAGCGGAAGTGCCAGAGATGGCCCTCCATCTCCTTCATCTCCACCTCCAGATCGCTCACCGCCGAGCCGGAGGCGGGGCACCAGTTCACCAGGTACTCGCCCCGATGGATCAGGCCCTGCTCGTGCAGGCGCACGAAGGCCTCCACCACCGCCTTGTTGAGCTGGGCATCGAGGGTGAAGCGCTCCCGCTGCCAGTCCACCGAGTAGCCCAGTCGCCGCAGCTGGCCCACGATCGTGCCGCCGCTTTCGGCCTTCCAGGCCCAGGCCCGCTCCAGGAAGGCATCGCGGCCCAGGTCGTCCTTGCTGCCGCCTTCGGCCTGGATCTTCTTCTCCAGGATCGTCTGCACCGCGATCGAAGCGTGATCCGTGCCCGGCAGGCACAGCACGTTCCTCCCCCGCAGGCGCTGGAAGCGCACGATCGTGTCGATCAGGGCCGTCTCGAAGCCGTGGCCCATGTGCAGGCTGCCGGTGACGTTCGGCGGCGGGATCACCACCGAGAACGGCTCGCCCGGGGCCCCCGGATCGGGGTGGAACGCCCCCGCCTCTTCCCACAGCCGCTGCCAGCGGGCTTCGGTGCCGGCGGGGTCGTAGGTCTTGGGCAGGGCTTCGGCGGACACGGGGGCGACACGGCGGGGCCCCATCGTCTCAAAGCGAGGAGGGCGTAACGCCGCTCCGGCGGAGGTCGGCCGCTGAGCCCAGGGCCTGCACCGCCAGACACCGATGGAAGGCCGAGGTGAGATGGGCCCAGGGATCCCACCAGAGGTGGCCAGCTGCATCGACGGGCTCCCGTGCCGGCTCGTTCGCCAACGCGGGGCGCTCGATCTCCGTGAACCCATGGGCGGCCGGGGCCGCCCGCACCGCCAGGAACAGGGCATGCGCATCCGGTTGCGCCACCGTCAGCTCCCACCGCGCGGCCAGGGCCTCCAGCTCCTTGCGCAGCTCGGCGTTCTGGCGGGCGATCAGGCCGTTCAGTCCGTGCCGCTCCCGTTCGCCCAGCCCCGGCAGCTGGATCGGGCTATGGCCCCAGGGCAGCTCGCTAGGCACCAGGAACTGGCGCAGGCCTCTGGCGCTGAGGCGTTCCACGGCCTCGATCAGGTGCTGGTTGACGCGGTCGCCGACAGCAGGGGTGGGCGGGGCGTCGAGGTAGTCGTTGGCGCCGGCCCGCAGCACCACCAGGCAACCCGGCTCGGCGGATCCCCCGGCCGACAGGAAGCCCTCCACCTGTGTCAGCAGATTCGGCACTCCCTTCGGAGACAGGCCCTCGCCGGAGCGGGCACCGCCGAAGGCATAATCGCGCCCACCGGCGCCTGAGTGGACCAGCGGGGGCAGGCCCAGGCCCTCCGCCAGAAGCTCCACCCAAAGCGGCCCGTTGCAGCGGCGGCCCTGCCAGTGGGGAGGGCAGGGGAAGGCGGCATCGCCGCGCAGGGCATGGGCATTGCCCACATCGCTGAGGCTGTCCCCGAAGACGAGCAGACCGGTGACGCGATCCATGAAGCCCCGGGAGTGCCGCTGCGGGTACAGGCCGGGTGAGGCTAAGCCGCCCTGCCTGCATGGCGGATAACCTGAGCCCCTGCTCCGCGGCCGCTTCGAGCCCCCATGCCCGCCGGCGCGCCCCTCACCTTCCTGCCGCCCCAGCTCGATCGCCGTGTGCTGTGGGCCTGCCGCCGTGGCCTGACGCTCTGGCTGCGGCGCAGCGCCCGCATCGACCGGGTGGAGGTGGAGGGCCAGGAGCGGCTCGCGGCCTCCCTGGAACGTTTCCGCGGGGGCCAGAGCCGGCTGCTGCTGGCCTTCCGCCACCCCAGCATCGACGATCCCGGCCCGATGGCCCGGCTGCTCTGGAGCCAGCGCCCCCCGGCCCACGCCCAGTTCCTCTACGACCGCGGCATTCCGCTGTGGGCGGGCGAGGCCATCGGCTGGCTGCTGCCGCGGCTGGGCGGCTGCTCGATCCAGCGGGGCAAGCTCGACCTGCCGGCCCTGCGCACGGCCCGCGAACTGCTGCTTGACGGCCCCTACCCCTTCGCCGCCGCTCCCGAAGGCGCCACCAACGGCCACAACGAGATGGTGAGCGCCCTGGAGCCGGGGGTGGCCCAGCTGGCCTTCTGGACCGCCGACGACCTGGCCAAGGCCGGCCGGGCCGAGGCAACCGAAGTTCTGCCGATCGGCCTTCAGTACACCTACCGCGGCAGCATCTGGCCGGCGATCGAGGAGGTGCTCGCCCAGCTGGAGCGCGACGCGGGCCTGAGCCCCGACCCGGCCCGCTCCCTCGATCCCGAAAGCCTTTACGGCCGGCTGATCGCCCTGGCGGAGCGGATGCTCGGCCTGCTCGAGCGCTTCTACCGCGATGCCTACCGCCGCGATCTGCCCGAGCTGCCCCCTTTCCAGGACGGCGACGACCGGGCCCGGATCGGCGAACGGCTGCCCCGCCTGCTGGATGCGGCGCTGACGGTGGTGGAGCAGCCGCTGGGAATGGAAGCCCGAGGGGATCTGGTGGAACGCTGCCGCCGCATCGAGCAGGCCAGCTGGGAGCGCCTCTACCCACCCACCAACGGGCAAGCCGAGCGCTGCTCGCTCGAACGGGGCCTGGCCGACCGGCTGGCGGAGGAGACGGCCCGCCGCCTGTGGCACATGCGCATGGTGGAGGCGTTCACGGCGGTGAGCGGCCACTACGTGCGGGAGTCCCCCAGCCAGGAGCGCTTCGCCGACACCCTGCTGCTGCTCTGGGACACCCAGTGCCGCATTCTCGGCAGCGACCCTGGCCAGCGGCCGCGGCTGGGGCGCCGCCGGGCCCGCGTGCGGATCGGTGAACCGATCGCGGTGCAGGAGCGGCTACCCGCCTACCGGGCCGATCGCCGGGCCGCGGTGGCCGCCCTCACCGCCGACCTGCAGACCACACTCCAGGGGCTGATCGTGCCTTCGCTTCAGCTGGCCGGTCCGGACGCCAGCCGCGCCTGGTAATCCTCCAGCGTGCCGGCGTTGATCCAGCCGGTGGCGATCGTCTTGGTGTGGCTGGGGCTCACCCTCCCCCGGTGGATGTGGGAGAGGCCGGCGGGAAAGATCGCCAGCTTGCCCTTCTCGGCCTCCACGTGGTGGTCCTGCCAGTGGAACTCGGTGCCGCCATCGGGCAGGGAGTTGCAATAGAGGATCCAGGCCAGCACCCGGCGGATCGGCTCGGTGGCCTCCTCGGTGGTGGTCCAGTCGCAGTGCCAGGCGTGGAAGCCCTCGCCCGGGGCATAGCGCTGCAGGTTGAACAGGGGGCAGACGAACAGCGAGCGCTCCGGAGCGCACTCCAGGAACTGGGGCCGCTCCGCCAGCCAGCGCTGCAGCCCCGCCGAGACGCCCCGCAGGATCACCTCGGCCAGGCCGTGGGCCTCGGGGTCGGTGCGGTCGAAGGCCACCAGGCTGATGTCGGTGGACACCTTCGCCGGCGTGGCAGGGTCGTTGCCGAAGGCGGTGCCGGGGCGCTGCAGGTCGGCCCGGCGATCGAAGAAGGCCTCCACCGCCTCCGCCAGGGCCAGGTAGCCGCTGCTGCGGAACTCGCCGATCAGGCGCATGGGTCGCTCCAGGGCACGGCGGTGATGGCCTCGAGGGCCTGCCAGCGGGAACGGTCGGCCACCACCCGCTCCAGCAGACCCACCCGCTCCAGCGCCGCCGCCACCTGCTCCGGATCGAGGGCGCCGGCGGCCGGGCCGAGGGGCAGCACCAGCACCTGCCGTTCGGCCGGATCGGCCATCACCTGCAGGTCGAGATCCGCCAGTTCCCGCTCGAAGAACGTGCGCCGCAGCCGGCCGGTGAGCACCGGCCCCAGGGCCGCGGCGAAGGCCTCGAGCGCGGCGGGATCACCGGAGCAGCCGCAGTTCAGCGCCAGCCAGATCAGCAGCTTGGCCCAGCTCTCCACCGTCCAGAGGGGCGGGAAGCTCTCGCGGTGCTGGCGCACCAGTTCGGCGATCGCGAAGTCGAACAGGGTGGCCTGCAGGGCCGCAGCCGACGGTGCCGGCGGCACTGGGGTGGGCGGGGTGTCCATCCCCCCATCCTCACCGGCGGCGGGCAGGGGGAGCGGCAACGGGCAAACTGCAGAGGACACGTGGGGGAGAGACCCGATGGCCCTGGATCTGAACGACCCGGAGCTCGAGTTCGCCGATCTGGTCTACGCCTACCAGAGCTGGGTGATGGCCGTGATCAACGACGAGAAGCTGGGCGGCGACAAGCTGCTCACCGAGGAGATCGCCGACGACGCCCTCAACGCCATGCGCTTCCTGCCCGACGTGGTGACCAGCGCGATCGAGACCACCCTGGCCCGCGTCTACGACGTGGACAGCGAGGAGCTGGCCGAGCTGCTCTACCCGGAGGGCTGAGCGGGATGCTCCGGGGTCTGGGGCGGCGGGCCGGGATCCTCGCCCTCGTGCTCACCCTGCCCCTGGCCGGCTGCCGCCCGGCACCCACCCCCCCAGACGCGCTGCAGGGCAACGCCGTGCCGAGCGACAACGTGCACGGCTCGATCGTGCTGGCGGTGGGCATCAACAACGACGACACCATCAACGCCGCGCTGCTGGAGGATCTGAATCAGCGGATCGGTGATCTGGTCCGCAGCTACCGCACCCTCAATCCACGGGTGCACGTGGAGATCCAGCCCTTCCAGGAGGACCTCCTGGTTCAGGAACTGGAGCGGCGCAGCCGGGACGGGCTCGCCCCCGATCTGATGATGGTGAACGGCACCACGGCCCGCACCCTCTCCCTGAAGGGTCTGACCCGACCGATCCGGATACCGCCCTCGGTGACCGATCAACTCGACACCGGCTCCCTGGCACGGGTGCGACTGGCGGATGGCCGGCTGATCGGCCTCCCGATACTGCTGCAGCCGCAGATGGCCTGCTACGACCGTCGACGCGTCCAGGACCCTCCCGCCACCCTGGCGGCCCTGCTGGCCCGCAACGGCGGCCTGATGCGGGCGGGCCTGCCGATCGACGCCATCAACCTGGCCTGGACCCTCGGCCCCCTCGGCACCCTCGGCACCATGGAGCGCCTCGCCGGCGGGCAGCCGGCCACCGCGGCCGATCGGGCTCGGGTGAGGGCGTGGCTGGAGTGGCTGGGCAACGCCCATCTGCAGCAGGGCATCCACTTCCTCGCCAACCAGGAGGAGCTGGTGCAGGGTCTGGCCAATGGACGGCTGGACTGGATCAGCTGCCGCAGCACCCATCTGGGGCGCCTGCGCGTGCACCTCGGGTCCCATCTGGGGGTGTCGGTGCTGCCCTCGGGCCCCGCTGGAGCAGCCAGCCCGATCACCAGGGAACGGTTGCTGGCCTTCGGCGTGAACTCCACCAAGGCCCAGCGCCAGGCGGCCGAATCGCTGGCACGCTTCAGCATCAATCCGCTGGTGCAGCGCACCATCACCCTGCGCAACCTGGCGACCCTGCCGGTGAACCGCAACCTGCATCCTCCGGCGGGCGCCTCCCAGATCCTGGACGCCATGGTGGCGGCCCGGGAGCAGGGTGCCGCCAGCGAGAGCGCCACCCTCCCCCTGCTCCGTTCCGACGCCGAGGGGACAAACCGCTTCCGTCGTCTGATCACCGGCTTCCTCTACGGGGAGGTTGACGCCAGGACCGCCGCCGATCAGCTGATCAAGGCAGTGGCTGCCGGGAGCACGGAATGAACGGCCTCGAGATCCTCCTGCCCCAGGTGGCCGGCTGGGGCGGTTACCTGCTTCGCCCCGCCGTTCTGCTGCAGCTGGCGATCGTGGTTCTGGTGCTGGCGGCGGAGGTCCGGCTGCGGCGCCATGCCCCGGCCGACCGGCGCCAGGCCCTGCTGCGGCCCCTGAGTCTGCTGACCCTGGCCGCGCTCACCTCCCTGCTCGCCCTGACGGGACGCCCCTGGGGTCTGGCGGCCTTCCTGGGCTGGGCGCTGGTGGGCTGGAGCGGCCTGCGGCTGCTGCACAGGGCCCTGGCCTACGTGATCGAGCCCCGCTCCCTCAACCTGATCGACAGCCGGCTGCTCCGCCCCATCTATCTGGTGGTGGTGGGCCTGGCCCTGATCAATCGCTTCGACAACCTGCAGGACCTGGCCCTGGTGCCGCTGGGTGCTTGGTTCGGCAGCAAAGTGAACCTCGGCCAGCTCTTCGGCGCGGCGGTGACCCTCTACCTGCTGGCCATGGGCACGGGCCCGCCGGCCCATGGGATCGCCTGGCTGGCACAGCGATTCCTGCACATCAGCGACGGCAGTCGCCGGGCCATGGCCCTGATGCTCCGCTACCTGGCGGTGGGACTGGGGCTGGTGTGGGCGCTGGACCACATCGGCGTGCGCGGCACCGCCCTGCTGGCCGTGGCCGGTGGCCTGTCGGTGGGCCTGGGCTTCGGCATCAAGGAGGTGTTCTCCAATTTCATCAGCGGCCTCTGGTTGCTGTTCGAAGGATCGGTTCGCCCCGGGGAGGTGCTGTTCATGGATGGCGATCCCTGCGAGGTGCGCCGTCTGGGGCTGCGGGCGGCCGTGCTCTGGCGCGACCGCGACAACGCCGAACTGGTGGTGCCCAACCAGACCTTCTTCACCGCCGCCACCACCACCTACACCGGCTCCGACCGGCTGCGCCGCAGCCAGGTGCTGGTGGGGGCCGCCTATCGGCACGATCCGGCCGCGGTGATCGCCCTGCTCGAGACCACCGCCGCAGCCTGCGCCAGGGTGCTGCCCTCCCCGGCGCCGAAGGGCCTCCTGCTCAGCTACGGCGATTCCGCCATTCAGTACGCCCTGCGCTTCTGGATCGCCGACCCGATGGACAACGTCTCGATCTGCAGCGAGGTGCAGGTGGCGGTGTGGCAGGCCTTTCGCGACCACGACATCGAGATCCCCTTCCCCCAGCAGGTGCAGTACCAGGTGGATCTGCCCTCCCCTGCCGGCGAACCCTCGCCCCCGGCCTAGGGGCTCAGAGATCGAGGCGAAACCAGTTCTCGGCATCACGGGCGGCCCGGTCCTGGCCAAGCTTGTGGCCGAGAGCGAAGGATCCGGTGGCCGCCACCACCGCCAGCAGGGCGATGCCACTGCGCGGCGACCAGCTCCGGGAGGAGGGATCCTGGGGCGCCCCCACCACCGTGAGCAGGGCGAAGCCCACGGAGGCCAGGGCGCCGAACCCGTAGAGCAGCGGCACACCCGTGCGCCGGGTGACGGCGTGCAGCAGCAGCACCGGCAGACCCACCACCGGCAGGCCGGAGCCCACGGCCCAGGCCCAGCGCTGGCGGGGGCCGTCGGCCAGGCGGCGCCGGAAGGCCAGCCGCCGGCGGTCGCCGTCAGCGGCCACGGGAGGCGGGGGTGGGGGAACTGTCACGCACGGCCTGGAGGGCGTTCATCCCCAAGGCCATCGTCATGATGATGCCGGTGAGGATCAGCAAAAGCCGGAAGCTGCGGAACACGAGCCCCCCCAGCGTCGGCCCACCGTTGGCGGCGGGGCGTCGGGAGGGGGGTGGCTGAGCAGGCGCTGGGGCGGCCGGCCGCGGGGGGAGCTGCATCCTGGGGTGCCATCCGCTACACCTTCCATTGTGAACCGCGCTCACCTCCCTCTCCCCCGCCAGGGCAGGGGCGGCACCAGCACGTCGGCCACGGTCTGGAGCACGGAGGCCACCGGTCCCAGCTGCCCCAGCAGCACGGTGGGCGCCAGCGGTTCGATCTCCGGATCGCCCCCCGGAATCTGGTTGGTGCGCAGAAACCACAACCCCGCCCCGTGGCGCAGAAGCACCGCGGCCACATCGTCGTGGGCGCGGCGCGGCAGCATCGAGCGCCAGCTGAGCAGCACATCGCCGAGGCTCTGACCCGCCTGGAACGGCTGGGGCGGCGACGCCCCCCGCACGGCCGCATCCAACAGGGCTGCATTGGCCCGCCAGTCCGGCCGCACGAGGCCGAACGGGGTGAGCAGATCGTCGAGGGAGCGCCCCACGGCGGCCAGCGGCGCCGCGCGCTCCGCCGTGGCCGGGTCGGCCGCCAAGCGAAGGCGCAGCTGCTGGATCGCCAGGAACAGGGCCTGGCTGGAATCCTGCACGCAGGAGGTGGCGGGCGTCACGCTGGCCATGCCGGTGCCGTCACCGCTGCGGTAGCGGGCCATCAGCACCTCGGCCTGCAACGCCAGGGCCTCCGTCAGGGACAGGCTGCCATCCGTGCCCGGCGGCCCCTCCAGCGCAGGCAGCTGTACCAGCACGTTCGAGAGGGGACGGCTGGCCAGCCAGCCCCGCTGCAGGTCGCCGGCGTAGGCACTCCAGTCCTGGCTGCCGGCCACGATCGCGTTGGGGTTGTGGGCGTAGATCTGATGAAAGTGCAGCTCGAAACGAGGGTCGCCACTGAAGGGATCGGCCACCACCCGCGCCTCACCGAAGGCGAAGTGGCCGGTCACGGTGAAGCCCGGTGAAGGCTCGGCCCGCTCGCCGCCGATGCCGCCGAAGGCGTGGAGCAGCAGGGCCCGGTCGCCGATCCGCCACGGCCGCGGCGCCACCGCCACCGTGCTCATCCGGCCCTTCTGCCGCTCGGTGTCCGCCCAGTTTCCGTGGCGGATCCAGCGCCCGCCCTCGCCGGCCGGCAGCACCCGCTCCGGCTGGGGCCGCATCAGCGCCCGGGGCTCGAGCGCCTGCACCGTGAAGATCCCCTGGGCATCGGGAGCGCCTTGCACGTACCAGCCCTCGGCGCCGGCCGGGCTCTCGGCGAGCCCATCCGGCGTGGAGATGCGGCGGCCATGGGCGTCGCGGGGCTGGCGGGGGATGCGCACGCTCGCGAGCGGTCCGTCGAAGCGGCCGCTGGAGCGGTTCCAGTGGCGCACTCGGAACCGATCCGCCCCGGCGGCCGGATCCGGCCCGAGCACCCGCACCAGAGCCTCGTAGCGCCCGGTGGTCTGGATCGGTGGATGATCCACCCGCAGTTCCGGCGTCGGCTCGTCGCTGCGCCCCAGCTCCACCGCCCCTTCGAGACGCACGATCACGTCGTCATGGGGGCGGGCTCCCGCCAGCGACTGCAGCGGGCCCACCCCACGGCGCCCGTCAAGCCGCTCCGGCAGCACGTTGCCGGCGGCGATCGCCCGCCGCGCCGCCGGCGTGAAGCGGATGTCGGTGGTCACCAGCGCCACCAGCCGCTGCAGTTCGGGGCGCTCCTGCCAGGTGAGCCGCAGCCGGCGACCCACCAGATCGCTGTGGGCGGGCGGAGCCAGCTCCAGCTCGATCCACACCCAGTCGCCGCCGTGCTGGCGAATGTCCGCCGCCCTGGGCAGGATCAGCCGGCCCTGCCAGGCGGCGCGGGGGCGGTACAGGGCAGGATCGGGTCGGCGATCCAGGGGGTAGTGGTCGGGGCGGTTGAAGGGCAGCCGCTGCGCCAGTGCATAGCTGGAAGGTCGTACCTCGCTGGGGGCTGGCGCTGCCGCCGGCGGCGGCGACGAGGAAACCGCCAGCAGCTGGGCAGCTCCTGCAGCGGCCAGAAGCAGGCCTCCATAGACAGCCGGGCGTTCCCAGCGCCACCCCCCTGTGCCCATCGCGCCCGGCTCCGACCGCCTGGCGCGCACTCTGGCGGAGGGCGACGACCCTGGAGAGGATCCGCGCATCGGCGCACCGCGTCCGCGATCGGGGAAGGATGATGGCACCAGGAACCTCCGCCGGAGCCGACCGCCCATGGTGCCTCCGTCTCCTGCCCGTGGGGAGGACCACCCCCAGAACAGGACCGGGAGCCTGGGGAGCACAGAGCATCTGCTGGCCCTGGCCCTGCAGAACGGCGCCATCGGCATGTACTCGCCGATCCGTCTGATGGCCGCTTCCTGGTGGTGAATCCCGCCCTGGAGGGGTTCCTCGGCCGCGGCGCAGCCGACCTGCGCCGGAGCAGTGGAGCGGCCCTCACCCATCCCCACGACCGGGAGACGGAACAGCAGCTGCTGGCGGAACTGATCGCCGGCCACATCCCCTGCTACCGGCTGCGCAAACGCTTTCTCCGGCCCGACGGTTCGGTGGTGTGGGGCGATCTGTCGGTGGCAGGACTGCGCAACGACGATGGCAGCCTTCGCTGCTACGTGTCGCAGATCGTGGACGTGAGCGACCTGATCCAGTCGCAGGAGCAGGAATCCGTGCGGGTGGTGGAACGCAACCGCATCCTCGACAACATCCCGGTAGCGATCGTCTGCGCCACGCCGGATGCCGCCCCCACCGCCAGGGCGCTGTACACCAACCGCAGTTTCGAGCAGACCTTCGGCTACGGCGTCGAGGATGCGCCCACCCTGCAGGACTGGCTGCAGCGGGCCTTCGCCAGCATCGCACCATCCAGCGGCGGCTCGAGGCGGAACGCGAAGCCTGGCGCCGGCAGTAGGACACCCTGGCCCTCACGCTCACCGACAACATGCCGGCGGGCAGCTTCGTGCTGCACCGACAGAGCGATGGCGGGCCCCAGTTCGACTTCCTCAGCCGCCGCCTGCTGGCGATGCTCAACCTGGAGCGCTCCGCCGTGGCGGCCGATCCGCTTCTGCTCTGCCGCTGCGTGCACCCCGAGGATTTCCCCTCCATCCAGGCGGTGATCCAGGAGGTCTATGCCAACGGCGGGCCGTTCGGCTGGCAGGGACGCCTGGTGGTGGCTGGGGAGACTCTCTGGGTACGGGTCGAGGCCGAGCCGCGCCTGCACCCGGACGGCCTGCCGGCCTGGGATGGGGTGGTCACCGACATCAGCGAGCAGCAGCGCATCGAGCAGAAGCTGCGGATCGCCAACGCCAAGCTCGAGAAGCTGGCCACCACCGATGCCCTCACGGGAGCATGGAATCGTCTGCATTTCGAGCAGCGCCTGACGGAGGAGATCGAGCGCGCCCATCGCTACGGGCAGCCCCTGTCGCTGCTGCTGCTCGACATCGACCACTTCAAGGCGATCAACGACCGCCACGGTCATCAGACGGGCGACCGCGTGCTGGTGGAGATCTGCCGCAGGCTGGGGCATCAGATGCGGGAAACCGATCTGCTCGCCCGCTGGGGGGGCGAGGAGTTCGTGGCGGTGCTCCCCCACACCCCGGCCGCAGCCGCGATGGCGCTGGCCGAACGGATCCGCCGCCTGATCCCCAGCGAGCCGCTGCCGCCGGTGGGGGCGGTGACCGTCAGCGCCGGCGTCGCCCAGCTGCAGAGCGACGACGACCTGGACAGCCTGTTCCAGCGGGTGGATCGCGCCCTCTACCGAGCCAAGGAACGGGGCCGGGACCGGGTGGAGCAGGAGCGGAGCACCTAGGCCATGAATCAGGCGGGCAGCACCAGGTCATCGAGGGCCGCCAGGGCGGCGTCGTAGTCGTAGCGGGACGCCGCCTGCCGTGCCCGTTCGATCACCGGGCCCCAGGCACTGCCTGACACCCTTGCGGCCAGATCCGCCAGCGCCTCGTTGGCCCGACCGTCGCTTTCGCGCAGCAGGGCCCGCAGCGGATCGAGACGGGCCATCAGCTCCGGGGACGGCGGAGCGGCCTCCGGCCCCGCCGGGCTGTCGGCGGGAGGTTCCGCTGGCAGGCTCCGATCGAGGCCGGCCAGAACGGAAGCAAGACTGCTGGCCACAGCCGCCACAAGCTCTTCAAGCACAGCCTCGGCGGGGGGCGAGGGCTGGCGCAAGGCCTGCTCCAGGCGCTCAGCCGCATGGCGAACGGCGACAGCGCCGATCGTGCCTGCGCTGCCCTTGAGGGTGTGGGCCAGGCGTGCGGCGGCGTCCGGATCGTCGGCCTGGCGGGCACCCCGGAACGCCGCCGCGAAATCGGTGTAGCCACTGCGGAACTTCGCCAGCAGCCGGCGATAGAGCGCAGGGTCCTGGTTGGTGGTCGCCAGACCCGCCCGCACGTCGACGCCGGGCAGGGCGGGGAAGGCGACGGCCTGCCGCCGGCCCGGGGCGGGATGCACCCAGCGGGCGAGGGTGGCGAACAGGTGAGCCACGTCGAGCGGTTTAGCGATGTGGTCGACCATCCCGGCCGCCAGCACCTTCTCGCGATCGCCCGCCATGGCGTTGGCGGTGAGGGCGATCACCGGCAGGTGGGCGAGGGAGGCATCGGCACGGATCGCCCGGGTGGCGGTGAAGCCGTCCATCACCGGCATCTGGCAGTCCATCAGCACGCCGTCGAAGTCGCCGTCACGGCCGAGGATGTCGAGGGCCTCCCGGCCGTGCTGCGCCAGCACCACCTCGATGCCGGCATTGCGCAGCAGCTCCATGGCCAGCTCCTGGTTCATCTCGTTGTCCTCCACCAGCAGCAGCCGAGCGCCCCGCAGGGACTCCGTGGTGGCCGCGGCATCGACGCGAGGAGAGGCCACAGGGGGATCCTCGAGCCGGCCGACATCGAGGGCTTCGCCGATCGCCTCCAGCAGCGAGGAGGGGGTGGTGGGCTTGGTGATCACGGCGCGGAACAGCGCCCCCCGCTCGCCCGCCAGTTCCATGGCATCCTCGCGGCCGAAGGCGGTGATCAGGATGATGCGGGGGATGCGGGTGAGGGGCGCCTGTTCGATCGCCAGGGAGCTGTCGACACCATCGAGCACCGGCATCTTCCAGTCGATCAGCAGCAGGTCGTAGGGCTGCCCGCGACCATCGGCTTCCGCCACCATCCCCACAGCCTGCTGACCATCCCGGGCCAGCTCCACCGTCAGCCCGAAGCTGCTGCACATCCCTCCGAGGATCTCGCGAGCCGCGGCGTTGTCGTCGGCCACCAGCACCCGCAGACCCCGCAGCTCCTCGGCGCGGAACATGCGTCGCGGGGTGGGATTCTCCTGCAGCCCCAGCCGCACCGTGAAGTGGAAGGTGGAGCCCTCGCCGAGACGGCTCTCCACCCAGATCCGTCCTCCCATCTGTTCCACCAGGCTGCGGGAGATCGCCAGCCCGAGCCCGGTGCCGCCATAGCGGCGGGTGACGGAGGAATCGGCCTGACTGAACGACTGGAACAGCCGGGCGCACTGCTCCTCGGACATGCCGATGCCGGAATCCTGCACCCGGAAGTGGAGCTCCACCTCCTCGTCGCCCTGGCTCACCACCTCGATGCCCACGATGATCTCGCCGTGATCGGTGAACTTCACGGCGTTGTTGCCCAGGTTGATCAGCACCTGGCCCAGTCGCAGCGGATCGCCGCGCAGGGCATCGGGCACCTCCGGCGGCTCGCTGAACAGCAGCTCGATGCCCTTGTCGGCCGCCTTCATGCCCACCAGGCTGGCCAGGTGCTCAAGCACGTCCTCGAGGCGGAAGTCGATCGTTTCCAGCACCAGCTTGCCCGCCTCGATCTTCGAGAAGTCGAGGATGTCGTTGATGATGCCGAGCAGACTCTCGGCCGCCCGCTGCACCTTCAGCACGTAGTTGCGCTGCTTGGCGTTGAGGTCGGTCTGCAGGGCGAGATGGGTCATGCCGATGATCGCGTTCATCGGCGTGCGGATCTCGTGGCTCATGTTGGCCAGGAAGTCGCTCTTGGCCTGGGTGGCCTCCTCAGCCAGCGCCATCGCCTGGCGCAGTTCCCGTTCGGCCTGCTTGCGCTCCGAGATGTCGCGGAGGGTGGTCATCAGCACCGGCCGGCCCGCCAGGGTGATCGGCACCAGCGTGACCTCGCAGGGGAAGGGGGTGCCGTCGGCACGGGCGTGGAGCCACTCGAAGCGGGTCGTCTCCTGCCGCTCGAGGGTGGTGCGGATGATCTCCTGCGCCAGCTCGAGGGATGGGCGGCCGTTTTCCTGCAATTCCGGGGAGAACTCGCCCGGCCCGGCGGCGAGCAGCTCCTCCATCGAAGAGCAGCCGAACAGTTCCACCGCCCGGCCGTTGGCATGTTCGAAGCCCCGTTCGGGATCGAGCACCAGCAGTCCGTCGTTGGAGCTGTTGAAGTAGGCATTCACCTTCTCCTCGGCAGCCTTGCGCTCGGCGATGTCCTCGAAGATCCACACCGCCGTCAGTTCCTCGCCCCCGGTCTTCAGGGCGCGGGCCGAGACCGCAGCCTGGAACGGACTGCCGTCCCGGCGCCGGAACACCCATTCGGTGGCGGCGATCTCGCCGCGCTGCAGGGCGGGATCCATCACCGCCCGGAAGGCGGCGAGGTCGTGCTCGGAACCATGCAGCAGGCACAGCGGCTGACCCACCAGCGCCGCCTGGGTGTAGCCGAGGGACTCGGCAATGCGCTGGTTGGCGCGAATGATCGTGCCCGCCGCGGAATGCAGGATGCCGTTGGGGGCGCTCTGGAAGATGGCCTCCTGCTGATCCACCAGGTCCTGGATCGCCTGCGCCTGGAGACGGCGCTGGCTGATGTCCCGCAGGGCGGCGCAGAGGCTGGCGCCGTGCCCCCCCAGGTCGGGCAGGCGCGACAGGCCGATCTCGAACGGAAACAGGGTGCCATCGGGGCGCAGCCCGACCAGCTCGGTGCTCATCACCTCCGCCGGCGCCGCCGCCGGAGCGTTGTTCACCTGCTGCAGAAGGCGAAAGAGCAGGGGTCGCTGGTCGTCCGCCACGAGCTGATCCAGGGGGTGCTGCTCCAGGCCCGCCGCACAGGCGCCGAACATGGCCTCAGCCTGGGAATTCGCCAGGTTCACCTTGGCCTGGCTGTCGAGCACCAGGATGCCGTCGGGAGCGGATTCGATGATGCCGCGATACCAGGCCTCCGTGGTTCGCAGGGCGGTCTGCTGCTGTTCCAGCTCCGTGGCCTGCTCCTGGGAACGTTCGAGCAGCCGGGCCGTGCGGGAACTGCGCTCGAGGGTCTCCAGATTCATCGCCAGGGCGGGAAGCACCTCGTCGAGCAGGTCCTGCTCCCGGTCCACGATCGGTCGACAGGCAGCCAGCTCCACCACCGCCAGCAGCCGCTCGTTGTGCAGCACCGGGTACAGGGCCAGTACAGCCGGCACGGTCTCCCCCAGGCTGGAACCGATGCGCACGTAATCGGCGGGAGGCTGGGGGAGCAGAATCGGCTGGCGCTCCAGGGCGCACTGGCCCACGAGGCCCTCGCCGAGCCTCAGGGTGGGTTGGAGTTGCTTGCGTTCCCGCAGGGCGTAGCCGTGCAGGAGACGCAGCTGCTGTTTCTCTTCGTCATAGAGGTAAAACACGCCGTGGCCCACGCCGAGGATCGGGCCCACCGCGGCGAAGAAGCCCCGGGCCAGATCAGTGAAGCTGTTGCACCTCTGAAGCTGCGCGGCGATCGCCACCTGGTGGGTCTTGAGCCAGCGCTGCGTCTCCATCTGCCGGGCACCTCGGCGCAGCACCTCCACAGCCCGGCTGAGGGCACCGATCTCGTTGGGAAAGTCCTGGCCAGGAAGCGGGAGATCGAGCTCGCCGGCGGCGAGCCGCTCCACCGCCTGTTGCAGCCGCTCCTCCGGGCCGCTGATCGATCGGGCGATCAGGATTGTGGAGAGGGCGCCGAGGCCCAGGCCGCCGGCCACCAGGCCGAAGATCAGGCGCTGGGTCTGGTCGTAGAGCCGGGTGGCATTGGCGGAGGCCTGGCCGGCGTCCGCCTCGCTGAGCTGCAGGATCCGCCGGAAGCCGGCATCAAGGGCATCGGTGATGGTGGCGGAGTCGGTATCGGCGAGCGAATCCATGGCTGCCGGGCTTCGTTCCTCGGGCTGCCGGTCGGCCAGGGTGACCGTGCGGCGTACCAGCAGCAGATAGCGGTCGGCCAGGAGCTCCACATGCTTGAGCTCCGCCGCCAGCTCCGGGCGTTGCAGGTGGCTCCGGGCGGCCACGAGCTGCTCGCTCAGCCGCACCATCTCGCGATCGAGATCGGCCCTCCGCTCGGGACGGCTGGCGGCGAGGGGGGCCAGCACCACTTGCCGCAGCAGGCGGCCGATGGCGGTGCGGCTCTGGTTGGCCTGGCTGATGTGGCCATAGCCCTGCACATACTGCGCGTAGATCCGCTGGGTGTCGCGGTTGAGTAGGGAGGTGCTGCGCAGGCTCACCAGGCCCAGGGCCAGCGGCACCGTGAGCACCAGCCCGAACCCCGCCACCAGCTTGGTTTTGAGCGTGCGCCGCTCGAGCGAACGCAACAGGGCCGGCACGGGGTTCATAGCAGCGGAGAGGCGATGGGGAGCGCTTCAAGGGCCAGGGCCAGCAGGGGCAGGAGGTCGTTGAGCAGGCTGCGCTGGTGGGGCTCGAACGGATGGAAACTGGCCAGTTCGATCACCGCCAGCACCTCTTCGCCGATGCGGACGGGCACCACCAGCAGCCCACCGGCCGGGGAGCGACCGGTGCCACTGGCGATCGCCAGGGCCTCAGCCGGAGGCGCGAGGAGTTCCAGGGGCCTGCCCTGGCGTGCGCACTCGCCCACCAGCCCTTCGCCGAAGGCGACGCAGGGCGGCGTGCTCTCGGGATCGGCGAGGGCATAGGCGCCCACCAGGCGCAGCCGTTCGCGCCCGCTCTCGCGCAGGTAGAAGGTGGCCGAGGCGATGCCGATCAGGGGCGCGAGTTCCCTCAGGAAGCAGTCGGCCAGAGCCCTCGGTTCATGCAACCGCTGCAGGGCGGCGGTGATGCGCACCTGCTGGGCCTTGGCCCACTGGTCCAGCGCCAGCTGGCTGGCCATCTGCTGGTAGGCCTCCATGGAGGCCGCCAGCTCCCGGATCTCGGTGACGGCCGGGCCCAGGGCCAGGGGCGGGGGAAACTCCCCTGCCAGCAGGGCCCGCACCCGCTGGTTGAGGCGCCGCAGCGGCTCGCCGACAACGCGCGGATACAGAACCAGCGGGACCACCACCAGCAGCAGCACGAACAGCGCCAGCAGGCTGAACCGACGCCACCAGACCTCGGCCCGGCGGCGCTGCGCGCTGATCGCTGCGTCGAGGCGCCGCTCGAGCCGTTGCTGCAGCTGCTGCCCTGGGCCATGGATCTGGCAGAGAGCACGCTGGTACGCAGGACCGAACACGAGTTCGCTGGCCCGCTCCCGTTCGCCGGCCTCCACCGCCGCGATCGCCTGGGCCTCCACGGGCATCAGGGCATCGGAGCGGGCCCGGGCCTGGCTGAACAGGGCCCGTTCCTCCGGGGTGAGCGCCATGTCGTCCAGGGACCGGCCCGCCCGGTGGCGGCTGCGGGTCACATCCACCTCCCGCCCGTAGGCCTGGGCGTAGAGGGGGTCGCCGGTGGCCGCGAACCCCTGCACGCTGGCAGTGAGCTGGCGGGAACCGTCCAGGAAGCGGGCGAGCTCGCGGATGGCCTGACTGTGGCGGCGGTAGGCTGCCGCTTCGCGGCTGCTTTCCCGTTCGAGCCCGCGGAACGCCAGGGCTCCGGCCGTGGCCAGGGCGAGAACAAGCGCGGTGAGCAGCATATGGGCAGCCCGGATCCGCATGGGCAGGCGGTCCTAGGGCCGCGCGTCTCCCGTCATGATGCGCAGGGAGGCGGCTTTGCGCTGCAGATCGGCATCACTGTCACCGAAGCGCTCGGCGATGGTGCGGAACTCCCCCTCCACGGCCCGGAAGGCCGCGACGACATCGGGATCGAAGTGGCGGCCGCGGCCCTCCTCGATGATCGCCACCGCCTCCTCATGGCTCATGGCCTCCTTGTAGATGCGGTGGCTGATCAGAGCGTCGTAGACATCGGCCAGAGCCATCAGCCGGGCTGAGAGCGGAATGGCCTCGCCCGCCAGGCCCTGGGGATAGCCGCTGCCGTCCCACTTCTCCTGATGGCTGTAGGCGATCTCCTTGGCGACCCGCAGGAAATCCACCTCCACCCCCAGCTGCCGCTCGGCCGTGGCGATGGCGTCGCGGCCGAGGGTGGTGTGGGTCTGCATGATCGCGAACTCCTCCGGCGTGAAGCGGCCGGGCTTCAGCAGGATGCGATCGGGGATGCCCACCTTGCCGATGTCATGCAGGGGGGCGGAGCGGAAGAGCAGATCGATCATGCGGTCGTCGAGCTGGCTGCCGTAGCGGGGGTGGGAGCGCAGCTGCTGGGCCAGGGCCTTCACGTAGTGCTGCGTGCGGCGGATGTGGTTGCCGGTTTCGCTGTCGCGGGTTTCCGCCAGGCCCGCCATCATCTGGATGGTCACGTCCTGGATAGCGATCAGATCACGGGTGCGCCGCTGCACCTCGGCGTCGAGAAAGGTGTTCTGATCGCGGAGGAAATCGGCCGCATCCTTGAGCTGGAGATGGGTGGCCACTCGCGCCAGCACGATCGGTGGATTGACAGGCTTGGTGATGAAATCCACCGCGCCCAGCTCCAGGCCTCTGGTTTCATTCTCCGTGGCCGACATGGCGGTGAGAAAGATGATCGGAATGCTCCGGGTGGCCGGATCGCGCTTTAGCTGTTCGCACACCTCATAGCCGGAGAGGCCCGGCATCATGATGTCGAGCAGAATCAGATCGGGGGGGCTGGCTGAGCGGGCGATCTGCAGAGCCTTCTCGCCGCTGATCGCCACCTTCACCCGGTAGCGATCCTGGAGAAGCCCCGCCATCAGATCGAGATTGGCCGGGGTGTCGTCCACCACCAGGATCGTGGCAGGATCGGATGTCAGCTCTTCGACCATCGGAGGAACGGGGCGTCCAGCGATCCGCCATCATCGTCTTTACCAGTTCCTCCCCGCGCACGACCGCGCGGGGAGGCCGTTGCGCGGGGCTCTGTGGAGGTTTGTCTCTCCCCGGAGGAGAGGCGTGGGGCGTGGGGTTGAATCGGAAGGATCTTTGGGTGGTTCTCCGTGTTTCTCCTCGGAGCGGATCTCTCCTGAACCGATGAGCGCACCACGCCCCGAAGCGTTCCTGCTGCTCCCGGGGGACGGGCTGATGCTGGTGCTGGCCTCCGGCACGGTGGTCCATCTCGACCCCAGTGCCTGTTGCCATCTGGGCGAGGGAGCCGAGGCCTTCAGCGGCTGTCCGGTGGAGGCGGTGTGGCCGGAACTGGCCGCAGCGATCGACTGGCATGGGGCCCGGCTGGAACAGGAGGGACCGCTGGATCTGGTGCTGCCCTGGCGCGAAGGCGAGCGGGCGGTGCGGCTGTTCCGCACCGACGACGGCGTGGGCATCGGCCTGCTCGCCGATGCCGGCGAGACGAGAGAACCGGGCAAGCGGCTGGAGCTGTTCGAGAACCTGCTGCATGCCGTTCGCGATGTGGTGGTGGTGACCACCGCCGAACCCCTCGACAGCCCCGGGCCGGTGATCCTCTACGCCAACGCCGCCACGCTGCAGCACACGGGCTACGAGCTGCATGAGGTGCTGGGGCGGAGCCCCCGTCTGCTGCAGGGCCCGGATACCGATCCGGAGGTTCGGGCCCAGTTCCGCCGCCATCTGCAGGCCTGGGACAGCTTCTGCCTGGAACTGCTCAACTACCGCAAGGACGGCAGCACCTTCTGGAGCGAGATCGCCGTGACGCCGCTTCGGGATGAGAGCGGTTGGTTCACCCATTGGGTGGCCGTGCAGAGGGATGTCACGGCGCGCCACCACACCGAGCAGGCCCTGCAGGAGCAAGCGCTGCTTGACGCGGTCACCGGCCTGCCGAACCGACGCGCCCTGGGTGATCGCATCGCCCTGGCCCTGAGGCGCCTCAAGCGCGAGGAGGGGCAGCTGGCGGTGATGTTCTGCGATCTCAACCATTTCAAGCAGGTGAATGATACCCATGGTCACGACATGGGCGATGCCTTGCTGGCCACCGTGGCCGGACGGCTCCAGGCAGCCCTGCGCCCTGGGGACACCGTGGTGCGCCTCGGTGGCGATGAGTTCGTGATCGTGTGCGAGGGCATCCAGGGAGAGGCGTCGGCCCTGCAGATGGCCCGGCGGCTGCAGAACCTGCTCGGCGAGGTGATCGAGCGAAACGGCGTCACCCTGCGCGCCTCGATGAGCGTGGGCATCCCCGTCAGCGACGACCCGCGCCTCTCGCCCCATGAACTCGTGCGCCGAGCCGACGTGGCGATGTACCGCGTGAAACGCCAGCGTGATGTCGGGGTGCTGGTCTACGAGCCCTCGATGGATATGGAGGAGGGATCCGCGGCCACCAACCCCTCACCCGCCTGAGCTCACCGTCAGCTGCAGCGAAGGGGCCAGGGGCCGAAACTCCCCGAGCCGGGGGCTCCACACCCGGCCGCTCAGGAGCTCGTCCGCCGTGGCGAGCACCATGTCCTGGCCCTCCTGCAGCCGCAGCCGATCGAGGGACACCGTGAGGGCACCACGGAACACATGGAGGATGCGATGGGTGTCACGGTCAGCGAACCAGTAGCTCAGCTCACCCGCCCGCCAGCCGATCTCCTCGTGCAGCTCGCGGCGCAGGGCGAGCTCGGGAGTTTCGCCGGAATCCAGGTGGCCGCCGAACAGCCCCCAGGTGCCGGGGTGGACGATCCCCTCGATGTCGTCGCGGAGCTGGAGCAGCCAGCGGCCCTCCCGCTCCAGCACGGCCAGGGCGACCTCGACGGACATCGGCGGCGGGACCATCAGGGCCCCCAGCCTGCCGGATCGAGATCAGACCGGATCCAGCAGGGCGGCATGAAGCACGTCCATCACCTCGCCCACCCGTTCCGTTTCCTCCTGAGGCAGTTCCAGGGTGCAGGCCAGGCTGGCGAGGATGTTGCGCTCGTCGTCCTCCAGAGGGCCATCGGAGCGCATGATCTCGGCGACCACCGCATAGGCGGTGTGGCGCTGCCGGGCGTTGAGGGCGGCGGCGGCATCGAGCATCAGGTGCTGGGCTCCATGGCGGCGCAGGTCGGCGAGCAAGGCGTCGAGCAACTTCACCATCTCGGCGTCGCCGAAACCACGGTAGGGATCGCGGTAGTCGAGGGCATGGCGCAGGGCCCGCGAGCCGGCCGGCGTGAGGACACCGTCCCACGACACGGCGGCCAGGGCCACGGCGGCAAAGGCACGCGCCGGATCCATCGGCCGGCGCTCGAGGGCGGCATCCCGGGTGGGCAGGAGGGTGGAGGTCATGGCACAGGGGGGAGCCGGAAGATTTGGAGACCCGACCGGCGTGAGTGTTCCCCATGGATAGAGAGCCGCGGCGTCCTCGGGCCGTAGCGAGCGAGACCGTTTTCAGGGGCTGAGGAGAATCACTCAGCTTCGTGGTGGATGCCACGACCATGACCGCATGGATGGCAAGGCTGCAAAGGGATGCCAACGCTCCGCAGAAAGAAGAGCCCATCCCTGAACACACCCGATTGCCACCCAAGGGCGAAAGCACAGCAGCCTGTGGCGTCGAGCCAACATCTCAGTATGTTTTCACAGTTTTTTTACGGCTGTTACCGTCTTTTAGCCACCCAGGGGCAACCCTGGACTTTAAAGCAACGCAGCGCTCCCTCCCATTCGCTCATTGTGGCGGCTGGCGCCCATGGCGCAATGGCGGAACAAGGCGCCAATCCGGAGCCATGCGACAACAAAAGGCCGTCGTCGACGCGCCAGCTCTTATCAACAGGCCCTAGACAGGCATTCACACTTCGTGGTTCAGCTCCTACGACTGAGCCGCAACCCTGTCGACAGCCAGGCAGCCGCCGCTTTACACTGAATTTGTTATCGTGGACAAGTCTCCTTACACGAATCCGGGCCCACTGGCTGCCTGAGAGCAAGTGTCCAATGAAGATAAGAATCCCAAAACTCTTGTCCGCCACACGGGGCCTGTGGATTGGAAGCCTATCTGCGCTCCTCGGGATTGGAGCCCTAGCGGTTGCTGGCCTGGTGCAGCAGCGAGAGCTGATCCCGGTAGCCATTGGCATCGACCTACCCCTGACTCCAGGCGCAGCAATCGATCCGAGCGATAGGAATACCGCCGATTTCTATAAGGAAGAGCATCCCAGCAGTCCCATCCAGATTCACAGCTCCTACAACAGTCCAGACCCAAGCCGGGCCCCCGCAGATCTAAGGCAGGCAATGGACAAGGGGGTTCGATTTTTCGTTAACACACAAGCCTCCAGCCATGCCGTGAACTGCCTGGAACTCTTTGCGTCTGATCGCGCGCTCTCCATCAATGTATCCGCAACCAGCGCACGCCTCAGCAACCGCGACGACTACTTCCTGCGCTTGATTCCCGACCTCGTGAGCGAACAGAAGTTCATTGCGAGCAAGGTGGCCAGCCTCAAGGGTGGACGCCTGCTGGTCCTGCAGGACACAAGCAATCTGGCCTATACACAGCCGGCGCTGCAGGTCTTTCGAAGGCAGCTGGGCCCACACAGCCAATGGCAACTTCAGGTGCAACAACTTAACTTTACCGACTATCTACCGAGGCAGGTTGAGGCATTGATGCAGCAGAGCTGGGATGGGCTCTACATCCTGGGCGGCTCCTTCTTGCCCTCCATTGGCAACATGGCCCAGCAGTTTCACTTCGCTCATCCCAGGGCTCCGATTGTGCTGACCCCATGGGCCCGTTCCGCCATGGTGATGAACCATGCCGGTGAAGCTGCCAATCAGATCATTCAGGTCAGTCCTTATCTTGATGCCTCCAGATCCCTGGCTCTGGAGAACTATCTGCAGAGATTCCAGGCACGCTTTGGCTATGAGCCCTATGCCATGAGTCTCGGCACACGCCAGGCCCTGGAACTCCTGGATCAGGCTTTTTCCCATGGGCACCGTACTCCAGCTGCGGTGAAGCACTTTCTCTTGAGCAAGCCGGTCCACCACACCAGCCTGGGTTGGATTAGCTTCAACCGTTTTGGTGACAGCGGAGGAAAGCTCTACGCCTACAGCCCCGCTCCTGGCCAGCCGGTTGCGTCTCAAGACCAACCGTGAAACAGCGACGGCTGCCCACCTTCTGGCAGAGCAATCTCATCCAGGAAACCCGGGTTCTGGCTCTGCTGATCCTTCTGTTCGCCGCTTCTGGAGGATGGGCACTCAGTGAACTGCGCAGGCGCTACATCGCTCTTTACCGCGCTGAGGCCAAGAAAGTTGAACTGGCTCTCAGCGAGCAGCTGCAGCAAGCAAGAGATCAACTCGTAATGTTTGCCGAGCTGAGGGAATCGCAACGAAATACACAGACGGCAGCATTGCTCGCTGACTTTTCCGACCTCTATGAAATCGACCCTCAGCTACGGATCACAAGAATCATCAAAAGCCTGCCGCAGAGCCAGGTCTTTCCTGGATTCACCTTGAGTCGAGGTCCCCTGGCCAGCTATCTGCGGCAAACCCCCCGTGCCACGGCCTTCTCTCCGCTCCTGCGGGGCTTTGAAGACAGCCGTGCGAGCATTTACATCGCCCACAGAAAGCCTGACGGCTTCCTGCTGGGCCGGATGAATCTGGAATCCCTGCAGCGGTTTCTTCGCCAATCCAACGCCACCACCATGACCCCGGTCTTGCTGGTGCCGCGGGATGGATCCGTACTGCTGGCCAGTAATCAGTCCCTACGCATTCCCGCCTTTCCGATTCACGAGAGCCTGCCGAAGCAAGTGGTTCGTGAGCCCATTGAACTTGCTGGTCAGCACTGGATCCCCATCCTCACCTCGGCAAAATCGGTGGGTGCCACCATCGTGACCCTGGTACCCACAAAGGAACTGGCTGATGAGCAGTCGGCCATCCTGATCTTGCTTGTGATCGCCAGTGTTGGCAGCGGCACGCTGGTGGGATTGAAAACCCTACGCATGCGCCGCCAGTTCAGCCGACCCATCGCCAAGTTGGCTGACTGCATGCGCAATCTGAACTCCGGCACCACGGACGGCGAACCGGAGATTCCAGTGGCCAGCTTTTCCGAGCTCGAGACCATCCAGTTGGCCTTTCTGGCGATGACGCGTGAAATCCGCGAACGCGAGCAGCAGCTGCGCCTCCGCGCCACCGTTGATGAGCTGACCGGCCTGCTCAACAGGCGCGAACTGCTGGAGCAGCTCCAAGAGCTGCTGAACCAACCGGAACGACATCACCCTGGCGCAGGACTGGCCGTGCTGTTCTCCGATCTCGACCGCTTCAAGGAGATCAACGACGGTCTGGGCCATGCCGCTGGTGATCTGGTGCTGCGCAGCGTTGCTGAGAGGATCCGCGAGGTCATCCACAGCGACGATCTTGCCGCCCGCATGGGCGGCGATGAGATGGTGGTCGTGCTGTGCTCCGTGGCTGATCTCGATGCCGCCGTGGCCGTGGCCGAAACCATCGCAGCGGCCATCAGCCGCCCCATCCAGGGCGAGGAGATTGAGACGATGATCACCGCCAGCATCGGCGTGGCCCTCGCCAAGCCCGCCGAAGGAGTCGATGCACTCATCGCCCGCGCCGACATCGCCATGTACCAGGCCAAACTGGCGGGTCGAGCCCGGGTCATCCGGATCGACTGAGTGGAATCAGCTCACGCCCTTTCCTCAGTCACCGACCACACAGTTGCGGCCGGCCTGCTTGGCGGCATAGATGCGATTGTCAACACGCTGAAACCAATCCGTGGCTGACTCCTGCTCCTTTCGCTGGGCCACCCCAAAGCTGGCCGTCACGGTGCCCACGTCCGGGAAGGGAGTGCCGGCGATCAGCTGCCGCAACTTTTCCGCCAACGCCATGGCGGCTTTCGAGTCACCCTGGTTCAAAAGGATCAGAAACTCTTCTCCGCCCCAGCGCCCAAAACCATCACTGCTGCGCAGGTGCTGCTGAATGCGCCGGCAGAATTCGATCAAAACCTGATCGCCTATCGGATGCCCCAGCTGATCGTTGATTGCCTTGAAGAAATCAATGTCACACAGGATCAGCGCAATGGGTTCGCCATAGCGATTGGAGCGTTCGATGGCCTGCTGGATGCTGGATTCGGTCTGGCGTCGGTTCCAGATACCCGTGAGGCTATCGGTGGTGGCAAGCTGCTCTAACTTCTGGTTGGCCTCCATCAGCTTGCGCTCGTAGGTCTTGCGCTCAGTGATGTTGCGGCTCACGCCCAGCAGCTTGTCGAACTGCGCCTGATCATTGAAGGTGGGCAGAGCGATCACTTCTGTCCAGATGGTGGAACCATCACGGCGGTAGTACTGCAACTCTCCCCGAAACGGCTTCGGCGACCGACCCGCCGCAAGATCCTCATGGAGCTGCCGAAAGTAAGCCCGGGAACGGGAGAGGGAATCCGGTGGATGAATCTGCTCAAGCGGTTGAACCATAGCCTCCTCCGGCGAGAAGCCGCGCAGCAACTGAATCGATGGACTTACATAGCTGATCTGACCATCGGGTTCGATCGTCCAGATTACATCGAGAGCATTTTCCGCCAGCAAACGGTAGCGCTCCTCGCTGATGCGCAGCTCCTCTTTAAGCTGATGCTGGAGCGTGATATCTCGGGATACACCCGCAATTTCCAGAAACTGACCATGCTCGTCGTAGATGCTAGTGGCCTTGACGTCGGTCCAGACCGTGCTGCCATCTTTGCAATATTCCTCCACCTGCTCATGGAAGAAAATGGGGCGGCCAGCCGCCACATCCTCCCTCGCCTTCCGCAACCCCTCCAACACCAAAGCATAGGAAGCCGGTGGAAATTGCTGCTCCAATGGCAGGTCGATCAGCTCCTCGGGCCTAAAGCCACGCACCCGTTGCAAGGAGGGGCTGAAGTAGGTGAACTGCCCCTCGAGACTCATCGCCCACACCACATCGAGCATCTGATCGGTCAGGCGCCGGTGGCGCCGTTCGCTCAGCCTGAGCGTTTCTTCTGCGGCCACCACCTCATCAATGAGATGGAAGCTGGCAACGACCCCATCCACCACGCCCTTACTATTCACATGGGGCCCGGCGTGGGTTTCGATCCAGTGGATGCTGCCATCTTTGGCATAGATCTGTTCACGGGCAATCACGCGTTGGCCGCTGCTGAGCAGGCTCTGGAGATTGGCTTTGTATTGCTCAGCCTCACCACCATGCAGCAGAAACTGGGTGCCAACCTCGCCGATCCACTCTGCCGGTAGCCAGCCCAGGGCGGTGGTGAGCGAAGGCGATACCCAGGCGATGCGCCCTTGAGGGTCGACCTGGAATACCACATCGCTGGAGTTCTCCGCCAGCAAGCGGAACCGCTCCTCCGAGGCGGCCAGCCGTGCAGACGCCTGGCACAACTCGGTGATCTCCGTGGAGAAGCCGATCAGGCAATCCTCCTGGCCCGGCTGGTGGTGCAGCAATTTCTTGGAGAGGAAAATCCGTTCCACACCGTTGGGGAGCGGCAAGCGTTCCTCGCGACAGAGGGGGCCTCCCTCTCGGAACACCTGCTCATCCAGCTCCCCAAGCGCCTGCGCCACCTCCAGCGGCATCAGCTCGGCATCGGTTCGGCCCACGAGTGACTCCACACCATGGCGAGACAGCTGCTCGGTGCTGGTGTTGGCGTAGAGGTAACGGCCCTGGCGGTCCTTCATATAAACCTGGGCATCGATGTGGCTGAGCACCGTGTTCAGCAGCGCCCGCTCTGTCTCCAGTTGCTCCATGGCCCGGTGCTGGTCGCTGATGTCCATCAGCACGCCTTCCCATACCGTGCTGCCGTCGGCGAGATCGCGGGGCACCGATTCCGCTCGCACCCAGCGCACCACGCCATCCACCACCACCCGGCATTCGCCGGCGAACGGCTGTTTGTGAGCGAAAGCCTCGGCATTGCGCTGCACCCAGGCGTCGCGGTCGTCGGGATGGACACAGGCAAAAGCCTTGAAGGGGTCGGCGGCAGCCTCCTCCCGCTGCAGGCCGCAGATTTGCAGGAAGCGTTCGCTCATGAAGCGGAACGAAACCATCCCACCCTCCGCTGGCAGCACCATCGTGTAAGTGCCGACGGGTATGGCTTCGGTGATCGCCAGTGCGTTCTCCGCCAGAGCGGTGCGGGCCCGCTGCAACTCCTGCTCAGCCTGGCGCCAGGCCGTGATGTCGAGCACGGAGATCACCATCTCCGTATCGCCAAGCAGCACCGCTGAAATCAGAGCCTGGCGGACACGACCATCCGCCGTGGTGATCTCAGCCTCCAGGGGTGCCACCACCCCATCGCTGCTCCTCGCCTGGGCAACGCTGGCATCCCAGGCCTCGAACACGGCCGTCCGCTGCTGCGGATCGGGATAGGCCAGTCGGGCCCAGGCGGAGAGACGAGGAATGGTGCTCAGTTCGTAGCCCAGGCACTTGCTGAACTGCTGGTTGACATAAGTGATCGACGGATCGTCTCCACCCAGCTGCTGGATGGCCATCGCAATCGGTGCCTCATCCAGGATCCGGCGGAGGTGCAGCTCCTGCAGTTTGCGGCTGGTGATGTCGCTGATCACTCCCTGCCAGATGCAGGTGCCATCGGCCTGGGGCAACGGTGCTGCCTCCAGCAGCATCCAGGTGGCCTCGTCGCCGATCTGCAGCCGACCCTCCCAGGCCAGGGGGGTGCCCTTCGCCCGATGGTCCTGCCAACAGCTGATCAGAGACGCACGATCGTCGGGATGGGTGCGCGCCAGGATCGGGCTCAGATCCTCCCTGAGCTGCTCGCGCTCCATCTGGAGCATCTCCAGCAGGCGACGGCTGGCGAAAAGCAACTGCGGCAGGCCTCCAGGACACAGGCGCAGGGCGAACAGTCCGACCGGAACCGTCTCCGTGACGGCCAGGGCCCAGTTGCGGCGGCTCGTCACCAGGGGAGCAGCGGTTGGCGCTGGAGAAAGCCCCAGGGCAGGCAAGGGGGTGGTCTGCCAGTGACTCAGCGGTGCAGCCTGACCAAAGAACCAGCCCTGGCCGCAGCACCAGCCCAGATCCCGCAAGGTGATGGCCTCTTCAGCGCTCTCGATGCCCTCGGCGACTGTCTCGAGCTCAAGACCCTCGGCCAGGCCCGCCAGGCCCTGGGCCAGCCGCACGCACTTCTGGTCGCCATGGCGCACGCCCTCGATGAAGGAGCGATCGAGCTTCAGGCCATGGATCGGCAGATCGCGCAGATGGCTGATCGTCGAGAAGCCCGTGCCGAAGTCATCCACCACCCAGCGAACACCCAGCTGGGCAAGCCCCTGAATCGTGGCTGTGACCTCTGCCCCCAACGTCAGCAGGGTGGTTTCCGTGATCTCCAGATGCAGACGCTGGGGGCTCACGCCGGCCTGCAGCAGCAACTGGTGCACCTGCTCCACCAGGCCGGAGCGAGCCAGAGTCTCGGTGCTGAGGTTGGCGGCCACGCTCAAAGGAGCGGGGAGTGCCGACAGCGCCGCAATGCTCTGGCGCAGCACCTGCAGATCGATCGCCTCCGCCAGCTGTCCATGGCGGGCAATCGGCAGGAAGGTGTCGGGCATCTCCAGGCGGCCATCGCTCCGTGGCCAGCGCACCAGGGCCTCGTAGCCGCGCAGGGAACCATCGGCGAGGTTCACGATCGGCATGAACCAGGCCTGCGGCTCTCCTCGCTCCAGACCCTGGCGGAGCTCCTGCAACAGCTGCAGGCTTTGCTGAGCCCGCACCGTGAGATGGGGAGCGGCACATGCGCAGCGGTCCCGCCCCCGCTCCGCAGCCGCGCGCATGGCGAGCGAGGCATCACGCAGCAGCTCATCGGCCGTGGGCCCGCCGTCGGACTCGGCATGGGGATCACGACGGGCGATCGCCACGCCGATGCTCACCGAGCATTCGATGGTTTGGCCCTCGTAGCGCATCGGCCCCCTACAGGCCAGCCGCAGCCGCTCCGCAAGGCCTTCGGCCTCTTCCGCTGAAGCAAGCTGCTCCAACAGCACGATGAAGGTGTCCCCGGTTCCTCGGGCCACAAGCCCGGGTTGGTTCAGGGCCTCCACCAGTCGACGAGCCACCGTGACCATCAGCAGGTCACCGGCCCGATGGGTCAGGGCGTGATTCACCTGGGAGAGGCGGTCGACCCCCACGCTCAACACCGCCGTGGTGGCTGGCGTTTCTCCGTTGGCCAGGGCGGCCTTGATGCTCCGGAGAATGGCAAAGCGACTGGGCAGGCCGGTGAGTGGGTCGGCGGTGTTCTCCGCCAGCTGGCGGTGAGCCTCACGGATGTCGACGATCTGCAGGATGAACAGGCACGCCCCGCTGCTCCGCAGGCAGGAGACCGCCACCTGCCCCCTGATCAGGTGGCCATCGGCATGGAAATAGCGCGTCTCCAACGACAGGGCCTGCCGCTGGCCCGCCACCATCTCCTGCACCAGCTGGAAGGTCTCGGCGAGGTCGTCAGGGTGGGTGACATCGCTCAGCTTCAGCTGCCGCAGGGTGGCTTCGTCGCGACCGAGCATGCGGCAGAGGGCCTCGTTCACCTCCAGGAAACGACCTTCAGCTGTGACGAGCGCCATGCCGTGGGGCGCATGGCGCATGACCTGCTCAAGCACCTGCGAGTCGACCAGATCCTCTACGCCAGGCTTCTACAAGCTATCAAGTTGGAAACGACGCAGAGTGGGAGATGCGCGATGCCGGGTTCGAACCAGCGACATCCTGCTTGTAAGGCAGGCGCTCTACCGCTGAGCTAATCGCGCGCGGCTCCATTGTGCCCTGGGATCGGCCCCCCAGGATGGACGGCGTCGCCCGCGCGCGGGACCATCAGCCCGTTGCCGAAGCGGAGCGGTTGATGGCCAGCGGGCGCGCCCACGACCGCGCTACCACCCTGCTGGCCCTGCCCTTCGGGCTGCTGTGGGCGCCGGCCCTCGGCCCTCCGGGTGTGGCCGCCGCCGGCGCCGCCTTCCTCGTGGGAGGCCTGTGGCTCTCCCCCGATCTGGACACCCCCTCGCGGGTCACCACTCGCTGGGGGCCGCTGGCCCTGCTCTGGTGGCCGTACCGCCGCTGTCTGCGCCACCGGTCTCTGCTCTCCCACAGCCCCCTGCTGGGCACCGCCGGCCGGCTGGCCTGGCTGGCGGGCCTGATCGCTGCCGCCTGCCTGCTGTTGCTACCGCTGGGGGCACCGTCGCCCCACCGGCTGGCGGGCGGCCTGGTCACCCTCTGGGAGGAGCACCGGCCTCTGGTGATCGCGGCGCTGGTGGGGCTGGAAGCCAGCGCCTGGCTGCACCTGGTGCAGGACGGCGACCCCGTGCCCAGGCCGCCGCGGCTGCTGCGGTCGCTGGGCAGGCGGCGGCGACCTCGGAAGTCGCAAACTACCGGCATCCGGCCGCAGCGTCTTCCAGGTCAACGTGCTTGAACCTCCACCCACCGGCGCCCCCGGCTCCGCCCCCTCCCCGCTGGTCGCCCTCGCGGAGCTGATCGCGGTGGTGGATCGCCTGCGGGATCCCGAGCAGGGATGCGCCTGGGATCTGGAGCAGACCCACACCTCCCTGATCCCCTACGTGCTGGAGGAGGCCCACGAGGTGGCGGATGCCATCCGCCACGGCGAGGATCACCACCTGGCCGAGGAACTGGGCGACCTGCTGCTGCAGGTGCTGCTGCACGCGCGTATCGCCGCCGAGGAGAACCGCTTCGATCTCGAGACGGTCGCCCGCAGGCTCACAGAGAAGCTGGTGCGGCGCCATCCCCACGTGTTCGCCGACGACGCCGATCCCTCCGGGCGCGGCCGGGGCGGTGACAGCGCGGCCGTGCGCCGGCACTGGGAGGCGATCAAAGCGCAGGAGAAGGCTGCTGCGGCCACCGCCACCGCCGACGCCGGCCCGGCCGGCGCCACCAGCCCCCTCAGCGACCGCCTGGCCGGCAAGGTGCGCGGCCAGACCGCCCTGGCCGGGGCGATGCTGATCTCGCGCAAGGCCGCGGCCGCCGGCTTCGAATGGGACGACATTGAAGGCGTATGGGCCAAGGTGCATGAGGAGCTCGATGAGCTCAAGGAGGCCGTGGCCTCCGGCAACCGGGCCCACGCGCAGGAGGAGCTGGGGGATGTGCTGTTCACCCTGGTGAACGTGGCCCGCTGGTGCGGCCTCGATCCCGAGGAAGGGCTGGCGGGCACCAATCGCCGCTTCCTGCAGCGCTTCTCCCGGGTGGAGGCGGCCCTGGGGGGCGACCTGGCGGGCCGATCGATCCGGGAGCTGGAGGGCCACTGGCAGGAGGCCAAGGCCCGCATCCGCGCAGAAGCGGCCGGGGAGCCCTGAGGGCTGATGACCCGGAACCGGCGTCAGTCGTCGGGGAGAGAGGGGCGGCCGCGCCGCTGGCCCTTCACCGAGCTGCGCAGCTTCTTGGCCGCCAGGCGCCGCTCCACCGAACCGCGCGTGGGCCGGGTGCGGCGCCGGGGAGGCGCCGGCGGCGCGATCGCCTCCTGCAGCAGGCTCACCAGCCGCTCCTGGGCCGCCTGGCGGTTGCGCCACTGGGAGCGGTGCTCCTGCGCCGTGATCGCCAGGGTGCCCTCCACCAGGCGGGGGCCGAGCCGCCGCAGGGCCCGCTCCCGCAGCGCCGGCGGCAGGGCGCTGGTGGTGGCGAGCGGAAACAGCAGCGTCACCCGGGAATCGGTGGTGTTCACGTTCTGGCCCCCCGGCCCGGAGGCGCGCGAGAAGCGCCAGGCCAGCTCGGCCGACGGGATCGTCAGGCCCCGTCCCAGGGGCAGATCGGGCAGGGGGGCAGGCATCGCCCCAGCTTGCCCTCTCTCAGAGCACGCTCACCCGGCCGCTGCCGATGTCGAACACCGAGGCCGCGATCCGCAGGCGCCGCTCCGCCACCGCCTGCTGCAGCAGGGCGCTGCGGGCCGGCAGAGCGGCGGCGCTGGCGGCCGCATTGGCCCGGATCGCCCGGCGGAGATCGTCGCCGGGCCGAAGCGCCGCCCGGATCGGGGTCACGAGCTCCTCCAGCAGCGGCGTGAGCGGATGGTCGGAGAGGGCGGCGCCCACGGCGCCGCAGCCGCTGTGGCCCATCACCAGGATCAGGGGAACCGCCAGTTCAGCCACCGCGTATTCCAGCGAGGCGATGCCGGCATCGAAGGCGGTGTTGCCGGCGGCGCGCACCTCGAACAGCTCGCCCGATCCCGAGGCGAAGATCCACTCGGGGGCCACGCGGGAGTCGGCGCAGCACAGCAGGGCCGCCCAGGGCTTCTGGCCCTCCGCCAGGGCATCCGGGCGCACCTGGCAGTGCAGGGGCCAGGCGTCGTGCAGCAACCCGGCCCGCTCCACGGGATCGCCGGAGCGTTCGGCCTCCTGCCACACGGTGGCGAAGGCCCGGTTGCGGCGGAGCAGTTCCTCCAGAGGGTCCCCGGGCGGCCGGCACACCTGCAGCCGCTCCGCCAGCGGTCGTCGCGGCGGCGGCACCTCCGCCCCCTCCTCCACCGCCGCGGCCTGGGCAGGCGCCACGAACCGCTCGGCGACGACTTCACCCACCAGCACGGCCGCCGCCTGCAGCAGACCTCGACGGGACCAGTCCATGGCTGCGGCGAGGGAGATGGGCTGCCGCAGATCTAGCGGCGCTGCCTGGCGGTGTCAGGACGACGACGCGGAGATGCGACGGCGATGCGCTTGGCTGGAGGGAGCGACACCCACGCCCGTGAGCGACTCCGCCGCCAGCGACTCAGCCCCCACCCCCGGCTGGGTGGACGAAGCCTTCGACGGCGTTCGCTACGGCCTGGCGGGCCGGGTGATCGCCGAGCAGCAGTCGGCGTTCCAGCGGGTCACGATCATCGAGAGCGAGCGCTACGGCAAGGGCCTGCTGCTCGATGGCTGCTGGATGACGGCCGAGCGCCAGGAGCGCCACTACCACGAGGCGATCGTGCACCCGGCCCTGTGCGGTGCCGAGCGGATCGAGCGGGTGCTGGTGATCGGCGGCGGCGACGGCGGCACCGCCCGCGAATGCCTGCGCCATCCGGGCGTGCAACACCTCGACATGGTGGAGATCGACGCTCTGGTGGTGGAGTGGAGCCGCCAGCACCTGCCCTCGATCGGCGGCGCCGCCTGGAGCGACCCGCGCTTCCACCTCACGGTGGGCGACGGCATCGCCTGGACCGCCCAGGCCCCCGACGCCAGCTACGACGTGGTGATCGTCGACGGCTCCGATCCCGCCGGCCCGGCCGAGGGCCTGTTCAACCGCGCTTTCTTCGCGCACTGCCGCCGCATCCTGCGCCCCGGCGGCGTGTTCGCCACCCAGAGCGAATCGCCCGAGGCCTTCCGCCAGGTGCACCTCGACACGGTGCGTCTGCTGCGGGAGGTGTTCGGCCACGCCGACCCGATGTACGGCTGGGTGCCGATGTATCCGAGCGGCTGGTGGAGCTGGACCTTCGCCGCCGTCGACGGCCCGCGCTACCGCCAGCCCCGGCCGGAGCGGGCGGAGGCGGTGGCCGATGGCTGCGAGATCTGGTCGCCTCGCTGGCAGCAGGGGGCGTTCGAGACTGTGCCGGCGTTCGTCGAGCGCGCCCTGGCCGGAGCCTGAAGCGATGAGCGATCTGTTCGACACCGAGGGCGCGATCTACATGGCCGCCCGCCGCGACCCCGCCGGCTGCCGCGTGGGCCTGTTCGGCGTGCCCTACGACGGCACCACCTCCTTCCGCCCCGGCACCCGCTTCGGGCCGGGGGCGATCCGGGAGGTGAGCTCCGGCCTGGAGACCTACTGCCCCCAGCTGGACCGGGATCTGGAGGATCTGGCCTTCGCCGACCTCGGGGCTGTGGCCATCCCCTTCGGGGCCCCGGAGCCGGTGGTGGCGGCGGTTCGCCGGGCCACCGAAGCGGTGCTGAACCTTGATCTGGTGCCGCTGATGCTCGGGGGCGAGCATTCCATCAGCAGCGGCGCCGTGGCCGCCGTGGCAGCCCGCCATCCCGATCTGTTGCTGGTGCAACTTGACGCACACGCCGATCTGCGCCAGGAGTGGCTCGGCACCCGCCACAGCCATGCCTGCGCCATGCGCCGCTGCCTGGAGGTGCTGCCGGAGGGCAGCGAACTGCTCCAGATCGCGATCCGCAGCGGCACCCGCGAGGAGTTCCGGGAGCTGCGGCAGGGGGACCGGCTGGTGGCGATCGGCCGGATGGCCGCGGCCCTGCTGCCGCACAGGGGCCGGCCCCTTTATCTCACCGTGGATCTCGACTGGTTCGATCCCGCCGTGATGCCCGGCACCGGCACGCCGGAACCGGGCGGCTTCCACTGGAGCGACTTCGCCGTGCTGGTGGAGGAACTGCGCCACCACCGGCTGGTAGGGGCCGATGTGGTGGAACTGGCCCCGCACCTCGATCCCAGCGGCGTCAGCGCCGTGCTGGCGGCGAAGGTGGTCCGCAGCCTGCTGCTGCTCGGGGGCGGGGCTTGACTGAGGGGGCTCAGTAGCAGCGGCTGCCGCTGGAGCGCTGCTCCCGCAGCCGATCGTGCTGCTGGCCGATCAGCAGCACCGCCAGGGTGGGGTGGTTGTGCAGCAGGTTGAGGAAGCGCAGCCGATCCAGACGGATCACCTCCACCGGGGTGCGGGCCAGGGCATCGCTGCGGTGCACACCTTCGCGCCAGGCGATGTCGCCGTAGCTGAACAGCTCGCCCGGTTGATAGGAGGTGCGGACGCCGTTGTCACCCACCAGTTCCACCAGCCCGCGCCGGAGGGCATAGATGGCGGACGCTCGGGCGCCCCGACGGAACACGTGGGCGCCGGTGGGGAGAGTGAAGATTTCGGAATCACCCTGGGCAGCGATCAGTGCGATCGGGGCCAGGGAGGGGGAAAGAGGGGTTGCGACCAAGGTCCGGTCACCTCCAGGTTGAAAGGGGCCTGATGAGGATCCATTAGAGCGCCCCAGAGCGGCAGCTGCGTAACAACAGGTACAGATTCCAGAGCTGAATCAGCCGTTCTGCAGCATCGGGGTGAGGCTCAGCTGCTGGTTGGCCTCAGGACCCTCGATCGCCGAAGCCCCCCCAGGCAAGGGATGCATCACTGGAAGCCGGGGTGGCCGAGCCGTCCAGTGGTGGCACCACAGCTCAGCCACCAGCTCGGGATGGATCGGCAGACGCCGCAATTGACACCAGCCCATCTGCACATCGCTGGGCGGGGTGCAATGGCGACAACGACGGCAGCTGGGGCGGGTTCCCATTCCGGGATTCACCTGGGCCGCCCAACTTAGGCAGTGGCCCGGGGCGCACGAGGGGGAAAAACCGAATCACAGGCTTTCTTCGGCATGCTGAAGCAGCCATGAAGAGCGGCAAGCTCCATAGGATCCGGGCCAGTACGCCGCTGCCCCGATGGCCGCCGATCCGGCCGCTGCCACCCCTTCCGCCTCCCTGCGTCACACCCCCCTGCATCAAGCCGCCCTGGCCGCCGGCGCTCGCATGGTGCCATTCGCGGGCTGGGAGATGGCGGTTCAGTTCAGTGGTCTGCTGCAGGAGCATCGTGCCGTGCGCAGCGACTGCGGCCTGTTCGACATCTCCCACATGGGGGTACTGACCCTGCGGGGCGAGGGGGTGAAGGATGCGCTGCAGGGCCTGGTGCCCAGCGACCTGTTCCGCATCGGCCCCGGTGAGGCCTGCTACAGCGTTCTCCTGAACGAGAGCGGCGGCATCCTTGACGATCTGATCATCTACGACCGCGGCCGCGGCACCGACGGCGCCGGCGACGACGTGCTGCTGGTGATCAATGCCGCCTGCGCCGAGAGTGACACCGCCTGGCTCCGTGAGCAGCTCGAACCCCGGGGGATCACGATCCACGACCGCAAGGCCGGCGGCGTGCTGCTGGCGCTGCAGGGACCCCAGGCGCCGGCCCGGCTGGAAGCACTCTCCGACGTGGATCTGTCCGGGCTGCCACGCTTCGGCCACCGGGATCTCACGCTGGCCGGCATCGGAGAAGCCTTCGTGGCCCGCACCGGCTACACCGGCGAGGACGGCTTCGAGATCCTGCTCGATGCCACCGCGGGAGAGGCCCTCTGGCGACGCCTGCTCGACGACGGGGTGACCCCCTGCGGCCTGGGGGCGCGCGACAGCCTGCGGCTGGAGGCGGCGATGCACCTCTACGGCAGCGACATGGACGCCACCACCACGCCGCTGGAGGCGTCCCTGGGGTGGCTGGTGCACCTGGAGATGCCGGCGGAGTTCATCGGCCGCGCCGCCCTCGAGCGCCAGAGCGCCGAGGGGGTGGACCGGCGACTGGTGGGCCTGAGCCTTGAGGGGCGGGCGATCCCCCGTCATGGCTATCCAGTGCTCCGGGATGGCAAGCCGGTGGGAACGGTGACCAGCGGTGGCTGGTCGCCGACCCTGGAGCGGGGCATCGCCCTGGCCTCTGTGCCGGCGGACGCCGGCAAACCCGGCACGGAGCTGGCGGTCGAGATCCGCGGCCGGGCGGAACCAGCCCTGGTGGTCAAGCGCCCCTTCTACCGGCGAGGCTGAACACCCGGCCACGACCCGGGGAGCGGGTGCTGGGTGATCAGGCTTCGCTGGAACGGCGCCTCCGGCGGCACCCTCCGGACCAGCCGCAGCGCTGCAGCCAGCAGAGCCCGGGGTTCGAACGGAGCGCTCAGGTGGGGCCAGAGGCCGTCGCGGCGGTAGAGCAGGTGCTCCAGAGCGTCCCGTTGCCGACCGGAGAGCTCCCGCCAACGAACCGCCAGAAGCAACGCCCCCCGGCGGCTCCGTTGGCAGGTCTCCGCCCGCAGCGGCAGGCGCATGCCTGGCACGAGCCCGTCCAGCGCCGAGGGGGCCATCTCCCCGTCTTCAGCGAACGCGGCGGCCGCTGGCCCCTCGATCCGCAGTTCCGCACCCCGTGCAGACACCGCCGTGAGCACGGCCGATGGAGACCCTGACCCGCCGTGGAGCCGCACAGGCTGGTCGCACGCGAACCAGGGATCCGCCTCCTGCCCGGGGCGGTCGAAGCAGCAGCGGATCGCCAGCACGAGCACCAGCGTCTGCAGCAGACCCCAGACCAGGACCAGACCCAGCGTGGCGGGTGGCAGGGGAGCCAGGGCAGCCTCCAGGCGGGGAAAGAGGCCGGGCCAGAGGTGCAGGAGGGCCTGCAGCTGCAACACCAGCAACACCAGCAGGGGCAGCAGCAGGCGACGGGAGGCACCGAGCCTGCGGTTGGGGAGGGCCTTCGGCGTCACCGTGAAATGGGCCCGCCGTCCGGCGAGCGTGGCAAGAACCGCGAGCCCCAGGGGCACCAGGAAGATCCAGCGGTAGAGCTCCAGCAGCACGGCATTGCGGGAAGCGCCGCTCAAGGGCCGGATCAGCAGGAGCTGGGCCAGTGCATAGGGCAGGGCCACCGTCAGCAGCCCATCGCCGCGCACCAGCACCGGCGCCACGCCCACCAGGCCGGGCGCGAGCGCCAGGAGCGCCAGGAGCAACTGGGGGATCACCAGCAGCCAGTGCAGGATGCCCTCCAGATAGGCCAGGCGTTGCAACGGCTGCAGGCCGGCGATCGTGAGCGGTGAGGCGCGGGTGCGCAGGGTCTGCAGAGTGCCGGCGGCCCAGCGGCAGCGCTGGCGGGCCATCGCCGCCGCGGTGAGGGGGGCGAGGCCGGCGCTGAGCTTCTCGTGCAGGTACACGTTGCGGTAACCCGCGGCTGTGATGCGGATGCCGGTGGCCAGATCCTCCGCGGGCGTGCCGGTCTCGAAGCCGCCGATCCGCTCCAGGGCGGAGCGCCGCACCACGAAGGAGGTGCCGGCGCACACGATCGCCCCGAGGGCATGGCGCACCGGCTCAACCCAGCGGTAAAAGACCTCCTCGTCGGGCATCAGCCAGCCCTCGAGCCGCAGGTTGCGCAGTACCGGATCGGCGTTCATGGCGTGCTGCGGCGTCTGCACGAAGCCCACGGCCGGATCCCGCAAGAAGGGGAGCGTGCGCTGCAGGAAGGTCTCCAGCGGCACCACGTCGGCATCGAACACCGCGATCAGCTCGCCGCGACCGTGGGGCAGGGCATGGTTGAGGTTGCCGGCCTTGGCGTGCAGGCGCTGCTCCCGGGCCAGGTAGCGGCAGCCCAGCTCGGCGGCCAGGTCCCGCAGCTCAGGCCGACCGCCGTCGTCAAGCAGCCACACCGTCTTGGCCGGATGGTCGAGCGCCACGCAGGCCCGCAGGCAGCGCCCCACCACCTCCAGCGGCTCGCCGTAGGTGGGCACCAGGATGTCCACCGTGGGCAGGAATGGCTCGGCGGTGGCCTCCTCGGGCAGCGGCTGGGGCCCGGGACCGGAGCGGGGCAGGGCCAGGCTCAGCCAGGGCAGCAGCAGTCCGTGGGCGATCAAGGCCAGCTCGCAGCTGAGGGCCAGCAGGCTCAGCGCGCTCGCCAGAGGCCCCGCCAGGTTGAGCGTGGCGCTGATCCGCCAGCCGAGATAGCGCAGGGCGAGAAGGCTGAGCAGCAGCACCGCCCAGGGGTGGGGCCGCACGCGGGGGGCATCGCTGGTGTCCATGGTCCCCGCTGCCGCAGAAACCGTAGGGGGATGGACGGGCGGACCGCGGTGCCAAGGGGGCGGCGTGGGAAACTCACCGGTTCGTTTCCTGTTCCACCATGCGCAGCCACGGGTGCGGCGACCTCCGCCGTGAGGCCATCGGCCAGACCGTGCAGCTCTGCGGCTGGGTGGACCGGCGCCGCGACCACGGCGGCGTGATCTTCATCGACCTGCGCGACCGCAGCGGCACGGTGCAGATCACCGTGGACCCGGACCGGGGGGCGGACACCTTTGCGGTGGCGGAGCGCCTGCGCAACGAAACCGTGCTGCAGGTGAGCGGCACGGTGCGGGCCCGGCCCGCCGAATCGCTGAACGAACGCCTTGCCACCGGCGAGATCGAGGTACTGGCCGAGGGCCTCACGGTGCTCAACGAGGTGAAGGGCAACCTGCCCTTCCCGGTGTCGGTGCACGACGAGGAGAACACCCGCGAGGAGCTGCGGCTGCGCCACCGCTACCTGGATCTGCGCCGCGAGCGCATGAACGGCAACCTGCGCCTGCGCCACGCCACGATCTCGGCCGCCCGCCGCTTCCTCGAAGCCGAGGGCTTCATCGAGGTGGAGACCCCGGTGCTCACCCGCTCCACCCCCGAAGGCGCCCGCGACTACCTGGTGCCGAGCCGGGTGTGCGGCGGCGAGTGGTTCGCCCTGCCCCAGTCGCCCCAGCTGTTCAAGCAGCTGCTGATGGTGGGCGGCATCGAGCGCTACTACCAGGTGGCCCGCTGCTTCCGCGACGAAGACCTCAGGGCCGACCGCCAGCCGGAGTTCACCCAGCTGGACATGGAGATGAGCTTCCTGGAGCAGGAGCAGATCCTGGAGCTCAACGAGGGCCTGATCGCCGCCATCTGGAAGGGGGTGAAGGGGATCGAGCTGCCGCGGCCGTTCCCGCGCCTCACCTGGCACGAGGCGATGGAGCGCTTTGGCACCGACCGGCCCGACACCCGCTATGGCATGGAGCTGGTGAACGTGTCCGACCTGGTGGCGGACATGGGCTTCAAGGTATTCAGCGGCGCGGTGGCGGCCGGTGGTGCGGTGAAGGTGCTGCCGGTGCCCGGCGGCAACGAGGCCCTGAGCAACGTGCGCATCAAGCCCGGCGGTGATGTGTTCGGCGAGGCCCAGAAGGCCGGCGCCGGCGGCCTGGCCTTCATCCGCGTGCGCGAGGGGGGCGAGATCGACACGATCGGCGCCATCAAGGACAACCTCTCCGAGGAAAGGAAGGCCGAGCTGCTGGCGCGCACCGGCGCCGTGCCCGGCACCCTGCTGCTGTTCGGCGCCGGCGACACCGCCACCGTGAACAAGGCGCTGGATCGGGTGCGCCAGTTCCTGGCCCGCGAACTGGGCCTGGTGAAGCCCGAGCGCGAGAACGACGTCTGGAACTTCCTGTGGGTGGTGGATTTCCCGATGTTCGAGTTCAACAGGGACGAAAACCGCCTCGAGGCGCTGCACCACCCCTTCTGCGCCCCCAACGCCGAGGATCTGGGCGCCAATCCCGAGCGCTGGGCCGACACCCTGCCCACCGCCCGCGCCCAGGCCTACGACCTGGTGCTCAACGGGCTCGAGCTGGGCGGCGGCTCGCTGCGCATCCACGATTCGGCCCTGCAGCGCCAGGTGCTGGCCACCATCGGACTGCCGCTGGCGGAGGCAGAGCGCCAGTTCGGCTTCCTGATGGAGGCCCTCGACATGGGCGCCCCGCCCCACGGCGGCCTGGCCTTCGGGCTCGATCGCATGGTGATGCTGCTGGCGGGCGAGGAATCGATCCGCGACACGATCGCCTTCCCCAAAACCCAGCAGGCCCGCTGCCTGATGACCCAGGCCCCCGCCGACGTGGCCGCGAAACAGCTGGAAGAGCTGCACGTGGCCAGCACCTGGGTGGAGGAGGAGGGCAGGGGCTGAGCCCTGCATGCCACGCCTCCCGCAGCTCCCCGCCGCCGAGCCCCGCGCCCTCTGGATCGCGCTGATCCGGGAAGTGGGCTGGCGACAGGTCGGCGCACAGGTTGGGTTGACCCTTGTGGTGAGCCTGCTCGATGTGGGTGGCCTGGGGGTGGCAATCCGGCTGCTGCTGGGCAACCGGGGGGGCATCGCCATGCCGCTCCAGGTTTCGCTGCCGATCCTGTTCCTTCTGGTGGTGGGGCGCTCGGCGCTGCAGGGTCTGGCCAACGTGCGGCGGGAACAGCTCCAGAACGGCTTCAGCGATCAGCTGCGGCGCGATCTGCTGGCCCTGGTGCTGGCGGCACCGGCCAACCGGGTGCAGACCGTGGGACGGGGTGATCTGCTCGGCCTGCTGGTCAGTGAAATCAACCGCAGCACCCTGGCCCTCGATCAGGGGGTGCGGGCCCTGCAGAACCTGATCGCCCTGGTGATCTACGGTCTGGGGGTGCTGGTGGTGGCGCGCAGCGCCGCCCTGCCCCTGGTGCTCGGCCTCGGCGCCGCGGCCACGGCGGCCCTGCTGCGCCGATCGGGCGCCTGGCAGCTGGGGCGCCTTCAGACCCAGCTCAACGGAGCCATCCAGCGCACGGTGGGCGATGGCCTTCACGGCCTCAAGGCGGTGCGGGCGGCGGCAGCGGAGCCATGGCTGCTCGACCGCTTCGCCCGCGAAACCGAGCAGGTGCGCCAGGTGCTGCAGCGCACGGTGCGCCGGCAGGCGAGTTACACCGTGCTCCGCGATGGCCTGGCCCTGGCGGTGGTGGGCCTGTGGCTGTGGCTGGTCCAGAGCAGCCTCACCCCGGACGCCGTGGCCACCACCTTGCTTCTGGTGTACCGGGCCGCCAGCTCGCTCGGCACGGTGATCAGCAATCTCCGCTACGGCCTTGGCGCGCTGCCCGGTTACGGGGAGCTCCGCCGGCTGCGGGAACGTTTGAGGACACCCGGCTGCGAGCCGCACGTCACCCCTGCCGCAACAGGGCCGGCGGCAGGCTCCGAAGTGGCTGCTCCCCAGCCGCTGCTGCGGGTGGACTGGCACGACCCTCAGCTGGCCGTGGATCTGGAGCGAGGGCGCCTGACCGTGGTGGGCGGACCATCTGGCAGCGGCAAGACCACCCTGCTGGATGGGTTTGCAGGCCTGCTGGGCGAGGAGCGATCCTCCTGGACCCTGCACGGCCCCGCGGGGGCCACGACCTGGGGCGGCCGCACCGGTGCCCGCAGCTGGCGAGCGCTGGTCGCCTATGCGCCCCAGGACCCGGTGCTGTTCGAGGGCAGCCTGCGCGACAACCTGCTGCTCCAGCGCAGCGGCTCCGGGCAGTGGACGGACGGTGCCCTGAAGGTCTGGCTGGAGCGGCTCGATCTGGTTCACCTGCTCGAACGTGCCGAGGGTCTCGACGGCCGGCTGAATCTTTCGCTCGACTGCTTCTCCGGCGGAGAGATCCGCCGGTTGGTGCTGCTGCGGACCTGGCTGATCGACCGACCCGTGGAAGTGCTGGACGAACCCACCGCCTCCCTGGATCCGGGCAGTGCCACCCTGGTACGCCAGATCATCCAGGAGCGGTGTCGCGACCGTCTGGTGCTGGTGGCCAGTCATGACAGCGAGCTGCTGGCTGCAGCGGACCGCATGATCCGGCGGAGCCTGTTCGACCGCGAACAGGCCCGGGCTCTTCACGACTAAGGGTTCAGCCGCTCCTGCACCCTTGCCAGACGCGAGGCGAGGGCAGCGGCAAGGCTGCGGTCCTGCCCGGAGCGGGGATCGTTGAACGCCGCCGGCGGCAGGGCATAGGCCGCGGCGCTGCGCAGCCAGTCCTGGGGGGAGCGGCTGAGGGCCACGCGCTGATACCAGAGCTCCCAGGCCCGATCGAGATGCCAGGGCCCCCGCTGATGCAGGTGGAGGGGTTCCCGCTGGGTGCGGCGCGCCACCTGCACCGCCCAGCGCTGCCGCCGCGTCAGCCGGCAGAGATCCCCCGGACCCGGCAAGCGAACCTCCAGCAGTGTGCCGGCCACGGCCCAGGCCAGGGCCACGGCAGGCCGCTCGCTGAGATCCTGCCCCAGGAATTCGCCCCGCAGGCGCATCAGCCGCACCAGATCCACCAGGGCCCGCAGCTCGCCCCAGCGATCATCGAGCGCGTGGGCGGCCAGATGCCCGAGGGCATGGGCAAGGCCGAGGGTGGGCACGGGCCGCTCCCCGATCGGGATCTCCTGTCGCTCCCGCCAGGCCGCCTCGAATCCGGGCCGCTGACGCTGCACGTTGGTGAGGGCCCAGTGGAGGTCCACCAGCAGCGGCCCCCGCGTCAGGGGCAGCTCCTTCATCGCCCAGCGGGCGTAACGCCAGGCCCGGCGTCGAAGCTGGCGCGGCGCATACCCCGGCAGCCGCTGGAAACCCGCCCCCTCCAGCACCGCAATGGACGCCTCGACCTCCGCTGGATCCACCAGCAGATCCAGGTCGCCGCTGCCACGGCCCGCGGGATCTCCGCAGGTCTGGGCCGCCAGCATGGGGCCCTTGAACACCAGCACCCGCACCCCCGCCGCCTCGAAGCGGGGGATCAGCTCCCGCGCCAGCCCCGCCAGCGCCAGCCCGCCGAGCCGTTGCAGCCCGGCGCGGCGCTGCAGCTCCGCCACCACGACGGCGGGACAGCCGAGCGTGGCAGCATGGGGGCTCAGGCAGAGCTCGAGCCGGTGACGAGCCACGGCTGCCAGCAAGGGCCCCGCCTCCAGGGCAGAACAATCAGGAGTCGCGGCGGCATCGCCCGGCTCCGGGGCCAGCATCCAGCCCAGAACGCGGCGCAACGCCACCAGCTCGGCCGGGTCCCGGCCAGCCGGATCCTGGCCATAGGGTGTGCCCATGGGAATGCCCTCAGCCCCTGCCCATCTTCGCGGGCGCTGGCACCGCTGGCGCCGGTTGAGCGCCCGCCAGCGCAGGCTCACGCTGCAGGCCTGGCTGCTGCTCCCCGCCGCGGGCGCCGCCCTGCGGATCGTGCCCCTGCGCCACCTGCTGGCACTGCTGGCGCTGCGCGTCGCCGCCGAACCCGAACCCGCTGAACCTGCGATCCGTGCCCGGGAAACCGCTGACGACGGCGACACCCTCAGCCGCGACATCGCCGAGGCGATCGCCCGGGCTGCCGCCCAGCCACCGGGCGGCAGTACCTGTCTGTCCCGGGCGCTGGTGGGCGCCGTGCTGCTGCAGCGGCAGAGGCGGCCGGCCGAGCTCACCCTGGCGGTGGCCACCCCGGGCGAAGGGCTGAAGGCCCATGCCTGGCTGGAGAGCAACGGTGCGCCGATCAGCGGCTTCCCGGTGCCACCCACCTGGCAACCGCTGGTACGGTTCCGCCGTCGAGTGGAACCATCGTGATTGTTCCGATGGCTGGCCTGGTGCGTCGCCGCTCCAGCGCGCCGCTGCCACCCCTGCCGCCTGAGCAGGAGCATCCGGAGCGGCACGAGCTGATCAACCCCCATCTGCACTGGCGGGGAAGGTTCTCGCACCACGGCCCCTCGGGCAGCATCTGCCTCGGATCAGCCCGGATCGACAACCGCCGGGAGCTGCTCGAGCTGCTCGAGCTGAACGTGGAGGCATGGGGCGCCGAAACCCCGCGGGAGCCGGCCTGCGACGACACCCATCTGATCCACCGGGCCTGGCTGCGCTGGGGCGAGGCCTGCTGTGAACGGATCTACGGCGACTGGGCCTTCGCCCTCTGGAACGAGCGGGAGCGCTCCCTCCTCCTGGCCTGCGATCACTTCGGCATCACGTCGCTCTATTACGTGCTCACCGACACGCTTCTGGCCTTCGCCACCGATCAGTCGGTGCTGATCGATCTCCAGCTGCTGCCCCACGCGGTCGACGAGCTCTATGTGGCCCAGGTGCTGGTGGCCTGGTCGGCGTACCACGGGGGGCGGAGCGCACGGCAGAACCTCCATCGGCTGCCGCCGGCCCATCGGCTCTCGGTCACCCGGGAACAGCATCAGCTCAACCAGTACTGGCATCTTGAGCAGACGCCGCCCCTGCGCCTGCGCGACCGGCGCGACTATGTGGCCGGCTTCCTGGAGGTATTCGATCAGGCGGTGCGCTGCCGCCTGCGGCGCGACCGGGGCGGCCTCGTGGGCAGCACCCTGAGCGGAGGCCTCGATTCCGGCTCGATCAGCGCCACCGCCGCCCGGATGCTGGCGGCATCCGGTGAGGAGCTGAGGGCCTTCACCTCGGTGCCGATCGCCGACACCCGACCGTTCACCAGCCCGAATTTCGGCGACGAGTGGACCTTCGCCGCCGCCACGGCCGCCACGGCCGGCATCCGCCACCACCAGCCCGTGGATGCAGCCGGTCTGTCGCCGATGGCGGCGATCCAGAGCCTGCTTTCGATCCATCGGGAACCCACCCATGCTGCCGGCAACGCCTTCTGGATGCTCACGCTCAACCGTCTGGCCCAGGAGGTGGGGTGCTCCGTCCTGCTGATCGGTCAGAGCGGGAACGCAGGATTGTCCTGGGCCGGCAGCCTCTGGTCCCAGCCGATCGGGTATCAGTTGCAGCGACTGGGGAGCCGGGAATGGCTGCGCCAACGCGCCCTGCGCAGCGCGCCAGATTCTCTCGTGCGCCGCTGGCGGCGCTGGCGTCTGCGGGATTTCAGTTTCGACGGCTCCGCCTTGGCGCCTGATGCCGCCGAACGGCTCCAACTCAAGGAGAGGATGCTCGCTGATCCCGAGCTGCTCCCACCCCGTCAGGCGCTTCAGGAGCGGCGCTGGCTGATGCCGGGACGGTCCGTGGTGGGGGCACTTCATGCCCAGATGGCCAGGGCCGCAGGCCTGGAGATCCGCGACCCGAGCGCGGATGCCAGGTTGCTGGCTTACACCTGGTCAGTTCCGGACGCCGTGTTCATCGATCCGAAGAGTGGCGAGGACCGCTGGCTGATCCGCACCGCCATGCACGGGCGATTGCCCGATCAGGTGCGCTGCATGCGGAGGATGGGCATCCAGGCAGGCGATCTGACCGTGCGGTTGCGCAGGGAGGCCTCCACGGTGGAGGCGTGCCTGCGCTCGCTGGAGTCCTCAGAGAGGGCCAGGAGCCTGCTGGACCTTGGAAAAATGAGGAAATCCTGGCAAATAAATTTACACCAGAGCAATATGGCCTCACACGGCCAAGCAGCCTCTATAGTTTGCCGTGGGGTGATGGCGGGAATGTTTCTCAGGAGCTTCCGGTAACCACTCTAAACCAGATTTACAGTTTTCCAGCACATTGTCTTATGGCCCATTCAACTCAAGACAATTCCGTGCGCTCAACCAAGAGGCTGCCTGATAAAGCTGTTTGGCAAAGCCCGAAGGTATCCCGGATATCGCTTGAAATCACGCTAGCCGGTTCGTTCAGCATTAACGATGGAACCGGGTTTGTTGATTCCCGCCCCTGAATCACCCGGCTTGACGACATAAATCATACAATAGCATTAAATCGTAGATTGAATTGTTTATCAATATTTTTTGTCCATAGCTCTTTAACTGTTTTACTGTCCTGCACCACAGATAGCCAATCGATCTGCATTTCTAGTTCATCAAGTTTTCCCCAAAGATCTACTTGACAGACAGCATCATCCTGGCAATTATTATCGTGATGCTGGCCCCCTGATCGGCCATTTTTTTATTGAAGGCGTTCACACGGTCCACTTCCAGCCTTCTCCTCACGTAGATCAGGCACGGGTGGACTTCGCTCTGACCCACGAAGTCTTGGGAGCCCTCTCCCGACACCGCGGGGATCTTGTCCTGCATGCGAACACCCTCCTCTGCCACGATCGAGCCCTTGCCATTGCCGGTTGTTCGGGCGCCGGCAAGTCCACCACCGCCGCCGGCCTGATCCAGCGTGGCGCCACCCTGATCGCCGACGACGTCACCGTGCTCCGCCCCGGCGATCACGACCAGATGGTTGTGCGCAGAGGTGCTCCCCAGCTCCACCTCACGCGGAGCGCCGCCGAACGGCTCGGCCTCGCCCAGGGGGCCCTCCCCAGTCCCGTCCACTCCGCCAAGGTGATCGTCTCCCTGGACGAATCAACCTCGCCCGTGGCGCCGGCGAGCTCCGCCCTGGAGGAGTGGCGCCCCGATCTCTCGGCACCCGGCCTGCGCGATCTCGTCCTGCTGGAACCGGGGGACGGCCCGCACGTGCAGCTCAGCCGCCTGCGCGGCTCCGAGCTGTTCCTGGCCCTGCAGCACTGTCTCTATGGGCCCCTGAAACCCTGCGACACGCCGGCCAGCTTTCGTCTGCAGGCCCTGCTGGCCCGCAGCGTCAGGGTCTGGCGCCTCCAGCGGCCCCAGGAACGGTGGTGCCTGGATGAGGTGCTCGATGTTCTCGAGCAGTCCCTGGGCACGGCAGCCGCACCCTTCGACCAGGATCCTCCCACCAGTGCCGAGCAACGCCTGTCCCCAGCCGATGGATGACCACACCCTGATCACGCGTCGCGCCGATGCGATGGCCACCGACATCGATGACGCCACTGTGATCCTCAGCCTGCCCAGCAACTGCTATGTCAGCCTCGATGCCGTGGGCCAGCGGATCTGGGCATTGCTGGAACAGCCGCTCAGCCTCCAGGCCCTTGTGGAGCAGCTGCAGGATCAGTTCGAGGGCGATGCGGACGCCATCCGCCGGGATGTGGAACACTTCCTGCGCGAACTGGAACGCGATGGCCTCGTGACCCTGCAGTCGGCGGACCCAGCGGTCTGATCCCGAAGGAATGCGGGCCGATCGCGCCACTGCGCGGCAGCCTGCCGCAGGGTGGGTGGGTCACTTCCTGAACCCAGCCCCCGTGAGCGGCCCCCGACCCTCCTCCACCGATCTGGTGCGGCAGTACCTGCGGGACATCGGTCGGGTGAACCTGCTCAGCGAGGAGGAGGAGCTCACCCTGGCCCGTGAGGTTCAGCGGCGCGAACGGCTGCTGGAGCAGCGGGGGAGCTGCGATCCACGGGATCGCGGCGGCGAGGGGATGGAGGCCTGGGCTGGCCGCTGCGCCCTCTCCCCCGCGGAACTGCGCCTCGCCCTGCACCGCGGCCGGCGCGCAAAGGAGCGAATGATCCAGGCCAACCTGCGCCTGGTGGTGGCCGTGGCCAAGAAGTATCAGCAGCGTGGCCTGGAACTGCTGGATCTGGTACAGGAGGGCACGCTCGGGCTGGAGCGGGCAGTGGAGCGGTTCGATCCCACCCGCGGCTTCCGCTTCAGCACCTACGCCTACTGGTGGATCCGCCAGGGGATCACCCGGGCGATTGCCAGCCAGAGCCGCACGATCCGTCTGCCGGTGCACATCACCGAGAAGCTGAACCGCATCCGCAAGGCCCAGCGCCAGCTCACGCTCCGCCTCGGCCGTGCCCCCGGCCTGGCGGAGTTGGCGGCCGAGCTGGGCATGGCCGAGGCGACGGTGCGGCTCACCCTGGAGCGCCAGCCCAGGCCCATCTCCCTCGACACGCGCGTGGGCCGCCATCACGACACCGATCTGGGGGATCTGCTGGAGGACGGGCACGCCACCCCCGAAGAGGCCCTCACCCGCCAGCATCTCCACGACGACCTGGAGAGCCTGCTGGCGGAACTCAACCAGCGCGAAGCCGAGGTGCTGCGCCAGCGCTTCGGCCTGGAGGACGACACCCCCCGCACCCTCACCGAGATCGGCGAGACCTTGCAGCTCTCGCGCGAACGGGTGCGCCAGATCGAGACCCGTGCCCTGCTCAAGCTGCGCCAGCCCCGCCACCGCAGCCGCGTGCGCGACTACCTGGGCAGCCTCGATTGAGGCAGACCGGCCGCCCAGCCGTCGACCCCGGGGCTAGAAATCAACCAGCCACCTCCTGCCGGATGACCATCTCCGCCCCCCCGATCGACATCGGCATCCCCGCCGAGCGGCGCGCCGCCATCGCCGAGGGGCTCGGCCGCGTGCTGGCCGACAGCACGGTGCTCTATGCCAAAACCCATGGTTTTCACTGGAACGTCACCGGGCCGATGTTCAACACGCTGCACCTGATGTTCATGGAGCAGTACACCGAGCTCTGGACCGCCCTCGATGCGATCGCCGAGCGGATCCGCGCCCTCGGCTTGCCCGCTCCCTTCGGCGGCGCCACCTACGGCCGGCTCGCCTCGATCCCAGAAGCCGAGGGGGTGCCGACGGCCCTGGCGATGGTGCGGGAGCTGGTGGAAGGGCACGAGGCCGTGGCCCGCACGATCCGGGGGGTGTTCGCCCTGGCGGACGAGGCGAACGACCAGCCCACCGCCGACCTGCTCACCCAGCGGCTGCAGATCCACGAGAAGACCGCCTGGATGCTGCGCAGCCTGCTGGAGGGCTGAGCCGCAGCGCCAGGGACCACCGATGGGGGATCGGGTGGCGGCCGGTAGATTGAAGGGTCAGCCGGATGTCCCATGCCCGCCCACGCCGCCAAATTCGTCTTCGTGACCGGCGGGGTGGTGTCGAGTATCGGCAAGGGCATCGTGGCCGCCAGCCTGGGCCGATTGCTCAAGAGCCGCGGCTACAGCGTCTCGATCCTCAAGCTCGACCCCTACCTGAACGTGGATCCGGGCACGATGAGCCCGTATCAGCACGGCGAGGTGTTCGTCACCGACGACGGCGCCGAGACCGACCTCGACCTGGGCCACTACGAGCGCTTCACCGACACCGCCATGTCACGCCTCAACAGCGTGACCACCGGCTCGATCTACCAGGCGGTGATCAACAAGGAGCGCAGAGGCGACTACGAGGGCGGCACCGTGCAGGTGATCCCCCACATCACCGGCGAGATCCGCGAACGCATCCACCGGGTGGCTGCCAACAGCGGCGCCGACGTGGTGATCACCGAGATCGGCGGCACGGTGGGTGACATCGAATCGCTGCCGTTCCTCGAGGCCATCCGCGAATTCCGCGGCGACGTGGGCCGCCGCGACCTGGCCTACGTTCACGTCACCCTGCTGCCCTACATCGGCACCTCGGGCGAACTCAAGACCAAGCCCACCCAGCACTCGGTGAAGGAGCTGCGCTCGATCGGCATCCAGCCCGACGTGCTGGTGTGCCGCAGCGACCGCGAGATCACCGCCGATCTCAAGCGCAAGATCGGCGGCTTCTGCGGCGTGCGGCCCGATGCGGTGATCCAGGCCCTCGATGCCGACAGCATCTACGCCGTGCCGCTGGCGATGGAGCAGGAGGGCCTGTGCCGCCAGGTGCTCGACGTGCTCGACCTGCCCGATCACGAGAGCGACATGGCCCGCTGGGCCGAACTGGTGCACAAGCTGCGCAGCCCGGGTCCGGCGGTGAAGGTGGCGCTGGTGGGCAAGTACGTGCAGCTCAACGACGCCTACCTCTCGGTGGTGGAGGCCCTGCGCCACGCCTGCCTCGAGCAGGATGCCTCCCTCGATCTGCATTGGATCTGCGCCGAGCAGATCGAGAGCCAGGGGGCCGACGCCCTGCTGCGGGGGATGGACGCGGTGGTGGTGCCGGGGGGCTTCGGCAACCGGGGCGTCGACGGCAAGGTGGCAGCGATCCGCTGGGCCCGGGAGCAGCGGGTGCCCTTCCTCGGCCTCTGCCTGGGCATGCAGTGCGCCGTGATCGAGTGGGCCCGCAACCAGGCCGGCCTGGCGGGCGCCACCAGCGCCGAGCTCGACCCCGACACGCCCCATCCGGTGATCCACCTGCTGCCCGAGCAACAGGACGTGGTGGATCTGGGCGGCACGATGCGGCTGGGCGTCTATCCCTGCCGTCTGGCCCCAGGCACCCTCGGCCACCGCCTCTATGGGGAGGAGGTGGTGTACGAGCGCCATCGCCATCGCTACGAATTCAACAACGCCTACCGCACCCTGTTCCTCGAATCGGGTTACGCCATCAGCGGCAGCTCCCCCGACGGTCGCCTGGTGGAACTGATCGAGCTGAAGGATCACCCCTTCTTCACCGCCTGCCAGTACCACCCGGAATTCCTCTCGCGCCCCGGCAAGCCCCATCCCCTGTTCCGCGGCCTGATCGAGGCGGCCCAGCAGCGCCTGCCCGAATCCCCCGGCGCCTTCGCCCCGATCGCCGAACGGCTGGGCACCGCCGGCTGACCCCCAGGTCCCCCGTGCCCGTCGCCGCCACCACCCCGATCCCTGCCGACGCCCTGCCCCCTGAGCTGGGCCTTCCGCTGGTGGAAACCTTCCACTCCCTCCAGGGGGAGGGGATTCACGCCGGCCGCAGCGCCTTCTTCCTGAGGCTGGCCGGCTGCGACGTGGGCTGCTCCTGGTGCGACACCAAAGTGTCGTGGCCCGCTGCGGCCCATCCGCTCCGAAGCCTGGCGGATCTGGCCACCGAAACCCGTGAGGCCGCCGAGGCCGGTGCCGCCTTCGCGGTGATCACCGGAGGCGAGCCGCTCCAGCACGATCTCACGCCTCTCTGCACCGCCCTCCGCACCGCCACGGCCCCGTGCCCCAGGGGACCTCTGCCCCTGCACCTGGAGACCAGCGGCGTTCATCCCCTGAGCGGCCGCTTCGACTGGATCACCCTCTCGCCCAAACGGCACCGCCCCCCCCGGGCCGAGCTGCTCACGGCCTGTCACGAACTCAAGGTGGTGGTGCACGAGCCCGCTGATCTCACCTTCGCCGTCACGATGGCCGAAGCCGCCCGCTCCCGCCCCGCCGCGGGATCGTCAGCCCCGGAGCCGGCCCTGCTGCTCCAGCCCGGTTGGAGCAGCGAGCGGGGCCAGGAGCTGGCCGTGGCCTTCGTGCGCCGCCACCCGGACTGGCGCCTCAGCCTCCAGAGCCACAAATGGCTGGGGGTGCGCTGAGCGCTCAGAGCGACTGCGCCGGGCGCTGCTGCTTCTCCGCCTTCCACAGCCGCCAGCGCACCTCGAGGTCCTTCGGCGCGTAGATCACCACCGGCAGGCTGGCGTTGTAGGGCACCACGAACGGCTTGCCGCCCATCGGCACGAACACCTTCCTCTTCGGCTCCCCGGGCGGGCAGGCCATGCGGGTGGAGGCCATCGGGCCCACGTCGGACACCCGGTAGATCGTGAAGCCCCAGCCCGGCAGCGATTCGGGGCGCAGCCGCCCGCCGAAGTGGTGGCGGTTGCAGTCCACCTCCACCTCCCGGCCCACGATCAGTTCCACACGCCAGTCGCTCGGGCTGGGAGAGAGGGAGGGATCCCGGGTGGGCGGCAGCACGCCAGGCAGCTGAATCACCCAGCGGCGCTCCCCAGCGGCCGGACTGGGATAGCGGGCGAGATCCAGCCGCGGCACCGCAGCGGCGGGCGGCAGGGGCAGCAACGGCAGCAGGGCCAGAAGGCCAGGCAGCAGGGTTCGGGCGGGGGGCATGCGCAGCAGCGGGCACCGCAGGCATGTTGACCGGGCACCGCCCAGAATGGGAGGAACGGCTTCGCCGCGACGCCCCTGAGCCCCGCCGTGCCCGCGTCCCCCGCCGCCCCGATCACCGCCCCACCGATCACCGTCGCCCTGCTCTCCGGTGGCCTGGATTCGGCCACCGCCGCCGCGCTCGCCCTCGAGGAGGGCCACCGGGTGATCGGCCTCTCCTTCGACTACGGCCAGCGCCATCGGTGCGAACTGGAGGCCGCCGCCGCCGTGGCCGCCAGCCTGGGGCTGGCCGAACACCTCGTGATCCAGGTGAACCTGGCCGCCTGGGGCGGTTCGGCCCTCACCGACGCCGCGGTGCCGGTTCCCGGCGACGGCGTGCAGCCGGGTGTGATCCCCACCACCTACGTGCCCGGCCGCAACACCGTGTTCATCGCCCTGGGGCTGAGTCTGGCGGAGGCGCGTGGGGCCGGCCGACTGGCCCTCGGGGTGAACGCCGTCGACTACTCCGGCTATCCCGACTGCCGCCCCGACTACCTGGCGGCCTTCCAGACCCTCGCCGACCTGGCCACCCGCGCCGGACGGGAGGGGCACGGCCCCCGGCTGTGGGCGCCGCTGGTGACCTGGAGCAAGGCGGAGATCGTGCGCCAGGCCCTGCGGCTGGGGGTGCCGATCGCCACCACCTGGAGCTGCTACCAGGGCGGCGCCGAACCCTGCGGCATCTGCGACAGCTGCCGCATCCGCGACGCAGCACTGATCGAGGCGGGCCGGCCCGATCTCGCCAGCGCCATCGCCAGGCGTTGATGTCGTCCATGCCCACCGCCTCCGTCGCACCGGTGCCACCGCTGCGCCTGGATCTGCCCTGGCGCGATCCCTGGGCCGTCGCCCGGGCACTGGCCCACCGGCAGGGAGCCGGTGGGCTGGTGCTGCTGGATGGCGACAGCAGCGCCCTCGGCCGTTTCGCCGTGCTCGGTGTGCAACCCCTGGAGGTGGTGCGCTGCCACGGCCTGCCCGGCCACCCGGGGGCGAGCGATCCTTTCGCCGCGCTGGCGGAGCTTGAGCAGCGGGGGGGGAGCTGGCTCGGGTGGCTGGCCTATGAGGCCGCCGCCTGGGTCGAACCCGCCGACCACTGGCGCCCCTCCGACATGGCCACCCTCTGGGCTGCCCGCCACGATCCCCTGCTCCACTTCGACCTGGCCGAGCGGTGCTGCTGGCTGGCGGGGGAGGCGCCCGAGCGGCTGGCGGCGATGGCAACCCTGCTGGAGAGCCTGCTCCCGGCAGCGGGGTCGGCGGACCTTTCCGGTTCTCCCCTTGGTACCCAGCCCGCCATCCCCCTAACGTCCTGGCACTGGCACACTCCGCCGGAGCGCTATGCCCACCAGGTGGATCGCCTGCGGGAGCGGATCGCCGCCGGGGACCTGTTCCAGGCCAACCTCACCGCCTGCTGCGAGACCCGTCTCGACCGGCCGCCGGATCCTCTGGCCCTCTACGAACGCCTGCGGCGTCACTGTCCCGCCCCGTTCGCGGGCCTGGCGGTGGCGGGGGAGGAGGCCGTGCTCTCCGCCTCACCGGAGCGATTCCTGCGCCTGGAGCCCGATGGCCAGGTGGAGACACGACCGATCAAGGGCACCCGCCCGCGCCACGACGATCCCGACGCCGATGCCGCCAGCGCCGCCGAACTGGTCTGCGCCCCCAAGGACCGGGCCGAGAACGTGATGATCGTTGACCTGCTGCGCAACGACCTGGGGCGGGTGTGCCGTCCGGGATCGATCCATGTGCCGCAGTTGGTGGGGCTGGAGAGCTATGCCCAGGTGCACCATCTCACCTCCGTGGTGCAGGGCCGGCTGCGCGCCGGGCTGGGGGTGGCCGATCTGCTGCGGGCCTGCTGGCCCGGAGGGTCGATCAGCGGCGCTCCCAAGGTGCGGGCCTGCCGCCGTCTGGCCGAGCTGGAGCCGCTGCCCCGGGGGCCCTACTGCGGCTCCCTCTTCCACCTCCGGGCCGACGGCGGCTTTGACAGCAGCATCCTGATCCGCAGCGTGATGGTGAAGGGAGCGCGGTTGCGGCTGCATGCCGGCGGCGGCATCGTCGCCGACTCCGATCCACAGGAGGAGGCACGGGAGATGGGCTGGAAGATCCAGCCGCTGCTGGCGGCCCTGGCCGGTCGGGAGGCTCCCGGCGGGGCGGGAGGCCGATGAGCATGGCCGGGGCCATCGCGTGGATCGATGCGCCGGGCCCCGAGGGGAGCTGGGGATCGCCGGATGCCCTCTGCCTGCCCTTGACCGACCGGGGGCTGCTGCTGGCGGATGGCCTGTTCGAGACTGTGCTGGTGGAGACGGGACGCCCCTGGCTGCTGGAGACCCACCTGGAGCGCTGGCGCACCTCCGCAGCCCTGCTGGCCATGGCCGAACCGCCGGGGGCGGAGCTGGTTGCCGATCGCATCGCAGAGGCGGTCCGCCGCAGCGCCATCGCGACCGGGGCGCTACGCCTCAACCTCAGCCGGGGCAGTCCGGCAACCCCGTCCCAGCGAGGGATCGATCTCCCCGGCGAGGGGCAGCCGGGGATCACACCACGCTTCTGGCTGCTGCTCACCCCTGCCCGGCCGGTCTTCGCGCCCGTGGCGGTGATCGTGAGCACACGGGAGCGCCGCAATGCCGACAGCCTGCTGAGCCGCTGCAAGACCTTCGCCTACGGAAGCGCCATCCAGGCCCGCCGCGAAGCCCGTGGCCGTGGTGCCGACGACGCGCTGTTGCTCAGCACCACTGGCGAGGTCTGTTGCGGCACCACAGCGACCCTGCTCCTGCGCCGGGATGGTCTCTGGCTGACCCCACCGCTCTCGAGCGGCTGCCTTCCGGGTGTGATGCGGAGCCGGGCCCTCGCCTGCGGCCTGGCACGCGAGGCCAGGATCGAACCCAACGATCTGGTCGAGGCCGAGGCCCTGCTGCTGATCAACAGCCTCGGCTGCCGGGCGGTTCACCGCTGCGAGCTCAACGACCTGCCACCACTTTCGTTGAAGCAGGCCGAGGCCCTGTGGCGCTCCCTGCTCGACTGAAGGCAAGGAGCCCATCGCTAAGCGTGCCCAGGCCCCCAGGTTCTCGCAGCAGCCGTCATAGGGTCGCCCGGCACGCTTCGACAGAGTATGGACGGCAGGGAGGCTGGGTTGACGGGGGGCACGACCATGGGCCGGAAGGGAAGCCGCCGGCGACAGCCTCATGGAACCTCCATCTCCCGACTGCCGCTGGGAGCGCTCGGGCTGTTGACCCTGCTGCTCTCCGCCTGCGGCGGACGGCGGGAAACCCTGGCCCAGGGTGCCGGCGCCGGGGATCTTTTGGTAAAGGCAGGGGAGACGCGGGTGGAGTTGGTGTCGCCCTTCCAGCCCGGGGTGGCCAACGGCCTCTACAAGGGGGTCGTCAAGGTGTCGCAGCCGGGCGGCGAGAGTCGACTGTTCAGGGTCAATGGCGTCTGCAGCCTGAAGGGGCAGCCCGGCTGGCCTACGTACGACAATCTGTTCGGGGATCCGATCAGCGACGTCAAGAAGATTGACGCTGGTCCCTCACCACAGCGCTGGCAGGTCTTCTACCACTTTGATGGCAGAACTGAGTCGAACAACAAACTCACCATTCAGCCGTGGATGGCACGTCTGAAGGACAATCTCTGTCGGCGTGGCGACTTCGACGATCGCACCCATGGCAAGGCCGGATCAGCCTGAAGCCCCAGCAAACCCATGCGCGCCCGGTGGAGCCGGAGCAGCGCAGGTGGTCTGGTAGCAATTGACACCCCGGGCCAGGCTGAGGTCATCAAGGATGAGAGTGAAACCACCATCGGGTTTTACTCAATGCCAAAGACTCTTTTCAAAGTTGATCTCACCAAGCCGATGGATCAGCAGGAAATGCCGGGGCATAACCGCTGGCATCCCGATATCCCCGCGGTGGTGTCGGTCAATCCCGGAGAGGTGTTCCGGATCGAGTGCAAGGACTGGACCGATGGCCAGATCAAGAACAACGATGATCCTCAGGACATCGCTGATGTCAACCTGGAGGTCGTTCACGTCCTCAGCGGTCCGATCTGGGTCAATGGAGCTCAGCCCGGTGACATCCTGGTGGTTGACATCCTTGATGTCGGAGCTCTGCAGGGGGATGAGTGGGGATTCACCGGCATATTCGCCAAGGAGAACGGCGGTGGCTTCCTCACCGATCATTTTCCCAAGGCCGCCAAGGCCATCTGGGATCTGGACGGCATCTACACCAGCTCCCGTCACATCCCCGGTGTGCGCTTCGCCGGCATCACCCACCCCGGCCTGATTGGCTGCGCACCTTCCCACGAGCTACTCAAGGAATGGAACCGGCGGGAAACGGAGCTGGTGAAAACGGCCCCCGATCGCCGCACCTACGGCGCGGGTCTCTCGGGAAGCGAGCCCGTGCTGGCGGCCTTGCCCAACCCCAACAGCGCCATCCTGGGCACACTGCCAACTTCGGAATTCGAGCGAGTCGCCAACGAAGCTGCCCGCACAGTCCCTCCTCGTGAGCATGGGGGCAACTGCGACATCAAGAACCTCACCAAGGGCACGCGCATCTACTTCCCTGTCTATGTCGAAGGCGCGAAGCTTTCGATGGGTGACATCCACTTCTCCCAGGGTGATGGCGAGATCTCGTTCTGCGGGGCAATCGAGATGTCAGGCTACCTCGATCTGCATGTGGAGATCATCAAGGGCGGCATGGAGAAATATGGGATGGTCAATCCCATGTTCAAGACCAGTCCCGTGGAGCCCCACTTCACCGATTACCTGGTTTTCGAAGGCATCTCGGTGGATGAGTTCGAGGGCAAGCAGTACTACATGGATGTCCACATCGCCTATCGCCGGGCATGCCTGAACGCCATTGAGTATCTCAAAAAGTTTGGTTACACCGGAGAGCAGGCCTATCTGCTGCTCAGCTGCGCACCTGTTGAGGGCAGGATCAGCGGGATTGTGGATATCCCCAACGCCTGCTGCACCCTTGCAATACCCACATCGATTTTCGACCAGGACATCCTGCCAACCTGATGACCAGCATTGCCTCACACCTTGGGACTGATCGTTGAGCCGATGAGGCCATGATCTGGGGAGACCTGCTGGCCAGGTCTCCTTCTTTCCCTTTCCCAGCATCGCTACAGTCCTTCCCATCCCTTGTTATGCCCGTATACGAGTTCAGCTGCACGAATGGCTGTGAGAATTATGAGGTCTGGCGCAGCATTGATGAACGCAAGACGCAGACGGACTGCCCAGCCTGCGGTGGAAATGGCATCCGCCTGTTTCATCCACCCATGACCCTGACCGGGAGCCTCCGCCTCAAGAAAGAAGTGGCGGAGCCAAGGTTGGTGCGCAAAGAAGTGGGCACCTCGGACACACCCAAGGCCCGTCTACGAGAAAGTGGTACCAGGCCCTGGATGCTCAATCGAGGCTGCTGATCACTCGCACTCGTCCTCACGGATCACAAAGAATAGGCCCCACGGTTCAAGAATTGCTCCGTGGGGCTTTTTCCATACAGCCATTAATCTTTGACGTTGATATTTGGTTGCACAGAAGGCAAGAACAAGTTCGCCCTCAGACCGTGAGAAACTCCTGAATGATAGCGTCGGAGAGCTGATCGGTCGGACCGCTGGAAACGATGCCACCCCGCTGCATTGCGTAATAAAAGTTTGACTGCCGGACAAAATGGAGGTGCTGCTCAACAAGAAGAACACTGATTCCGGTCTCCTTCATGATGCGCTGAACGGCATGCTCGATATCAAGGATAATGGAAGGTTGAATGCCTTCGGTCGGTTCGTCCAGTAGCAGGAGCTTGGGTTTGCCGAGCAGGGCACGGGCAATGGCGAGTTGCTGTTGTTGGCCGCCGCTGAGATCGCCGCCACGACGGTTGAGAAACTTTTCCAGGATCGGGAAGAGATCAAAGATCAGCGGATCAATATGACGATTCTTGCCAAGTCCGCCAGGCAGGGCCTCCATCCCCAACAGCAGATTTTCCTTCACGGTGACCTGAGGAATGATGTCCCTGCCTTGCGAGACGTAACCAATCCCTGCACGTGCACGGCGATAGGGAGGTTCGGAGGTGAACGCTCTATCTCCGTAATGAATCGTGCCGGATCGCTGCTGCAGCAATCCGATGACAGTCTTGAGAAACGTGGTCTTGCCCACACCGTTACGGCCGATCAGACAGACCATCTGTCCTTCGGAGATCGACAGGTCAACATTGCGCAGAATGTGACTTTCTCCGTAATAGACATTGAGGTTGGAGACCTGCAAAAGAGGGTGAGAACTCATGGAATCAAGGCGGGGCGGTACGTGAATGCGAGAATGAGATAGAGCTTTGCGCTGGAAATGCAAGTCGTTAGTCTTCCGTCTTGCCCAGATAGACCTCGATCACGCGAGGATCAGACTTGACCTGATCCAGAGTGCCTTCTGTAAGCACCTGCCCCTGATGCAAGACGGTTACATCAAAATCAAGGTCGCGGATGAACTCCATATCGTGCTCAATGACAACAACGGTGTGATCGCCAGCCAGCGACTTGATCAGTTCTGCCGTGCGTACGGTCTCCTCATCGGTCAACCCGGCAACAGGTTCATCCAGGAGGAGTACTTCCGGGGACTGGGCCACAAGCATGGCAATCGCCAGCCACTGCTTCTGGCCATGGGAAAGGGATCCAGCCTGGGAGGTCGCGTGGGGGGCAAGACCGACATAGTTCATCAGGCGATGCACTTCGTCCTTCACCGAGGTGGGCAGGCGATGCGCCAACAAGCTGAAGGGTGTTTTGTAGGGAGAGGCGGCCAGCTCGAGATTCCTCAGCACGGTCAGATTGTCGAAGACACGTGGCGTCTGAAACTTCCTTCCGATTCCTTCTCGTGAGATGCGCTGCTCTGTGAGACCCACCAGCGACTTTCCCTTGAAGGTGACCGTTCCCTTGGTTGGTCGCACCTTGCCAGTGATGACATCAAGAAATGTGGTCTTGCCGGCCCCGTTGGGGCCGATGATTGATTTGAGCTCACCCTTGTAGAGTTTGAGGCTCAGATCGGTCAGGGCGTAGAAGCCATCAAAGCTGACGCTGACGTCATTGAGTTCAAGCAGGGGTTCAGTCATGGGCTCTGGCCGGGAAGGTGTAGGTGAAGTTGAGTAGGTGCGGCTTGATGCAAAGGGAATGATGCCGGCTGGGCAGATTGCGTTCGTGATCAGGAAGAAAGGAGGATGGCTCTACAGCAGATGGAATCAGAGCCGATCGCAAAAAACCGTTCAGGAAACCTCATCCAAGGCCCCAATCTCTTCATCCAGCTGTGGATAGGTGCGGGCAGGTGGAGCGATGCCGAACGCAGCAAGCAGGGAGCGAAAGCCACCATTACGGAACCAGCCATAGATACCATCTGGCATCAGAATCACCACGAAGATAAACAGAGCTCCCTGAACAAATAGCCAAGCCTCAGGCAGTGCCTCGCTGACAAGGCTGCGGAGGTAATTCACCACAGTGGCACCAATGATGGGGCCAACCAGAGTGCCGCGTCCGCCAACGGCGACCCAGATCACCATCTCGATCGAATTGGAGATGGACATGTACTGAGGAGAAACAATGCCTGATTGCACGGTATAGAGAGCTCCCGAGATGCCACACAGCGCTCCGGCAACCAGGAAGACAATTGTTTTGAATGGGACCGGATTGAAACCAGTGAACCGCAGTCTCTGCTCATCATCACGGATGGCAATTAAAACATCACCAAAGCGGCCGCTGGTGAAATAGCGGCAGACGAGAAATGCAATCGGCAGGCATACAACTGTGAGACGATACAGCCAAAGCTGCATATCTGGAGAGCCCACCAGCATGCCAAACAATTCGCAGGTGCTGGTTTTCAGGCCGTTGGTGCCGTTGATCAGTTTCTGCTGGCCGTTGAAGAAGTGATAAAAGACCATCAGTGCCGCTTGGGTGATGATCGAGAAATACACGCCTTTGATACGGTTCCTGAAAATCAAGTAACCAACAAGTCCTGCTACCACCGCAGGGATCACCCACATGGCAATCAGTGTGAAGGTGGGAGACCAGAAGGGCTTCCAGAAAAAGGGAAGCTGTTCCACACCATAGTTCTCGAAGAACTTGGGAATGCCATTGCCACCAGCCTCACTCTTTGTGTTGAGCATCAGATTCATCGCAACGGCATAGCCACCAAGTGCGAAGAAAATGCCCTGGCCCAGGCTCAGAAGGCCGGTGTACCCCCAAATCAGGTCAATGGCGAGAGCCGTGATCGCCAAAGCAAAATAACGGCCGAACAGATTGAGCCTGAAGTCATCCAGAACAGCAGGAAGGATGAATAGTGCAATCGCCAGGAGAATCCAGGGGACGAGTCGTCGGAAGATTTTCACGGTTGAAGGATCCAGTATCGGTGGGAATAGGGAAGGCTCAGAGCACCTGTGGCTCCACGATTAAGCGTCAACCGAGCGCCCCTTCTGCGGGAACATGCCGTTCGGGCGGAACTGAAGGAAGGCGATAATGAAGATGAACACCAACACCAGTGACATGCTGGTAGTGGCAAAAAACTCAACGACGCTCTTGGCACCATCGGGCAGGTTGGGAAACATAATCAGAAGTGATCCCGAACCAATGACAGACTGAATGACTCCGAGAATTAAAGCAGCCAGAATTGTTCCCAGCAGATTGCCCACGCCTCCCAGAACAATCACCATGAAGCAGGAAACAATGTAGGAAGCACCGAGGTTCGGACCGACCGAACCCAGAAGTGTGATGGCACAACCTGCCACACCTGCCAATCCGGACCCGATCCCGAACGTGATGCTGTCCACCCGATCGGTGGGAATGCCTAGGCAGTTGCTCATCTGACGATTCTGGGTCACGGCACGAATACGCAGTCCCCACACACTCTTGGTGAGGAACCACACCATCGCCAGCAGAATGATGCCAGAGAGGAGAATGATGAAAACACGAATACCGGGAAGTTCGACGCCACCGATCATTCCCCAGCTTCCCTGTAGCCACTTCGGGGCGGTGACATCAATGTTGCGGGGACCGAACCAGGCACTCGAGAGAGGGCGAACCTTGGACAGCAGATCAATCAAAACAATGCCCACAAGTCCGGAGACAGCCCACCAGAGTCCCGTGATATAGGAAAAGAAAGCCTTCTGTGAGAAGCGAGGCAATACGAAGCGCTGGCCTGCATAGCCAAGAGCTACGGTAACCAGGATTCCGATCAGCATTGATGTGGAAATGCTGCGAATCAACTGGATCAGAACCAGGCTCACTCCCCAGGTGGCCAGCAGGGTTTCCAGGGGTCTGCCGTAGAGCTGGCGAATGAGCGTTCGCTCCAGCAAGACACCAACCAGTGCCGTGACAACAAAGGAAAAGACCAGCGCGACTGGAAAGTAGAGTTGAAACATCAAGCCACCCATGGGCTTGAAGATCGATTGAACAACAAAGGTTACATACGCTCCGAGCATCATCAGCTCGCCGTGAGCTAGATTGATCACACCCATGAGGCCAAAGACGATCGCCAGGCCGGTCGCCGCCAACAGCAGGACGGAGCCGATGCTGAGACCATCGAGAATCTGAGAGAAAAAGAGTTCCAACGGTTAAAAAGGCGAAGCGAAATACGTCCTGCCCGCTATGCGATCCAGCTAGCGGACGGGAACTGGCAGTGGTTGTGGGCGGGCATGGGTGCGAGAATGGGGCAAGAGCTGCCGCTCTTGCCCCTGATGAGAGTGGGGGCTCAGAGCACCACCACCCTCGGACTCATCACATCCTGAACTTGCCGGCGTCGGGTCGATCCTGCGTCCAGTCACAGGTATATCCCTTGGTTTCAGGAACGAACTGGTTCCAGGGGATAGGCGGAACCGCCGTCTTGCTGTCGTACAGAATCTTGAACTGACCCGTGGGTTCCGCCTCTCCGATGAGCACCCGCTCGGAGGTGTGGTGGTTGGGGAACATCTTGATCTCGCCCTGAGGTGCGGCAAAGGAGATGCCGATCATGTTCTTGCGAACCTTGTCGAGATCCTCGAAGGTCCCAGCCTTCTCAACGGCGTTCTTCCACAGATACACCATATTGTAGGCGGATTCGGCCGGGTCACCGGTCACCCGGTCGGCGCCGTACATCTTCTGGAAGTCGGCGGTGAACTTCTTCGAAGCCGGGGTATCCAGGCTCATGAAGAAATTCCAGGCTGCATAAGTACCAGTGGTGTACTCGGGCCCGATCTGGCGGATCTCCTCCTCAGCGATGGAGAAGGACATGATCGGGTACTTGGCGGGGTCGATGCCCGCCGCCTTGAACTGCTTGAACAGGGCGACGTTGGAGTCCCCGTTCAGCGTGTTGATGATAATGCCGCCGTTGGGGAAGGCCTTCTTGATCTTGGCGATGATCGGGGCAACCTCGGTGTTACCGAGGGGGATGTAGTCCTCACCCACGGTTTCACCACCAAGGGCCTTCATCTGCTCCTTGATGATGGTGTTGGCCGTACGCGGGTAGACATAGTCAGAGCCAACCAGGTAAACCTTCTTGCCAAGCTTGTCGCCGAACTTGTCCATCAGCCATTGCACCGCGGGCTCAGCCTGCTGATTGGGAACGGCGCCGGTGTAGAAGATGTTCCTGGAGCACTCCTGCCCTTCGTACTGGATCGGGTAGAACAGGATGTGATTCTTGGATTCGAAGACCGGCAGCATGGCCTTGCGGCTGGCTGAGGTCCAGCCACCGAACACCACCGCCACCTTGTCGGAGTCGATCAGTTTCTGGGCTTTCTCGGCAAAGGTGGGCCAATCCGAAGCGCCATCCTCGGAGACGGCGACGATCTTGTAGGACTTGCCGCCGACCTTGACACCGCCGGCATCATTGATCTCCTTGATAGCCATCTCTTCGACCTCCTTCAGGGTCGTTTCAGAGATGGCCATCGTCCCGCTGAGCGAATGCAGGATGCCGACCTTCACCTCGCCGTCAAAATTGCCGCCGGCATCACCACCACCTCCTCCACAGGCGGCCAGTGTGAGGGTCACGGCAGATACGGCGAGAGTCGCAGCCAGTCGGCTTGAGAGTTTCAGAACCATTGGGGCCCTATTCAAGATGAATTGACGCCGTAAAGCTGACGGCATCCGGAACTTACGGAGCAAGCCTGCGACCCTTTGTAGCAATCAGCACAGAATGGCCCGCGATGCCGCTGTGCTCCGGCTTTTGAGTGTTTTTCCCCACGCGCTCGTGCTCCACGATGGGCAGACGCTGATGTTTGTTTCAGATGCCGGTGTTCGGTAGCTGTCGCAGCAGAAACCCCTCAACCTCCTCCACGCCTTCGCCACTGCGAAGATTGGTGAAGCACCACGGCCGTCCCGGTCTCATCCTGCGTGTGTCCTCCTCCATCACCGCCAGGCTCGCCCCCACCATCGGAGCGAGATCCGTCTTGTTGATCACCAGAAGATCGGAGCGAGTGATGCCGGGCCCCCCCTTGCGGGGAATCTTGTCGCCGGCCGCGACGTCGATCACGTAGATGCACAGATCCACCAGCTCGGGGCTGAAGCTGGCGGCAAGGTTGTCGCCCCCGCTCTCCACCAGCACCAGATCCAGCCCGGGGAAGGCCTCCTCCAGCTCCTGCACCGCGGCCCGGTTGATCGAGCAGTCCTCGCGGATGGCGGTATGGGGACAGCCCCCCGTCTCCACCCCCCGGATGCGTTCGGGCTCCAGCGCCCCGACCCGGGTGAGGAACTGGGCGTCCTCCTGGGTGTAGATGTCGTTGGTGACCACGGCCAACTGCAACCTGTCCCGCAGGCGGCGGCACAGCACCTCCACCAAGGCGGTCTTGCCGGAACCCACCGGACCGGCCACCCCAACCCGCAGTCTGCTGGCCATCGCCCCGTCGACGCTGGCGGTCAGGCTAGGAGCCTGTTGCGCAAAGATCCGCGTCCGCTTCTCCACAGACGCCCCTGAATCTGCCCAGATCCCTGTGACAGCAATGGATTCAGGCGAGAGAATGGGGCATGCAAAAGCCCAAGTCCTTCCGT